>ENA-UOYA01001050-UOYA01001050.1-activated-sludge-metagenome-genome-assembly--contig:-NODE-1050-length-31409-cov-9.441985_pt1 | contig 31409 bp, 52 predicted proteins | sample MGYA00238163_ERZ764804 | MGnify/ENA primary metagenome ERZ764804 (study PRJEB28919, sample SAMN05720223) | activated sludge metagenome | isolation source: Anaerobic digester | place: Hong Kong... | reverse complement strand
CTCAGTAAAGTTAAATGCCTCTGGTGCAGTTGAGGTAAAGTTTTGCAAGAAAATATCATCACATTCATCGCATACAAGATTTGTAATAACTTGTGTAGAATATACTCGTTGACATCCACCTGTGGTTGCAGTAGTTAAATAATCGATTGCACTTACTGTTTCTGTAAGTCCACCTGCTACTCCAGTTACTGTTGGGAATCCTACTGCTTTGTCAGTAATAGTGATAACTGCTCCTGAACTTGTAACTGTTGCCCCTGTTGCTGTTGCAATAGCTGCGGCGTGAGAAGTTACAAAATCTGCTGCTGTTTGTGTTAAACTTGTATTATATGCCGTTGTATAGGTAGTTCCGTTAATTACAATTTGTGCATTTCCAGAAGACCCTGTTAACGTTACTGTTTGTCTTGCATTACCTGTTGGTACACCTGCTTCAATTGTAAGTGATGGGTAAGCTGCTTGAAGTTCAGTTAGTCTTGAACCATCACAATCATCATCTTTCAATTGGATTTTATAGTTTTCAACCGATGCTTTACAAGTTGTTCCTGCTACCCATGAAGTTGTAGCAGTTGTATTATCGTAACATACTGTTTTTACATCTCCTACTAAAGTGATGATTGCTGTTGATTGCGCACCTGCTGTTGCTACATAAGTTGCAATTTCAGCATCTGTTAGTTCATCATCAAGAACTACTGTATAAGTACCTACCCCAGATTTTTGTCCAATTTTTACAACAGAACCTGACACTGTTCCTGGTAAGTTATCAACAGTTGTTGACAAATCTGTTCCGTCATCCTCAATTTGAACATTGTAGATGATACCTTGTGATACTTCTGAGTATCCAGCAGCACATGATTCGCAATCTTTTAAATATACAGGTATAGTAGTTGTATAAGCAGTCAAAGATACTGTTGATGGATGTAAAATTGTATATTCTGATACAAGACCTGTTCTATTTGTTCTGTGTACTTTATAAGATGGGTACTGTGCTTGTACAAGTGCAAGAGCGTTTGAAGTGCCATCATCTGTTAAATTAAGTGTAGAAAATGTATAAGAAGTTCCTGCCAAAGGAAGGTTTTCACTATTTACAAGTTTAATATCAATTAAATCAGTAATTGGAATACCTGTTGGTAACGTCTTCTCTTTTAATACTTTTACAACTCGTTTGAATACATCTTCATCATTTTCACCTACTTCTTTTCCAAAGTGAACTTTAATAACATGTTGACATTCTCCTGTTAAAAATCCTACATGGTCTCCTGACAAGATAACGTCCATTACAGTTGTTTGTCCTTCGGCTAAAGAAATTTTAGTTGAATCATTAATACCATCAAAACCTACAAGCAAATCATCAACTGTTTGTTTTGTAAATTTTGGAAAATTTGCTCTAATATTCACAACATCATTTAATTTAAATGTTTGTGAACTAAAAGGTTTAGAATTTGCGGCTGTTCTGTTATTAGGAATATTGTGTTTACCTAAACGCATTTCAAATACCGCAGAAGCAGGAAGTCCTGCAAAATCGCTCACTACAACTGCACCATTCACCCCTGCTTTATCTGAGCGAACAATAGTAAATTGTCCTTTTGCTAAATTTTTAGCTCCACCACTTGTTAATACATTACCTTGATTAGTAAAAAAGTGTTTAGAGATAGCTCTGTGTAATCCCATTTGTTTTATTTTTTATTATTAATTTATTTTTGTTGTCTTATTTTTTGTAGTTGAAATCTTGGATTATTTTCATTTAAATCAAATTCAAAAGCAGCATAAGAAATTATTCTGTCTATTGCCTTGTCATCCCACTCAATATTAACTGTTTCGTTAAACTTTGATTCTGGGTCATTTGGATTTAATAATTCTATTTTATTTGGGTATTTATAATAATCTAATAAGATATAATCTATTGTGAAAGTTTTGTCTGTATAAATAGACAACTTTCCTGAATTTACAATATATGGGGCTTGTCTCCATTCAAAAGATGGTTTATCATCTTCATTTGTAAAAACCAAATTTAAATTTTCTGGTTGTATTTCCCAAAGTTCAATACTTTGTCCTATGCAGGTTCTTTTAGAGGCTGTTGCTCTTACATCTGCTAAATCTAAAATATTTGATGGAAGTGAGAAATCAAAGTGGTCTTGTTTTATAGAAGGATTTGTTATTTTTTTATCTAAAACAAGGAGGTGTTGAATATATCTTATGTCATCTACACCTCTTTGTTGTAAACTATCTTCTACAAATTTATTTTGGCTTTCATTAAATATCAGAACAAATCTTCCTCTGTCTGTTGATATATTATCATTAGTTATATTTTTATCTACTTTTTGTAAGTACTTTTGATAAACTTGTTCTGCTGTTAATGACATTAGCTACAATATTTTTCGTATGCTTGTATAATTAATTCTTTTGTGCTTGGGTCTTGTGTTGCTTTTTCTGCGGCAGCTTTTAAGTGATTTCCAATAAATTGACCTTCTAAGAAATATTGTTGACGTTTAAATTCTAATTTTTGTTTAATCTGAAGCTTTAAAAGCATTGAAAAAACATCCATTTTTTCTTTTAAAACTGGATTTTTAACCATCTCATAAGCCTCTAAGAAACGCTTAACATTATCATGTCCTGTAACTTCATTTTCAAAAAGTCCCATTACAAGTCTTCTCAATACATCTGAATCTGAACCTCTTACATTAGCAATTTGCATCCATTCTAAGATAACATATAAACTATCATCTTTTTTAGGGTCTAGTGCTGCTAACATAGTAGAGAAATAAGAAATAGCATCAAACTTATTATTACGTTTCTCTTCTTGTAAAGAAACGGCCATATTTTTGTTTTTGATATTGTATTGAGCCGTTCTTTGTAGTATTGGGTCTTTCTCTCCTGGCTCACATGCTTTTCCTTGTTTTAGTACATGGAATAAATCAAACAATTCTTTTGGATTATTTGTGTCAAAAGTTTTTCCTGTATAAACGTCAAAAATATATGGTGGAATACCTTCTTTATCATTCCCACCCCAAAAATCATTGTTTGTAGCATCAACCTTTACTTGGTAGTAATCTTCGTAAGGTTTTTTAATATGTGTTTGATATGCTTTTACTAAAGCATCTCTTTCTGATTTACTTATTGAGGAGTTACAAGGAGAAGTTTCTTCAAACCCTGTATCCCATCTTCTTGAAATTTCATCAAAAGGTACAGAGTGAATCTCTTTAATACCTTCCATTAATACTTTTGTGGTGTTAAATTTTTGAAATCCATCTGGGGCATCTCTGTCTAGTTTACCTACGATTTCATAAGTATCCCCTATAATAATTTCAGTATTTTCAATTTTAAATTTAACAGCATCTTTTTTTGGTTTTCTTCCTGCCATTTTTCTTTTTGGTTTTTCTTTCTTTTTAAATAATTCCCTCCCTAATAAATAGGAGGTTAGAGAGGGAATTTAATTATTTCTATTATTTATATCCTTTTCTTGCTGATTGTGCAAGCTCAATTCTTACAAATTTAGAAGGGTCTTTCATCCACATAGCTCCAAATCCATAAATAAAGAATGATTGGTGCATTGTTTTTGCAGATGCAATAATATCAGTTGCTTTTTCAGCCGAATATCTACCATTTTCTCTACCCCAATATACTTTATCAGTTTTAGGTGTAACCATGTAGATGTTAGCCTCATTATTAGAACCAACTCTTTCAGTTCCTTTTGGTACATCTTGGTTATTAGAGTACATTTGGTCAGCAGCATCCCAAATAATCATACTATATGTTGTATAATCTTGACCATTAGGATTCATACCTCTTAGATTCTTGTCTGTGATATTAACAAAATTCAAAGACATATCTTCTTCTAATTCAACCATTCCAATACCAGGTAGGTTTACACTTGTAAAACGAACAGGTTTAATAGCTAAATTATATAAGTCACCTGATACAGGATTATCAATAATTCTATCCGCTCCAAGTAAAGCTGCAATATTAGTTAATTGTTGATTTACCTCATCTTTAAAGATAGCGAGAACATTGTTAAATGCTTCTGAACCACATTTGAATTTAATTCTTGATTCAATAGAGTTTTTAAGTGGATTTGCTTTGAATACATAATCTCTCGCTTGTTTAATATGTTCACGGGTAATTCCACCTCGTCTACCATAAGTGATTACATATCCTCGTTTCATTTGATGCCATAGTCCTTCATTATAACGAACCGTTCCTTTTTGTGTTTTAATTGTAGCACCTTTTTGGAACATCAATGAAGTTGACATATTTCGGTTAAATTTTTGAATTGCGAGCATTTCCAAAATAGAACCTACTGTATATTTATGAGTTGCATTAGGTGTGTTGTCTTTCATCAAAACAACTTCATTTCCTTTTTTATAAAACATCTCTACTTCTTTAATATAATCTAAAGTAGAAGTTGCTCCCCATTGAAGGTCAACAGAGTTAGCTTTTCCTGTAAACCATGTTTCAACACCTTGAGGTGAGCCTAATTGGAACTCACAAGTCATATAAGATGTTTGACCTGGCATGTGAACAAGATTCAGTTTTTCTCCATATTCTGCTAATCCTCCTCCTGTTTCAAAATACTCTACATCTTTTTGTAGCAAAAAGGCTGGATATGTTTTATCAGGGTCATTTGTCAAAAGAACAACTGTATGTTCAAATCCATATCCTAAATCTTTTACAGGCTCTGAATCAGAAACAGCAATAGCCTCTCCATCCATACCATCTGCTGTCAAAGTTGTGTTTGGAGCAAACTCTCTGTTTAAAACAATTTTAAATGTAGTTCCATCCAATCCTGGCATAATTTGGTCTGAAGTGTCATCTGCCGTTTTTAAGCGGTTATCTGTTTCTACTGGTAAATCGTAAGTAAATTTACCATCCCACCCATTTACTTCTAAAATAGCGTCATTTTGAAGTACATCTTGGAAAAGGGGGACAGAACTCATAGATTGTTGGCCAAAGAATGTTTGAAGTTTCAAGTGATTCTTTAGTGGGTCTTGCATATACCAAGAATGTAATGTTCCGTAATCTTGGTATCCTTGTTGATTAACGGCAGTTTGTAAATTGGCAGCAGTTGTTGCCTTAATAACTATATCTCCGTTTCTTTGTGGTACGTTGCTTTGATAAAAACTCATTTGTTTATTTTAATATTTGATTTATTATAGTTTTTCAAAAACATCATCAATAGTAGATTTTTTTTCTTTATTTACCTCTGTTGATTTTGCTCTTGGTGTGATTGTTAGAATCTTTTTTGTAGTGTCTTTTACAACATTATTTTTTATAGAAACACCTATAAATTCGTTAAAAGCTTCTTCATCTAAAATATGAAATGCAATTTTTGCAAATTTTTTAGGGTCTTTTTTTAACTCAAAAAAAGCTTTATCTACATTTGTTAAGCCATATTGGTCAAATTTAGCTGTATTTTCAACAATATTTTTATAAGCAGATTCTTTTAAATTTAAATCTTTAAAAGCTAATGACATTTCTTTTTTAAATGCTTTTTGCTCTTCTTGTTGTTTAGCTAATGCCTCTTCTCTTTCTTGTAGTTTTTTATCTACTACTGTTTGATAGTTTTTATTAATTTCTTCTGCAATTTCTTTTGCATTTGAATCAAGAGTGAGATTTTCCTTCATCTCTTGAATTTCACTATCTACATATTTTTCTTTTAGTCCTTGATGAAGTAATTTTTGCCGTACTAAATATTCTTGCACCGCCTCATCCTCTAAGTCTAAATTTTTAATAGGATTTATAAACTCAACCTCTGTTTGTAATAGTTCTGAAATATCACCACCTTTTTTCTTAATTTCAATAAGTTTTTTGGTAGTTTCATCAATTCCTTCTACATCAATGTATTTAGAAGCAATTTCATCTTTTTGTTGAGCTTTTTGAGATTCATCTATCTGCTCAAATAAATCAGCATCCATTTCAAGTTCTAAAATAGGTACTGATTTTTTTTCTCCATCAACTTCAATTTCAATATCTACGTCTTTCCAATATCCTTTCTCAATTAAAAATTGAGCTTGTTCTTTATATCTATTAGATGTTATTGGAGTTGTAGGCTCTGATGGTGTTGGTGTAGTTACTATCGGAGTTTCAACTTTTTCTCCTTCTTCTAATAACTGTTCAATTGTTAGTTGTTGTGGTTGTTCTTGTGATGCTTCTGCGAAAGCTTCTGGATTTTCAAATAAAGCATCTAAGGCTTGTTTTCCATAAAGAACTTGTGTTTGGTTTTGTTCCATTTTTCTTGTGCAAATTTAAATAATTGATTTTATTTTACAAAAAACATAAAGATTCGTAGTAATAAATAAGAATAATATAAAAATATTTCTTAATAATAAAGAATTTTCTTTATTTAATTTTTATTTACCGTTGCTATGTATTTATCTGTTTCTAACTTTTGTTTTTTAAGTTTTAATTCTTCTGCTTTTAAAGCTAAATTTCTTAGAGCAATTTTATTTTGCTCAACTCTGTCTTGTTGTTTTCCTATTTGGTCTGACTCTTTTATTCCTATTTGTTTAGCTGCAAATTGATTTTCAATATCTTGTTGTGCTTGTTCTATCCTATTGAATCCTTCAACATCTGATTTTTTATCTGAAGCTCTTCCTAAAGCATTGATATAGGCTTCATTAAAATTACCTTCAATTTTCATTTTTTCAATGTTTGTTTCGTGGTCTCTCTCAGCCTGTTGCTCTTCTTTGTTAGCTTGTATTTGTTTGTCTAGTTGTTCTGATTCAAATTGTCTTTGTTCTTGTACTTTTTGTTTAGATTTAGTTTCCATTTGTTTAGTTAAATCTTTTATCTCGGCAAGTACAGGATTAGTTAAAATAGAGATTACATCTTCATAACTTCTGTCAATTGTATTATCATTTAATACAAACTGTTTTATTTCTTCTATAATTTTACGGTCATTTGAATTTGTCTCAGGTACTATTCCTAGTTTTCTAAGTGGGAATATTTCTCCATCTTCTTCCATTATATTTAGAAAAGATAAATCCCCATCTGATTTTCTAATTAAAGTTGATGTATCTTTACCATTTACTTCACAAAATTGGGCTACCGCTAAATGTACTTCCATTCCTTTTGCTTTTGCTTCATTAAATTTATCAAATAATTGATTCAATAAAGAAAACTTAGCTTGTGCTCCTTCTTTTACTCCTTGTGCTGTTTCGTATGTACTTGCTTGTCCTAATAATTGCGGAGTGATACCTATTTGAGAAAGGGCTTCTTGTTTATATTGTTGCGCCAATTGCCATCTGTATTGAACTTGTGTGGCATATACAATTTCCTGTCTTTGGAATATATTTGGATTATTTCCTTGAGTGTTTTGTCTTGATAAATCTAGCCCAAATAAACCAGAATCTTTTATATCTTCTCTTATTTTAAATAAAGATTCCGTTGTATCCTCATCTTGATATGCTGATGGTAATCCTGTAATATCAAATGTAAAAAATACTCCTAACTCTTTTTCTAAAAGTCCGGTGATTTGGTTCATACATATATTGTGTAACTGTTGATAAGGAGCTAATTTTGAAGCTATACCAACATCAATAAGACCCGAAACAGGTAGATTTACGTCATATATGTTTGAATCTCCTTTTATTTGATATTCTAATGGAGATACATCTAAATATAAGTCTTTTTTTAAAGTGCTTCCATTTCCTTTTATTTTAATTCCTTTCCAAACTTCTGGGGCATAGAAATAAGTTATGGTGTTTTTATACTCATCTAAATTACCATCAATAAGAGCTTTTTGTAATTCTTGTAATGAAAGATTTCTTTTAGTTTTTATTTCGTTGTCTTCTAAGAAATCATCTAGTATTTCATCTGTTACTAAGTCAACTGATAAAGTTCCAAATTTGTTTTCATATACAACTACTGCCATTCTTTTGTAAGAACGCCAATATACTTCTGTTACTCTTATAGTATCTCTTCTTACATCAATATCATCCCTTAATACTTGTGCAAAAGTATTAGCATAAAAATTTATTTCTGTTTCTTCTCTAGGAATATATGTTGGTGTGTTTATTGGATTACCCTCAGCATCCATTTCTGTTCTTATTCCTAGTGGAACTCCAAGTGCTTCCTCTAATTGCAAATTTGCTTTGTGGTCATAGTAGTTATGAAAAGGTACAGTTGTTGGTTTTGGAAAAAACTCTGCTGTTCCTTTTTCTATATTTGCACCATTTATGTTTGTATAGTTTTTAGTTTGATTCCAATAATTACCAACAGCCTCTTGCTCTTTTGTAGTCATTAAGTGACCAAATCTATTTAAAACATCCGATGCTGACATTGAAGTTATTCTTCCACAATATTCTCCGTTTTGAGGAAATTTTGCATGTACATCTTGTGAAAAAAATACTTCTTCTGGAAGCCATCTTTCTATATTATAAGAATCAAATCCAACTCTATAATGTCTAAAATATCTTCCTGTTAACAAGTAGTCAATAAATTCATCTCTTTCTAAAGAAGATAGATTAAATCTTTTTTTATCTGCTGTTAATACATTTTGACCCCATTCTGTTGCAAGTATTTTAAAGTTTTTAGAGAGATTTTGTTCTATTTCTTCTGGGGTGAGTGCTTTTGTCTGTGCTTGTATTTCTTGTTTATAAGCATCTGCCTCTTCTTGTGAGTTAAAATCATTTTTGTTTACATCAATTCCTCTTTGTAACAAAAGTTTATTTACTTCATTTAAAAAAGTTTCTTGGGCATATTTATGTAAAAGTTCTGTTTTTTGTCTAATATACTCATTAGTAAAATACTCATCAATTGATTCAACTCTAAATTTATCATTTAGATTTGCAAAAATTCCAGATAATGCATTTACAACAATTCCAATAAAATCAAAATGTTTTATATAACTTGGTATATTATTACCTTTTCTTAGTTTTTCTAAGTGGTTATTAAACCAAGGCATATCAAAGTCTTCATTATCAGATACTCCTGTTCCTTGATAAGTAAATAACCCATTAGTCATCTTACGATAAGCATTAAATCTTATATTTTTGTATAATTGATTTATGCCGTTTCTTTCTAATGAATCAATAGTAGCTTTCTTCCATGATAATGTTTTGGAAGAACTGGGAAGCATTTGTATCGGAATTGTGTTTGTATTATGTCCTGAAGATATGCCGTCAAAAGCTGAAAAATCGTGTTCTATCTTGTCACTCATCTTATTTGTAGATAATCTGCAAATTTATATAATCATTATGATATAGTAAAAAACATAAAATTGTATATTATGTTTATCTTCTATTTCTATAAAAATTTATATCTCTTTGTCCGTAAAATGATTTTTCTCTGTTTCTTTTTTGTGTGTTTACCTCTTTTTTAGTCTGTTCAAAATTAGGTACTTTCCATCTGTATGATGAATTTAGGAAATGTATGTATGAGACAGCAGCAGAAGCAGAGATAATTCTATCTGAGTTTTGATTTGCGCTATAACTAATTATTTCATCCAATAACCCTATATCATTAATTCTTTGTACTCCTTTTAATGTTAATATAGAACCATCTTCTTTTTCTACTTCAAATTCCTCATTACAGTAATCAACAAATAAGTCAAACAAATGTTTTTTTACTTGTGCAGATGGGGTAAAACCTGTTTTTCTTTTCAAATTATTAGGTAGATTAAAACTTTGTGTAAAATCTAAGCTTGGTGCTAAATATGTATCTGCTAAATGTTTTTTATCTAAATAATCTTTTATAGCGTAATTAAAATTTTCGCCAAAACAAGTTGAATTTAATTGATAAGCTTCCATTAACAATAACCATTTTTCATATACTAAGTGATGTTTATATGGTCTAAAAGATATACTGGCTACAATTTTTTCACTGAATGGGTCTCCTAATATTTTATTTTTTATAACATAGAATGTGCTTACTGAATCTGTATCACTATCTTCACTTGCATAGTCATCAAATCCTGCTGCATAAGTTCCATATTTTACTTTTTCTGTTGGTGGGTCTTCAAATATTAGAAATGGTGCATCTACTATTCCTCCTTTATGTGGAAAAACAGCTAGTTCTCTTTTGCTTATCTCTGTTAATATTTTACCATTGCTGTCTCTATACATTTCTCTTCTCCTATCCCATAATCCTGTTTCTATTAAGTATTGTTTGTGGGCTTTTGCTTCTGCTACTGGAAAAGGAGACATTCTTCCAGACATAAATATCTCGGAAGGAGTTATAGGGCAATAAACAGTTTCTTTATTTAGTTTTAGTTTATCTTTACATACTTTATCTCTTCTTTCTTGTATTAATATATTAGCTTTTTCCCAATCTGTAACTTTTATACTTATTTTTTTAAGTTCTTCAGATTCTATTTTTAAGTACTCAGACAAATTAGAATCTATTTTAGGCATATCTACTCTACATTGCCCTGGTATAAACGTTCCAAAGGGCTTATATCTATCTTCTTTCCATGTTATAAATTCTTCTGGTATTCCTCTTTCCAAAATATCCCATTGCATAGGAAGTATATCGTATGTACTTGGGTCATCTAAAGCTTTTAAACCATCTGCTGAAAGTGCTTCCGAACCACCTGTTCCACTTAATATTCCAAAAGCCCTTACTTCTCCATCCTCTCCTCGCATAGCTGGTAATATACCCTCTAAAGCCTCTAAAAAAGGGCTTTTCATTATTTCATCGACAACTACTAGGTCACAAGTGTACCCCGCAAATATTTCTTTGTTATTACCACTGTCTGTATTAATAATATGCATTGTAGATAAAGGTATAGTCTTATTTTGTTTTGTTTTTATACCTAATTCTACTTTTTTCTCCCACTCATTTGTTACATTTAGTACAGCAAATGCTGGATTTTTATGCAATATATCTATTTTAAAGTTTTTTGCAACTTGTCCTAAATCTTTTGCACTAGCTCCAGCACATAATAATTCTTTTTTACCAATAGTTGCAGCATGTCCTAACATAGAGGCTTCGGCAGTAGTTTTAGCAGCCCTTCTTGTTGCGGCAACAAATAAAAAAAGAGTTTTTGTTTTTTCTTGTATATTTCTATTCTCAAATAGCCACCAATCAGAATCTCTTAAAGGTGGTGACATTATAATATCTTTAGAATTAAATGCTTTTTGCTTTTCGTTCCATACTTTTTTAGGAATAGGTGTTTTAAAGACATTCATGTGATAATAAGCCCATCCAGATATATAAACTCCATCTATTGATATACCATCTCTTAATTTTTTAAATTCATCTACATAATATTGTAGAGTCTTTTTATCTTGTTGCCAATAGTGTAAGTCAGTATTCCATTTTGGTGGATTTGGGTCATGTATAAGCATAGTATTTGATGGTTCTGAATCAAAATCTATCCCTAATTTTTTTACTTCATTATCTATCTCTGGAAACATATCAGATAAAACCCAATGCATAGACAAAGGAGCTTTTTGGTCATTTAAAAATTCTATTGTGTTTGTGTTTTTATCTTCACTGAATTTTATATTTAAAGAGGATACAGCATCATCAACAGCATTAAATTTTTTTTGAAGAAGATTGTGAAATTCCATTTCTTCTTTTTTTAGGTCTGTTGTTTTTATATCTTCTAATGAAACACCATTAATATACCCATCAATTCTATTTATATGCATGTTTACTACTTTCATAACATGCTTTATGTATTTTTTAAATTGCGGCAATTTATGATAACCATCTGCTTTTTTAGCAAAATATTTTAAACGGTCTACTAGATTTAAAATAGATTGGTCTTGTACTATAAATTCATCTTTTTTTGGATTTACTATTTTACCTCTTTCTATTTTTATATCTCCTAATAGTGTCCAATCATTATCCTTAATATATTTTTCGGATTTTAGTAAAGATGGCTTATATTTCTTTATATATTCATCAACAAATTCACTCATATACTATAATTAAAAAGAAACCCTAACAAATTTTGATAGGGTTACTGTACTGCTATATTTTTTACAATTTTAAGGTATTCTTTTTCTACATCTTCTCTGAATTTTTTATTTTTTTCTGGGTCGATTTCAATTGGTTCTCCATCTTTAATAAAATAAACTTGATTTGGTAGAATGAAAGACTCTATTTCTTTACTTATTTCTTGCGGAATTTCTACTTCACTTTTTATAATATTATAATAGTGAATAAGTCTTATTTGTAGATTTAATAAATCATTTTGATAATGCACTGGTTCTGCATTAATCTCAAACATTTTTTTAGCTATTAAATCTGTGTTTGATTGGTTTTCGTTTATGAAGTTTTGGAATTGTTCTCTGTCTTCTTTAATTTTTGGTGCGAGTTTTTTTATAAAATCTTCATAATCTTTATATTCTCTATATGCCGTTTCAAATTGTTCTTTCATAATTCTTCAAATATTTCTAAGTTATTTTTTATTTCCAAACATGGTAAAGATAAGTTATATTGTAATGGATAACTTATATTTTCATTTCCTAAATTATCTATAATACATGAACAATATCTTTTACCCTCTGTTAAATCATATAAATGTGTTATTTTATTATAAGAAAATATAGAACCAGATGGGATATTAAAAATATTATTTTCTTTTACAACAATATAATTATCTTTTAAATCTCCTTTGTCTTCTTTTTTTATTTGGTCAATATATAATTTCTTAATTAATATGTCTTTTTTATAAAAATTTTCAAAAATATTTTTTGTTTCTGAAATATTATGTAATTTATAATAATAATCTTCTATATCAGAGCATACAGAATATAAATCAATACTTAAATATTTAGATATATTTATAATTCTTTTAGATAAGAATCCTTTATTATATTCATATATTGTTTCTATAACATTTTTTGAAAAATCTACCCCTAAAAATAAATTCTCACTTAAATATTTATTATTCTTATAATCAAAAAACAATAATTCAGAAAATACAGGCATGTCTAAATCAACAATTAATTGAGTACATTTTCCTGTTAATTTAATTATTTTCTCCTCTGTCATTTTATAATTTGTTTCTGAGCGCACCAAAATTCAAACCCTTGTTCATCCAAAGGTTCATCTTCTTCTACACCAAACTTATTAAATCTTTCAAAAGCATTATACATTTCTTCATCATTCATATAAAAGAAATGTTTTCCATTTGTGTTGTCTTTATGTACTACACTAAATAAGATTTCTCCTATTGTCATGTCATTATTCTCTACAATTGCTTTTTCTAATTGAGTTAGAATATTTCCTTTATAATTAATTTGTTTCATTAACAGAGCCTTTTAGTTTTACTTCTTGCGTTTTTTCTTTTCCGTCTTTTTTATATGTCAAAATCATTGTTTTTGAAAATGGTTTTTTTACATTAGTATTTTTATATTCTACTGTATAAATTCCATTACTTGTTTCAATTGATGTACAGCCACAAGTACCTTTAAAACTAAGTAATTCTTCCCCCTGTTCTGGTTTAATTAGTATATTAGCAACTGCCTTTGCATTTAAAGCAATATTTCCAAAATTTATTTCACTTAAATTTACGGAAGTACCTTGTATAGTTGAATTTAAAAGTTTAATTTCCATATTTATCTTTATATTTTGTATTTACAATTGATTTCCAATATCCTTTTTCACAGTCTTCTTCTAATTCCTTTGTTTTATAATATATTGAACAAATATCACATGCTGTACAATTACCTAAAACATCTTTTTTTGAATTAAAAGTTACTAAAGAATAGAAGTCAGACCAAAATTTTATAAATCTGACTCCTATTGATAGTTTTTGTTGGTTTTTACTATTCCATTTGCATACAGAACAGTATTTTCTTCTTTCTTTAATAATTTGGTTTTCTTTTTCTTTTTTAAATCGAGAGAGCAGAATTGTTTTGATTTGTTTGAATCTGTTCTTTTGTTTTTCCATTATGAAATTCAATTGGAGATTTCTTATTTACTTTTTCTATATAACACCTGTCTAAAAAAGTATTTATTTTTTGATATTCTGGTGGCTTACTTTTATATAAAATACCTAAAGATGGTAATTTGTATGCGTATGCTAAGGGGTCATCATCTTGTTCAATATATTTAAACACACAATCTAATAAATCAATAGCCTCTTCCTCTGACATATTTTTTCTACCTTTTACATATTCTCTTGCTATATCTTCTTTAAGTGTTATCATCTAAAACAAAATTAATTAAAAAACATTTTTTATTTTGATTCTCTATAAATACTTTTTTTAAATTCATAAGGTCATCATTAACTACTTTATTTCTGTGATTACCATCATGTTGTTTTAAGAATCCTTTTTTTTGTAAAGTACAGTTTAAAGTGTTAATGTTTTCAGATGTTATTCCTAAACTAATTTTTAAAGATTTTTTAGTTGTTGTGGAATATCCGTTTAAAATATATTCTCTTAAAACTGTCCTTTCTCTAAATGATAGTTCTTTATTTAAAACAGTTTTTGAAAATATATCTATAACAGCATCTAATAATGACACTTCATTTCTATATTTAAAATCAACTTTATATATTAGTGGTTGGTTCATTCTTCTATCTGACAAATAATATATGCTTCGTTTTCTATGATAATTAAAGATTCTCCAAAGTAATTAGTTTTTTTATGCGGAACTTTATCTATATTGAAAAATATTTTATTTCCAATATCATAATCTTCACATTTAGCTCCTTTATAAATAACTTCTGCTACTACTTCCTTACTTCCACCACCTAATTCTGCTTTAGGTAGGTCTTTCTCTCTAACTACAATCTCTTTCTTTTTAAAAATTGGCTTCATTTAAATGTTTTAATAAGTTATGTCTTCTTCTTATAGTTAAAAATAATATTGTATTTTTTATGATTTTTTTATAATTTTTTTCTCTTGATATATAAATATGTTTTATTCCCTTTGTATTGGAATCACATATATATAACTCTACTTGATTATATAAAGGTCTTTTAGGTATTACAACATCCTCACCAAAACCTACTTCAAAAATATAACATAAACTATTTGTACTAACCCTCTCAAAATTATTTTCTTTAATAATAGGTATCAAATAATCAATATAAAGACTGTATATACCATTGAACATTTGGCAAATGTAAAAAAACTTATTTAAAAATCCTAATTTTTTTAGTTAAAAGTTTGTTAAGTATGTTGTATAATAAAAATATGTTTTATAAATTTGCATAAGTCAAAGTAAGTAATTATCTTTGTACCCGATGGAAGAAATGAGAAATAAACTTGGTATTGAAGAATTTATTCAAGAGATTTTAGAAAGAGTTTCTAAAAAAATTGTTACTTTTGAGTATATTCAAAATAATAGTGAGTTTATGGATAGTCTTCTTGAAGATATGTATGATAAGTATCTTTATGATGATATTTCTATAACATGTTTATCAGATATAATTGAAAGTTTCTTTTATAACTATTTCATGTTTAGATTGAAATAAAAAATTAAATTAATGACATCTGGAGTCTTTTATTATTCTAAAGAGGGGTATAATATAAGAAAGAAATAAAAGAAATCTCTACTATTTAATATACATATCCTCTTTCATTGTATATTTTACTTGTAGAGATTTTTTATAACGTGTGGCTACAGTTATACTGTTCACGTTGCGGATTTATTTTTAAATCTTAAGCCAAAAGGAAGTGAGAGCTATGCAATAGTTATCTTCGCCTGAAAAGGGCAGTTTATATAGTTTCTGCTCAAAACCAAGAAAAATATTCAATAAATAAAAATATTTAGAGTTTATATCAAAAAACTTACAGCAGAGCGGATTCGGAGTTTTTCTTCTGCTGGAGTGATACTAGAAACCTAATATGACGTTTATACTTTAAAAATCATTTCTCTTCTTATCTCTTATCTATATTTTAGAGGGGGGTAAGGGGGGAGTTCTTTTTAAGTTCCTCTATTTCCTATATTCAGATTACCTTTAAAGTATAAACGGTTTGTTAATAATCAGTTAAATTATTAGTATAATAAAAATAATCTTCTTATATTTGTATAAGAAATAATAATAGATAAATGACTAAGTATTATACACTAGGATTAAATATATACATAGAGAAAACAGGTGATATTGAAATTGTATATATTTTTAAAGATAATGAAATAGAAACTAAACATAAAATACCAGATATATATTTATCTTTAATGGAGTATACTTATAAAGAAAAATATATGAGTTTATTTTTTAGACGAATGACTAAATTTAAAAGAGACATTGCAAAGAAAGAAAAAAGAAATAATCGTAAAACAGTTTAAAGACGGTTCTAGTAATTTTTGGGTTGATGGTTCTCATTATTCTTTAAATGAAGATAATTCTATATCTTTTTGTGCGGGAGGAATAGATACAGAAGAAAAAAGAATAGAACTAGAATCATTCATAAAACGGAATAAAAAACAGTATAAAAGTAGAGATTATAAAGCATGGTAGTTAAATTAAAGTTAACTACCTTGTTTTGTTTATAGACTATTCGTATTTTTGTTTTATGAAAAAATATTCTAAAAAAGGATTACAAAAACGTAAAGAAGAACGAGAATGTTTGTCTGAATTTTTTATTCACCATGTAGAAAAAATAAAAACAGAAAGATTATGTTGTAACAACTGTGGAGAAAGATTAAAAGGTGACGTTTCAGAAGTATGTCACAGATTACCAAAATCTACTTTCAAGTCAATACAATGTGAAGATGATAATATAGTGTATTTAGGAGGAAGATTTAGTAGTTGTGGATGCCACAGTTTGTATGATGGAACAAATGAACAATTACAGTCTTTAAATATTTTTTCGGCTGAGAAAGAAATAATAATAAAACTTTTAGAAAAAGTAACTGAAAAATACAATTGGAAACTATTAGAACGGTGGAATATAGAATAAAATAAGAAATTATGCCTACATTAGAAGAAACATTAAAAAAATTAAATAAAGGAAAAGCAGAACAAGACCAAGTAAAAAAAGTATCTGAAATTGACACTTTAAACTTAGATTTTTCTTCATCAGGAAGTGCTTATTTAGACTACTATATGGATAATAAAGTTGTACCATTAGGAGCTATGACTCTACTTACAGGATGGGAAGGGTCAGGAAAAAGTAGTATTGCATTAATAAAAGGTAGAGAATTACAAAAAAAATTTCCAACAAAAACAGTTGTAATTTTAGATGGAGAGCAAACTATAACAGATAGTCATATTGAAAGATTTGGATTAGACAAAAGTAGGTTAATAGTATATAAAGACTCTGTTCTTGAAAATATGCTTGATACGGCAGAAGCATTTTCACAGTCTGAGGATATTTCAGGTATTATTATTGACTCTGTTAAGGCTTTTTATTCTGTTGCTGTTGAGGCTAAATCCGCAGAAGCATTTTCAATAGGAGTTGAAGCTAAGAAATTAGGTACTAGATTTCCAATTATTAATGCTAATTGTGCTAGAAGAGGTATAGCTTTTATTGTACTTAATCAGTGGAGAGAAAACCCAGGTGTAATGCATGGTGATACAAAAGTACTCCCAGGTGGACAATTTAATAAATATATGCCTTTTACTCACTTAGACTTTACAAAGAAAGAGTTAATTAGGGACGAATATAAAAATGTAGTTGGTCATAAATTAGATGTTAGGATTCGTAAAAGTAAAGCAGGGGCTTTTGATAAAAAAGAAGTTATTACTTTAAATTTTTACTACAACGGAGGTTTTAATGTAGTGGATGAATATTCTCAAATATTTTGTGAAGCAGAAGTTGCAAAAGTTGGAGGAGCAGGTTGGATTACGTTTCCTGATAGATTTGGTGAAGAAAAAAAAGTACAAGGGACAGATAAATTTGCAGAATATCTAAAAGCAAACCAAGAAGACTTTGAATTTTTAAAAGAACAATTAAATGCGTAAGTTAGAAGAAATTATAGAAGATTTTAATAATCTTAGGGATAGTTTTAATAATTTTACTAAAATAGGTGATTCTAATAAAGATACATTATTAGAATATCAGCAACGATTTTTAAATTTAAAAACTGATTTAAGACCTTGGCATACTAAAATGATGTATGCCTCTGAAATGCGAAGTGATAAACAATCTACGGCTATCAAGCATCGTATTGGGTTAGCAATGGTTAGAGATGAATATGAATTTAAAGATGGAGAAACACCAATGTATGAAAAACCTCCTACTATAACAAATTCTGAAAAATACGCCGCCGCCACAAAAGAATACAAACAGTTTTTAGAGCAAAGAGCCTTTTATAAAGAAAGTTTTGTAAATGTAGCGGATTTGCGGGAAGACCTCCAAGGATTTATAACGTTATGTCGTGATAGATTAAATAAATAATAATGAATAAAAAAGCACAATTAATACAGTCAGGATTAAAATGTGATAATCCTAAATGTGATTGGAAAGATTGGTCTATAAAAGCAGAAGATTACGAATTATATGTAAACAGCCCTTGTCCAAAATGTAAAGAAAATATTCTAACAGAAGAAGATTATAGAATGAGTTTGATATTTCATTCCGCTATTGATATGGTTAATTCTATGACTGATGAAGATTTAGAAGCATTTAATAATTTAGATTTGAGTTATTTAAATGAAATGTTTTCTGAAGAAGACGCGGAAAAAATAAAACAAAATCAAGATAAAACATTTACTGTTGAAGTAGATATGCATAAAGGTATTAATTTTAAATTGAAAGAATAGTAACGAGTTTAGGTTGAGAATTAATGGAAGAATACTTAAAAGAAACAATGCCACTTTATGAAAAAACAAGAAATAGTTAAAAGATTAAAACGTATTCACGAATTAGTATGTAATTCAAATACAGATTACTCTAAAGAAACTGAATACATATTAGATGAAAAAGATAGAGAAATAGATAGACTTTTGAGAAGAATTGAACATATATGTAAAGTAAATAATGAAAAATATTAATCAATATATTATTATTATTATTATTATTATTATTATTATTATTGGAGAATTAACTTTTAAAGAATTATATGCCGCCAAAGAAAAAGATAAATAAAAGAAAATCAACAGTAGAAAAAACAAGAAATGCAGGAACACTAACAGAATCACAATTTTGGAGTAAAATACGAAGTGCATTACGCTCGGCTTTTAGGTTTTGGAAACCTATGTCAATAGCTTTAGAGAGGGCATCAAGACCATATAAAGGTACAAATAAAAGAGTTAAAAAAGAATATCAATGTGCTATTTGTAAAGAGTGGTTTCAAAGAAAAAATGTAGAAATTGACCACATAGTCCCATGCGGCAGTTTAAAAAATTATGAAGATATAAAAACTTTCATAGAAAATCTTACAGTGGAAGACCCAAATGCCTATCAAATATTATGTAAGACTCATCATAAGGAAAAAACTTTACAAGAACGTAGAAATAAGTAATTTATGTTGCAAAAAGATAAAACACCAAACACAGAAAAAAGAACACTAAAAACAGAGCCTAAATTAAATATAACTCTTAACGAAGAGCAAAAAGAAGTTACTAAACTTATATACCAATATGATGTTGTTTTTATAGAAGGTCTGTGGGGAGTTGGTAAAACTTTAAGTGCAGTAGCAACAGCTTTAAAATGCTTTAGAAAAAAAGAATTTGATGAAATTATTATTACACGTCCTTTTATAGCAGATAAGCTCGGAGCACTTCCTGGAGGCATTATTGAAAAATTATATTTAGAGATGCAGCCTATACTAGATAATTTTAATAAATGCCAGTCTAAAATAACAACAGAAAAAATGTTAAAAGATGACTTATTAAAAGTCCAATATAATGGTAAAGTAAAAGGAAATACATTTTCTAAGGCAATCTGTATTTGTGACGAAACTACTGACCTAACTTTACCAGAATTTACTGAAATGTTGACCAGATTAGGGAAAGATAGCAAGATTATTTTCACTTTAAGTAAAGAGCAAATACATAAATCTGTTGGTAAAGATTCTTGTTATTACACAATAAGAAAATTAAAGGATAGTGGTTTAGTTGGGTGGGTAGAATTAAAAGAAAATCACAGAAATCCAGTTATAACAAAAATAACAGAATTTTTAGAAATTATACCTAAATAAATTTGCATATATCAAAATTAAGTTTTATATTTGTATGATAATTACAAAAGTTATGAAAGAATACACATTTATTTACACAGATTGGTGCGGAAGAACTAATAAAGCATCAAGATTTGCAGAAGATAGTGAATCTGCAACAACAAAATTTAAAACATTATATCCAAACACATATATTTTAGAAGTTTTATGGAAGTAGAACAAGTTAGAGGATACTTAGGTAAGTATAATATTAAAACTCCTGAAAAATTAGTGCAACATATTTCTGAATTAAAAAAGAACACTACTCCTAATATCAGTCTTATTAGTGAACTTGCTTATGTTTTAGAAGATTTTTATTTTTATGTAGGAAATAAAGAGAATACCAAAGAAGCTTATAAAGAAACAGAAGGGATTAAAGAATCAAACGGTAAAGCAGATTATTCTGAAATTAATTTAGAAATACTTGATTTAATGGCAGAAAGGTTTACAGCTAATAAGCATAAGTACTCTAAAGGTAATATGAAAAAAACTATTGATGTAAAATCTTTAGAATGGGCTTTATTTCGCCACGTAAAAAAAATGATACAACCAATAGAAACAGATGAAGAAACTTATAAAGACCATTTATCTGCTGTTTTATGTAATGCTTCAATGATACTAGACCAATTAAAAAATAGCAGATAAATGGAGAAGTCAAATTACAGAAGAAACGTATAAAGCGTTAATTAATTATCAAGTGCTAATAACAGATTAACATAAAAATAATAAGTAGAAAAAGTTTTAAAAACACGTCACAGATTGTAATAAAAATGATTCAGAAAGCGGTTTACCACATCAATTTCATATAGCATGGAACGCTCTGACTGAATTAGAGTTATGGATAAAAGAAAATAGAAAATGAAAAGACTACACTTAACATGTAATTTAAAAGTTTTAAGCGATAAAGGAAAAGACTTTATTGAGAAATTTACAAACGCCACAGAAAAAACTATTGATGGAAAAAACAGAGAATGGTTTGAAGAAATGAATATTAAAGTTCCTGATGAACTTCTTGAAGAGGACGAGTATGAAATAGATGCTGAAGGAAACTTATTATTGAATGAAGAGCATTTTAAAGAAGAAAAAGCAAAAGTTACAATTCCTCTAAAAAATATTGATAGTTTTATGCAAGATGGAGAAAATACATTACTATATACAAAATCAGGGATGTATTATAATGTATCAGAAACAGTAGAAGAAATTAATTTAATTATAGATAGTCAAACACACAAAAAATTATGACGTACAACAATTTTAGCATTAGTTCAAGTAAAGGTAAATTATACCTAAAAGAAAAACAACCAACACCAGGATATGAAGAAGTATCTTATGGTACAGAAGGTAAAAAAACATATCATAAATACTATAACAGTATTAAAGGCATCCCTTCTTTTTTTGAACAAAAAGATGTCCAATTTGATGGAAGAACATTAAAATTTTTAGAACTGACTTTAGTAGACGGTGATTCCTCAAATAAAGTATCAGTACCTTTGAAAAATAAAGGAGGTTATACTGATGAGGTAAAATTATTACTATCAGCTTTAAGTGGTTTAGAATTAGGAGAAGAAGTTACACTATCAACCGCTAAATCTACTTATACTAATAAGAAAGGAGAAGAAAAAAGCCAACTTAATATTTATATTAATTATGTAAATAGACTTGCTGATAACGGTAAAGGGCTATCAACAGGATTTATTCCATTTAACGATATACCTAAACCTACATCAAAAACTGTAGCGGGTGATACTGTATGGGATTGGACAGAACAGACAGAATTTTATTATAAAAAGTTAACCGAGATTCAAGCTAAATTCTCAAACGCTCCTAAAAAAGAAAACACTCAATCTTCTTCACCAATGCCTACTGCTACACCTGAACAAGCTTTTGACACTTCAAAAAGTTTTGCTCCTGACACCGTTCACGATAATTTACCCTTTTAACACATAAATATGAAAGATAACGAAATTAATTTAATGGAATATGTTTATGACCAAGAAACTATGGTTAATATTCCTGGCTCAATGCTTTATGCACTTCTACAATTATTAAGACAAGTTGTTGATGACCAAACAAAAACAGTTTTTACAAGTAAATACGGAACTGATGTAAAAGAAATTTACACAGAAAAACTTCTTGAAAAAGTTGAAATGACTTTAAAAGATTATCCAACAGCAACTTCTTTCTTTAATCAAACTCCTGTTGATGGAGTTAGTGTTTTAGGGGCGATGGCACAAGATTTATTATTACTTCTACAACAAGGTCATTTAGATAATATTAAAAGCGGAGTTGCAAAACAAGTAGGAACTTTTACACCTGAAAATAAAGATGGTTTATAATTATCACAGTAAGCAGTTAGATTTAATTAAAAAAGTTACGGGAGCATCTTTTTTAGGATATGTAAGAGAAGGAGATAAGTTTCAATTAAAGTATATTAAAAATGGGAACACAACTTACTTTAAATTAGAAGGTTTTCCTAGTGATGTAACACCTGCAAAATACAATAAATTGTTAAACACAATTTTAGAACACAATGGAAGAGAGACAAATGCATAATCTTTATAATTCTATGTTAGAGAGTGGGGAACTATTAGAAGTGTTTCCCACACTAACTGGAAAATGGGAAAAAGATAAAAAATCTTTTATTAGAGAGCAAGAAGAATTAGAAAAATTAGCTAATATAACTTATATAGATTTAGACGAGGATGCCGACGAATATTAACGATAATTCAAAACTTTTAAAAGGATATTTTACTGTTTGTGATGCTGTTTCTAAAACAATGGGTAGAGAAGGGAAGTTAGCTATCATAGAAAACTTTATGGGAATCCCCATTGTAACTAAAGATGGGGTAACAGTTGCTAGAAATATTAATTTTTCAGATAATGAAAAAGAAGAGCAAATGGGAGCATCTTTAGTCAAACAAGCATGTGTTAAAAGTTTAGTTGAAAATGGAGATGGTACTTCTACTGCCGCATGTTTTGCGGGGGCTATTGTAAGATGTTGCACTAAAAACACTTGGCTTGGAAATAAGAAATATTTTTTTAATAAAAAAGTAGAATTAGGTATGCAAACAGCTTTTGAAGAGGTTTGTAAAAAATTAAACTTATATTCAAAAGATGTATCTGATAAAGATTTAGAGAAAATTGCTTCAATTTCTGCTAATAATGATAATGAAATTGGCAGTATTATTTTAAAGGCTTTTAAAGCAGTTGGAAAAAATGGTATTATACAGGTAAAAGAAGGTAAGAAAACAGAATTGTCTGTTTCTAAAGGAATGAAAATTAATAAAGGTTTTTTTAGTCCTTTTTTAATTAATAACCAAAAAAATGCAACATTTCAAGCAGAAAAAGCTAAGGTTTTAGTTTACGCGGGGTATGAAATCCACGATAATGAGTATATTAAAAATTGGATAAATCAAAATAAAACAAATCCCATTGTAATTGTAGCTGAAAGAGTTGTTAGTGAAGATTGGATTCGTGAGATTTATAGAGTTAATTCACAGGCAGGGTATAATATAACTGTTGTAGAAGCCCCTGATTTTGATTTAAAAAGAGAGGCTATTTTAGAAGACATTGCTCTTTACACTAATGGTGAAGTGTTTGTACAGGGAGTTTCCTCTGATGTTGTAGCGGGAGAAGTAGATTCTGTTGTAGTTGAACAAAACACAACATCTTTTATAAAAGAAACTGTTTCAGAACAAGTTATCAATAGAATATCTGAATTATCTGCTCAGTTTGAACATAGTTCAGACCCAGACTTTATTCGAGAGCGTATTCAGGCGTTAGAAGGTGTTTCTGCTACTATTACTGTTGGTGGCAAAACAGAATCAGAGTTAAAAGAATTAAAAGACCGTTTTGATGATGCTGTTTCTGCTATTAAATCTGCTGTTGAACAAGGATGGATTGCAGGTGGAGGAAGTACTCTCGTAAAAATATCTTTTGAAATGAACAAGAAATTTGATAATAAAGATATTCAATTTGGATATAATAAATTTAAAGAAGCTATAATGTATCCTTTCTTTCAAATTTGTGAAAATGCTAATAGAAATCCTTATGATTATATTTGGGAAACTTCTAAAACTTACGGGGTTGGGTATAATGCACATAAAGATGAATTATCTAATCTTATAGAGGATGGAGTTATTGATAGCTGTAAATCAGTTAAAAATAGTTTAGAAAATGCGTTTTCTGTCTCTAAATTAATTTTAAATTCACAAGTAATTATAACAACATGAGAAAAACATTAATATGGATTGTTTGTTTATTGGTACTCAGTTATTTTGTTTATACTCTTTTTATGTCGTTTAAAAATGAAAAAATATTTAAACACAATCAAGAATTTTATAAATTACAAATTCAAACTTTACAAAATAAAAGAGATAGTTTAAATAAAGTTGTTGAAAAACAGGAAAAAGAAAAAGATTCTTTAAAAGAGTTACGAAATCAAATTATAATAGAGAAACAAACTGCTGTAAAAGAAGTGTGGAATATTCCTAACTCAGAAATGCAGCGAAGATTTGATGAAAGAATTAAAAAACATTTACAACAATGAAAAAATTAGTATATTTTCTATTACTGTTCTCTGTTTTTTCTTATGGACAACTTAGTCATAAAGTTCTTAAAGGAGAAACTATGTATGGTATTTCAAATAAATACAACATCTCTATTTCTGAGCTAAAAGAAAGCAATCCTTTTTTAAATCAAGGATTAAAAATAGGACAAATTCTCACTATTCCTACTTTTAAAAGACCAGTTGTTGCTTTAGATTCTATTGGTTCTAGGATTATCTTAGCTGAGTTAACAGATTGTGATTATGTTAAAAAAGAACTTTCTTTGGCCGACAAAGAAATTAAAAAGACAGAAGATATTGTAAAAACTAAAAGCCAAGTTGTAGATGTACTAACTGATGAAAGAAAGGTTGTTAATAATCTAGCTGAAGCAAACAGTAAACTTCTTATTGAATGTTCAGATGAAAATAAAAAACTGAAAAAAGATAATGATTCTCAGAAAAGAATTAATACATGGAATAAAGTTTTGTATTTTTTAATTGGTGGTGCGGCAGGATATGGAATAGGAACTTTATTACATTAATATGTTTGTTAGAATAGAAAAAACAAGTAATCCTAACATAGTTATTGTTATTGATGAAATAGACAGATGTTTTGGAACTATATATCAAGGAGTGTTTTTTAAACATTGTATAACTAATAAAGAGTTAACGGAAATAGATGATGAGTTATATTACACAGTTAGCAAAGAAAAAGTGTTAAAATATTGTGAACCGCTGTAATAAGCGGTTTTTTATTTGTATATTTGTCAAGAAAATTAAGAATATAGGCAGATAAATATATAAAAACAGAATTTAAATTTATTAAAATACTTGAAACACTATGAAAGCAAACTTTTATTTAATAGCAGCATCTATTATAGCACTACCTAGTATTTACTTTTTCAATGGTTCTGAGCATCATTGGTTGGAATTTATACCGTTATCCTTTCTTGGTTATGCGCTTATTGTTGGATGTTGGTCGGCTTGGAGAAATAGAAAACAGAATGAGAACAAGTAAAATAAAAAATTTAAACAAGTCTTATAAAGACATTTGTTCTAAATATATTATTGCCTTTTGTGAAAAACAAGAAATGGAATTTTATGGTTGGGTTGGTGATGAAGTAGGTGGAGTTGCTTTATGTAGTGATTTTTTCTTTAATTTCCAAGATATAGTGTGGGATATAAATTCAAAACAACTAAAAGGATTAATCATTGATTGGTATTATGAATGTTTAGAGATGCCTGAAAAATCAATAAATTATTATAGTTACACAAAAGGTCTTAGAGTTTCACAAATAGTTTAAAAATGATTTATACAATAAAGAAAAATAGACATAGAAGTAAATGGTTTCCTAAACTAACCTTTCGGAAGTCTATAAAAGGAACATTCAAATTTATAGGTGATGTTTCTTATGATGGAAATTCAGATACAAATAAGTTAATAGGGTTGTCAGATAACTTACATCATCATATTGATTCTATTAGAATTGGTTGGCGTTGGAATAAAAAAGAAAACAAATTAGAGATAATGGGAATCTGTTATAATAATTTTAACAGAGAAATTAGACATTTATGTTTTGTAGAGTCAGATAAAATTGTTAACTTTGAAATTAATATTTATAAATATAGTTATAGGATTGATGTAGACGGTTCTACTCATTTTTTTACGCGCGGTTCTAATTGGGGATTTATAAGATATTATTTGTTTCCGTTTTTTGGTGGAAAAGAAAAATCGCCAAAAGAGTTTAAAATATCAATAGAATAATATTAATATATTATGGAAAAATCACAACCACAACAAAGTAAAGAAGGAGAATTTTTAGAAAAAAATTATAAAGAAGGTCAAGTATTTAAAAGAAAAGATTGTCTTAACTATGATTTAGGATGTGCTACTTATTCAGGAAAATACTATATAAATTGTGATGGAGTGGTAATGAAATTTAATGATGATAAAGGTGTTCTTTCAGATTTCTGTGAACTTATTAATTATGATTGTCCTGAAGTTTTGTGGGCGGTTACAAAAGACATACAACATTTAGAAAGAAAATTCCGTTCAAAAATAGAAAAAATAAATAACTTCTATAATGAAATTAAAACATGAGAAGAACAGGAAAAACAACAAGACTAATAAATAAAATAGTAGAAGATATTTTTAAATATAAAGAAATAAAAATATCTATGTATCACAATACCGATTCTGATTATTTAGACCCAGACTCACTTGAAACAAATAGTGAACAAGAAATTTTAGTAGCTAAGCTGTTTAAAAGATTAGAACAAGAACATAAAGACTGTTTTGATGTGTCTGTTATTTTTAACGGTCTTGAAAATGAAAAGGAAAATATATTAATTATAAAAAGTAAATGATTCCAACTAGAATACAAAACACTTTAAATTCAATTGAAGAAATACATAATATAACTTCTTTACAAGATGTAAATACAGATATTATAACTTGTTTGTTAGGAGAGAAGTTAGGTAGTGGGTCTTACAGAGCAGTATATCAACATAATTGGGATAAAAATTGGGTTATAAAAGTAGAACCAAAAAACACAGAATGTAATTTAACTGAATATATTTTGTGGAACGAAATATGTGGTTTAAAAGGCAATTTAGAATAGGTTAAAAATTGGTTTGCACCTGTTCATTGGATTTCACCTAATGGAAAAATACTATGTATGCAAAAAACGGAAGAAAAACCTAATAAACCAAGACCAAAAGAAATACCAGATTTCTTTACAGATATAAAATGGGATAACTTTGGGTGGATAGGTAATAAATTTGTTTGCCATGATTATGGGTTTTTGTATAGATTTATTAAATATGAAAATAAAATGAGAAAAATTAAAAATATATGGTAAGTAATAAACGTATAGTTCTTGAATGGACAGAAATAAACGGAAAGAAAATTCCAAAAAGAGTAATTGACATAGTACCAAGAAAAAAACTTCCAAAAAGCAATAAAGTTAATGGTAAACTAATCGATGAAATCTTTAGAAATGGATGTAATTATGATAACTTCTTCCGATGCTAGATTGGATTATTTAGTTAGATATAATTATCCAAAATATACTTTTAAAACTAATGGAGAATTAGAGATAGTTAATTCAGAAGAATACAATAAACTATTTAATAAATATATAGAAGAAATAAGCAATAGTAGAAATAAATTATGACAAAAGAAGAGCTTTTAAATAAAAAAGGGCGTTCATTAAGAATGAAAGATTTAAGAGAATTTGTGGAAAATAATAAAGATGTAGATGATAATTCTCCTGTTGTAGTTGAAAGGGTTGAAGATTTTTATTTTACTGAAAATATGTGGGATGTTTTAAAGGTGGAAGGTTATCATTATCATTCTGCGCTTGAATGGAATATTAAAATGAAAGATGAGATTAGAAGGCGTAAAAAAGGAGAAGAGCCTGAATATGATATTGAAAATCCAAAAGAAAGATTATTTTCAAAAGAGCAGTTAGAAGGATTTAAAGAACAATTTTATAGACCTCATTGTATAACAACAGATAAAGAAATAGTATATATTTATTCACATTATTGATTATGATAGCAGGTAATATAGGAAAAGCATTTGAAACATTAGTTATTTTGACAGTTGTTGGAGTTATTCTTAATATTTATTTTATTGGAAAAAGTATTTATAATTACTTTACACCAACAGTTATAGAAAGTAAAGAAATAATTGCGCCAAAAATAAAATTAGAAACAGATGGAGAAAAAATAGATACACTTTATGTATATAAATTTAAATAAATTATGACATACGAAACAACAGTACAAATTAAATTGAAAGCATGGGATGAAGGAAATAAAATCATGCACAATAACTTTCAGTTTATTAAATCAGGAGAAGAAAGTAATGATTGAATAGTTTTTACATCAGATAAACAAACTTTAAAATTACACGGTACACAAAAACCAGAAGCACTATTAGAATACTTCATAAAAACATATACAGATGAAGAAGATGTTGTTTTAGACCCTTGTAGAGGAAGTAATACAACAGGTGTTGTTAGTGATAAATTAGGTAGGAAATATATTGGTATTGAGATGAAAGAAAACTTTTTTAGAATGGGAATTTTAAGACGGCAGTTTCCAAATCTCCGCACAAAAGAAATAAAACAAAAATACCTAGAAACATACAAAGAAGAATATAAAGATTGATATTGTAAAAAATTCCGCTGAATAAAAAAATTAGAAATATAGATAACGGTAATTACTCTGTTGATAATTGTAGGCTAACCACAAAAGCAGAAAATTCAAGAAATAGTAGACAAGCCAAATTGAATTGGTAGACTGTTTTTGATATAAGAAGTGGGAAATATAAGGAGGAATCAATAGAGGATACAGCAAAAATATTTAATTGTGGTAAAAGTGCGATTGAAAATATTATAAAATTTAAAACTTGGGTAAAATAACTTTTACAGTATAACAAACATACCCACCCTCCACAACAGGTGGGGCGCATTAGACAAACTTTCCCCCTACCCCCTACCTCTTGTATCATTTTCTATTTTGAATAGCTTAAAACGCTTTATTTTGCGTTTGGTTTTTGAATATTTATTTTGCTGTTTAGTTGTTTAAGCGGCTTTTTTGTTTTTAGGGGATTTCGGTTTGTTCTATTCTTATATTATTTTTGTGCGCGCGTGTATATACGAAAATCTTTTTAAATAAAAAAATTTATTTTTAATTATTTTTACCGTTCCTTTGTAGTGTCAAAAGTGAACAACATTTTATTTTAACCGCGCAATTAACGTTTTTGCGCTTTACAAATAGGCGTTACTAATAATATGAAAACAATTCATTTAATTAGTCAGTTGGACACTACTATTGTAGTAACTGACAAACAACCAAAACACGAATTAGACTGTCAAAAGTCTGTACGTTTAACCAATAAGCAAAAAATAGATATTTTTGGGCGTGTTGATAAAGTACATAATCAAATGTTAAAAATAGCAGCCAATGAGGCGCGCAAAGATAAGAAAAAAGAATTTTATAATAAACGCAAAAATAAATAATTATGACAAAAACCTTAGTAGCTACAGCAGTAGCACCGCAAACAATTAACAAAGTAGTTAAAATCTCACTAACTCAGCTAAACAAAAACGGCAAACAAAATGCATCGTTTGTATTTAGTGCCAAAGGTGAAAACCTTAACGAGTTTTTAACCGATACTTGTAAGAAAATCGTGGGGGTTATGACCTTGCAACAAAAAATCAAAAATAACGGGGGTAAAAATAACGCCTTTGGCCTTACTAAATCGGGTGAATTTGAGTTATCAATAACAACAGCCACCGAAAACGACAAAGTACAAGAGTTAAATAATTTTGTATTTACTTTAGCACAATTAGGCACACAAAATCCTGATATTGTACTTTGCGATTTGGTTGAGGGTTATAAACTTTTGACTGAGTAAAGCAGAATTTCATTAAATTAACTTGCCCGCTTTTATGCGGGCTTTTTTGCGTTATAAACTATTTAAATTATGTTAGTAAGAAAACAAATGCTTAAAAACGGACTTTTAAACTTTGTAAAAGAATCCGAAAATACAACAGAATTATATAGTGTCTCAACCGATATAAACAAAGGTTATTGGCTATATAAAGGCGTTTTATACGATAATTCAGTGTATAATATACACGCCGCTAAAAAGGTAAAAATAAACCAACTGCAAAAAGATACGGTTTATTATATTACTACAATGAACGAAAACACAAAAAAACTTTGTAATGTTTTATAAAGTTAGGCTTTAAAAAGATAGCCGCTTTATACGAAATATCTTTTTACTTCTTATTATTATTTTCATTCTTTGACATACTGGGTTATTTTATAACATTTTAAGTTTATTTTGCCGTTGCTGCTTCGGGGTCGTTTGACAATACGCAACAATTGCCAACAAAATACTATTTGCGCTATATGTATTGAATTATCTATATATAGTTAAATAATAGGGCTTTTAATTGGGTGACGTGCATTTTAAATACTGATTTGATTAAAATAACAAGCCGCGACCGTGCGCGGCACTAATACACGTTAAATAGCAAAAAAAATCATTTGTTCGTTAACCAAAGTTAATCGTTAACGCCTTCTTATACATTTTTAGGTCAAAAAATGTGGTTCACAAGTAACGAAAAGACGGATTACTATAAAAATATAGCCGTTGAAAGCATAGTATTTAATAACGTTGGCTAAACTTGGTTATTCGGTTGCATCGAGCAAGCCCTGACCTCTTTATTTTTCTTTTGTTTTATACTTGGCTTTGTAGTCGCTCATTACGGCCAACGGCTCAAATTAACTTTTATTTTATTAACTTTTTAATTCTTTTGCTATGGATACTCTTTTAAATATCAAATCTTTTGGGTTTTATCTCAATGGTGAAACTCTTTTAAAATCTGTTAAATGCTCAGATATTTCAGCGGCAAAGAAAAAACTAGATTTTTATTACCCTGAAAATTTTAACATCCAAATAAAAGAAATAAACTAAAAAATATAACAACGGGAACGGGTTTAAAACCGAACATTTGAAGCATGAAAAAAATTAAAATAACTCAAAAAAATGTATCTAACCGTGTTCAACAATTTTCACTAGACAATTTGACAACTTCACGCGCTTATATAAATGGCAAAGGTTGGAAAAACATAGATATTGACGGCGATTTTTTCGATTGGTCAGTTAATCAAATTGTTGATTTATTAGGTGGCCGAGAGACTACAAAAAATGCGGTTCGATTTGCTTTGCGAAATACGCCTATAAATGGCTGGTTTGCGCGCCGTATTATTTTCAATGAAATGCGTAATACTTGGGAATATATCGCGGGACAAGATTACCCTGCCGAGATTAGAGCAA
>ENA-UOYA01001049-UOYA01001049.1-activated-sludge-metagenome-genome-assembly--contig:-NODE-1049-length-31482-cov-5.696694_pt1 | contig 31482 bp, 35 predicted proteins | sample MGYA00238163_ERZ764804 | MGnify/ENA primary metagenome ERZ764804 (study PRJEB28919, sample SAMN05720223) | activated sludge metagenome | isolation source: Anaerobic digester | place: Hong Kong... | reverse complement strand
GGTACTTATTTTATTACCATTGAAACTGATAACGGAAAACAAACGCAAAAGTTTATCAAGAATTAATTTTTTCTTTGTTTAGATTGCTGTTTTTATAGCTGAAACCAAAGTAAATTGTTAAACCAATTATTAACCAACAGGTAAAATATAACCAATTCCAAACGCTCAATTCTGCCATCATATACAAGCAACAAACTAAACCGAGTAAAGGAATCAATGATAGATTTTCTTTCCATGACCAAATAGCTAATCCGAGTAGTACAATCAAGAAAATCCACATCGGTATTTTATGTTTAAAAAGCGTAAAACCACTTTCGTATTTCAATGCATTGTCGATAGGTAAATTATCAACCACTTGTTTGTAAATCATTTCATCTTCAGCAAGTTGACTTAGGTTTTGTTCTAAATCATTACTTTCAAATTTTCCTTTAAATTCTTTTTGCAAATGAGTTGAAATGTCTTTTATTTGATTTTCATTGAGTGAAGTTACCAAAGTTGATGGTGAGTTGATTTGCTTCTCATTTGTAATGAAGTCCATTGTTGCTTTTTTGTTTACCGTAAAAGACAAGATTAATCCAAGCAATAATAACAAAGAGAAAATATATTTTGAATTGATATATGGAGTTTTGAATTTTCCTCTTGGCACATCAGGTTTGTTTTGAAGTACTAAAACCCCTGCGCAAACAAGAACGAATGCAAATAAAGTTCCAATACTACATAAATCAGTAACCATTGTCAGGTTTAAAAACAAAGCAGGAACAGCTACAACAAAACCTGTTACAATTGTAGCATAGGAAGGAGTTTTGTATTTTGGATGTATTTTCGAATATCTTTTTGGTAACAAACCATCTCTACTCATACTCATCCAAATTCTTGGTTGTCCCATTTGAAAAACGAGCAAAACACTTGCCATTGCAACTACAGCACTAACAGCTATAATTCCAGACATCCATTTTAAATTCAGTTTATCAAATACAAATGCCAATGGATCGCCAACGTTCAAATCACTGTATTTTACCATTCCAGTAAGAACCAATGCAATAATTACATAAAGAATTGTACAAATTATGATTGCCCACATCATACCTTTTGGTAAATCTCTTTGCGGATCTTTGCATTCTTCTGCAGTAGTAGAAATAGCATCAAAACCAATATAGGCAAAGAAAACAGCTGATACACCTTTTAGAATTCCACCAATACCATTTGGTGTAAATGGATGCCAATTATCAGTATCAACATAAAAAATTCCAACAGCAATAACCAATAGAATGATACAGAGTTTTACTACTACCATTAGATTACTAGCATTTCTAGACTCTTTCATTCCTCTGTAAACCAAATATGTAATGATGATAATGATTAATAATGCAGGTAAATCAGCAACTAAATGGAATGAACCAATTGTGGGACAAGTAGTCCAAGCGGTGTATGCCATTTTCAAATTTTCAGATAAATTGTCAAATGATTTTCCGCCTTGCATCAGTGCTGTTGCCTCATCAAACCCTTTTGAAGCTGTCAAATAATCCATTTGTATCCATTGCGGAAGATGAATGCCTCCACTTTCTAAAAGTCCAGTAAAATAATCACTCCACGAAATGGCTACCGTTATGTTTCCAATGGCATATTCCATAATTAATGCCCAACCTATTATCCAAGCTATTATTTCTCCAAATGCTACATAGGAATATGTGTAAGCACTTCCCGAAACAGGAACCATTGAAGCAAATTCTGCGTAAGCAAAAGCAGCAAAACTACATGCAATAGCCGTAAAAATAAATAAGAAAATAACTCCTGGACCACCATCAGCACTAGCTTTTCCTATGGTACTGAATATTCCAGCACCAATAATAGCTGCTATCCCAAATGCAGTTAAATCTCTAGCCGTTAAATGTTTCCCAAGAGAGTGATGACCATCAGCTTCATTTTTTTCAACTTGTTTAAGTATATCGTGAACAGATTTTTTTCGGAATAGATTTGAAAATGACATTTTATTATCTTTTGATTAAAACAAATATATACAATTTAGTTTCATATCCAATTCAATACAAAATCATAGTTAAAAACTATTCTTTTATAAAAACATATAATTAATAGTAATGATTTAAAAGATTACATTTAGGTAAATTTGCACTAGAAATTTAATAATTAATAAAAAAATAAAATCATGGCATTAGTAGGAAAAAAATTCCCAAACATTACAGTTGACGCAATCTCTTTTATGGGAGATAATTTAAGAATTAACGTATTAGAAGAAGCTACAAAAAACAGAAAGAAAGTAGTTTTATTTTGGTATCCAAAAGACTTTACATTTGTTTGCCCAACAGAATTACATGCTTTTCAAGCTGCATTACAAGAATTCGAAAAAAGAAATACTATGGTAATTGGTGCTTCTTGTGATACAAATGAAGTGCACTTTGCTTGGTTGAATACTCCAAAAAACAATGGAGGTATTGAAGGTGTTACTTATCCGTTATTAGCAGATACAACTAGAAATCTTTCTGCTGCTCTAGATATCCTTGATGCTGAATGGGTTTATGATGAAAATTTAGATGAAGAAATTTTAGAAGGTTCAAACGTAACTTTTAGAGCAACTTATTTAATTGACGAAGACGGAAAAATCTTCCACGAAAGTGTAAATGATATGCCATTAGGTAGAAACGTAAACGAGTATTTAAGATTAATCGATGCTTATACTCATGTTCAAACTAAAGGTGAAGTTTGTCCTGCAAACTGGGAAGAAGGAAAAGATGCAATGAACGCTGATAGAAATTCAACAGCTGCTTATTTAGCTTCTCATTAATAATTAGTTTCATGTTTCAAGTTTCAGGTTGATTAACGTGGAACTTGAAACTTTAAACCTTAAACTAAAAATATGTTTACAGAAATAGAAAAAGATAATTTATCCGAAATCGTTGCATCAAATGATGTTGTAGTTGTTCAGTATGCTGCATCATGGTGTGGAAATTGCAGAATTATGAAACCTAAGTTCAAAATGCTTGCTTCTCAAAATGAAAGCATTCCTTTTGTGATTGTTGACGCTGAACAATTTCCTGAATCAAGAAAATTGGCTAAAGTTGATAATTTGCCAACATTTGCAACATTCAAGAATGGACAATTAGTAAATCAATCACAAACTAATAAAGCCGAAGTTTTGGCTGAATTGGTTAATGAAGTATTATAAAGATAAATTGATGTTCGGAAATTAGATATTCGGATGTCTGAAAATCTAGAATCTGAAAATCTAAAATTCAATAAAAATGAAACTTCCTGTAATAAAACAATTAACTCAGTTTATAGAAGATAATGATCAAGATTATCTAGTTGAAGCTATTGAGGTGTTAGAAAATTTAACCGAAGTTCCATCGCTGAAAGATGAAGAACTTGACGTTATTGGTGAATTGATTTCAAATATGTATGGCGCACTCGAAGTACATAAAATGATAAAAGAAGGTAAAGACAAAAAAGATGCGCTCAACGATTTTATGAAGCGTGTTCTCGGTTCTATTGATAAATAAAAAGTCTCCATTTGGAGACTTTTTTTATGGTTTTACAATTTCTTTATAACTGTCCCAATTTCTGTAAATTAGAAATAGATTTCCTATAAATAAAACTGCTGCAATTGGTATTCCATCAGGCATCATAAATATATTAATCAATAAGATGTTTAATGATACTGGAACTAAAACAATGGCAAAAAGTCGGACAAATTTACCTGTGACAAAAGATAATCCACAAACTAATTCTACCAATTTTGCTAATCCCATTAGGTAACCTGAAGCAACTAATCCATCACTGAAAGTTTTCATGTTTCCAGTAAATTCTGGCTCAGGAAAAGTTTTTAAAAAATAGGTTACAGATGCAAACAACAAAAATAACCCAAGTAGAACTCTGATAACAATAGTAGCGATTTTCATAAAGATTTATTTAATGGTTAGTAAATCAAAGTTAAACAAAAAATTCCATCTTTTATTTGGATGGAATTTCTTTGATTAACTATCAATTGTGAATTGTTTTCCTTGCATATTTGTTGTAAATAAATATTCCAATAGTTACTAATAGAATTAACCACCAAATTTTGACGATAAAAACTATAATTGCTTCAAGTACTAACCAACCTGATTTTAAACTTTCAACAATTTGTAAACCTATATTTGGTCTGTACGAATCAATGTTTTTTGGATTAACTAATACGACACTTTTTATACTTTCTCTTTGGTATAAAAATAAAGTTACTGTACTAAAGGCTGTTCTATCTTCCAGACTTAAGCTATTCAAAGCGGCATTATCACTTTCAGTTTCTTTTTCCAAAATATCATTCTCACTGTCATTGATTTGGTCTAGCTTTTTACCTTTATTATCAATGTCGTTTTCAAGTCGTCTGGTATGTTTTTGAATTCTTTTTTGCGACATATTGTTAGCAAGAAATTGCATCGTGACATCTTCAGCTTTAATATTTCTTGTGTCAAGAAAATCAACCTCTTTTGCCATCGATTTTAATATGGTATCAAGCTTGTTGTTTGGTGCTCTAAAAGTGATGGTGTTCTCAACGGTGAATTTCGTAGTTTCTACAATGCTATCTTGGTTGATTTGTTTTTCATCGCGTTCATTGATTGTACTTTTCAAATCGGTGAAAGTCACAAAACCTCCATTCCTAGATATGGCATCTTCTATAGCGTAAGTAGATTTTGCTACGTCTTTTACTCTAAATTTCACATCGGCAGTTCTAACAAATTTTCTATTGCTGTCCTTGGGTTCAACAGCTGCGTTAGACGATAATGGAACAGTAGCTGTGCTATCTGTTGCAACAATTTTATCGGTAGAGTTTTCTCCTGTGTCTTCATAATTGACTTGTTTACAAGAAAATGCAAAACCGAGTAGGAGTAATGCTAAACTAATTTTTGATAAGTGTTTCATTTTTTAATTCATTTAAAATGGTTCATACTAATTTCCTTGAACTGTGTTTATCGATAAATTTTCAAGAGTAGTTTTATACCATTTTTTTAATGAATTAAGTTTGTATTTTAGCACTAAAATAATCCTACTAAAAAGCGTGCCAAAACTTAAGATTTGCTTAAGAATATTTTTTTAGTATAATATTAAAACCAAATTAAATTCCATTGAGAACCATTTTTCAAGAACAAATTCATGATGTAAAAGCCTTTAAAAGTAAGCTTTTGCAATGGTCACAACAATTTAGAGAAGTTGTTTTTTTAGATAGTAATAATTATCATCAAAAATATTCCAATTTCGATTTAGTTTTAGCTGTTGATGCTTTTACTTCGGTTAAAACTGATTTTCATAATGCTTTTCAAGACTTACATGAGTATCAATCTCGAACAAAGGATTGGCTTTTTGGTTATCTTTCCTATGATTTAAAAAATGATATAGAAAAATTGGGTTCCAATAATTTTGATGGATTAAATTTTCCAGAATTATTTTTCTTCCAACCAAAAAAACTTTTTTTACTAAAAGGAAATATTCTCGAAGTTCATTATTTGAAAATGTGTGACGATGAGTTTGTAAACGATTTTAGCAATATTATTTCTATTGAACTTTGCGACTTTGCGACTTTGCGAGAAATTAATATTTTACAACGCATCTCAAGGGAAAACTATCTTGAAAAAGTTTCAAAAATGCTCGAATACATTCAAAGAGGCGATATTTATGAAGCCAATTTTTGCATGGAGTTTTTTGCCGAAAAAGCAATCATCAATCCATTGGAAATTTATCAAAAACTGAATACAATTTCGCAACCACCATTTGCAGTTTACTTTAAAAATAATCATCATTATTTGCTTTCAGCTTCGCCAGAACGATATTTAAGAAAAGAAGGAAACAAAGTCATTTCTCAACCTATTAAAGGAACTTCAAAGCGTTTTGAAAACAAAGAATTAGATAATCAATCAAAAGTTGATTTACAAAATAACCCAAAAGAACGCTCAGAGAATATCATGATTGTAGATTTGGTTCGCAATGATTTGTCTCACACAGCTACAAAAGGTTCTGTTGAAGTTGAAGAATTGTGCGAAATCTATACTTTCAAGCAAGTGCATCAAATGATTTCTACAATTGTTTCAAATGTTGAGTCAAATATTTCTCCAGTAGAAATTATAAAAACTACCTTTCCAATGGGAAGCATGACTGGTGCACCAAAAATTTCGGCGATGAAAATTATTGAGGAATTAGAAGAAACAAAACGCGGATTGTATAGCGGTTCAGTTGGTTATTTCACTCCAAGTGGCGATTTTGATTTTAATGTAGTCATCAGGAGTATTTTATACAATGCTGAAAATGAATATTTATCATTCTCAGTTGGAAGCGCAATCACTTCAAAATCTATTCCCGAAAATGAATATGATGAATGTTTGTTGAAAGCAAAGGCAATGTTTGAGGTTTTAAGATAATCAAGTGATAAGCAAAAAGTGATAAGAGATAAGTTGTAAATATTTAATTAATGAAAAGTTATAGAGATTTAGTTGTTTGGCAAAAATCAATGCAGATATCAGTGCTGATTTATGAGTTGATTATAAAGTTGCCTGAAAATGAAAAGTATGGTTTAATACCTCAAATAAAAAGAAGTGCAATTTCAATTCCCTCTAATATTGCCGAAGGTTATGGAAGAAATTACAAAAAAGACTTTTCTAGATTTTTACAAATTGCCAGAGGTTCACTTTATGAAAACCAAACTCAATTGGAACTCTCATTAAATTTAGGATTTATAGAAGAAAATGATTTAAAAGAAATCAAAGAACTTTCTTTGGAAATTGAAAAAATGTTAAATTCGTTAATTAAAAAGTTAGATGAGTAACTTCTCTCTTTTTACTTATCACTTATCACTAATTTAGAATGCTTCAAAAACTTCAAAACCACATCGATAAAAACCTTTCTTTTTTAAAAGATAAAAGGGTTCTTCTTGCCGTTAGTGGCGGAATTGACAGCATGGTTTTGGTACATCTTTGCCATCAGTTGAAATTAAATTTTGCGGTTGCACATTGTAATTTTCAATTACGCGGAAACGAAAGTGATGAAGACGAAGAATTTGTTAAAGTACAAAGTGAAAAGTATAAAGTACAAAGTTATATCCAAAAATTTGATACGGACAATTTTGCCAAAGAACAAAAATTATCCATCCAAGTTGTAGCTAGAAATCTACGATATGACTGGTTTTATTCACTTCTTGCCAATCATAATTTTGATTACATCATAACAGCACATCACTTGGATGATAGTATTGAAACTTTTTTAATCAATTTTACTCGCGGAACTGGATTAGAAGGTTTGACAGGAATTCCTACTCGTAATGATAAAATTGTTAGACCATTACTCATTTTTTCAAGAAATGAAATTGAAAGCTATGCAAAGGAGAACAATATTGCTTGGCGTGAAGATAGTAGCAATTCTACAGATAAGTATTGGAGAAACAAATTGAGACATGATGTTATTCCAGTTTTAAAAGATTTGAACACAAGTTTTTTGAGTTCATTTCAAAATACAATTGAAAGTTTGCAACAATCTAATTCGCTAGTAAAAGATGCATCTAGCAATATGTATAAAAAAATAGTTGTTGAAGAAGAGCATCACACGGAAATTGATTTGACAAAACTCCTAAAACTCCCTAATTATAAAGCTTATCTATTTAAATGGTTGCAACCTTTTGGTTTTACTGACTGGAAAGCTATATATGATTTGATACAAGCAAATTCAGGGAAACAAGTTTTCTCGGAAACACATATTTTACTCAAAAATAGAAATTCACTACTACTTTCACCAAAGCAAACAAAAGTGAACAATGAACTTTTTTGGATTGAAAAAAGTCACCTCGAAGTTAAAGTTCCCTTAAAGTTGAGCTTTTGTAATGTAAGTGACATTTCAACTCAAGGAACAAATACTATATTTGTTGACGAAGATAAACTCGAATTTCCGCTTACCATTCGAAAATGGGAAGAAGGTGATGTATTTTATCCTTTTGGTATGAAAGGGAAAAAGAAATTGAGTAAATATTTCAAAGATGAAAAATTATCATTGATTGAAAAATCAAAAATTTGGCTTTTGTGTTCCAATAATGAAATAGTTTGGATAATTGGTAAACGCCAAGACGATCGATTTAAAATAACAAAACAAACAACTAATATTTTACAAATAAACCACACAAACGAATGAAAAAAGTACTTTTTTTTCTGATTACTATTTTGGCTTTTGCCAATTTGAATGCACAAATTGTTAATCCTGTAAAATGGTCTTCCAGAGTTGAAAAAATTTCAGATGCAGAATTCAACCTAATCATGGAAGGCAAAATAGAAGATGGTTGGCATATGTATTCTCAATTTACTCCAGAAAATGGACCACTTCCAGCAGAATTCAAATTTGAAAATGCAAAAGGAAACTATGAATTGATAGGGAAAGTAAAAGAAAGTCCATACAAAAAACAGTTCAACGAAGTGTTTGAAGTTGATGAGTATTATTTTGAGAAGAAAGTAACCTTTACCCAAAAAGTAAAAATTACTAATCCGAAGCTAACTTCAATCAAAGGAAAAATTGACTTTCAGGTTTGTAAAGAAGTGTGTATAAACCAAGATAATACATTCAATTTTGCTTTGCCAAAAATTAACGCAGCAACAAAAGGAGAAATTATTGATGTTCCAGTTACTGATATTAATATTGATAGCACTAAAACTGCAACTAAAGGAGAGAAAAAAGTAATAGATAGTGTTGTAAAACAAAAAGTTGATGAAATAAAAAGTTATGTAACCAAAAAAGAAGAAAATAAAAGTCTTTGGACAATTTTCTTTTTAGCATTTCTTGGTGGTTTAGCAGCTTTGTTAACACCTTGTGTTTTTCCAATGATACCTATGACTGTAAGCTTCTTCACAAAGCACAGTGGAAGCAGACAAAAAGGAATTGCAAACGCTATTTTCTATGGAATTTCGATTATTGTAATTTATGTTGTTTTGGGGTTAATTATTGTTGGTGTTTTTGGAGCTGAAGCCTTGAATGCTTTATCTACTGGTGTTGCATTCAATATTATTTTCTTCATAATACTAGTATTTTTTGCGCTATCATTTTTAGGAGCATTTGAAATAATGTTGCCAAATTCTTGGGCAAACAAAGTAGATAGACAAGCTGGAAAATCTGGGGTTATTGCCATCTTTTTCATGGCATTAGCATTGGCCATCGTATCGTTTTCTTGTACTGGACCTATTGTAGGAACATTGTTAGTAGAGTCTGCTTCAAAAGGTGGTATTGCACCAATTATTGGTATGCTTGGTTTTTCATCAGCAATTGCCTTGCCATTTATGCTTTTTGCTTTATTCCCTACATGGTTAAATTCATTACCAAAATCTGGTGGTTGGATGAATTCTGTAAAAGTTTCATTAGGATTTTTAGAATTAGCTTTTGCGTTTAAATTCCTTTCTAATGCTGATTTGGTTTTACAAATGCATTTACTCGAAAGAGAAGTTTTTCTTGCTATTTGGATTGCTATTTTTGGAACATGGGCATTGTATCTTTTTGGAAAAGTTACGTTACCACATGATAGCCCTTTATCACATATTTCGGTAGGAAGATTATCTCTTGGATTATTAGTTCTTTCTTTTACTGTGTATATGATACCTGGTTTATTTGGCGCACCATTGAAATTAATTTCTGCATTTCCACCACCACAAACCTATAGTGAAAGTCCAAGAGGTTTTTTTGGACACAGCAGCTCAACTTCAGGAGCAAAAACTGATTTGCCTGAAGGAGCAGTTTTAGGCGAACATGATATTATTACTTTTCATGATTATGATAAAGGTTTAGCTTATGCCAAAAAAGTAAACAAACCCATTATGATTGATTTTACAGGATATGCATGTGTAAATTGTCGAAAAATGGAAATCAATGTTTGGTCGGATGAGAAAGTTTTGGATGTTTTAAAAAATAAAGTAGTTCTAATCTCTCTTTATGTTGATGACAAGCGCGAATTACCAGAAAGTGAAAGAACTATTTCAAAAACTACAGGTAAAGAAATAGTTACATATGGCAATAAATGGACAGATTTTATCATATCAAAATATAAAACAAATACACAACCTTATTATGTTTTAACAGATTTGAACGAAAACAATTTGAATGAACCTATTAGTTACACTCCAAATATTGATGAATATCTAGCTTGGCTAAATGATGGAATTTCAAAGTTTAAATAAATCGAATTCTAAATTAAAACCAGCAGATTCTAATTTATAGTTTCATTTTAACTCTAAGCAAGCAACCAATTATTGGTTTTTGTATCTTTAACTAAAATTTAAGATATGAAAAAACTTGTTCATGTATTCAGTTTGTTTTTGTTAGCTACTGCTTTCATTAGTTGTAATCTTGATGATAGTAAACCTACTAATGTTCAAGATGATGATACTTTTGCAGAAAACTTTGGTTCTGCAGTAAATAGAGATTTTATTGGTCAAGTTGTTGACGTGGATAATCATCCAATTCAAGGTGTGACAATTTCAATAGGAACATCTTCTACGTTAACGGATAGTAATGGGGTTTTTGTGATTAATAATGCTCCTGTACATCAAAATTTTGCTTACATAAAAGCAATAAAAACTGGTTATATAAATGGTTCACGTTCCATGATACCAACTACTGGGAAAAATAATGTAAAGATAATGTTGATGCCATACGCACCACTAGAGACAATACAATCTGATGTTGAAAGCGAGGTGTCAATTTATTCTGGTACAAAAGTAAAATTTGACGGAGCTTTTCAGGATGAAAACGGCAACGATTATTCAGGAGTTGTAAGTGTTTCCATGTTTCACTTAACACCAAGCGATGAGAACATTAGTAAACTTATGCCAGGAATGCTTTATGCCCAAGCATTCAATAATAGTGAAGCTATGTTACAAACCTATGGGATGATTAATGTAGAACTTCGTGGTAGCACAGGACAAAGACTAAATATTAAAAAAGGCCACAAAGCCGAAATAACTTTAAGAATTGATGATAGTCAACTAGCAACAGCTCCATCTACTATTCCGCTTTGGCATTTTGACGAAAAGAAAGGCTATTGGAAAGAAGACGGATTAGCTACAAAAGTTGGAAATAAATATGTTGGCGAAGTAAGTCATTTTTCTTGGTGGAATTGTGATTATCCATACCCAACAGTTTCATTAACTGTTAAAATTGTTGATAATAGTGGCAACCCAATTTCTAATGTTGGTGTTGGCTTAACGTTAAGTGGTGCCACTTTTCCTGTTTTGGGATATACCAATGTAGATGGAATAGTAGCAGGTTTAATTCCAGCAAATCAAACCCTAACCATGAATGTGTATTCTGATTATTCTAATTGTAATTCTAATAATATTGTTTACACAACTACCATAGGTCCATTTAATACTGATACCATATTACCAAATGTTGTAATCACTTCAACAGCTAATGTACTAATATCAGAAGTTCAAGGAACATTGTTGAAATGTGATAATACAAATGTTACAAATGGATATGTTGTACTTTCTAAATATGGAAATATGTCATTCTCTCCAGTTACTAATGGAGCCTTTAGTTTTCATGAAATTTATTGTTCTAATGACACACAATTCACTCTAAAAGGAGTTGATATTGAAAATTTTCAGCAAACAGACACTATTGCCTATAATTTTACAGTTCCATTAACAACCATTGGAAATCTTCAAGCATGTAATGCAATTGACGAATTTATTTCTTATCAATTAGATAGTCAGCCTACAGTTTTTCTCGTAAATAATGTTGCGGCTTATCAATTACAGACTGCTTTAACTCTTCAAGCATCTGGTCAAGAGAATCAATCGTTATACATTTGGGGAAATACCATGTCACCAGGCATTTATGACAGTACAACATTTATTATGGAAGGTTACCCTGTTGGATTTGTCGATTCAACCACTCCTAATACTATGCAATATAATCTAAATCAGGTTGGAGCTGTAGGCGAATTTGTTGATATGACATTTAGCGGAACATATAATGATCAAACTGGAGTGCACACAATAACTGGTGTCGCTCACATAAGGCGAGATAATTAAAAATTAAAAAAATCCCAACCATTTGGTTGGGATTTTTTTATAGAAACTCTTTTAATTCGGTTTTTAAAAAACTCAAAGCAATGTTTGTAGCTGGTTCACTCTCCAATAAATCATTTAGTATTTTTTCTCGAAGTTTATCTGCATCGGTAACGCTATCATCCAAAGTAGTTTTTCTGATGCTTTGTATAACAGTATTTTTTGCCTTTAAAATTGTTACCCACAACTCGTCCGAAACATATATTTGTTGTGTTAGGTTATGTTCAAATTCTTGCTCGATGTGATGTATCAACAAGTTTTGGTAATCAGCTTTGTTGGTGCTCAATGGCGCAACACGAATTAACAGTTTCGATGGATTTATTCTTTCTAAAAACAATGCCAATCGTTCATAGGCTTGCAAACGAAGTGGCAAAGCATGTTTTTGGTTTTCGCGTTGCAAAATCCATCTTCGGCTGTTTTCTTGATCTTTAAAATGTCTTTCAAATAACAAATAAGCAACACCACCAGTAATAAGCGATGGTATAGCATACATTAGTACTTCAATAATTTTATCTGTGTTCATTTTTAAAAATAGTTTACAGTTATCATGTCAGTTCGAGTGTTCCAATTTTAATTGGAATGTATAGAGAACAATTCCTTAAAAATTGTTGACAAATATAATAGAATATTGTCTTAAATAAATTGTAAATAATTAGCAGTAATTTTAAATTTGAACCTTTACAAAAACGATGATAAACAAATATATTTCACAACTCAACGAAGCACAACAAGCTCCTGTTCTACAAAAAGATGGTCCAATGATTATCATTGCTGGTGCTGGCTCGGGAAAAACTCGTGTACTCACCATGCGAATTGCCTATTTGATGAGTTTGGGTGTAGATGCATTCAATATTTTGGCGCTAACGTTTACTAACAAAGCTGCAAGAGAAATGAAGAAACGCATTTCGGATATTGTGGGTAATAACGAAGCCAAAAACCTTTGGATGGGAACTTTTCACTCGGTTTTTGCTAAAATACTTCGCATTGAAGCAGATAAACTTGGTTATCCTTCCAATTTTACTATTTATGACACGCAAGATAGTGTTCGATTGATTTCGGCCATAGTCAAAGAGATGCAATTAGATAAAGATATTTACAAGCCAAAGCAAATCTATGGTAGAATTTCATCCTATAAAAATTCACTGATAACAGTAAAAGCTTACTTCAATAATCCGGAGTTGCAAGAAGCAGATGCCATGAGTAAAAAGCCTAGAATGGGTGAAATTTACAAAGAATATGTGGAACGTTGTTTCAAAAGTGGCGCAATGGATTTTGATGATTTATTGTTGAAAACCAATGAATTACTCAATGTTTTTCCAGATGTTTTGGCAAAATATCAAGACAGGTTCAAATATATTCTGGTCGATGAGTACCAAGATACCAATCATTCGCAGTATTTAATCGTTCGTGCTTTATCAGATAGATTTCAAAACATTTGTGTCGTTGGTGATGATGCACAAAGTATTTACGCATTTCGTGGCGCAAACATCAATAACATTTTGAATTTTCAAAAAGATTATGATGGCGTAAAAACGTATCGTCTTGAGCAAAACTATCGTTCGACAAAAAATATTGTTGAAGCTGCTAATTCCATTATCGATAAAAACCAGACCAAACTTGAAAAAGTAGTTTGGACAGCCAATGATTTTGGACCAAAAGTAAAAGTTCATCGAAGTATTACTGATAGTGAAGAAGGTAGATTTGTTGCGGGTGAAATATTTGAACAAAAAATGCGCAATCAATTGCAAAACGGACAATTTGCAGTTTTGTATAGAACCAATGCGCAATCACGTTCTATAGAAGACGCGTTGCGTAAAAGAGATATTCCATACAGGATTTATGGCGGATTGTCGTTTTACCAAAGAAAAGAAATTAAAGATGTTTTGTGTTACCTTCGTTTGGTAATCAACCCAAAAGATGAAGAAGCACTCGTGAGAGTTATCAATTATCCTGCTCGCGGAATTGGTGATACCACAATAGAAAAACTGACTATTGCTGCCAATCATTACAAGCGTTCCATTTTTGAAGTAATGGAAAATATTGATAAAATTGATTTAAAACTCAACTCTGGAACAAAGCAAAAATTGGAAGATTTTGTTACCATGATTAAAAGTTTTCAAATCATTAATGAAAATCAAGATGCCTTTTACTTGGCCGAACATGTTACTAAAAAAACTGGTTTGGTTCAAGAACTCAAGAAAGATGGAACTCCAGAAGGTATAGCTCGACTTGAAAATATTGAAGAATTACTAAACGGTATAAAAGATTTTACAGAAGGACAAAAAGAAGTTGATGGCGCTCGTGGTGCATTGTCAGAATTTCTAGAAGATGTTGCGCTTGCAACTGATTTAGACAAAGATACAGGCGATGATGATAGAGTAGCACTAATGACAATTCACTTAGCAAAAGGGTTAGAATTTCCATACGTTTTCATTGTGGGAATGGAAGAAGATTTGTTTCCAAGTGCTATGAGTTTAAATACAAGAAGTGAACTCGAAGAAGAACGTCGTTTGTTTTATGTAGCGTTAACTCGTGCTGAGCATCAAGCGTATTTAACCTATGCGCAATCGCGTTACCGTTGGGGAAAACTCACAGATAGTGAACCTTCACGATTTATTGAAGAGATAAAAGATGAATATTTAGAATACATGAATCCACAAATTGATACAGGTTATCGCTACAAACCAAGTATTGATTTGGATATTTTTGGTGATGTTGATAAATCAAAATTACGATTGACAAAACCAGTTAGTGGAACACCACCAAAAAACTTTGGAGAAGAATCAAAAGTGTCCTCAAATATTCGTAAATTGAAACCTGTTTCCAGCTCAGCACCAAGTAATAACACAAATTTATTTGATAGTAAGTTGACTGTAGGCAATATAGTAATGCACGAACGATTTGGTAAAGGTGAAATTCTAGGACTAGAAGGCGCAGGCGCAGACAAAAAAGCCGAAATAAAATTTGACGTTGGCGGAATTAAAAAATTGCTTTTGAGGTTTGCAAAGTTGGATGTGATTGGGTAGAAATAAATTCGTTCCGTCACTTCGAGTGTTTTTTACGAAGTGAAACGTAGTAAAAAATGTATCGAGAAGCATTTATGAAACAATCATATGTTTATATATTAAAATGTAGTGACAATACTTATTACACTGGAGTTACAAGTAATTTATCACAAAGAATATTTCAACATGAAACTGGATTTTATCCTGATTGTTACACAGTAAACAGAAGATCAATAAAATTGGTTTTTTATTGTGAGTTCACAGATATTAATTCAGCGATAGAAACTGAAAAGAAATTAAAAAAATGGTCTCGAGCTAAAAAAGAAGCATTGATTAAAGATGAGTTTGAAAAACTACCTAACTTGTCGAAAAAAAATTTTTAATTGGCTCTCGATACAATTTTGTTTCGTTCCTCACAAAATCACTCGAGCTGACGATGAACCAAATAAAAGCTAAAATATGGCAGAATTCATAAAAATATACGAAGACAAACCCAGCGAAGCTGCAATAAAAAAGGTTGTCGATGTTTTGCGCGACGGCGGAATAATTATTTACCCAACCGATACGGTTTATGGTTTGGGTTGTGATATAACCAATTCCCGTGCATTAGAACGTGTTGCCAAAATAAAAGGTATAAAACTTGAGAAAGCCAATTTCTCCTTTGTGTGTAGTGATTTGAGTAACTTGTCTGATTATGTACGCCAGATTGATACTTCTACTTTTAAAATTCTGAAAAGAGCTTTGCCTGGACCATATACTTTTATTTTGCCTGGAAATAATGATTTGCCAAAGGAATTTCGAAAAAAGAAAACCGTTGGTATTCGTGTTCCAGATAATCGTATTGCCCAAGAAATTGTAAAAATGCTTGGTAACCCAATTGTTTCCACATCTATTCACGATGATGATGAGGTGATTGAATATTCAACCGATCCAGAATTGATTTTTGAAAAATGGCAAAATCTGGTTGATTTAATAATTGATGGCGGTTATGGGGATAATACTCCTTCAACCATTATCGATTTGAGTGGTTATGAACCACTTGTAGTTCGTGAAGGAAAAGGTGATATAGATATTTTATAAAAACAAAAAAGTCCTGAATTTCAGGACTTTTTGTTTATTTCATAATAAAACTACTTCGACAAGGTTTTCATTTCTTTCTCAATCATGTCATAAAACTGATCGATTTTTGGCATGATAACAATGCGTGTTCTTCTATTGGTTGCTCTATTTTCAGCTGTTTTATTATCAACAAGCGGAATGTATTCACTTCTTCCGGCTGCTATCAACTGTTTCGGGTTAACACCTAAATCTTTTGTCAACATTCTTACGATTGCAGTTGCACGTTTCACACTCAAATCCCAGTTATCAAGAAGTATAGCGTTGCCAGTGAAAGGTACATTATCAGTATGACCTTCAACCAAACATTCAAAATCTGGTTTGTCGTTGATTACTTTTGCCACTTTTGCCAAAACTTCTTTTGCTTTATCGGTAATTACATAACTTCCGCTTTTGAAAAGCATTTTGTCAGAAATATTGATGAAGACAACACCTTTTTCAACATTTACGTTAATATCTGGATCATCAAGACCAACAGTTTTTTTCAAACTTGTAACCAATGCAAGTGTTACACTATCTTTTTTGGTCAATGCATCTTGCAGACGAGATATTTTTAAATCTTTCTCTTTTATGCTTTCCAATGATTTTTCAAGATTTTGTGCACCTTTAGTAGTCAAAACAGTCATTTCTTTGTTGCTGTTTATCAAATCAGAATTATTTTGCTTCAAATAATCATTTTGTTTAGACAAAGCATCTTTTTCAGAAAGGCATAGATTCAATTTCATTGTTGTTGAATTAAGCAAATCTTGACATTCTTTGTTTTTTTGCTCTAATTCAGCAATTTTTTTCTTAGTTCCACACGACGTCAAAGTCAATGTTATCAATGAAAGGGCTAAAAAAACTTTTTTCATAGGTTGATATTTAATGTTGTTGCAAAGTTATGGATTATATTACTTTATAGGAACAAATTGCACATAAAGTATTGTTAATTTTCCTCAAAAACCTTGCCACCTTTTACAAAATAGTTGAAGACAATACTTTTAGTTTTGAAGTATTTTTCAGTTTGGTTGTTGGTTCTTTTTTTCAAAAATTTATTTATCAAACTGTAGAAATGGAAATGAGCTTTTATTATTGCCCAACAATGACTGAATTTTCCTTTTAAAATAAATTGTACTCCTGCAAGTCCATCGAGTACTAGTCTGGTAAAAATTATAGGTAAAATTTTCTTTTCTGGTAAATTTTTGACAAGCATCAACAAGGAGTTTCTAAAATTCAAAAAAGTCTTTTTTGGATTACTTTCTTTCAATGTTGCACCGCCAACGTGGTAAATGACTGACTGCGATGTGTAGTAAGTTTTATAACCAGTATTTTTTGAACGCCAGCACAAATCAATTTCTTCTTGATGAGCAAAAAAGCTTTCATCGAAACCGTCTAGTTTTTCAAAAACTTCTTTTCTAATGAATAAGCAAGCGCCACTTGCCCAGAAAATTTCGCAAAAATCATCATATTGTCCGTTGTCTTTTTCAATACTGTCAAAAATTCTTCCACGACAATAAGGATAGCCATATTTGTCAATAAAACCTCCAGCTGCTCCAGCGTATTCAAAATATTGTTTATTTTTAAAATCCAATATTTTTGGCTGAATGATGGCAACGTGATTTTCTTTTTCAAAAATAGATAGAATAGGAGTAAGCCAGTTTTCTGTTACTTCAACATCAGAATTTAATAAGCAGAAATATGGTTCATCTACGTGTTGTAGCGCAACATTATAGCCATGTGCATAACCAAAGTTCCCCTCGTTTTGAATAATTTTTACAGTTGGATAATTATCTTTTACAAATTGAACCGAAGCATCTGTAGAGGCATTGTCTGCCAAATAGATTTGCGCTTCATTTGAAAATGCTAGCACAGAGGGCAAAAACTGTTCTAATAGTTTTATACCATTCCAATTCAATATAACTACAGCAATTTTTTTCATAGATAAATTTGAGTGTAAAAAAAGTAACTCAAGAATGATTAGGAAGTTCTTTTAGAAAAATATATTTTTCGTTTAGAAAATCCATTTGACAAAAATAATTATTTAAACCATTGGTAACCATCAAATGTTGTGCATTCAGTTTTAGATTATAACGTGCAATTTGATCAAAAACATTTTGTGTAATGGAAACTTCTGGAGCTTTGCATTCCACTAACAAAAAAATACTTCCATCAGGATTGAAAACTACAACATCATATCGCTTGGATAATCCATTGATTTTGATGTTTTTTTCAACGTTTATGTATGATTTTGAATATTTTTTTTCCTGCAACAAAAATTTTATTACATGTTGTCTTACCCATTCTTCTGGCGTGAGAACTACAAATTTTTTACGGATTTCATCAAAAATCAATACTTTATTTTCACTATTTTTGAAGCGAAACGAATACTCAGGAAAGTTCAACTTTTGCATTGAACAAAAATAATTATTTTGTGTTTATTGCCAACTGAGAAAGTAGCTAAATAATGGACGAAGTACTAAAAATAATCAACGATATCAAAGCTGGAAATATTAAACCAATATATTTCTTGATGGGTGAAGAACCTTATTACATTGATAAACTCACAGAATATATAGAAGAAAATGTTTTGACGGATGATGAAAAAGGGTTCAACCAAATGATTATTTATGGTCGTGATACTACTATTGATGAAATTGTATCTAATGCCAAACGTTTCCCGATGATGGCAGAAAGACAAGTGGTTATTGTAAAAGAAGCTCAGGAATTATCCAGAACCATTGACCAACTCGAAGCCTATGCCGAAAATCCTCAACCTACAACTGTTTTAGTTTTTGCTTACAAATACAAAACCCTAGATAAACGAAAAAAGTTAATAAAAACTCTTGATAAAAATGGGTTGGTTTTTGAAAGTAAAAAACTTTATGAAAATCAAGTAGGCGAGTGGATACGAAGAGTACTCAAAGGAAAAGGCTATGAAATAGAGCCAAAAGCAATGATGATGCTAGTAGAATTTCTTGGCAATGATTTGAGCAGAATAGCTAATGAACTCAACAAACTTGAAATTATTTTACCAAAAGGAAGTAAAATTTCCCCAGCACATATCGAAGAGAATATAGGTTTTAGTAAAGACTTTAATGTGTTTGAATTCAGAAAAGCCATTGGAGAAAAAAATCAATTCAAAGCGTATCAAATTGCTGATTATTTTGCCAAAAACCCAAAAGATAATCCGCTAGTTTTGACCACAGGATTGGTGTTTAGTTTTTTTTCTGCTTTGTTGCAATACCACGGATTGAAAGACAAATCGCAAAGTAATGTTGCTAGAGAATTAAAAATAAGTCCGTATTTTGTGAATGATTATATCTCGGCTGCAAAAAATTACCCAATGAAAAAAGTGAGTAGTATCATTGCTGCTCTTCGTGAACTCGACGTAAAAAGCAAAGGTGTAGGAGCCAATTCTCTTTCGGATGGCGATTTGCTGAAAGAAATTTTGGTTAAAATATTTAATTAAATGAATGGTTCTGTCAATTTGTACTTGAAAGAAAAAAGTACTAATCCTACTTTTGATTTAATATTAAATTTTTCAAATAAAGTTGCACGATAAACCTCTACTGATTTGACAGAAAGCTTCATTATGTCAGCCATTTGCTCATAAGTTAACTCTCTTTCATCGCATACTAATGATAGGAATTCTAACTCTCTTGCTGATAACTCAAAATTGAGTGAGGTAATCTCTTCTTTTGTATCATAATTTCTGATACGTTTTAGTATCTCTGAAATATTGTTGTAACCTATTGTTACTATATTATCAATAGCAAATTTCAAATCGTGTGCAGAACAGTTTTTGTGCAAAAAACCTCTTGCACCATGATGATAAGCACTGTTAATTATTTGCTCATCAAAATGCTGTGTGAGCAACAAGACTTTGTATTCTTCATCTTTTTTTTCGAGTTCTTGCAAAACTTCTATGCCGTTTTTGTGAGGCATTGAGTAATCAAGAATATAAATGTCGGGCTTATTTTCGAGTGGTAAAGCATTTAGAAACTCATCGCCATCGTTGAACTCATAAATAATTTCATAGGTGTTCATTTTCATCAATAGTTCTTTCAACCCTTGTCTTACAATGGCATGATCATCTATCAAGCAAACTTTTGTAGTTAGTTCCATAGTTAATTCTCTTTTTCTTTGATGATTATTTTTGTTCCAGAACCATTCTTTGAAATTATTTTTGCAGAATAACCTATCATTTCAGCTCGGGAAACAATTGAATTCAATCCCATCGATGAAATATTTTTATTTTCCTCAATATCAAACCCTTTTCCATTATCAGAAATTTGCATTTCAAATTTTGGATTGGTAATTAAATGTACTACTATTTCTTTAGCTTTTGAATGTTTTAACGAATTATTGATTACTTCTTGAAAAATTCTATAGAGGAAAATTTTCTCTTCGTTAGTAAATATTTTCTTTTCATTTTCTTCAATTTTTAACTCGATATTTACTTTTATATTCTTCCTAATGTTTTGGATTTCGTTTTGTAAAAAAATGATAAAATCATCTTTTGTTAAAGATATATTATTTAGTGAATGACTGAGACTTCTGATACTTTTTGAAAGTTTACTTACGGAATCAGAAATTGGTTCAAGTTTTTCTGAATAATCAGGGTTGTCGAGTTTGAGGTTTTCAAGTTGAAAATTAATAAAGGTTAATTGCTGTCCTGCATCGTCATGGAGTTCATGTGATACGTTTTGCAAAGTTTGTTCTTGAGTTTCCATAACAATCTTGGTCATTGTTTTTTGAAAGTGAATGTCTTTTTGATACAATTCATTTGTATATTTTTTGTTTTTTTCAACATAAACTTTTATTAAAATACCACAAAAAATGACAATCAAACTGATGAAAATTAAACTGATAATGATGCCAAATGCTATATTATGCATAATCTCTTTTTTCTTTAATAATATAAATGTTTAATAAGCTGTAATAGATAATATTTACAAATATGATGATGAAACGATAAAGAGTTACATTTCCAAAAACTATAGTTTTAATTAATTTCATCGAGTTAAATCCAAACAGTATACTCAACCCAAAAAAGAATATAATAGGAGAAGAAATCAAAATAAAATGATTGGACTTAAAGAAATCAATATTTTCATCTTTCAAGTTTTTGTAGCTTATGACAATGAATAGCACTAGATAAATTAAAGCGCCAACAATCATTATAATTTTATTAAAAAAATTTGTAGTATCGATAAAACCATAAATTATTGATGAAAAAAATATGTAACATCCTATTATCTTTTTTTGATAGGAGTAATCATCTCTCAGTAATATTTTTAGCCAAAGTGAATTGTGGACGATAAAACTAAAATTATAAAGATACCATAAGGAAATATTATAGTATGTAAGTATTTTGGTTACCAATTCTGTAAAAGTACATATAAACAAAATCCAAAATAAATCCCTTGTATCTGAATTTATCTTTCTTACATCTAAATAAATAAAATGAATAAAAGTTATTATTACTACAAAGAAAATTAAGTTTGACATGTTAAGCATTATTTATTATATGCCAGTTGATGGTTCTCCTGAAAAATCATAAATATACTCTTTTCCATCAAATGTGACCATTAAGTATGTTTCCGTTTTTCCACTTGTTACAAAATATATAAATTTAAAAAAACAATTTCTGTAATCATTAGATGTAAGGTTAATTTTTTTTGCAACACTTCTTATAAAAGGAACGGAAAAATTACTGTTATTTTCAGAATATTGTTCAAAAGTAAGTTCAACCTCTTTATTTATATTTTGTTTCAAAACGATATAGCGGTCATATTTATATGTGTCGAAATCTGAAATTAAATTTCTCAATTCGTCATAAGTATAACCAAAGAAGTTCTTTTTTATAATTTCATTATTCAACGAATTTAACAAATCACTATAATTATTGGTGTTGGGAGAAACATAATGACATTTTTCTATGTATGGATAAGAATTTTCAAAACAAATTAAATCTTGATTTCTATTCAACCATTCATAAACTCTTTGATTTTGATTTACACTCTCCATATCAATATACAATAGGTTTGAGCAACAATTTGATCCATAACAAGCTTCTGGGTTAGAATTTGTACATATAAAATCATTGTTTTGATTTCTCCAATTTGAATTGGTTCTGTCATAATCTATAACAATAATTCTTCCCAAATTGTTGCATGTAGATTGAGCAAAAGTAGCTGAGCAAGCGAATAGAAGTAAAGCGATGATAGTTTTCATAATAGGATTGGTTTTTGACAGTTTCACACAAAGGTCAGTTAATCTTAACAATTGTTCAATAGGGAAAACCCTAATTTGATTAGGGTTTTCCCTAAACTATTTTTCTCACATTTTTTTCAGTTAAAGGTAAATTAGGGGAAATCTTCCACAGAATTAGGGTTTCCCCTAATTGATATAAAAATTTATTCAAATAATTTTGACCTATACAAATCAGAGAAAATAGGTTATAATTATTAAACAGAAAAAATGCTTGATATGAACATAAATGCCTATCACAAAAGCAAACCATTGAAAGCTGCCGAGGATGAAATCGAAGCTTTTCAAAAAAAGTCAGCAGATTTTGATAAATTGATGCTCAAGGTGCTTATTATAACAATAATGATATCATTAGTTTTTGTTTCCTATCTGATTATCAATCTGTAAAAACTATATCTAAGTTATAGCCTCATTATAAAAATTAGTTAGTTGTTGATAAAAGTTTCCGTCAATTAGATACATCCATCATCTAAATTAAATCAGGTTTTTGTGGTATTCTTCCTGAAACGACGGAAATTTTTTTTATTTATATCCAATCAAATTATACATTTTATCCCTGTCAAAATATTTTAAATGGATTTAAATTAATCCAATATCTAAAAGTTAAGATTGTAACAAAAGGCACATAGAAATATTTTTTTCCTTATACCTTTGTTTTATAATAAATTCATTAGGTATGAAAATAGAACAAATTTACACTGGTTGTTTGGCTCAAGGCGCTTATTATATTGAAAGTAATGGAGAAGTAGCTATTATTGACCCATTGCGTGAAGTGCAACAATATATTGATAAGGCTAATGCTAATAATGCCAAAATAAAATACATTTTTGAAACACATTTTCATGCTGATTTTGTAAGTGGACACGTAACATTGGCCGAGAAAACTGGTGCACCGATTGTTTTCGGACCCAATGCAAATCCGTCTTTCAATGCGCATATAGCTCATGATGGCGAGGTTTTTCAATTAGGTGAAATCACCATAACTTGTTTGCATACGCCAGGTCACACGATGGAAAGTTCGTGTTATTTATTAAAAGACAAAGAAGGAAAAGATTATGCTTTGTTTAGTGGCGACACCTTATTTTTAGGTGATGTCGGTCGACCTGACTTAGCTCAAAAAGCAGCCGATATGTCTCAAGAACAATTAGCTGGAATTCTTTATGATAGTTTGCGAACTAAAGTAATGACTTTGGCTGATGATGTTATTGTTTATCCTGCTCACGGCGCGGGAAGTGCTTGTGGTAAAAATCTAAGTAAAGAAACGGTTGGTAGTATTGGCGAACAAAAAGCGACCAATTATGCGCTTCGAGCTGATATGACTCGCGACGAATTCATTCAGGAAGTTACGGATGGATTATTGCCTCCACCAGCTTATTTTCCGATGAATGTGAAACTGAATAAAGAAGGCTACGAAAATGTTGAAAATATCATCAGCGAAGCCAAAGCGTATGATCCTAAAACTTTCGAATTTATTGCCAATGAAACAGATGCGCTTATTTTAGATGTGCGTCACCAAGATGATTATTCCAAAGGTCACATTCCTAAATCGATTTTTATTGGCATTGATGGTCAGTTTGCCCCTTGGGTTGGTGCTTTAATTTTAGATTATAAACAACCTATTTTATTAGTAACTCCAATAGGTAGGGAAGAAGAAGCGATTACTCGATTGTCTCGTGTGGGATATGATAATACGCTCGGGTATTTAGAAGGTGGTTTTGAAGCATGGAAAAATGCTGGTTTTGAATACGATACGATTGCTGCTGTTACCGCAGACGAACTTGCAGCTAAAATGGCAGAAGACAAAGTACAACTCTTTGACGTGCGTAAACCAGGAGAATATCAGTCTGAACATGTTGAAAATGTTGTTTCTGCGCCATTGGATTTTCTTAATGATCATTTGGCAGAATTCCCAAAAAACAATAACTTTTACATTCATTGTGCTGGAGGTTATCGTTCCGTGATTGCGGCATCAATATTGAAAGCACGTGGTTTTCATAATGTAATTGATGTAAAAGGCGGTTATGCTGCTATAAAAAACACTACTATTAAAAGAACCAATTATGTTTGTCCTTCAACGCTAAAATAATGAAACGATTACTGTTAACTAATTGGCATTTAATGCGTTTCGTGCGTTTAGGTTTGGCTATTTTTTTATTTGTCCAAGCTTACATCACTCATGAATGGTTTTTTATAGCTTTTGGATTATTTTTCTTACTTCAAGCAATATTTAACTTAGGATGTGGTCCTAACGGATGTGGAGTTAATTACGATAAAAAAATAAATAATGAATAATACTTTTCAAGACATCATTAATTCAGAAAAACCGGTGTTAATCGATTTTTATGCTACTTGGTGTGGACCTTGTCAGATGCTGGGTCCGATTTTAAAACAAGTAAAAGATAGTCTTGGTGAACGCGTATCAATAATCAAAGTAGATGTTGATAAAAACCAAGAATTAGCAGCGATGCAACAAGTACGCGGTGTTCCAACGATGATGTTGTATCAAAACGGACAACAATTATGGCGTCAATCGGGAGTTTTATCTAAAGAGGAAATCATACAAATTATATTAGATAAAGCCAATTAATGAATAGGAAAGCTGTTATAATTACTTCAATTGGAGTTATAGTTGGAGCAATTTTGGGCTATGCTTATTACCATTTTGTTGGTTGTGCTAGTGGAACTTGTAAGATAACTTCCAAGCCAATCAACAGTACTTTATATGGAGGATTGATGGGAGGATTGTTTTTCAATATGTTTGTGAAGGAGAATAAGTAGTGTTAAATTTTAAATAATTATTGAACTCAAGAGCTATTTTTTTATATTTTTGATTAACACAAATTGAATTGTATAACTAAAAAACAATAAATATGAAAAAAGTAGTATCGATGTTAGCTGTTGTAGCTTTCTTATTTACAATAAATGCTAATGCAACTGAGCCAAATAAAGATAAAAAGAAAAAAGCAAAAACTGAAAAAACTTGCTCATCAGAAGAAAAAAAGTCTTGTGGAGCTGAAAAAAAAGCAGGTTGTTGTTCAGCAAAAAAGGCTGAAGAGAAAAAAGCTTAGTTTTATCTTTTTATAATATTTAAGAGTGTTCAATTTTTTGAACACTCTTTTTTTTTTGAAAAAAACAAATATATTTGGTAACATTTTAATATAAATTAATACCAATATAATCAATCATTTATACGAATTAATATGGACTTACAAAAAAAGATAGCTACTGCCTTCATAGCATCGATCTTACTTATTTCATGCTCGAAAAAAGAGGTAAATGTTCCAGATCCTTTAGTTACTAATAGAGATACAACAATCAATCCAGCGGATGATTTCTTTATGTATGCAAATGGAGGTTGGTTCAAAAGGAACCCAATACCAAATACTGAAAAAAGTAATGGGATTTTTAGAACAATCAATGACACAGTAAATGCCCAAATTAAACAGATTTGTGAAAAATCTGCTGAGGTTTCAAATCCTATACTTGGTAGTAATGAACAAAAAATAGGAGATTTTTATGCTTCTGGTATGGATACTTTAACTATTGAAAAGAAAGGTTTAATACCATTGAAACCTTATTTTGATAAAATAAATAGCATAAATGATAACAAATCATTATTGAGTACAATTGGCTATTTACATACTATTGGTTGTGCACCTGCTTTTTCATTTTATGTTGGTCAAGATGACAAAAACAGTGAAAAAAATGCTTTGATGCTTGCCCAAGGTGGATTAGGTCTTGGAAATAGAGACTATTATTTTAACACTGATAAAGAAACTGAAAATATAAGAAAAGAATATATTAAGCATGTTCAAACTATCTTTGAATTAACTGGTACAGACAAAGCTAATGCTCAAAAAGATGCTTCGTTGGTAATGAAACTTGAGACCGAGTTGGCAAAAAATTCAAGAAAACTTGAAGCTCTTCGTGATCCACAAAAAAACTACAATAAATTCACAATTGCAGCATTTAAAACTATGACACCAGATATAGATTGGAATGCTGTTATGACCTCTTTGATGGTTAAAAATCCAGATTCAGTAATTGTTGGTCAACCAGAATTTTATCAAGCGTTGAATAAAATGATTAAATCCTATTCTATAGATGATTGGAAAGTTTACCTGAAATGGGATTTGATAAATACTTATGCTTCATATTTGAATAATGCAATCGAAAAGCAAAACTTCTATTTCTTTGGTACCGTAATGGGTGGAGTAAAAGAGCAAAAGCCTCGTTGGAAAAGAATTGTTGAACAAACAGATGGTTCATTGGGTGAACTTGTCGGACAAATTTATGTAAAAGAATATTTGCCAAAAGGTTCCAAAGAAAAACTTCTTGAAATTGGAAATAATATCAGAGACGTTTATGCTGAACACATAAAAAAATTAGACTGGATGAGCGATGCAACCAAGAAAAAAGCATTGTATAAACTAAGCAAAATAGTAATGAAAGTTGGCTATCCAGATAAATGGAAAGATATGTCTAGTGTTACAATAAAACGAAATGCTTATTGCGAAAATATTATTGCAACTAATAAATGGAGTTACAATTACATGGTTCAAAAGTTTGGAAAACCTGTAGATAGAAGTGAATGGGGAATGTATCCGCAAACTTATAACGCATATTATAATCCAAGCAATAATGAAATTTGTGTTCCTGGATGTAATATAATCGTTCCAGGTTTTGAAGGAAGAATGCCCGATGATGCCGTACTGTATGGTATTATTGGTGGTTCAACTTTTGGTCACGAAATAACTCATGGTTTTGATGATCAAGGTAGTCAGTATGACGAGAAAGGAAATTTGAATAACTGGTGGACTGAAGATGACTTGAAAAAATTCAAGCAAAAAACAGAGTTAATCGTTCAACAATTCAATGAATATGAAGCTTTGCCCGGAAAATTTGTAAATGGTGACGCAACTCAAGGTGAAAATATTGCCGATTTAGGTGGTGTTGTTATGGGTTATGAAGCTTTCAAGAAAACAAAACAATTTAAAGAAAATGAAAAGATAGCTGGATTAACTCCTGATCAAAGATTTTTCTTGGCCTATGGATATGCTTGGATGGTAAACATTAAGCAAGAATCATTAGCACAACAATTGTTGGTTGACGTTCACTCTCCAGCCAAGTACAGAATAAATGGTCCACTTGCTAATATTCCTGAATTTTACAAGACTTTTAATGTGAAGCCAGGAAACAAAATGTATAGACCAAAAGAAAAACAAATAACAATTTGGTAAAAAAATCCCTTTCAATTTGAAAGGGATTTTTTTTATTTATTATTCAAAGCTTCTTCATATCTATCCGATACTTTTTTCCAATTTATTATCTTGAAAAAGTTTTCAATGTATCTTTTTCTTTTATATTGATAATCCAAGTAGTAAGCGTGTTCCCAAACATCAATATTCAATAAAGGAATACCTTGAACAGGTTGTTTTGGCATAAGTGGATTGTCTTGATTTGGAGTACTAATAACTTGAAGTTTTCCTGTTTTGTCCAATATTAACCAAGCCCAACCAGAACCAAATTGCTTTTCGGCAGCATCAATAAATTGATTTTTGAAAACCTCAAAACTGCCAAAATCCTTATTTATGGCAACCGCCAAAGTATCTTGAGGTTTGCCTTCAGACTTTGGTTTCAAACCGTCAAAAAAGAAAGTATGATTGTAGTAACCACCAGCATTGTTTCTCAAATCTAAATTATTTAAATCTAGTTTTTTCAGAATATCTTCAATAGCTAAATCAGTGAGATTAGGATCTTCGCTAACCAATTTATTCAAATTATTGGTGTATGTCAAATAATGTTTTGAATAGTGATTTTCCATGGTTAATATCCCAATATTTGGTTCACATTCGTTATATTGAAATGGAAGTTTAGTCAATGAAAATGCACCATCAGAAGCTTTTACATCATCGGGTTGACCGATAACTAATTTTTCTTCTTTTGCAGGAAGCGGAACTTCTACTACTTCTTCTAGTTTTTTTCTTTTACATGACGATAATAGCGTCATAGAAGCAAGAAAGAATATTAATAATTTTAATAAATTATATTTCATTTTTTAAAATAGCATTTACAGTTTCTATATACAATTCTTTTGCTTCTTCTATCGAAAGGTGACTAACTTGAATCCAAGCATTTGTTTTAAATGCATTTCTCAAATCAAAACTTTGAGAGAAGCTATTTTCTATTGTGCCAAAAGTTGCTTGTTTATAATAGGCATATAATCTCAATTGCACATCTTGAGCCAATGAGGATGGTGCCATTTTTGAAGCTATCTCGAATGCTTTCTCAAATCGTTTGTCTAAATCTTTTTCAGACATAGTAGATTATTTATTTACTGGCAATTATAGTTTTGCCACCAATAGCTTTTTCGTTTAGTTTGACATTTATTTTTGTTCCGAGAGGTAAATATAAATCTACTCTCGAACCAAATTTTATAAACCCTGCATCTTCACCTTGAATTACGTGGGTTCCTGTTTCAGCATAATTTACAATTCTTTTTGCCAATGCACCGGCAATTTGTCTGTACAAAATTTCACCAAAAGAATTGTTCTCTATCACTACAGTCGTTCTTTCGTTTTCTGTACTAGCTTTTGGATGCCATGCAACTAGGTATTTTCCAGGATGATATTTACTGAAATTTATCTTCCCGCTCATTGCATAACGAGTTACATGAACATTTATTGGCGACATAAAAATAGAGACCTGTAGTCTTTTGTCTTTAAAATATTCTGGTTCAAAAACTTCTTCAATTACGACAACTTTTCCATCTACTGGAGCAATAATGTGGTTTTCATTTATTGATACAATTCTTTTTGGATTTCTAAAAAATTGCAGTATCATTATTAGAAAAAACAATGTAACTATCTGGATAGTTTTTTCAAGCCATAAAACATCAACAAACTTGTGAGAAAGTAGAAAGATAACTACCGTTAGCGATGTAGAAATTAGAATAATTTTGGCTCCTTCTTTATGAAACATAATATAAAATTTGATAAAATAAAAATACAATTGGTGCTACAAAGATAATACTATCTAGTCTATCTAAAACACCTCCATGACCTGGCATTATCGAACCACTGTCTTTTACTCCTGCAATTCTTTTAAATTTGGACTCTATTAAATCTCCCAATGTGCCAAAAACACTAGAGATTATAGCTATAATCAACCATTTGGAAATAGCCTCAACAACAAAATATTTTGCCAAAAATATACTCACTATTAATGAAAATAACATTCCACCAATGAAACCTTCTATTGTTTTTTTTGGAGATATTTTTTCAAAAAGTTTATTTTTTCCCAATGATTTTCCAACGATAAAAGCAAAAGTATCATTTACCCAAATTAAAATGAAAAGACTTAATAAAGTTTTGGGTTCGAAAAAGTTACCATTTACAAATGGAATTTTTGATATAATGATAAAAGGAATAGCTAAATAGCCAATCAAATATGTTACTTTAGAAAAATTATTAATCGGTTTAAGGTTGTTGTCAAATAGAAATATCAAGGCTTTCATAGACACTATTATTGAAAAAATCAATAGTAGGATATCGAAGGTCTTATTCGTCTTGGTAAATCCAAAAAATATAAATAAACCTGTAGTAAATACTACTGAAATAATAGAATTGAATTTTACTAATTTACTAAATTCTATAGTTGCAAGAACTAGAAAAATACCAAAAAGCAACATGACAGATTGCGAAGAGTACATTATACACGCAATAAGTAGTAATACATATACTGCTCCAGAAATTGCTCGGACTAGTGTAGAATTCATTTTATAAATCTTCTAGCAGCAATAAATAAAGATTTTTTGCTGTGCTTCCATACTGAAGAAAATCTTCTTCTTTTGCTTTTTCAAAGTATTTTATAGTAGTTATATTAGTAGGATATTCTTTATCATACTTCTTTTTTATCATTCTTAAACCATCACTTTTAGTTTCTAGAATTTGACTAGTTGTGGCTAGAATTACAATATTTATAGGTAGGTCGTTAGGTTTGTTTTGTTTTATTTGATTTGATGAAAACAACACCGAACCTTCATCAGCAATAAGGTTTTCACAACTTGCTAACAAGAATTTTGGTTCAGATGGATTATCATAGTTTAATTTATTTTCATCTAGTAAATGAAAAAGCTTCTTTTCAAAACACAAAGCTTCACACTCAAACCAATCGTTCTCTTCAAGAATGTTTAAAAATTGTTCTTTTACTTCGGTCAAATTTTCGCAGTAAATAAATTTACCACCATTTTTCTTGAAATTATATGTAAATCTTTCATCTACAGGAAGCAGAGAAAAGCTTGAAGGTGCATTGTTAAATTCGCTTTGGCTTTCTTCATCAGAAGAATCATTTCCGCCACCAAATATTTTTCTAAAAAGACTCATTAAATATAAATAATCTTAAGATTGTTTTTTCGAATTCATCAAAGATAAAAAAATCTTAATTCAAAATCATCTTTTGAATTAAGATTTTAAAGAAATGTTAAATTTTTTAAGATTATTCCACAATTGGGTGATTTTCAAAATCTTTGAATGGTCTTTTGCCAAAAATCACTTCTAAATCATCCTTAAAGATTACTTCTTTTTCAATTAAAATATCGGCAAGTTGGATTAGTTTGTCTTTGTTTTCTTCCAAAATGGCTATTGCTCTTTGATATTGTTTTTCTATCAATGCAGATATTTCTTTATCAATTGTCAAAGCAGTTTCTTCTGAATATGGTTTTGAAAAATTGTATTCGCTTTGTCCACTTGAATCATAATAGGTTACGTTACCTAATTTTTCGTTCAATCCATAGATGGTAACCATTGCTCTAGCTTGTTTTGTAACCTTTTCTAAATCACTCAATGCACCAGTAGAAATTGTGTCAAAAACTACTTTTTCAGCTGCTCTTCCTCCCATTGTTGCACACATTTCATCAAGCATTTGATCTGGTCTAACAATTAGTCTTTCTTCTGGTAAATACCAAGCAGCACCAAGACTTTGTCCTCTAGGAACTATCGTTACTTTTATAAGTGGTGCAGCGTGTTCTA
>ENA-UOYA01001046-UOYA01001046.1-activated-sludge-metagenome-genome-assembly--contig:-NODE-1046-length-31517-cov-10.446952_pt1 | contig 31517 bp, 27 predicted proteins | sample MGYA00238163_ERZ764804 | MGnify/ENA primary metagenome ERZ764804 (study PRJEB28919, sample SAMN05720223) | activated sludge metagenome | isolation source: Anaerobic digester | place: Hong Kong... | reverse complement strand
GTGGTCACCGACGAGGAGCTTGCGCTCCAGCGCGAATACACCCGGCTGGCAGCCGAGCTTTTGGCGCGGCGCGGGCGGCCGGCGACCGCTTGTGTCATGACATACGGCTGCCAGCAAAACGAAAACGACAGCGAGCACCTTAAGGGCATGCTCTGCGAAATGGGCTGCGAGCTTACCGAAAAGCCCGATGCGGCCGATATACTTGTCATAAACACCTGCGCGGTGCGCGAAAACGCCGAGCAGAAGGTTTTCGGCGTCGTGGGCGCTTTAAAGCACGCCAAGGCCAAAAGGCCGGATATGGTGCTGGCAATGTGCGGCTGTATGGCACAGCAGGGGCATGTCGCCGAACGCATACGCGCCTCCTATCCGCAGGTCGACCTCTTGTTCGGCACCCACGCCCTCTACCGGTTTCCGCAGCTTCTCTACAAGGCGCTTAGCGGGCGGGAGCATGTGTTCGACACGAAGGACGAGGACGGGCGCATAGCCGAATCTTTGCCGGTGCGGCGCGACAGCAGCTACAAGGCGTGGCTTTCGGTGATGAGCGGGTGCAACAATTTCTGCACCTACTGCGTCGTGCCCTATGTGCGCGGGCGCGAGCGCAGCCGGCGGTTTGAGGATGTCCTTGATGAAGCGCGCTCGCTCGTGGATAAAGGATACCGCGAAATAACCCTCTTAGGCCAGAACGTCAACTCCTACGGCAAGGACCTCGGCAGCGAGCGCGATTTCGCAGACCTCATCACCGCGATAGGAGAGCTGCCCGGGGATTTTCTCATCCGCTTCACGACCTCCCATCCGAAGGACATGTCATTAAAGCTCATCGACGCCATGGCCGCCTGTCCCAAGGCCGCAAAACATCTGCACCTGCCGTTTCAGTCGGGCAGCGACGAGGTGCTGCGCCGCATGAACCGCGGCTACACCCGCGATATCTACCTTGAACGGGTTGCGTACGCCAAGCGGAAAATACCCGGACTCGCCCTCACGAGCGACGTTATAGTGGGCTTTCCCGGCGAGACGGAGGCTGATTTCGAGGACACCCTTTCCCTTATACGGACGGTAGAATTCGACAATCTTTTTACGTTTTTGTACTCAAAGCGCGAGGGTACGCCCGCCGCCCGCATGGACGACCCCCTCCCGCATGCGGACAAGCTCCGGCGCTTTAACCGCCTGCTCGAGGTCCAGAACGCCATATCCTTAAGGAAAAACGAGGCGCTTGTCGGCAAGACGCTACGCGTCCTCTGCGAGGGGCCGAGCCGCACCGACAAATCGGTGCTCACGGGGCATACCGAGGGCAACAGGGTCGTCAACTTCACCGGAAAGGCTGCCGAGGGGCAGTTTGTGCGGGTGCGCATCGACAAAGCGCAGACATGGACGCTCACGGGCACGGTCGTGCCGGACTAAAGCAAAGCTACTAGTATACGCGTATAGTCCGCCCCAAAAGCGGGGCGTTATGATAAAAAAGGAGAAAACGATATGCAGGACATCCATCAGATGGCAAACGACCTCGGCCTGGCGATAAAGGCCTCGCCCGAATTCACCGCTTACGAAAGCGCCAAAAAGGCGTATGAGGAGGACGAGGCCCTGCAAAGGCTTATAGGCGAATACAATTTAAAGCGGCAAAGCCTCATCCTTGAAAACGGCAAGGACGAGAGCGAGCGCGACGCCGAGCTTCAGGCCAAGCTCCAGCGGGAAATGCGCGCGCTTTACAACTCGGTAATGGAAAACGGCAACATGAGAGCTTATGTCGATTCCAAAAACAAGCTGGACGCCGTGGTCAGCGAGGTTTTCGACACGCTGAATTACCACATCACCGGTCAGCGGTCCGGCGGCTGCGCAGGAGGCTGTGCCTCCTGCCACGGATGCCACTGAGAGGGCGCGCTAAGGGGTTAAAGATAAAGAAAAAGCCGGGTCGGGGGTAAGGCTATGGGCGAAATGACGCCGATGATGCGCCAGTATCTTGAAATCAAGGAAAAGCACAAGGATTATATCCTCTTTTTCAGGCTCGGGGATTTTTACGAGATGTTCTTCGACGACGCCAAGCTCGTGTCGAAGGAGCTTGAGCTCACCCTTACGGGGCGCGACTGCGGCCTTGAGGAGCGCGCGCCCATGTGCGGCGTGCCCTATCACAGCTGCGAATCCTATATCGCCCGCCTCATAGCCAAGGGCTACAAGGTCGCCATCTGCGAGCAGACCGAGGACCCGGCCCTCGCCAAGGGGCTTGTAAAGCGCGATATCGTGCGCATCATCACGCCGGGCACCGTCACCGACCAGTCCATGCTCGACGAAGTCAAAAACAACTTCATCGCGTCGGCCTACGCCGACCAATACGGCATGGGCGTCTGCTTCGCGGACGTCTCCACCGGCGAGCTCTTCGCCACCGAAAGCCGCGAGGACACATCGGCCAGGATGCAAAACGAGCTCGGCAAGTTCGCCCCGGCGGAGCTGGTGATATGCCCTTTCCTTCTCGAAGACCAAGGTCTTAAGCGGTTTCTTAAAGACAGGCTGCTGTGCGCCGTTACGCCGTACGACAAATCCCTCACACAAGAAGAGGCCGAACGCCGCGTTCAGGAGCATTTCGGCAAGAGCGGCGAAAAGCTCGGGCTTACGGAAAAGCCTTACGCGCTCATCGCCTGCGGCATGCTGCTTTGCTACCTGCACGAGACGCAGTTCTCGTCACTTGCGCACATCTCGTCGCTCAACCTTTATTCGCAGGCCCAGCACATGGAGCTGGACCTTTTCACGAGGCGGAATCTGGAGCTTTCCGAGACCATGCGCACCAAGGAAAAGCGCGGCTCGCTGCTGTGGGTGCTGGATAAAACCAAAACGGCCATGGGCGGAAGGCTCCTGCGCGGCTGGATCGAACGCCCCTTAAACAACTGCGCCGCCATAGGCCGCCGGCTCTCAGCGGTGGACGAGCTTAAGTCGGCCTTCGTCGCAAGACAGGAAATGGCTGCAGTGCTGTCCGGAATATTCGACATGGAACGGCTCATGGCCAAGGTCGTATACGCGACGGCCAACGGGCGCGACCTGCGCGCCCTGACGGAAACCCTTCGCAAGCTGCCCGACCTTAAAAAGGCCATGGCGGGCTTTACGTCCCCACTTCTTTCGCAGTGCAGGGACGGCATCGACGAAATGTCCGACCTTTTCTCCCTTTTAGACGGAGCGCTCGCCGAGGATCCGCCGTTTACCGTGCGCGAGGGCGGGCTCATAAAGGACGGTTATTCGCCGGAGGTGGACGAGCTGCGCTCCATACTCGAAGGCGGCCACGGCATAATCGCCAAGCTCGAGCAGTCGCAAAGGGAAAAGACAGGCATCAAAAACCTTAAAATAGGCTATAATAAGGTGTTCGGCTATTACATAGAGGTTACGCGCTCCTACCTTGATCTGGTGCCGGAAACCTACATACGCAAGCAGACCCTCGCAAACTGCGAGCGTTTTATCACCGAGGAATTAAAGGAGCTCGAGAGCCGCATTCTCGGCGCGCAGGACCGGGTAGTCCGCCTTGAATACGAGCTTTTCTGCGCCTTGCGCGACACCGTGGCCGAAAACCTGCACCGCATACAAAGCACCGCCCAAAGCATCGCTAATATAGACGCCCTGTGCTCGTTCGCCGAGGTGGCCGATAAGAACAACTACGTAAGGCCGGAGGTCGATTACAGCGACGAGCTGATAATAAAAGACGGGCGCCATCCTGTGGTGGAACGGCTATGCGAGGGGCTTTTCGTCCCTAACGACACCACTCTCGACTGCCGCGATAACCGTCTTGTCATAATAACCGGGCCCAATATGGCCGGCAAATCGACCTATATGCGGCAGGTCGCCCTCATCGCGCTAATGGCGCAGGCCGGCTCCTTCGTGCCCGCATCGTATGCCAGGATCGGCGTGGTGGACCGCATATTCACCCGTGTGGGCGCGTCCGACGACCTCGCCACCGGCCAGTCCACCTTTATGGTGGAGATGAGCGAGGTGGCCGCCATACTCAAAAACGCCACCGCCAAATCGCTGCTTATCTTCGACGAGATAGGCCGCGGCACCAGCACCTTCGACGGTATGAGCATCGCGCGCGCCGTGCTGGAATATGTGGCGGACAAGCGCCATATAGGCGCGCGAACGCTGTTTGCGACCCATTACCACGAGTTGACCGAGCTTGAAGGGGTCACCGAGGGCGTTAAAAACTACAACACCGCCGTTAAAAAGCGCGGCGACGACATCACCTTCCTGCGCAAGATCGTGCGCGGCGCCGCCGACGAGAGCTACGGCATAGAGGTGGCCAAGCTCGCGGGCGTGCCCGAGATTGTCATCCGCCGGGCCAAGGAGGTGCAAAAGCACCTCGATGAAGGCGAAAAGCCCTGCCCGGTGGGCGCAAGGCGCAGGGAAAAGCGCGCGCAGGACGAAAACGCGACGTTCGCGTCAAGCCTGCTCGACAGCGGCTACGTGCGGCTTGCAGAGGAGCTTTGCGGCATCGACGTCGACGTGCTGACGCCGCTGGAGGCCATGAACCTGCTTTTTGAGTTTGTTAAAAAGGCGCGGGGGCTGTCGTCGTAAATCAGGAAGTCAGTGCACGGGACACAAAAGAAAGGGGTGGAGCCATGGGCGTGATACGGGTGCTCGAAAGCAAGGTGGCCGAGCTTATCGCCGCCGGCGAGGTGGTGGAGCGCCCCGCTTCGGTGGTCAAGGAGCTTACCGAAAATTCCGTCGACGCGGGCGCGTCCAATATCACGGTGGAAATCCGCGACGGCGGCGTGTCCTATATCCGCGTAACCGACGACGGCTGCGGCATGTCGGACGAGGACGCGCGGCTATGCTTTTTGCGCCACGCCACCAGCAAGATAAACAGCGCCGACGACCTTTACGCCATACGCTCCCTGGGCTTTCGCGGCGAGGCCCTCGCCTCCATCGCCGCCGTATCGCGAATGGAGGTGTTCACCCGCCGGCCCGGCGCCGATACGGGGCTGCGCATCCGCCTTGAGGGCGGCGAGGTTATGGATATGGACAAGGCCGGCTGCGCGCCCGGCACTACCTTCGTAGTCCGCGACCTTTTCTACAACACGCCCGCGCGCATGAAGTTTCTGAAGAAAAACAGCTCCGAAGCGGCCGCGGTGGGTTCGCTGCTCGACAGGCTCGCCCTGTGCTGGCCGCAGATTTCGCTGCGGTATCTTTGCGACGGCAAGGAGAGCCTGTTCACGCCCGGGGACAGCACGCTTATGGGCGCCGTCTACGCCGTTTACGGGCGCGAAACGGCCGACATTTTTATAGAGACCGATTACACGCTCGGCGGCATAAGCGTCCGCGGGTATGTCTCAAGGCCGCTCGCGGCGCGCGGCAGCCGCAAAACCCAGCACTTTTTCCTGAACGGCCGGCTCATCGCGTCAAGCGTTTTGACGGCGGCGCTCGAGGAAGGCTACAAAAACAGCATCATGACCGGCAAATACCCGATGTGCGCTTTGCATATCGCCATAGACCCCTCCCTCGCCGACGTCAACGTCCACCCCGCAAAGGCGCAGGTGAAGTTCGCCGACGACCGGCAGATATTCGAGGCCGTGTACTGGGCGGTCAGAAACGCGCTGGCGTCGGACGCCGGCAGGCAGGAGGCCGCGCCCGCCCCGCGAAGCGGCCGCGCAGCTTTAACCGGAGCCCCCGCCGGGGACACCGGCGCGCAGCAGCGGCTTGACGTCCCGCCTGCGCCGGCGGACAGCGAGCCTCCGTCTGCGGGCGCGGATAAATCGCAAGACGGCCTTGAAATACGGCTGCCGGGCGGCATGTCGTACATACCCCGAAGCGAGCAGCCGGACGTCCTCCAAAGCCCCGTATCAACGGCGTTTTCCGGGCGTTTCGGAGGGGGCTTGCCCGTATCCGGCGGGCCGCAGACCGGCGAAAAAGGCGAGGGCGAAGCCCCTTTGACGCAGGATACGCCTGCCGGAGCCCCGGAGCCCGCCTCAACCGACGCCGGGCGCGAGTCCCGCCCGGAGCCGGACGGCGACATCCCGGCGCGCCTTCTGGGCGAGGTGTTCGACACCTATTACATCGCGCAGCAGGGCGATGAGGTGCTGCTTATAGACAAGCACGCCGCCCACGAGCGCCTTATCTTCGAGGAGCTTAAGCGCACCCGGCGCTCCGACGCGCAGCTTCTGCTCTCCCCCGTCACGGTAAGGCTCGACAGGGCGGAGCTCTCCGCGCTCCTTGACTATACCGGCCGCCTTGCGGAATACGGCTTCGCCATCGAGGCCTTCGGGCCGGGCACAGTCGCCGTAAGGGAGGTCCCGGCGTTCTTGTTCGGGGCCGACATACAGGCCTTAATCGACGAGATCGCCGGCGCCCTGGCCGGAGCCAAGGTGCGGGTGAGTCCCGAGTGCGAGGACGAGATACTGCACCGCATGGCCTGCAGGGCGGCAGTGAAATCCGGCGCTCCCAGCAGCAGCGCCGAGCAGCAGGCGCTCATAGACCGCCTTTTGAAGCAGCCGGACGTCAAATATTGTCCCCACGGCCGCCCCGTCGTGGTCACCCTGACCAGGCAGTGGTTCGCCAAGCAGTTCAGGCGAATACCGTAAAAAGCCGGCCAGCGGGCGCGCCGTCCGGCTTTGGGCAAAGGAGGAACAGCATGCACAGTCCCGTAGGCGTAGCCGTCATTGTCGGCCCCACGGCCTCGGGCAAGACGGCGCTCGCCGTAGAGCTTGCCTTGGCCTTCGGCGCGGAGGTGGTCTCGGCCGATTCCATGCAGGTCTACCGGGGCATGGATATCGGCACGGCTAAGCCCTCGCAAAAGGAGCGGCGCGGGGTTATCCACCATATGCTCGACGTGGCCGAGCCCGGCGAGTCCTTTTCCGTCGCCCGCTACACCGCCATGGCTGGCGAGTGCATACGCGGCATACGCAGAAGGGGCAGGCTGCCCATTTTAGCGGGCGGGACGGGGCTTTACCTGGACGCGCTTGTCTCCGGCCTTCGCTTCGGCGACATCCCTTCGTCGCCCGAATACCGCGCCGAGCTCCATGACCTGGCGCGCTCCCATGGCCCACAGCGGCTGCGCGCCATGCTGGAGGAGTGCGACGCCGAGAGCGCGTCGCGCATACACCCGAACGACATCAAGCGCACAATCCGCGCTTTGGAGGTGTTTCACGCAACGGGCGTGACAATTTCCGAGTGGCGGCGCCGCTCCAAAAGCGCCCCCTCGCCCTACCGCCCCGTATATATCGGGCTTTGCTTCGAGGACCGGGCCGAGCTTTACCGGCGTATAGACGCGCGGGTGGAAAAAATGCTCTCCGACGGGCTGCTCGACGAGGTCCGCCGCCTTATGGCCTTGCCCGGAGTGGCCCGCGGCACGGCCATGCAGGCTATCGGCTACAAGGAGCTGGCGGAGTACCTACGCGGCGAATGCGGGCTTGAGGAGGCCGTCTCGCGCGTCAAACGCGAGACCCGCCGCTACGCCAAGCGCCAGATGACCTGGCTTAGGCGCAACCCCGATATAAACTGGTTTAAGGTAGACCTTCAGGGTATTCAAAATATCTACAGCATTTCAAAAAAACTGTTGGAAAGCACGCCCTTTTTATGGTAAGATAAGAACAATAAACAGAAGGAAGGTACAGAGCATGAACAAGTCCATCAATCTCCAGGATGTCTTTCTCAACCATGTTCGCAAGGAACGCTCGGCGGTCACGGTTTTCCTCACAAACGGATTCCAGATTAAGGGCTTTGTAAAGGGCTTTGACAATTTTACGGTAGTCCTGGAAAGCGACGGTAAGCAGCAGCTCATTTACAAGCATGCTTTGTCGACCATCATACCGGCAAGGGCCGTTAACATCTTAAACAGCGCCGAACGCGAGGAGAGCTGATGGTCGTCCCCTGTCCTTTCCTCATTTAAGACATCCATGCTTCAAAGGTGGCCGGTTACCATGGAGACGCAACCCTTAGCCCCCCAAAAAAAGAGAAAAAAGCCTTCCGGCGGGTTTGGTATCATCCTCGTCGCCGCGCTTTTACTGTTTTACGCGGGTTACCACGCCTTCAGCTTTTTCTCCGACCCTGTCGAGACCGAGCGCGTGACGCGCGGCAGCGCCGAAAAGCTTCTGAGCGCCGAGGGGATGTTTTTTAAAACCGTCATACCGGTCAGCAACACGCGTACCGAGCAGTTTGACATACTTGTGGAAAACGGCGAAAAGGTGGCCAAGGGCCAGAGAATCGCCGTCGCGTACACCGGAGAGGGGCTCTCGGAGGAGCACGAGGCGCTTTTGTCGCTCCAAGACGATATAGCCCGCCTGACCTTAGCCATCGAGCAGAGCGCCGCCGAAGTCGACACCGGACGTCTGGACACGCTGCTTTTAGAGCAGCTTTCAAGCCTTGACGGCGCGCTTTGTGAGGGCGCCGGCATCGCTTATCAAAGGCTCGAAACGCTGCGGGCGTTCTTTTGCCGCCGCGCCGTAATCTACGGAGGCCGGCAGGACGCGGCAGCAGCCCTCGCCTCGATGCGGCAGCAGCTCGACGCTTTGGATGCCGCCGTAACGGGTACGGTTTATAACCTTACGGCGGAGAAAGCCGGCTATTTTTCCGGTATCTATGACGGAATGGACGACCTTACGCCGGAAAAGCTCGCCGCCATCGGCGCAGGCGATTTCCGAAAGCTCTTGGAAAAGGCGCCGCCCGCCAAAACCCCGGCGGGATATGTCGGCGCCGTGGTGACCGACTTTAAATGGCACTTCGCCTTTCGCGTCGACAAGGCTCCCGACATATCCGCGGGCGACAGCGTGACCCTGCGGTTTCCCGGCGTGTCGGACAAGCCCGTGACTGCGCTGGTGACCCGCGCGGCGCGCGACGGCGACGGCCTTTTTCTCGCGGTCGAGGGCGACGGCATGATGTGCGAGCTGGTGCCGCTTCGCAAGGGGCATGTCGAGCTGGTCCTCGGCAGCTATTCGGGGCTGCGGGTGCCGGCCTCGGCCCTGCATTACGTCGACGGGCAGGCCGGAGTCTATGTGCGCGACGGCGCAAAAATAAGCTTCAAGAAGGTGACGGTGCTGTGCGACGCCGGCGCCTCCTATATCGTCAGGCCGGGCGACGAGAAGAATCCCTTGTCAATGAGCGATGAAGCGGTGGTCGCCGGCCTGGAGCTTTACGACGGCAAGCTTATTTCATAAACGCAAAGCGGCGTCTTGTATTGATTCTATTGAAGTTTTATGCGCAAAAAACAGGCGGGTGGTTAAATGACAGCGGAAGATATGAGGCAAAGGCTGGAGGCTATCAGCGAACGGATAGCGGCGGCGGCCGCGCGGGCGGGGCGTAAAAAAGAGGATATTCTGCTGGTGGGGGTCACAAAGACCATGCCGGCGGAGCTGATTAACTTGGCGGCAGAGTGCGGCCTCCGCGATTTCGGCGAAAACCGCGTGCAGGAATACCGCGCCAAGCAAGCCGAGGTAGGATTCGACGTGCGGTGGCACATCATCGGCCGCCTTCAGACCAACAAGGCCAAATACATCGCGGGGCGCGTGCACCTTATCCACTCGGTCGACAGCCTCCGGCTCGCCCGCGAGCTTTCGCGGCAGGCGGTAAAGGCCGGGCATTCGCAGGATATCCTCATAGAGGTCAATATAGGCGGCGAGGACTCAAAGGGCGGCGTCGCGCCTTCGGAGCTTTCGGGGTTGTGCCGCGATATCGCGCCGCTTCCCGGGCTTAAGGTGAGGGGACTTATGACCATTCCGCCCCAAAGCGGCGACGCAAGGCGATTTTTTGCCGCAATGTACCAACTCTTTATTGACACGGCGGATAAAAAAATAGATAATATCTCTATGGACTATCTCTCGATGGGCATGTCTGGCGATTTTGAAACAGCCATAGAGGAGGGCGCCAACATCATCAGAGTCGGCACTGCCCTGTTCGGCGAACGAAAAGCGAAGGAGTGAACAAAATGAGCATGATGAATAAGCTCAAGGACATGCTGGGCATGAACGAGGAAGACTATGAGGAGGATGTTCAGGATATAAGCGTGGAGGAGATCGTCAATAATTCGGCCGGCCAGCGCAAGGCAAATCCGGCTGCACAGCCCGCATCCTCCCAGGGCAGGCTGCAGTTCGTCCTGGTAAAGCCCGAGCGCTTCGACGATTCCATACAGATTGCCAACCACCTTCTGGAATGCAAAACGGTCGTTCTGAACCTGGAGGCGGTCGGCAAGGAGCTCGCCCGCCGTATCATAGACTTTCTCAGCGGCTCTGCGTACGCGGTAGGCGCCAAGATAAAAAAGGTGGCTATCGGCACCTATATCATCGCCCCGAACAACTCCGACATCTCCGGCGACGAGCTTGAGGAGCAGGAAAACAGCGGAGCATTCTATTGATGCCTGGTCCTATGCAAACAAGCGTGGGACAAAAGCAGGCGGACATCAGGCGGTATGCGCCAAGCGGGCTGACGGCCTGTCGGCCCCGCATCCCCCGCCTTTTGCGTCTTGCCGCCCGTCGCCCTTTTTGCCATCGGTCTGCATTTAACTAAAAGGTGTGTGCACAGTGGATCTATATCTGGCTGCCGTATTGTTTTTCAGGCTCTTCTGCAATGTCGTATTAGGGCTTTTGTTTGTGCGGATAATCCTGTCGTGGCTTTCCATAACAGGAAACGATACCATCCTCAGGCTGTATGAGCTGGCCTCGGCCGTAACCGACCCGGTCCTGGCGCCCGCCAGGGCCATACTGCGGCAAATCCCCGGCGCCGACGATCTTCCCCTTGATTTGTCGCCCATCGTTACCATTTTGCTTTTGTCTATTATCAATATAGTGCTTTTCGGAGGATAAGCCGCCATGGACACCGTAAAACGCGGTATTCAAAGCCGTTATCCTCTCCCCTGCGAGAAGCTTTTCGCGGCCAGGGTTCTCGACATAATAGACGCCGCCGTCCAAAGCGGCAGGACGCGATTCACGGCGTTTCTCGACCTCAACCAGCGGCGCATTGCCGCCGAGCTCGCCAAAGCGCTTAACGTGCCGGTGCGATACTGGGGAGGCTACGAGGATGCCGAGCGGGCGGTGGCCGCCTTTTCGCCGGTCAATGACTGCGAGGAGCCCGACTGGCCGGTATCCGCCCTTATGGCGATGCCGTCGGACGGTGCGGCGGGACACCGCGACATCCTGGGCGCGCTCATCGGCGCCGGCCTTGACCGTTCTGCGCTCGGCGACATCGTTAAGACGGAGCGCGGCTTCATGATATTCCTCTCGCCGGCCGTGGCGCAGTACGTGACGCAAAACCTTTCCAAGGCCGGCAAAAGCGCCCTTTCCCTCTGCCCGCTTTCGCGTGATGAAGCCGCGTCGCTGACCTTCTTGCAGGAGCTTGTGCACTTACGCGCCACCGTTTCTTCCCCGCGCGCCGACGCCGTGGTGGCCGCCCTGTGCGGCGTGGGCAGGAGCCAAGCCGCAAGGCTTGTGGAAAGCGGGCGCGTCTTCGCCGACGCAAGGCCCGTCGCAAAGCCCTCCGCGCTACTTACGGGCGGCGAGATAATCAGTGTCCGCGGCGCGGGTCGCTTTCGCCTTATAGAGATAGGCCCGCCGACGAGAAAGGGCAGGCTCGCGCTTTCCGCCGTAAAATACCGTTAGCAGTTATGGATTTATAGAGCACCAGATAAAGATGCCGGTCCGGCGGCAGGACGCCGGCGGGCATTCGCCGAAAGGATGAAGGGACGTATGTACACACCGCAGGATATAGAAAACAAGGTTTTCAGCAGCGCATTCATGGGCTACAGCCGGGAGGAGGTCAACCTGTTCCTCGAGGAGCTGGTGTCCGATTACCGCAAACTCACCGAGGAAAATGCCTCGCTTCTCAAAAAGCTCGGTATTCTTGTGGAAAAGGTCGACGAATACCGCAAGGACGAGCATTACCTTCGCGAGGCCATCGTCAACGCCCAGAAAATATCGGAGGCGTCCACCATGGAGGCCGAGCAGCGCGCCCGCAAGATTGTCGAGGAGGCCGAGGCCAAGGCCGCCGAGCTGCTTCAGACAGCCCGCGACGAGCGGGACGCCATCATCACGGAAGCGGAGCAGGAGGCCAAGCGCATAATCGACGAGGCCAACGAGAAGGCCGAAAAGCTGTGCGCCTACTCCGAGGAGGCTCTCGCCCGCTCGAGGGAGCGCTTCAATGCGCTTCAGCGGGAGGTCAGCGAATTCCGCACGTCGCTGTTTAACAAATACCGCGAGCACATAGAGTTCATTAAAGACCTGCCCATATTCGAGGAGCCCGAGGAGGACGGACAGGTACAGCCCGCCCCCGCCCCCGAAGCTTCACCGGACGCGGACACCGTCCCCGCCGACACCGATTCCGCCCGGCAGCAGAGCCTTTTCGAGGAAGCGCCGCCAAAAGCCGAGCATGAGGCTAAGCCCGCCGAAGACGCCGGGCCGGCCGCAGAGGCTGACGCCCGCACTCCGGACGCCCCCGTTTCCAAGCCCGACGAGGCGGAGAAGGAGAAGGAGAAGGAGCGTCCAAAGAGCCGTTTTGAGAACATCAAGTTCGGCATTGACTACGATATCTCCGCCGAATAGCCGAGAGTACGTTACTTTGAAGGCTTGCCGGCTTGGCATATAGCGCAAACGGCGCGGCCGCGCAAGCGGCGCGCACAATTAAAGGAGCGAACTGTTTTGAGCAAGGAATACGACCAGACATTGAATCTGCCTAAGACCGATTTCCAGATGCGGGCGTCGCTGCCGCAGCGGGAGCCGGATTTTCTCAAAGAGTGGGACGAGGCGGACATTTACGGGCAAATAATGGAGAAAAACGCGGAGAAGCCCCTCTACCTGCTGCACGACGGACCGCCGTACGCCAACGGGGACATCCACATGGGCCACGCGCTCAACAAGATACTCAAGGATTTTGTCGTGCGCTACAAGAATATGAGCGGTTTTCGCGCGCCCTATATCCCCGGCTGGGACACCCACGGCCTGCCCATCGAGCGCCAGGCCATGCGAAAGCTGGGGCTTTCAAGCGGCGTGTCGCCCGTAAAATTCCGCGAGGCCTGCCGCGAGTTCGCGCTCAAATACGTAAACGACCAGCGCGAGCAGTTCAAGCGTCTGGGCGTTATCGGCGACTGGGAAAACCCGTATCTGACGCTGGCTCCGGAATTCGAGGCCAGGCAGATAGAGCTGTTCGGCGAGATGGCCAAAAAGGGCTATATCTACAAGGGCCTCAAGCCCGTCTACTGGTGCCCGCACGACGAGACCGCGCTCGCCGAGGCGGAGATAGAGTACGAGGACGAAAAGGTCGATTCCATTTATGTCAAGTTTATGGTAACCGACGACCGCGACCTGTTTAAGCCTTACGCTGGCGGGCTGCCCGTCTATGTGGTAATCTGGACCACCACCACCTGGACGCTGCCCGGCAACGTGGCCGTCTGCGTCGGCCCGGATTTTGAATATGTGCTCGTAAAGGCAAACGGCGAGCTTTACCTTGTCGCCAAAGCGCTGGCAGCGGCCACCATGAGCGCCGCGGGCATAACGGAATACACGGTGCTCGACAGGGTCTTCACCGGCAGCGAGCTCGAATATATGAAGACGCGCCACCCGTTTCTCGACAGGCAAAGCCTTGTCATCAAGGGCGACCACGTCACCCTTGAGAGCGGCACCGGCATCGTCCACACCGCGCCGGGCCACGGACTTGAGGACTTTATCGTCTGCCAGGGCTACAAGGAGCTGCCCGTCGTCGTGCCGGTGGACGGCAAGGGCTTTATGACCGCCGAGGCGGGCCCGTTCGCCGGGCTTTCCTACGACAAGGCTAACGTCGCCATACTCGCCGCGCTGAAGGAGAGCGGCGCGCTTTTGGCCATTGAACGGCTGGAGCACTCCTATCCCCATTGCTGGCGCTGCAAGCACCCCGTCCTGTTTCGTGCGACGGAGCAGTGGTTCTGCTCGGTCGAGGGGTTCCGCGACGATGCCGTACGCGCCGTGCGCAGCGTGCGCTGGATTCCGGAATGGGGCGAGGAACGCATCATAAGCATGATAAAGGACCGCAACGACTGGTGCATCTCGCGCCAGCGCGTGTGGGGCGTGCCCATTCCCATATTCTACTGCGAGGGTTGCGGCAAACCCCATATCAACGACGCCACCATCGCGGCCGTAGCAAAGCTGTTCCGCACCGAGGGCAGCGACGCCTGGTACAGCCGCTCGGCCGAGGAGATACTCGGCGGCTGCCTTAAGTGCGAATGCGGCGGCAAGGGTTTCCGCAAGGAGACCGACATCATGGATGTGTGGTTCGATTCCGGCACCTCCCACACAGCCGTGCTTGAGTCGCGCGAGGGGCTTTCCTGGCCCTGCGACCTCTACCTTGAAGGCAACGACCAGTACCGCGGCTGGTTCCAATCGTCGCTGCTTACTGCCGTCGCGTGGCGCGGCGAGCCGCCCTACCGCACCGTTCTGACACACGGCTTCGTGGTGGACGGCGAGGGCAAGAAGATGTCCAAATCCCTCGGCAATTCCATCGACCCGCAGAAGGTCATGAAGCAATACGGCGCCGATATCCTGCGCCTTTGGGTGTCCTCGGTGGATTACCGGATGGACGTGCGCATGTCCGACGATATGCTAAAGCAGCTCTCGGAGATATACCGCAAAATCCGCAACACCGCCCGCTTCATACTCGGCAACCTCTACGACTTCGACCCGGCGGAGGACCTTGTCGCCTATAAGGATCTCGCCGAGCTTGACCGCTGGGCGCTCATGAAGCTTAACGCGCTCATCCGGCGGGTCAGGGACGCCTTTGAAAGCTTTGAATACCACATTATATTCCACACGGTGCATAATTTCTGCACGGTTAGCCTTTCCAACTTCTACCTCGACGTCATCAAGGACCGGCTGTACGTGGAAAAGGCCGACGGCATCCCCCGCCGCGCGGCGCAGAGCGCCATGTACCTTATACTCGACTCGCTCGTCCGCCTTTTAGCGCCCATTCTGTGCTTTACGGCCGAGGATATATGGCGCCATATGCCGGGCAGGGACGAAAAAAGCGTATTTCTCTCGGAGCTTCCGGAGCCCGACCCATCCTTCGACGACGCCGCCCTTTCTGAAAAGTGGGATCGCATCCTTCTCGTGCGCGAGGACGTGAAAAAGGAGCTGGAAAAGGCGCGCGCCGCCAAGGTCATAGGCTCGTCCTTAGACGCCAAGGTGATACTTTACGCCGAGGGCGATACCTACGCCTTCCTGCGCGGCATCATAGACGAGCTGCCCGATGCGCTTATCGTGTCGGACGTCGAGCTTTGCGAGGGCACTCACACCGGCGCGTCTGTTTACGATTGCCCGGGGCTTGCCGTCAAAGTCGCCGAGGCCGGAGGGGAAAAATGCGAGCGCTGCTGGAAATATTCGTCCGGCGTGGGCGCCGACGCCCTCCACAGCACCCTCTGCCCGCGCTGCGCCGGCGTTATAAACGGCATGTCCCGCGAGTAAACGGCAATGCGCCGATACGCCTTTAGAAAGGGGGCGCGCCCATGCTGGCTATACTGATAATCATATTCGTAGTAGCCGCCGACCAGCTCACCAAACGCTGGGCCGCCGACGCGCTGCAGCCGGTCGGCTCCATTCCCGTCATAAGAAACGTGCTGCATCTGACCTATGCCGAAAATACCGGCGCGGCCTTTTCCATACTCAAAAATTACCGCTGGGTTTTTATAAGCCTCACTTCGGTGGTGCTGGTCGTCATACTCTACCTTCTTTTTGTCAGGCGGCTGCGCCGCCCGCTCACCGTCGTAGCCCTGTCCATGCTGGCGGGAGGCGGCATAGGGAATATGATCGACCGCATCGGCCAAGGCTATGTCGTGGATATGATAGACTTCCGGCTCATCAATTTCGCCATATTCAACGTCGCCGATTCCTTCATCACCGTAGGCACCATACTTTTCGCTATCCTTTACCTCTTTACAAACGGCGCGCTGGAGCCGGCGGCCAAAAGGTCCAAAAAAGACGCCCCCGTGTTTTACGGCGCCTTCCGGTACAAGAATTCCCTCTCGAGCGACGCTTCAAAAGAGCTGGGCGGCCATGAGAGAGATTGAGCTTGCTCCGCTGCCAGAGGAACTGGGGACGCGGCTCGACCTGTTCATCGCGTCGCGGCTGCCCCAGCTTACGCGCTCTGCAGCCCAGAGGCTCATCGAGAGCGGGTATGTGCTCTGCGGCGGCAAGGCCCTTAACAAAAGCCACCGCATCACAGGCCAAACCGTGCGGGTGAGCCTCCCCGATCCCGCCCACGACATAGCCGAGCCCGAGGATATCCCGCTTTCCGTGGTGTACGAGGACGACTGGCTTCTGGTGGTGAACAAGCCCAAGGGCATGGTTGTGCATCCCGGCGCGGGCAACCGCAGCGGCACCCTTGTCAACGCCCTGCTGGCCCACTGCTCCGGGCGCCTGTCGGGCATAGGCGGGGTGATGCGCCCCGGCATCGTCCACCGCATAGACAAGGACACCAGCGGCCTTTTGTTGGTCGCCAAGACCGACGCGGCGCACCAATCCCTTTCCGAGCAGCTTGCGCGGCACAGCATCACGCGGATATACCACGCCGTTGTCACCGGGCGTTTGCGCGAGCCGGAGGGCGTCGTGGACGCTGCCGTGGGCCGCCATCCCGTGCACCGCAAGCGCATGGCGGCCGGTGTGCCGGGCGGCCGGCGCGCGGTCACCCGTTACAGGGTTATAAAGGAGCTTAGGGGGCACACCTATATCGAATGCCGGCTTGAGACGGGCCGCACGCACCAGATAAGGGTGCATATGTCGCATATCGGGCACCCGCTTTTGGGCGACTCCGTGTACGGCGCGCCCAAGCCCAAAATCGCTTTGCCCGCGGGACAATGCCTGCACGCCAAGGCCCTCGGCTTTCGCCATCCCGCCGACGGACGCGATATGCTGTTCGACAGCCCGCTGCCCGATTATTTTGCGCGCGCCCTCGCCGCTTTGCGCGAAACGGACGGCCATTAATACGCCGCCTGCCGCAAAAACGCGGACCGAAGCCTACCGGGCGCGGTTTTTTCTCATTTTACGCTTGCGCTTTCGCAAAAACTGTGTTATGATATTTCCCGTGACTTTAATCCCTTTTGAAAGGGGTGAGCGCCATGAAGAAGGGCATCCATCCGAAATACGAAGCCACCACCATTAAATGCGCTTGCGGCGAGGTTATCGAAACCTCATCCACAAGGCAGAATATCCATGTCGACATCTGCTCGAAATGCCATCCGTTTTTTACCGGCAAGCAAAAGCTTGTGGATACGGGCGGCCGCGTGGACAGGTTCAAAAAGCGGTTTCACATCGACGAGTAGCAGGGTGGGCGCCGCCCACCTTTTTGCGTTGCCGGTCCACCCGAAGCGCGCGCCGGTCCCGTATCAGCTTTCGGGAGGCCCGCGCTTTTTCCGTATTTTTATCACGATATCGGCGTTTGGCATTTCAGGCGGCGCGGCGGCATAAAATGTACAGGTTATGACCTTTAAATGCCCTGGGGACGCGCTTTTACTTAACAGCTCTTGCACAAGGGCAACACGGCTATACGCCTGAACTGAGCTTTACATAAACAATTGGAGGGGTTATTATGTTCTGTCCGTCCTGTGGCGAGAATACCTCGGAAAACGCAAAATTCTGCGGCAAATGCGGCGCGTCCCTGGACAATGCCGGTTGGCCGGCATCTGCCGCCCAGCCCCAGACGCAGCAGCCTTCCACGTCTTCCTCATCCCTGCGCTACACCATATTCGGCGGCAATCTGCCGGCCGTATCCATCCGCCTTGGCCTCGGCGAAAGCATCTACACCCAGTCGGGCGGCATGACCTGGATGGACAGCGGCATCACCATGACTACCAATATGCAGGGCGGCTTCATGAAGGGCCTCGGACGCATGTTCTCCGGCGATTCGCTGTTCATGGCCACCTACACCTCCACCATGCCCGACCAGGAAATCGTTATCGCGTCCTCCTTCCCGGGCAGCATATCGCCCATCGAGCTGGCAGGCAGGAGCGTCATCGCCCAGAAATCCGCCTTTTTGTGCGCGCAGACGAGCGTAACCTTAAGCGCGTATGTCACAAAAAGCATAGGCGCGGGGCTCTTCGGCGGCGAGGGCTTCATCCTGCAGAGGCTCTCCGGCACGGGCACGGTCTTTATAGAGATAGACGGAAGCCTCGTAGAGCGCGTGCTGGCGCCCGGCGAGCGCATCAAGGTGGATACGGGCAATGTCGCCGCGTTTGAGGAAACGGTGCAGTACCAGGTCGAAATGGTCAAGGGTTTCAAGAATATCCTTTTCGGCGGCGAGGGCCTTTTCCTCACCACCCTTACGGGCCCCGGCAAGGTGTGGCTGCAAACCATGACCCTGCCCGGCTTTGCCAAGCAGATAATACCGTTTTTGCCTAAGAGTTCAAGCTAGGAGGAAATAATATGTCAGAAAAATCTTGCGATTCCTGCGGCGCCGCCCTCGTAGAGGGAGCGAAGTTCTGCAAGAACTGCGGCAGGGAGGTCTCGGCCGCGGCGCCGGCCTCAGCTCCGCCTCCGCAGCAGACCTATTATCAGGCGCCCCCGCAGCAGCCGCCCTATTATCCCCAGCAGGACACCTCGCCCATGACGGTAGGCCAGTTTGTGGCGACCTTCCTTATTCAGTGCATACCCATAGTGGGAATAATCATGCTGTTTGTATGGGCGTTCGGCTCGGACACAAATATTAACAGGCGCAACTATGCGCGCGCCATGCTGATTATCCTGGCGGTAGGAGTCGCGCTCTACATCGTGCTTTTCGCAGCCATCGGCAGCTTTATCGGCTCCATTATAAGCAGTATGGGCAAAAGCTACAACTATTATTAACCTCCAAAACGGTAAAAATCCGGACAGCGTCAGCTGCCCGGATTTTTTTACGCGGTCGCGCCCTTAAACTGGGAATTGTAAAGCTCGGTGTAAAAGCCTCCGCGCTCTAAAAGCTCGGCATGGCTTCCCTGCTCCACGATATCGCCGTCGCGCATTACGAGGATAATGTCGGCGTTGCGCACGGTGGAGAGCCTGTGGGCTATTACGAAATTGGTGCGGCCGCGCATGAGGTTGTCCATGGCCTGCTGTATCTGCAGCTCGGTGCGGGTGTCAACCGAGCTTGTGGCCTCGTCAAGTATCAGCACCTTGGGGTCGGCCAAAATAGCCCGGGCGATGGTGAGAAGCTGCTTCTGGCCCTCCGATATATTGCTCGTCTCTTCGTTTAATACCATCTGATAGCCGCCCGGAAGCGTCGTCACGAAATGGTGCGCATGCGCCGCCTTGGCCGCGGCTATGACCTCCTCGTCGGTGGCCCCGGGGCGGCCGTAGCGTATATTCTCCATGATGGTGTCCGCGAAGAGCCACGTATCCTGCAGCACCATGCCGAAGCTCCTTCTTAGCTCCCGCCTCTCAAACAGCCTGATGTCGCGCCCGTCTATGAGAATCGCGCCGCCATCCACGTCGTAAAAACGCATGAGCAGCTTGACGACGGTGGTCTTTCCCGCCCCCGTCGGACCTACGATGGCCACCTTGCGCCCCGCGCCGATATCGACGCTGAAATCGCGTATGACCGGCTTTTCCGGATTGTATCCGAAACGCACCCTGTTAAAGGTGACGTTGCCCGTAAAGCCCCCCTCCGGCGCCGGGAGCCGCGCCTCGTTCTTTTCCTCAGGTTCGGACAGCAGCTCGAAAACGCGTTCGGCGGCGGCCATGGTTGTCTGCAGCATGTTGGACACCTGGGCGACCTGGAAAATGGGCTGGTTGAAAAGCCTCGTATACTGTATGAACGCCAGTATGTCCCCCACCGATATGGCCTGCCTTGCGGCCAGGTACCCTCCCAGGATGGACACGCCCACATAGGAAAGGTTTCCTATGAACACCATCATCGGCATAATGAGCCCCGACAAAAACTGCGACTTCCACGCCGAACTGTAGAGCATGCCGTTTTCCTTGTCAAAATCCTCGCTCACCCTATGCTCGGCGTTGTTTGCCTTGACCACCGCAAGGCCGCCGAAAACCTCCTCCACCTGACCGTTCACCTTACCCAGATGCTCCTGCTGCTGTACGAAATAGCGCTGCGACCGTTTCATAACCGCCGTGATAACGGTCATGGAAAACGGCAGTATCAAAAGGGCCGCCAGGGTCATCTGCCAGCTGATTCTCACCATCATGACGAAAACGCCCGCTATGGTGCAAAGGGATATTATAAGCTGTGTCACGCTCTGGCTCAGGCTGTGGCTTAACATATCCACGTCGTTGGTGATACGCGACAGCACCTCGCCGTGGGTACGCGATTCAAAATACCCCATTGGCATGCGGTTAATCTTTTCCGATATCTGGCTTCGGAGGGTATAGGTTATCCTCTGGGACACGCCCGCCATGAGATATCCCTGCAAGAACGAGAACAGCGCGCTAACCACGTACAGCCCCGTGAGTATGGCCAAGGTCCTCGCCAGTGCGGCCATATCAATGCCGCCGGCGCCGGAGAGCTTGCGCATAATGCCGCTATAAATCTCCGTCGTCGCGTCGCCCAATATGTTCGGCCCCGTTATCATAAACACCGTGCTGCCTATGGAAAAGACAAATACCAGCGCGAGCGCCGCCTTGTAGCGGGACAGGTACGACATAAGCCTTTTGAGCGTGCCCTTGAAATCCTTAGCCTTTTCGCCCGGGACCATCATGCCGCCCATGTAGCCCCTGCCGGACCCGCGCATAGGGCGGGCTCCCAAGCCCGCAGGCTCCCTTTGTTTTCCGCTCACGCCAATTCCTCCTTAGAAAGCTGGGACAGCGCTATCTGCCGGTAGACCTCGCAGTCGCGCATAAGGCTTGAATGGGTGCCTATGCCCGCCACGCGCCCCTTGTCCAGCACCAGTATCTGGTCGGCGCCAAGTACGGTGCTTATCCTTTGGGCCACGACGATGACGGTGCTGTCGCCCGTCTTCTCCGCGAGGGCTTTGCGCAGCGCGGCGTCGGTTTTGTAGTCTAAGGCGGAAAAGCTGTCGTCGAACACGTAAAGCGCAGGGCGCTTTACAATGGCTCTGGCTATGGACAGGCGCTGCTTCTGCCCGCCCGAAACGTTTGTGCCTCCCTGGGATATAGGGCTGTCAAACCCGCCCTCCTTTTCGCGGATGAAATCCATCGCCTGGGCAGTCTCGGCCGCGCTCGCAATCTCGTCGTCGCTGGCCTCCTGCCGTCCGTAACGCAGGTTGGAGCCTATTGTACCGGAAAACAGCACCGCCTTTTGCGGCACAAAGCCTATGCGCTCGCGCAGGTCGCGGCGCGTCACCGAACGGATATCCTTGCCGTCTAAATACACGGCGCCCTCCGTCACGTCGTAAAAACGCGGTATGAGGTTTACGAGCGTTGACTTGCCGCTGCCAGTGCTGCCGATGATAGCCGTAGTCTGCCCGGGCCGCGCGACAAAGCTCACATGGGATATAGCGTACTCCTTCGCTCCCGGATAACGGAACGAAGCGTCCTTAAACTCCAGCAGCCCGCCGGACGGCGAGTCGAAGACCTCGGGATTTTCCGGGTCGCTGATGGCCGGTTCGGTATCCAGCACCTCGACTATGCGCTTTGCCGAGACCGACGCGCGCGGCAGGAGGATGGATATGGACGACAGCATCAGAAATGCCATGACAATCTGCATGGTGTACTGGATGAAGGCCATCATGCTGCCCACCTGCATTTTTCCGGAATCGACATACCCGGCGCCGACCCAGACTATGAGCACGGCTATGCTGTTCATCACGAACATCATGACGGGCATCATGGCGGACATGACGCGGCTGACAAAAAGCTGCGTTCTCATCAGGTTTTTATTTGCCTCGTCAAACCGCCGCTCCTCGTGCTTTTCATTGCCGAAAGCGCGTATTACGGCAAGGCCGGACAATATCTCGCGGGATACGAGGTTGAGCCTGTCTATGAGGGTCTGCAGCCGTTTAAACCGCGGCATGGCGACGGAAAATACCACCGTTACGATTGAGAGTATGGTGAGCACGGCTATGCCGATGACCCATGACATGGAGCTGTTGGTGCGCACGGCCTTGAAAAAGCCTCCGGCGCCCAGGATGGGGGCGTATACCACAATGCGGAACAGCATGGCCAGCATCATCTGAATCTGCTGTACATCGTTGGTGCTGCGCGTTATGAGGGACGCCGTGGAGAAGCGGTCCATCTCCTCGTGCGAAAAGCTCACCACCCTTGAGAACACCCCGCGGCGCAGGTCGCGGCCCAGCCCGGCCGCTATGCGCGCCGAGAAAAACGTCACCGATATGGTCGCCGCGGCGGCCAGAAGCGCCAGCGCCAGCATCTTTACTCCCGCAAAAAGGATATACCGGCTCAGCATGGCGCCCGTGTCCATGCCGATTGCCTCGTATTCCCGCTTTATAAGGCCCGACGCTATCTGCTTAGCCATCCGCTCCGGCAGCTCCGCCATCTGCCCGTCAAGGGCATCGAATACGCCCTCGCGCGCCCCGTCCGGCATCATCGCCAGAAGCTCGTACACCGTCGCGCCCGCCGGCGCCGCGCCCTGCGGAAGGGCTTCCCTCAGCCTTTCGGCAAAGAACGCTGCCTGCTCGAGCCCCGAGTCTATACCCACCACCAGCATCCCGGCCCGTGTGAATATGGCCTCAAGCGCCTTTCGGGACGCCTCGTCGGTGTTTTCCTTAAGCATATACAGAGCCTCGTTTGCCAGCGCCGGGTATTTTTTAAGCAGCGCATCGCGTTCGCCGGCGTCCACGCCGTCCTTTTCAATAAGCCGGTAATACGCCAGCACGATATCCTTCTCGCCGCTTCGCATGACAAGAAGCAGCTTGTCCATCGTGCTCTTTCGCACGACTTCGGGCACCGGCGTTTCCACGCCGCCCTGCTGGATGCCCACGTCCACAATCCTCGAGGTGTAATCGGGCAGGGCCAGCTCGCACATGGCCTGCACCGCCAGCAATACTACAATAACGGCGATAATGTGCGCCGAGCCCTTCAAATAACGGAACAGCCTCAACATTGTATCATTCCCTGTATAATATGACTTTTAAAATGACGCCCGCGCTCCCACTCTCCGACTTCCGACCTCCGACCTCTATTTCAGCTCCACGACCGTGACGCCGTCCTCCCCCTCGCCGAAGGTCCCCGGCCGGAAGGCGCGCACCTGCGGATGCCCGCGCAGATGCCCGCGCACAGCCGCGCGCAGAGCGCCCGTCCCCTTGCCGTGGATGATGGTGACCGTACTGAGGCCCGCGAGGACGTTGGCGTCCAAAAAGGCGTCTATGGCAAAACCCGCCTCGTCGCTCGTCATGCCGCGGATGTCGAGCTCGCTTTTGGCCGTCGCGCCTCCGGGCGCGCCTGCGCGCGACACATAGCCCTTGGCCTGGGCGGAAACGTCCTTTTCCACGAGTCTGAGCTCCCCGACGTGCACCTTGGTGTTCACGATGCCGGCCTTTACGGTGACGTAGCCGTTAGCGTCGGGCAGGCCGGTGACCACCGCCTGGCTCGAAAGGCCCTCTATCTTCACCGTATCGCCTACCCTGAGGGGCCGGGGCAGCGTGTAGCCGTCTCGTGTGCGGCGGACGGGGTCGGCCGCATCCTCCATGCCGCTTATGGCCCTTGACACGTCGGCCCTCGCCTTTTCGAGCCTCTCGCGGAAGTCCTCCCTGTCGACCTCGCGCCGCAGCTTCTCAAGTTCGGAGAGTATTCGCCGGCTCTCCTCCTTTGCGCCCTCCACTATGCGCATGGCCTCGGTCCTTGCGCGCTCAAGCTCCTTTTCCTTGGAGCGTTCGAGGCTGTCGTACAGCTCCTGCGCCTTGCGCCGCAGCTCGGCGGCCTCCCGCTTGTATTCGCCGGCTTTTTTGCTCTCGAATTCCATCGCAGCGCGGTTTTTCTCTATATTCTCGATAAGCCGCTCGAACTTCACGCTCTCCGAGCTCAGGCGAAGCCGGGCGTCGTTTATCACCGATTCCGGCATACCCAGCCGCGAGGCGATGGCTAAGGCGTTGGAGCGTCCGGGCACGCCCGTCAGCAGCCGGTAGGTCGGCCGCAGCGACTGCACGTCGAACTCGCAGGAAGCGTTTTCCACGCCCGGCGTTTCCAGCGCGTATATCTTGAGCTCGGGGTAATGGGTCGTCGCGATAAGCGACGCTCCCGACGCCCGCACATGCTCTATTATGGCCACCGCAAGAGCCGCGCCCTCCACCGGGTCGGTGCCGGCGCCCAGCTCGTCGAACAGCACAAGCTGCTCCGGGCCGACTTTGCCAAGCACGTCCACGATGTTTCGCATATGCGCCGAGAAGGTGGACAGCGACTGCTCTATGCTCTGCTCGTCGCCGATATCGGCAAACACAGCCCCGTAAACGGGCAGTTCGCTGCCGTATTCGGCGGGGATGTGCAGACCGCTCTGCGCCATGAGCGCGAGAAGCCCCGCCGTTTTCAGCGACACCGTCTTGCCGCCGGTGTTTGGGCCGGTGATTATAAGCGCGTCGTAGTCGTCGCCTACCGATATGCTTATGGGCACGGCGCTGCCGCGCGCGAGCAGCGGATGGCGCGCGTTTTTAAGGTGCAGCGCGCCCTTTTCGCTTATTATGGGGGGCTCGGCGGATAAATTCTCTGAAAGCCGCGCCCTCGCGAATATGGCGTCGAGGGCCGACATGGTCCGGTAATCGGTTTCGATAGCCTCTATAAAGCGGCCGGCTTCAAGCGATAGCTCGGCTAAAATACGCTCCATCTCAGCCTGCTCTTTGCCCTTCAACACGCGTATCTCGTTGTTGGCCTCCACCACGCCCATCGGCTCGATGAACACCGTCGCGCCGCTCGCCGAGGTCTCGTGCACCAGCCCCGCCACCTCGCTGCGGAATTCGCTCTTGACGGGCACCACGTAGCGCCCGTTTTTGACGGTGACAAGCCCGTCCTGCAGGTATTTTTTGTAGCTTGGGCTGCGCAGCAGGCCGCTTAGCACATCCTTGACCCTCTGCTCGGCGCGCCCTATCCTGCGCCTTAGGTCGTAAAGCGCCGGGCTGGCGTGGTCGGACATCTGCTCTTCGGATAATATGGCCGACAGTATGCGCTGCTCAAGGTGTTTATTGGGCGTCAGCGCTTCAAAATAGCCCGAGAGGGCGGGGGCCAGGCTGTCGTTGTCGCCGCGGTAGCGCAGCAGCGCGTCCGCCCCCCGCAAAAGGTGCGCTATGTCGAGAAGCTCGCCCATGGAAAGCGGCGCGCCCATAGAGAGCCTTCGCAGGTGGGGCCCTATATCCTTGACGGACGCGAACGAGGGCGAGCCTTTGAGGCGAACGAGATCCTTTGCCGCGGTGGTCTCGCGTAAAAGGGAACGCACCTTCTCCGGCTCGGTTTCCGGCAAAAGGGCGCGGCAAAGCTTTGCACCGGGCTGGCTTTGCGCAAAGTCGGCAAGCATCTCTATAATTTTCGGATATTCAAGCACATCCAGCGTTTTTTTCGGTATGTCCTGTCCCATTGGATTCTCCTTATGTGGCGGGTAAACCGGGCGGCTTTTTGCCCGCGCCGGCATCAGGGGTTTTTAGGCAGCTTGGAATAAAACGCGAGGGTGGGAAACGACCGGCCCATCTGCGTTTCGACAAAGCGCTCGGTAAGGCGCCCCAAAAGCCCGGCGGAGCTTTCGGGAAGGGAGAATGAGAAAAGCCGCTGCCACTCGCTGTCAAGAATATGGCGCATAGCCTTTATTACGCCCGGCGGCGCCTCTGTGCATCCCGGCGGCACATCCCCAGCAGCGCAGGCGCGGCATATAAGCCCGCCCGCCTGCGGGTCGAAAAACGCCCCGCAAAGACCGTCATCCCCGCATTCGGCACAGCCATCAAGGTAGGGCCTGTACCCGCAAACGGACATAAGGCGAAGCTCGAAGCAGGCCTTGATAAGCCCGGGGTCGCGTTCGGTCTTGGCTAAGACATACAGAGTGTTGGCCAAAAGCTTGAGATGCTCCGGCGCGGGTATGTCCTCCTGCGCGGCATAATCCGACAGCTCGGCGAAATACTGGGAAAGCGCGAGCTTTCGTATATCGTCGCGCAGCGCTATGAAAAGCTCCACAGGCTCGGCGCTGTCCACCGTATACCGCCCCTGCGAGCAAAACAGCACAAATCGGCTGTACACAAACTGCGAACACGAGGCCGCAAGGCCCGAGCGAAGGCTTTTGGCGCCGCGGGCGAGAGCCGTCACCTTGCCAAGCTTTGCCGTGAGAAGCACAAGCGAACGGGCGTTGCCCGACACGGAGCCCTCCCGCAGAACCATTCCCTCGGTTTCCACGTGCAAGAAAACCCCTCCCCACGGCCGGCGCAATTTTCGCCATGCGCATTAAAGCGAAAATCCCGGCATCAAGCGGTAAAATTAGAAAAAGAAGCGGTATATGCTCTGCGCTAAAGGCGTTGGGAAAAACTTACTGATATTCCCCGAATACGGTTTATGTATGGGCGGCCCTCAAAAGACGGGCGCGCCCGCTATTATAGTCAGTCGGACTGCTGTCTTTGCGCGTATATTTCGCTGCTTTCCCGAAAAGATGCCGGGTCCGGGTAAGACTTTCCGTCTCCGAGCTCTTCTGAAAACTCCTGCTTCACAAGCTCCTTGTACATTAGATACGCCTCCACGCTGCCGGTATGCTTAAAAAGCTTCCACGCAAAGGATTTGTCCATTCTGTCTCCCCGTCCTTCAAAATGTTCCTTTCAGAGTGCGGCGCCGGCGCCTTTAAAACGCCAAGCCGTGACATACTATAAGTTTCTGCGACTTGGGCGCCGATATACAAGGTACATTTTAGGCGACAGCCGAACTTTTCGGCAGCCCGTCTGGATGGGACACAGTAATTTTTTCAAGAGAAACGACGCGCCCGGCAATCTATGATATGCGAAAAAACACGTATTGTGAAGGCCGCGGGAAAAAGCGTCGTCATTCGTAGCCGAAGCTGCGGAGGCTCGCGCGGTTGTTTCTCCAGTCCTCCCTGACCTTTACCCAGCACTGCAAAAAGACCCTGCAGCCGAGAAGGCTCTCGATATCGGCGCGCGCGAGGCTCGCGATTTCCCGCAGCATGGCGCCGCCTTTGCCGATGATGATGCCCTTGTGGCTTTTGCGCTCGCAGTATATGCTGACGGAAATATCGATAAGCCCGCCGCCGGCGCGCTCACGAAAGGTTTCCACCTCGACCGCCGTGCCGTGGGGCACCTCGTCGGACAGCTTATACAAAAGCTTTTCCCTCACAAGCTCGGCCACGAGCTGGCGTTCCGGCTCGGTGGTGAGCATGTCGTCGGGAAAATATTTGGGCCCCGGCTCCATGCGGTCGGCGAAGGCCTTCACAAGCTCGGGGATGCCGTCTTTGGTAAGGGCGGAAACGGGGACGACGGCCTCGAACGGGAAAACCTCGCTGTAAGCGGAGATGACGGCCAAAAGGCTTTGCTTTTTGACAAGGTCTATCTTGTTTATAATAAGCATGACCTTTGCACCGCGCGGACGAAGGCTCTCCAAAAGCTCGACCTCGGCGGGATGGGGCTTTGCCGACGGCTCGACAACCAGCGCCACGATATCCACCTGCCCGGCGCTCTCCTTGGCCGTCCGCACCATGTAATCCCCAAGCTCTGTCCGCGGGCGGTGCAGGCCGGGCGTATCGAGAAACACAATCTGGGTGTCGCCCGTGTTGAGTATGGCGGTTATGCGGTTGCGGGTGGTCTGGGGTCGGGGCGACACGATGGCCACCTTCTGCCCCACCAAAGCGTTTAGAAGCGTTGACTTGCCGGTGTTCGGTCTGCCCACAAGGGCGACAAATCCCGATTTCTGCGTCTGCATCAAGCGTATCCTCTCTCCGCGCCCCGCGAAGTCAGCGGGACCTTTTCCTCAAAAGCCAGTTTGTTAGCTTGCCCCATATAAAAAGCGCCGAAAGGGCCGCCGAAACGACAAACGCCGCCAGCAGCCATGGCGTGGTGAATACCGTCGCAAAAACCGAAAGCGCCCTCCTAAAATCGCGGAAAAGCCCAAAACCCACGACCACCGCAAAGATGCATATAACAAGCACCGCGCCGGCGGCTATGTCCTTCGACAGCTTGGCCATGGGATTGTAGGTAGGGGAATTCATGTCTATGAGCACCTCGAAGGCAGTGTTGACCGCCTCGCCGAACAGCACAAGCCCAAACACGCATATGAGCAGCGCGTACTCCGGCGCCGTCAGTCTGTAAAGCACGGAAAAACATGTGGTGTAAAAGGCGACCACAAGGTGTATCCGGAAGTTGCGCTCGTACTGCAGGCAGTAAAGAAGGCCCTTTAAGGCGTTTTGAAACGAATGGAAAAATTTCATGGTATCCGCGCCGGCCCGCCTTTCTTCGCATGCCAAAGCCCGCGTGAAAGACGCGCGCCGCCTCCCCCTTTCCTCATTCTTTTTGTATGCCGCAGCTTTACCGTTCATATCCGAGGTTTTTTAAAAGCTCGGCCTGGCGCGCGAACATGGCCGCCTCCCCGCTGTAGCCGGCCTCGTGGTCGTACCCTAAGAGGTGCAGCGTCGCGTGAACGGTGAGAAAGGCCAGCTCCCTCTCTATGCTGTGACCGTATTCGGCGGCCTGTGATATTACCCGCTGCGCCGACAGCACGATATCCCCAAGCGCGCGGCGCCCGCCCGCGGCTGTCCCCGGCTGCCCCTCCTCCAAAGCGAAGGAGAGGACGTCGGTGGGCTGGTCCTTGCCGCGGTAGTCGCGGTTAAGATTGCGTATGCCCTCGTCGTCGGTTATGAGCACCGACACCTCGCACGGGTACGCCACGCCCTCCGCAGCCAGCACATGGCGTATGCAGCCGGTCACAAGGGCGCGCCTTTCGCGCCCGAAGGGCATACGGCGCTGGCGGTTTAATATGTCAACTACGGCTTGCAACTTGCTTGCTCCTCGTCTTGCGGCCTTTGGACGACTCATACTGCTCATAGGCCTCGATGATGCGCTGCACCAGCCGGTGGCGCACGACGTCCTTGCCGGTGAGCATGCACAAAGCGATATCCTCCACGCCCTTTAAAATCTTCATGGCTTCCTTTAAGCCGCTTTTTATGCCCGACGGCAGGTCTATCTGCGTGATGTCCCCTGTTATGACGGCCTTGGAGTTAAACCCGAGACGCGTGAGAAACATCTTCATCTGCTCGGGCGTGGTGTTCTGCGCCTCGTCTAAAATGATGAAGGCGTCGTCTAAGGTGCGCCCGCGCATATACGCGAGGGGCGCTATCTCTATGGCGCCGCGCTCCAGATGCTTCTGGTAGGTCTCGGTGCCCAGCATTTCGAAGAGCGCGTCGTGAAGGGGGCGCAGATACGGGTCCACCTTGTTTTGCAGGTCGCCCGGCAGAAAGCCCAGCTTCTCCCCCGCCTCCACCGCAGGCCGGGTGAGGATGATCCTGTTTACGCGCTTGTCGCGAAACGCGGCTACCGCCATGGCTACGGCGAGATATGTTTTGCCCGTGCCGGCGGGCCCCACGCCCAGCGTTATGGTGTTGGCGGAGATGGACTCGGCATACCGCTTCTGGCCCACGGTCTTGGGCTTGACGGGCCGCCCCCTGGCTGTGATACAGATGCAATCGGCCGAAAGCTCCCTCAGCGCCTCCTCGTGCCCCTCCCGCACCATGCCGATGACATAGCGGACGTTCTGCTCCTCGATATGCTCGCCCCGGCTTGCGAGCGAGGCGAGGTTTTCCACCGCCTTGGCCGCGAGCATCACCTGGTCGGGCTCTCCGGATATCTTCAGCTCGGTGCCCCTGTTGACGACGCTGACGCCGAACTCCCTCTCGATGATGCGCATGTTCTCGTCAAAGCTCCCGAAAACGCTGACGACCTGCTCCATTCGCTCTAAATTGACGATTTGCATTGCCATATAAAGCTGTTCCCCGTCCTTTGACCGTGATGCAAAGCCGTCAGGCCCTGCGCGAGAACCACCGCAGCCTTTCGCTGCGCGCCAACCGTTACCAGTTTATTTTATCACTTTCCGCTTCAAAATACAAGCACCCCAACGGCATGATAAATAAAGTTTGATAAGGCGTGAAAACGCCTTTGCCATACGGTATGCCCCGCGGCCCGCGCTATTTGATAAACGAAGTCCCGCTAAGCCCGGCTTTAAGCAGCTTTTCGAAGGAGGAACCCCGCCCGCCGGTGCAGAGAAGCTGGTCGGTGTCCACCGTGCGCTTGGGCAGAGTGAAGGCTATGGCAAAATTGCCGGGCACGTTGGCCTTGACATAAATGCTGCCGGAATGACGCATAATCATGTTGCGGCACATATAGAGGCTGAGCCCGTCGTCCGAAAAAGAGCCCCTGCCCTTGACGTTGGAGAAGGGCTCGAAAAAGCTGAGCATCCTTTTCTTTGAAAGCGCCGGGCCGTTGTGGGAAATGGATACCTCCAGCCAGTCCAAAAGGTCCTTAAGGGCTATGCGGATGCGGTCGCCGGAGCCAATATTGCGTATCATATGCGTGACGAGCACCACCAGCACCCTCTCTATACATGTCTTGTCAAAGGCCGTGACCATTTTTTCCTGCGGCAGATCAAGCTTAAGCTCAAGCTTGTTGTCCTGCATGAAGCCGGCCAAAGCGCCGTAGAATTCCTTTAGAAAGCCTCCGAATTCATAATTATGTAAAATAAGCCTCTCGCCGCTGGTTTCCTCGACGCTCTCCAAAAGGTTGCTGGATATCCTCACCAGCTCCTGACAGCACGAGCTTATGGTTTTAAGGTAACGCTGTGCGTTGGCATTGTCGGTAAGCTGGCGGGACAATATAGAGCCGCAGCCTAAAATAGTAGCCGTAGCGTCGCGTATTACCTTCGCCAGATACCGGATGCCCTTCCTGCCGCAGTCCTCGGGCGAAAACATCTCCACGGTCTCGGCGGCAAAGCCCGCCAACGGCTTTTCGAGGGTTATTAGGGAAATCTGCTCGGTCTGGTCGTAGGGCGTAACGCAGACAATCGGCCGATAGGCTAAGCCCTTAACCTTCACGCCCGGCAAGGTGAGCGGCCGGTTTTTTGCCGCCGCTTCACAAAGGCTTCTCGCATCGTCAGCAGAAAACAAATCGCCCAGGCATTTTATGTCCCCCAGCGCCTTGCGAATGTTTTTCCCCGCAAAAATAACGGTTAAAGATGGGTCAACCAGAACATTGATGCGAGGTATCCTGTTGATGTCAAAGTCTTTCCGATTGCTCATAGCAGACCCCCTATCTTCTGTTTTCCAAAAAATATCTGGCTGTGTTGGATAACGCCCTCCAGCGTACCCGCACCGGAGACAGGTCATAAAAAATTTTAACTTATTTAATAGTCAAAGTAAAGGACGAGTTCCGAAATATTGAAAAAATGTAACGGACAAGTGGGCCGCGCCGGTATGCCCGGACGAGCCCAAAGCGTCGGACGGCCTGCGGCGGGGCAAACCGCCAAACAAGCCCGGGCCTCTCTCCAATGCGGAAAGCTGCCCGGGCTATGCATATGTCCGGAGTGCTGCTCTGCGCCGCTTTTTCATGCCCGCTTTTTACTTTATATGTAGTATAGCCAAAACCCCATAAAAAGTAAATAGCCCGGCAAATATAAATGCTCCCCGGCGGCTTTTCTGCTAACACGGCGGTTTAAAACATCTGGCGGCTTAACATCGGAATTTCTGAAAATCCGGCCGTT
>ENA-UOYA01001038-UOYA01001038.1-activated-sludge-metagenome-genome-assembly--contig:-NODE-1038-length-31686-cov-7.386804_pt1 | contig 31686 bp, 29 predicted proteins | sample MGYA00238163_ERZ764804 | MGnify/ENA primary metagenome ERZ764804 (study PRJEB28919, sample SAMN05720223) | activated sludge metagenome | isolation source: Anaerobic digester | place: Hong Kong... | reverse complement strand
CATCCCGCCGCCAGGCGCGGCAACCAACTCCGCATCCGCCGCGGACCCACCCTGCCGGACGAGCGCCACAGCGTGATTCGCTGGTGCGGCGTTCCTGAAAACTACGAACACCGAACCGTGCGGAGCCAACCGCATCGGAACGATAGTCCGTCCGCGCTCGGCCCGATAGAGCAACTGCGGACGCCGCTCGCCGGTCGCCGGGTCCCATAGTTCGGGCGCGCGTCCGCTCACGCGGAAGGCACAATCCAGGCTGTCCCAACGGTTGAGCTTGTTCACGACGAAGTAAACGTCGGCGTCAGCCGAGCGGCGGTGGATCGTTTCGAATCTCGCATCCGGCGCGCCGCCTGAGAACGAGAAGTCGGGTCCCGCACCGGAAGACTGCAGCACTTGCCGGAGCGTCCGCCCCCAGATCGCGCGGCCCTTGCCGTAACGGTTCTCCGTGATCTTCCTTCCGTCCGCCGCGCCCCAGATGCGCCGCGCGATGGTCTTCACTTCCTCATCGCTCGCGGGATAGTTCGTGAGCCCCGGCGCTTCGGTGGGCGGCGGTCCTAACACGGTGGCGCCCGCTTTCACCAGTTCCTCGATCTTGCGCATCGTCGCCGGCGCTACCGGCTTTCCTTCCGGCATCACAAGAATCCGGTAACTCATGCCGTCAGGAAGAGTGAGCCGCCCGTCTTTCACAGATAACCGGGTTCGAATTACTTCTCCGTTGGCGACGTCGTAGTCGTAGCCGTCGCCGAGCGAGGGATCCACATGCTTGGTCTGCACGTAGGCGGGCGTCTGATCGCCATAGAAGTACAGCACGTCGGCCACGAACAGGCCCTCGGAAAGCAGCAACTGACAGCGCGCCAGGTAATCGAACCACGCCCGCGACTGGTCCCACCACGTGAGGTTCGGATTAATGTGCGTGCCGGCGAAATACTCGATGCCGGGTTTGCCGAACTTTTCCGGCGAGTGCGTGAACGTGTGTATGTAAAGCCGGTTGGCGCCGTCCAGGAATGCCTGATCCCCGGCCGGCTTCAACCGCCACGGGTCCTCTTCCCAGTGAGCGCCGATGTTGGTGAAAGCCTCCGCAGCCACATAGCGTTTCCCGTAAACGTGCGCCGCCGTGGCGCTCATGTTCACATAGAAACGCTCCTCCCGGGTGACGCGGTGCGTCTCGGATTCCAGCCAGAACTCGCCCATCGGGTAGTCGTTGCGTCCCAGCGCCTCCAGGGCATCCAGTGCAATTACGCGTGGGCCCGCCGATTCACTGTGGAAGTTCAACCCGCGGCTGTGCGCGAGATTCAGCAGGCGCTGGTAGTGGTACTCGGCAAAGCAATCGGCCCGCGTGCGGTCCAGGTCGTTGCGGAACCGCGCAGTGATGGCGCGGCTGCGTATGCTGCCGCCATCGAGGGTCGGCAGAAATGGCCAAGGATCGTAGCGGCGGCGGCGGCGGAATTCATCGAGCAGATTAGGCGTCCAATTTGAGCCGTAAATCTCGTAACTGTCGCAGTGCACGTACTTGAGGCTTGAAGGCAGGGGGCCGTCGCCGAACAATTCCTTGAGCATGGTGTTGAAGTTGTATTCGATGGCCTTCGCATTCATGTGGTCGGCATAGAAGCCCGGAGCCTTCGGGTTGGAGTAGTCGGCTTTCTGGCCGGTGGTTGAATGACCGATCCTCAGGATGCGGTACGCACCGGCCGGCACATCCCAGGTGAGCCGCCCGCTCGCGTCCATGTGCTTGGTGATATCCACCCATGGATCGCCGATTTCAATCTTTTCGAGATCCATCGTGGGGAACACCTGCGCGACCTCCGCACCCGAACGTCCGTGTCCCACGCGGAATGGCTCTGCGGCAAACACGGCGATGTCTTTGTAGTAAACCGGCTTTCCGTCGGCGCCGCGCGGGACGCCGTCCGGCAGCGGCAGCACCTCCGAAATGCGCCGCGGGCCGATGATGTTTGTCACGCCGATCACCAGCTTCTGGGCGCTCAACTCCGGCGTGATCCATGGACCGCCGCAGTTGGCTCCCGGCATGAGCGCGATCGCCGCTTCCAAACCCAGGCGATCGGCTTCGGCAAACGTGTGCCGCATCGCGGCGCGATATTCCGGCGACATCCAACCCGGCGAAGGAGGCAGATCGACGGCGCGCGTGCCGTAACGGCTCGGCCCCGGGCCCGGATCCCATTGCAGGAACCCGCCAATCCCCTTCTCCTTCATCTGTCCGAGGTCATAAGTGATCCGGCTGTTGCTGGTATTCGCGTGGAGCCACAGCCACCAGACGCGCGGGCGCGCCTCCTGCGGCGGATCGGCGAATGCTGCGCCCAAGTCCGCGGCAGCCAGGGGCAGAGACGTGAAAATAGCAGCCGAAACCAGCGCGGTCTTCATAAAGCCGAAAAGCATGTGGAAAATCCTCTCTTCTGGAAAGGTTGCAGCTACCGCTCCAACACCAGGACCCAATCGGCCACCGTAGGCAGTACGGGGACCTGCCAGTCGCCGGCGGCATCGCCCGCCACTTCGCCCAGCGGCCTGCGTTTGCCGTTGCGCGGATCGAACAGGAAGGCCCGATACGTGACGCCCGGCTCAAGTTGCTTCAGCTTCGGCGGATCCCAACGTGTAGGCAGGAACATGATGCGAACCTTCCCAGGGATGCCCGCCGCAAACGGTAGCATATAGTTCTTCTCATTCCATCGCGGATCCGCCCACTCCGGGTGCGGCTCGAAGCGCCACCACTCATACCGCGCCAGCAGTGCCTTGCCGATTCCCAATTGTCCCGAACCCGGCAGCCGCATGGCCTCGTCCCACGCGCGGTCGCCCCAACTGCGCCCGTGCGGCGATGGGCCGAACGGCTGATCCGGCCTGTTCACCTGCCAGATGCCATTAGCACCGTACGTGTGACCCGCCGCACCGCTGAGCATACAGGCCCAGAACATGAAGCGCTGGATCTCCTCGCGACTGGCCTCCAGGATGCCTTCGTAGCAGACCTCGCCATCGATAACCGGCATCCGCGGCTCTCGCTCGCGTCCGCCAGTCACCAAGCGAACCGTGTTCGGGATGCTCTGCCGGTCGCTGTGGCCGGTCTGGAGCATCTCGAAATCCAACACGCTTTGGTCTTCGACGCACTCGCGCGCGCTGGAACTTGGGTGAATGGTAACTGGCCGATGAAACCCGTCAATCGAGCGCACGTAGCGCGCGATTTCGGTCCAGCCATTCTTCTGCAGCGCGGCGTCGCCCTGCTTGTCTCTCGACAGGTAGTACGGCATTGTGCCCTCGCCGGCCAGGCACCAGATCACCGGATAGGCTCCCCAGCGCGCCACCAGGTAACGCCAGTGCTTCTTCAATTTCTCGGCGCCCATCCAGGGCAGAAAATACCCCCAGCAGCCGACGATGCAAGGCACAATCCCGCGGCTCACCAACCGCTGGATGCGCAGATCCGCTGCGTCGAAGTACGCCGGGTTGATGCGCGCGTAATCCGTCTCCCAAGGAAAGCCCGCCTCATTCGCCCCGCGCGGATCGAAGGCCGGCATATCGGGATATAGCCCTGCGATGATCTGGATCACCGTAAAGCCCTTCTCCAAGCGGTCCGCCAGCAGGCGCTCGAAGTCGTCGGGCCATTCCAGGCGCTTGCACAATCCCATCCACCACGTATCGGCAAGCCAGAAAAACGGCGTGCCGTCGGCATGTTCGAGCCAGCGTTTGGAAGCCGCCACGCGGACCGGGCCATGGTGCAGCAGCCGGTTCGATCCATCGTACGGGGCTGCCTCGACGACGCCTTCCACGCCGTGCAACTCACGATTGGATGTGTCACTCGCAACGGTGCGGTATTTGTAGCGTCCGGGTTCCGGCGGAGCGAATCGAACGCGCCACTCTCCGCCGCCTGCCCAATACGCCGGCACGCGGATTTCCGCGCCCGCTCCGGTGAACACGACGTCGAGTTCGACCTCGTTGAACGGGTCCGCGTACTTCTTGCCGCTGGTGAAACTCCACTCCGTAGTTGTGCGTGCCGTGGCGAAACGATTTATGGAAGCGGCACGCGCGCCGGAGAACGAAACGGTTCCTGCTGCCATACGCGACAAGTCGCGGCGTGAAAGCATTCGATTGTCCTCCCTTCTGCTAGAAATACCGAACGAGATCCGCAAAGCGCTCCAGTACGAGCAACCGCGGGCCGGGCGCGGACACCTCCTGCCGTTCCAACGTCCAGGTGTGCGCGTGCGGAATGAAGACTGCGTTCAACCCAGCCTCGATGGCTGGGTTCACATCCGACTTCGGCGAGTTTCCGATCATCCACGTACGCTCCGGCTCCATTTTGAGGTCCACCGTCAGCTTGCGATACGCGGCGGCATCCTTCTCCTTCACGATGGCCGTGTGGTGGAATCTGCCGGCCAGCCCGCTGCGGTCGATCTTCATGCGCTGCTCTTCCGGGTGTCCTTTGGTGAACAGCGTCAGGCGGTGCCGCGTGGACAACTCGGCGAGGGTTTCCTCGACGCCCTCGATCAACTCCACCGGTTGCTCGATGATCTGCCCGGCCAGCGCCATGATCCGGTCGAGATCCTCCTGGCGGATCTCGCGTTCCACTAGATGCCGGTAGCACTGTTGCAGGTTCATTGTGAAGTTTGCCGCGCCGTAACCGTGGATCTTGTTATTCGCCAGTTCGATCTCGTCCAATACGGCGCGAACCTCCGTGGCGTTCAACGTCGAGTGGTCCAGAAACTCGACGAACTGCTCGAAGGCCCGCTCGAAGTAGATGTTGTTCTCCCAAAGCGTGTCGTCGGCGTCAAAAACCAGGTCGTACGTCAAAGCTTACTCGTTCTCCGTCTTCGAATCATTCTCTCGCCGCATGGTAACATGATGGCTGTTTCTGGCTTCGGATGATCCTGAAACTCAAGCGTACTCCGGCGATTTACCTGGTCGGGTTCATGGCCTGTGGTAAAGGCACGGTGGGCCAGATTGTAGCCTCGCGCCTGGGTTGGCAGTTCGTCGACGTGGATCAGGAGATCGAACAGGAACAGGGCGTCACCATCGCCGAGATCTTTCGCGAGCGCGGCGAGACGGAATTCCGCCGCCTGGAGTCGGAAGCCATTCAGACGCACGTGCGCCTGGCGGAGCGCGGCAAGCCGATGGTGATGGCGCTCGGCGGTGGCGCGTTCGTGCAGCCGGAAACCCAGGAACTGCTCGCCGAGCACGGCGTCACGGTGTGGCTGGATTGCGCGCTTGAGGTTTTGAAGGCACGCGTCGCGGGCGATGCCACCCGCCCGCTGGCGAGCGACCCCGAAAAGTTTGAACGTCTCTATCACTCGCGGCGCCCCTCTTACGCGCGCGCCGATTACCGCATTGATACGACCGGTATGGATGCCGAACAGGTTGCCGAAGCCGTGCTGACTTTGCCGATTTTCTAATTCTCCATGCAAGCACAATTACGCAAACAAGCTCTCCGAATCTTTCGCGCCGCGCTCACCGCGGCTGATCCCGCCGAGGCCGTCGCCCGCCATCTGCGCGTGGAAGGTGGCAAACTCGTCGCGGGCCAGCGCCGCTATCGCCTGGACTCCTTCGACAAGATCTACCTAGTGGGTGCCGGCAAGGCCTCGGCAGCCATGGCCGCGGCCGTGGAGCGCATCCTGGTGCGGCGTATTGCCGGCGGCTTGATCAACGTCAAGGACGGTCACCTGGCGCGTGTGCGCCGCGTTGAATTGAACGAATGCGGGCATCCCGTGCCGGACGAGCGCGGCGTGGACGGTGCGCGGCGAATTGCCGCCATCGCGCGCCAAGCCACTCAACGCGACCTGCTGCTCTGCGTCATCTCCGGCGGAGCTTCGGCGTTGATGCCAGCTCCCGCCGCTCCCATCACCCTCGAAGAAAAGCAGACGGTCACCAGGCTGCTGCTTGCCTGCGGCGCGGACATCCACGAGATCAACGCGGTCCGCAAACACATCTCCGCGTTGAAAGGCGGCCAACTGGCTCGCCTTGCCGCACCGGCCACCGTTGTGACGCTTCTGTTGTCAGACGTGATTGGAGACGACCTGGACGTGATCGGCTCGGGCCCCACCGCTCCGGACCAATCCACTTTCGCTGGCGCGCGGGAGATCCTTTCGCGATATGGCGTATGGGAACAAACGCCGGCCAGCGTGCAAGAGCGGATCGGCCGTGGCGTGGCGGGCGAGATCGAAGAGACTCCCAAGCCGGGTGCGAGCGCGTTCGAACGCACGCAGAACCTGGTGGTCGGCAGCAATGACCTTGCCGTCACGGCGGCTGCCGGCGAAGCGCGGCGCCTGGGCCTGCACACTGTGGTGCTATCCACTTTTGTCGAAGGCGAGACGCGCGACGTGGCCCGTGTGCACACCGCCATCGCCAAAGAAATCCGAGCCCACGGGAGGCCCGTGAAACCGCCCGCCTGCGTCATCTCCGGCGGCGAGACCACGGTGAAAATCCGGGGCAAGGGCTTGGGGGGACGCAACCAGGAGTTCGCGCTCGCCGCCGCCATCGACCTCGCCGGCATGGATCGCGTCGTGGTGCTCAGCGGCGGCACCGACGGCACGGACGGCCCTACGGACGCTGCCGGGGCCATCGCCGACTCGTGTACGCTCGCCCGCGCCAAACAGTTGGGGCTCGATGCCGCACGCCACCTCGAGAACAACGATTCGTATCACTTCTTTGAACCGTTGGACGGCCTGCTAAAAACGGGGCCCACCAACACCAACGTGATGGACGTCCACGTGGTGCTGGTGGGCTGATGGAGGCTCCGCGTTCAGAATCTACTGGCGCTCCACTTCCACCTTCACGGGCGCCGGTTTCTTTCCCACCTCGCCGGCAGCGTGTTCGACGGCCTTACGAACCGTGATGGATCCTCGGTTCGTCGTCAGGGATATAGCCGGACCTTGCCCCACCGAGCCCTTTAACGAGCCACCCTCGTGACGGCTCTCCACCGACAGCGGCGCCCCAAAATCGTTCTGCACTTCTCCGCGCCTGGTTTCCGCCGCCAGAGTAAACTTAGCGCCGGGTGGCAGGCTCAGATCGATGTCGCCCGTGTTTGTGCGGGCCGCAATCTTGCCCATGCCGGTCTTGGCCGGCCTCAGGTCGATGTTTCCGCGCTCCAAAGTGACGTCGGCCGTCTCTGTGAAGTCCACGAGTTCGACGTCGCGCCCACGCGAACGCGCGTCCAAACGGACCGGACCCGTCAGGTTGTTTCCACGAATGTCGCCACCCGTAATGTGGAGCTGGCCCAGCACCTTGGCCACCTGGAAGTCCGTCACCGGCGAGGCAAAGCGGAGGGAGTTCGCCAGCTTGCGAAACTGCAAGTCGCCGGTGAAGGTGCCGTTCACGACCGCCGGGCCCTCGATGTCCTCGAGCTCGAGATCCTCCCCGCGGCCCTTCACGCTCACCTCTACGCCCTTCTTCACATTCACCGCGCGTACTATGTCGCTGCGGCGAAGATCGACCCGCACCTGCCCGCCGATATTCTGCAGACGCACCCCGGCGTTGTCGCTGGAGACCTTGACTTCGCCGGCGATATCCGAGATGTCAAAATCGCCGTACCGGCCCCGAGTCTCCACGCTTGCGCCCCGGGGTACCGAGATCTCGATGTCCATCGAGACGCGCTGCTCACCCGTCGCACGCTCCTGGTTTGTGCGTACCGTGATGTGGTCGCCCTGCACGCTGACTTCAATCGGCGTCTGTCGATCCGCCGCGTCGGCTTCATTCTTGCTCATGGCGCGGATCGATTTGCGTCCGGTCACTTTCACCTTGTCTTCCGCCGTCCCGACGATTCTCGCGTTGCCACGCAAGTTCTCCACCAGGATTTGCGGCGTTTTGGCGGCAGGTTGCTCCGCGCCGAGCGGATAATCGTAAGTCTCGCCGAACATCTCAATCCCGCGAATCCACGGCCGGTGGATCCACCATCGCTGGCTCACGAACAGCCCGGTGCCAATCAGCACGATGAACACGATGGCCACCCACTCGCCGCCGGAGATCCCCCGCGCGACCGGCTTGCCCCTAAACCACCAGACCAGCACCTCGATGAGGCGTAGGGTGCCCCACGCGATCAGCAGGTAAGGCCAGTACTTGGAAACCAGGTCCAGCCAAGGCAGTTCCGGGTGAAGGTTGTTCACCATGAACAACGAGCCCACCAGGATCAACAGCACTGGACCGATGATTGAACGCGGCCTCATGACGCACTCCCTTTTGCCTGATCCACGGCCTCCGCTGGGCCCTCGCCCGGCCGCCGTTCAGCCAGCCTAAGGATTCCGTAAACGATCAGGATCACAGGCCACGTGATCCCGATTCTGAACGGCCCGAAGTGATCAATGGCGAATAACACGCCGATCGTGATCAGCATGACGGGACCGCGAATGGCGCACATCAAATCGGCTCTATTCCCGCTCATGGTGGACCTCCCCGCCGGCAGTCCCCGAGTCGCGCCCGCCGCTGAAGCGGCCGTAAAGCATGTAGACTCCCAGCGCGATGAGGAATACAGGCCAGTACCGCAGGACTTGCTGCAACCTCAGCAGGTCCAGGTTATCCAACAGGAACAACACTCCGGCGGCGATCAGGATCACTGGCGCCACTGGGAAGCCGTTGCTGCTGCCTTTAATGGGAACCAGACTCGAAAACTCGTCGACCGGCTGTCCTAATTGCCGTTTCTTGGCCGTGTGATACGCCTCGAAGGCCATGTAAAAGAACCACACCGCGATGAGAAGGCCGAACAACGCCTCCAGACTGCCTGCGGCCCCGGAACTGGTGATGCTGATCAGCAGGCCCAGGATGACGACGTGGATCACCCCCTTGGCGTACTGTCCGTTGTAAACCGCGCCCACGCCGGGAATCAGACCCAGGACGAAAGCCAGGCCCGGACTCACGTCGGTTCCCGGCCGGGGATGCACCGCCGGTACCTGGGGTGGACTCGCCGGCCGCGGAGCGGGAACATGCTCGGCGCAGAAGACGGTACCTTCCGCCTGCCGCTGGCATTCCGGGCACAGCGCTTTTCCGCACGTCCGGCAATATGCCGTCGCGGAAACCTCCGCATGGTTAACGCAGTTCATTTCGCACCTCTTTCACGACGATCCGTCGACGGCCTGCCTGAGGCTCCGTCTGTCGCGGGCCCCTTGGACGCATCATTCGCCGCAGGCTGATCGTCTTCCTCCGGCACGGTCCATTCCTGAATCCGGGTTTGGATTTCATAGACCAGCCGCAAATTCTCGTAATACTTCCTCACCGCCAGCCAACCGCGATGCACCCGGTCTTCGATGTTCATCACGATCTTGACCGGGTCCAGGTCCGCCGCAGTCAATTGCCGCACTTCGATTCCGGCAAACCGCCCCAACATGGACAACGACAATACTGTCATGGCCATGCCCATGGCGAACTTCGGTTGCAGCACCGGCCGCAACCATTGGGCGAACCAGTGCCGCGCTCCGGCGGCCACCGGCGCTTCCCGCTGGACCTCGCCCCGGAGATGGAACAGAATCCGCGTCAGCAGTTCCGGCGGGGGTTCCACCACTTCGGCGCGCCCGATGAATTCCACCGCCGCCTGGGCATCCTTGGCCAGGCTCGCGCAGGAGGCACACCCGGCAAGGTGTGCCTCTACCTCGGCTTTGCGCTCCGCGGGGAGCGCACCGTCCAGGTAGTCGCAGAGCAGGATTTCCAGTTCCGCGCAGTTCATACTACGACCTTGTGCCTTCGAAGCACCCGGGCCAACTCGGCCCGCCCTCTGTTCAACCGCGACTTCACCGTTCCTTCCGGCACATTCAGCACTTGAGCGATTTCGCGGTACTCCATTTCTTCCACGTCGCGCAATATCACCGCTTCACGAAGTTCCGGCGACAGCCTCGCCAGTCCCGCCTGTAGCACCTCGCTCGCCTCCCGCCCGGCCAGCATCCCATCCGTGCGGGTCGAGAGAGAGACCTTCTCCTCCAGCACTCCCAGTTGATCCTCGATCGAATCCGTTACACGATCGGTCCGGTTGCGGCGGTAGTGGTCGATGAGCAGATTCCTGGTGAGGCGCGTCAGCCAAACCAGAAAGGACCCTTCGCCGGCACGGAAACTCTTGAGCGTGCGGAATACCCGCAAAAACACCTCTTGCGTAAGATCCTGCGCCTCCGAGGCACTGTTCGTGAACCGGTAGCACATGGCGTAGACACGCTGTGTGTAGGCTTTCACAAGGTCTTCTCAGGCCTCGTCTTCACCGGTCAGACATTGCGTAATCAGTTGGGCTTCGGAATCCAAGTTTTCCGCCGGCACCTGCCTAATTCGGCTTGCTTCACCGCTCGCCCACCTCAGGGGCCACTGCCGGCCCGCCGTGAGAGGCGCGTTTGCCAGACTGAGCGCAGCGGTTGCCATGACTCGCCTCATTCTCCGAACCCAACCGGGTGGCCCATCGCTCAGAGCCGCCTCGTATTGGCTTCCACAATGAGAAACGAAGAACTATCATAAGAAGTTCACCCGAATGTGAATGTTCGGGGGCATAACCGCGCCTTCCGGCTTGGCGCACGTAGATCTATTCTAGCTTGAAGGGAGCGCAGTGGAGCCCGTCGCCGTCCGAAATTCTGCTGTCGGGAGGGATTTCTATCAAAGTTGACAGGCGTTTCACCTGGATCATCTTAACGGCCGCCATTGTCGTGACCGCGGGTTTTCTGGTCTATGAACGCTGGCATGAATCCGGGTTCCGATGGGACCTGTTCGCCGGCGTCTTCTTCCAAATGAACTGGGGTTGGGTCCTGTTGAGCGCCATACTCAATCTGGCGGCATACTTCGGCCGGACCCTCCGCTGGGCGGTGATGATCCGCCCCCTCCAGCCTCGCCCCAGTTACAGGAACCTGTTTTCCGCCACCGCCATCGGGTTCACGGCCATCATTCTATTCGGACGCCCCGGAGAATTGGTCCGGCCATACCTGATCGCAGCCAAGGAGCGCGTTTCATTCTCCTCCCAGATGGCTGCGTGGCTTCTCGAAAGGATCTACGACCTGCTCGCCGTGGCGCTGATTTTTGGCGTAGGCTTGAGCCAGGTGCGGGTCACAGAAGCCAAACTGGGGCCAGGTTTGAGCTGGGTGTTGAGCACCGGCGGCTACGTGATGGCCGCCATTGGTGCCGCATGCCTTCTGGCTCTGATCGCATTCCGCAGCTTCTCGGAAGTGTTGCGAGCGCGGGCGGCTTCGATACTGGCTTTGCTTCCAAAACGGATCGAAGCGAGGGCCATACACATGCTTGACGCCTTCATCGACGGCACCCAGACCACCCGGGACTCGACTGCTGTTCTTTCCATCGTCTTCTATACCTTCGTCGAATGGCTCGTGATCGTCCTGGGATTCTTGGCCATCTTCCAGGCGTTCTCCAGAACGGCAGGTCTCACCTTCGTGGAGGTATTGATTCTGCTGGGCTTTGTCGCTTTCGGCGGGGTAGTCCAGATCCCCGGCGTGGGAGGCGGAATGCAGATTGCTATCATTGTAGTACTTACGGAGATGTTCCGCTTCTCGCTGGAATCCGCTACGGGAATCGCCATCGTGTTCTGGGCGCTCAACTTCCTGGCTATCGTCCCATTGGGACTACTGCTGGCCTTCCACGAGGGGTTCAACTGGCATAACTTAAGGCACATTAAGGACATTGAAAAACAATGATTTGCCCATTCTGTGGCCATCGCCAGGACCGCGTCATCGACTCGCGGGAGAGCAAAGAGGGGGACTCCATCCGCCGCCGGCGCCAGTGTCTGGCCTGCGAACGCAGGTATACGACTTACGAGCGTACCGACGAGATCCCCTACATGGTCGTCAAGAAGGACGGCCGGCGCGAGAAGTTTGATCGCCAGAAAATGCTCTCCGGGCTGCTGAAAGCCTGCGAGAAGCGTCCGATTCCTATGTCCCGGCTGGCGGAAATCGTGAACGAGGTGGAAGCGAGGCTAAACGACAGTCCCGAGCGCGAACTAAGTACTACAATAATAGGAGAAATGGTCATGGAGCGCTTGCGGGGGCTCGACAAGGTGGCCTACGTGCGTTTCGCCTCCGTTTACCGCGATTTTCAGGACGTCGAAGCGTTCCTCTCCGAACTCAAGCAGTTAATCCGCAAGAAACGGAGCTGAACCCCGTCACCTTCCGGCTCCGGCCCCGGATGAAGAAGGCGAAGTAACCAAGCAGGCCGCCTGAACATCAACATAAGTGGAAGCTTAACTTTGAACTTCAGTGATGTTATAATGAGACAGATGCCTCGCCCTTTTGGGCATCACCTCATCAGAATTCGGCGGGCGCTCCTGTGCGCTTTCAATATTTCCTTCATACCCAGGGACATACTTTGTTTTCGGCGGGGAGGTAGACCGTAGTGGATCAATACGAAGACCACTTTTTGACTGATAGCCATGAACCCCTCGGGCTCCCCTTCGACGAGGAAGCCAACTTCTTTCATCCCGAGGAAGTCCACGAGGATGAACTACATAGCACCCAGCAGGTCGAAGAGTCCATTTACACGGACGACCCCGTAAGGGTTTACCTCCGGGAGATGGGCTCCGTACCGCTGCTCACCCGCGAGGGCGAAGTGGATCTGGCGCGCCGCATGGAACGCGGCAAGTTGCGGATGCAGAAGGCGATAAGCCGGTCCGCCCTGGTGCAGATGATCGTCCTGGACGCTGCCGACCAGATCAAGAAAGGGACCGAGGAACTGGACGAACTGGTGGATCTGGGCGACGTCGAGGAAGGTAGCTCCGCTGAAGATCGCCGCCGAAGCGAGATCCGCCAACAGTTCGCCGATATCTCTTTGCTGCAAAAGAAACTTCAGCAGTTGGACGAGAAGTACGATAGCATTGAGGCCAGCAACAAGAAACTGCGGCGCCGCTGGCTGGGGAAGCTGAATCGCTGCCGCGTGGAGATCTCTCGGGCGATCCGCGCGATCCCATTCCAGTTGTTGAAATGGAAGCAGTTCGCCAAGGAAATCGAGCGGGTGGTCGACGAGTTGAACCACCTGCAGTTGGAGTTGCGCCGCGCCGAGGAGCGGGGTGGATCGGCCGCCCAGTCCCGCATCCGCGAGATCAAGAGGGAAATCCGCAAACGGGAAACCGCGGCTCGCGCTTCGCTGCCCGAATTGAAGCATAGCCTGACGGTCATCCGTCAAGGCGAACTCGAAGCCGAGCGCGCCAAGAAGGACCTGGTCGAAGCGAATCTGCGCCTGGTCGTCTCCGTGGCCAAGAAGTACGTGAATCGCGGGTTGCACTTACTGGATCTGATCCAGGAAGGCAACATCGGCCTTATGCGCGCCGCCGACAAGTTCGAGTACCGCCGCGGCTACAAGTTCTCCACTTACGCCACGTGGTGGATCCGGCAGGCCATCACCCGTGCCATCGCAGACCAGTCCCGTACCATCCGTATCCCGGTACACATGAACGAAAGCATGAACAAGTTCCTCCGTGCCACCCGGGAGTTGGAGAAGGAACTAGGCCGCGCCCCCACCAACGACGAAATCGGCCGCCGGATGGATATCCCGGTCGAGAAGGTTCAGAAACTCAAGACCATCTCTCGCGACCCGGTGTCGCTCGAAACGCCGGTCGGCCGCGACGGGGAATCCGCCCTTGGCGACCTGATCGAGGATCGCTGGGTAGGATCGCCCGTGGACGCCGTCATCGAGACCAACGTTCGCGATGAAACGGCGAACATCCTCAAGACCCTTTCTCCCAAGGAAGAGAAGGTCATCCGGCTGCGGTTCGGCATCGGCTGCGAGCGCGAACATACGCTCGAGGAAATCGGGCAGGAATTCGACGTGACGCGCGAGCGGATCCGCCAGATCGAAGCCAAGGCGTTGCGCCAGCTTCGCTCTCCGGAACGCGCCCGGCACCTGCGAGCCCTGCTGGCCGCGCGTTAGCCTTCCGCGTGCTGCGCATCCGTGCCAGTGTTTGGAAAGAAGTTGTGTCCCACGTGCTGGCATCCTATCCCGAGGAATCCTGCGGGGCCCTGGTAGGCACGGGGGAGCGCGCGGAGCGTGTCATCCGTCTCGCCAACACATCTGAAACCGACCGTCGCAGGAGTTATCGCGTCGAGTCGGCGGCACTGCTCGACGCCACAGGACAAGCCGGAAGCCTTGGCATGGACATCGTGGCTATCTATCACTCCCACCCGGATTCCGAACCGTGCTTTTCGGTCGAGGATGCAGCCAACGCCTGTCCCTGGTACCGTTATCTGGTCGTGGCGGTGCGCGATGGACGCCTTCGAGCGGCTCGATCCTACCAATGGGACGCCGCCCGGGGCGCCTACGCCGAGTGCGCATTGAAGATCGAATCGCCCGCCTCAGCGGAATAAACGTCGCTCTCGGCGCAGGAAGGCGGGCGTGTCCAGATCGTCTTCGGGTGCGGCGGGTTCCGGCTGCGGTTCCGGCGTGGGCTGAGGTTCCAGCGCGGCGGCAGGCTGCTCGGGCGCAACCGGTTCTGGTTCCGGTTCCGGTATACCCGCAGCAGGCTCGACGGCACCTTCCAAACCCGGCATTTCGAAACCGGTGGCGATCACCGTGACTTTTACTTTATCGCCCATCGATTCGTTCATCACCACGCCGAAGTTAATCTGCGCTTCATCGTTCTGGGCGGCTTCACGGATCAACGAGCAGGCCTCGTTCACCTCATGCAACCCCAGGACGCTCGAACCGGTGATATTGATGAGTATGCCGCGCGCCCCGCTCACGCCCCCTCGTTCGAGCAGCGGGCAGGCGATAGCCTGACGGGCGGCTTCGACCACCGCATTTTCTCCGCTGGCGGTGGCGGTGCCCATCATGGCGTGCCCCATGCCGACCATGATGCTGCGGATATCGGAGAAGTCGCGGTTGATCAGGCCGGGCGTGGTGATGATATTGCTGATGCCCTCGACGGCCTGCCGGAGCACATCGTCGGCGATGCGGAAGGCCTCGAAAACGCTGGTGCCGCGCGGGACCAATTCGATGAGCCGGTCATTCGGAATCGAGATGACGGTGTCCACCGTAGTGGCGAGTTCCATCAGGCCTTGGTCGGCCTGCCGTCGCCGGCGCGGGCCCTCGAACTGGAACGGCTTGGTTACGACGGCCACCGCCAGCGCGCCGAGCTCCTTGGCGAGCGATGCGACCACCGGCGCGGCACCCGTGCCGGTTCCGCCTCCCAGGCCCGCAGTGACAAAAACCATATCGGAGCCCTCGAGAATCTCGACGATTCTTTCGGTGTCCTCGAGAGCGGCCTGGCGCCCGATGGACGGGTCCGAGCCCGCGCCAAGGCCGTTGGTGACTTTGGCGCCGATGGCCAGCTTGTTCGGGACAGTGGAGGCGCGGAGCGCTTGGGTATCAGTATTAAGGATATGAAATTCGACCCCTGTCAGCCCTTCGCTGATCATTCGCGCGACGGCGTTGGAGCCGCCCCCGCCCACGCCGACGACTTTGATACGCGTCCCGGGCAGCGTTTCATCCTGGATCTCGAATTTCAAATCATCCAAGGTCCGTTCGAGTTCTTCCATGCCTGAAATCCTCCACGGGCGCCACGCCTGGGCCGCCCGCTCCTTAACGCAAGAGGTGGCCTAACAGCCCCGGCGCGCCGCGGTTCGCCGCGTGACGGTGCTTCAAGCGCGCCGAATACATGGCCAATCCCGCCGCCGTCGTCCAGGCCGGATCGTTGATCGCATCCGGCCAATCGCCGATGCCCACCGGCAGGCCGTTGCGAGCCTGGCAATTCAGGACCCGCTCGGCCATGTCGCACATTCCGGTCAAGCGCGCGCCGCCGCCGGTAAGAACCACGCCTTCCATCAAGTCCTGTTCCATGCCGGCGGCCGCGATCTCCTCCCGCGCAAACAGAAACAACTCCTCGGCCCGCGCCTCAAGAACTTCGTTCAGGTCGCGGCGCGGCGCTTCGCGCGGGGCGCGCCCGTCGGGAGTCGGCACATCGATCAGGCTGTTGTCGGCCGTCAGACCGAGCACGGCGCAACCGTACTGTTGCTTGATTCGCTCGGCGTCCTCGATCGACACTGTGAACCGCCACGCCACATCACGCGAAAAATGATCGCCCGCCACCGGCAGGCTGCACGCGCTCACGCAAGCTTCCCCGTCGTAGACGATCAACTCGGTGGATTGCGCACCGATGTCCATCAACGCCACACCCCTGGCGCGATCCTCGGAGAGGATGGCGGCGTAGGCAGCCGCCATGCCTTCGAACACGGTCTCCTCTACCGCCAGGTGCGCCTGATGCACTGCATCCACCAGGCACTGGTGTTCGGGCGCGGTGGTGGTCATCAGACAGACGTTGGCCTCCAGCCGCGAGGCGCGCACTCCAATCGGGTTGCGGTAGCCTGCCCGGCCGTCCACGGTAAAGTCCTGTGGAAGCACCTGGAAGATGTAGCGATTCGATTGCAACTGCGCCGCCATCTCGACGGTGGCGTCCAGGTGCCCTTGCTCGATGTCGCGCGGGCGGCCGAACTCGTAAAGCCCGCTGCCGCCGGTGCTTTCCACCGCGCTCCCGCCCAGGCCCACGACGGCACCGTCTACGCTGACGCCGGCTACCGCTTCCGCATCGCGGACGGCGCGCCGTATGGACTCCGACAGCGCGGTCTGGTCCCGCAGACGACTCTTGTTCCAAGCGAGCGACGGAGCCTCCCCATGCCCCAGGTAGCGCAGCTCATCGTTTTCGAGGGCGCAAATCACGACACGCGTCCACGCGCTGCCGGCGTCGAGTCCCACTGACCACCCGTTGTTACTGGACACTCGAGTTCGCCTCCACGGCCGTGATGCGGTCGTCCAATCGCAAATCGAATGTGCCGGCTTCAGGGAGCCTCTTGTGGATCTCCGGGTAGCGTTGGTGGAAACGCTCCAGCCGGGCCAGGAAATTCCGGTTGCCCAGGATCAGAACCAGGGCTTTGCCGTCGGCCTGCTCCATGATCTGCAGGTTTTCGGGATCGCTGACGTCCACTTCTGAAACCTTCTCGGAGAGCGCGCCCAACTCCTCCAGCAGGCGCGACATGCGGCGTACGCGGTCGCGCCGCAAATCCTGTCCCGCGTTCGGCGAGACGCCCACCAGGACGGGCAGGGCGAAGCGCGCAGGCGTCTGCGGCCGCAGGATGACGCCATCGGCATCGATCAGCGCAAAGGGCGCCGCCGGGTCCGCCGGCGACGGCGTCCCCAGAAAAGCCACCGGCGTGCGCTCGACGATCTTGACCTGGATCGTGTTCGGCCAGATCCGCGATACGCTGGCCTCTTTCACCCAGTCGATCGCAAGAAGGGCCCGCCGGCGCTCGGCAAGTGAGAGCAGGTACACGCTACGCCCGAAATCTTCGCGAAACACGTTCATCACGCGTGCTCGCGAGGCGTGCCGGACACCTTGAATCACCAGGCTGGGAGACGCGTCGCCGTACTCGGGCGGCGGCACCATGGTGAAGCGCGCATCGGCGATCAGAAACCGTTCGATGCGCCAGTACGCGGCAAGGCTTCCGGCCGCCGCCAGTCCCGCGAACACCAGGATGCCGGCATAGTACAGTCTACGCTTCATGAATGGTTCTCCCGCAGCCGCTCCAGGATGCGGTCGCCGGCCTGCCACACGCTGCCCGCGCCCAGGGTCAGCACCAGGTCGCCGGGCTCGGCCACCTTCAGGATGGCCTCCACCCCATTCGCGAGCGAGCCCACGTAATAGGCGCCACGATGGCCAAACTCACGCAACCGCTCCGCGAGAGCCTCCGCGGTGACACCTTCGATGGGCGGCTCGCTGGCCGCGTAGATATCGAGCAAGTGAACGGTGTCGGCCTTCTGGAAGCTGACGGCGAACTCATCCATCAGGGTCTTCGTGCGCGTGAAACGGTGGGGCTGGAATAACACGTGGATCTGTCTGAACCGGCACAGCCGCGCGGCATCCAGCGTGGCACGGATCTCGGTGGGGTGATGACCGTAGTCGTCGATCACGGTGACCCCATCGGCCTCGCCGCGGCGCTGGAAGCGGCGGTCCACGCCCGTGAATGCCGCCAGCGCCTGCCGCGCCGTGTCCGGGGAGACATCCAATTCCAGGGCCACGGCGACGGCGGCCGCCGCGTCCAGCACGTTGTGGTAGCCGGGAACCGCAAGCGAGAATTCACCCAGATCGTCCTGGTGGAATCTCAGGTGGAAGTGCGAAGAGAAGTGGTCGCAAACGGGGTCCGTGATATTCAGATCTGCTTGGGCGCTTGCTCCGTAAGTGATCGTGCGCCGTTTGATGGTAGGCAGCGTCTGCTGCACGTTGGCGTCGTCCAGGCACAGGATCGAAGCGCCGTAGAAAGGCACCTTATTGGCGAAATCGCTGAAGGCCGCGCGCGTCGCTTCGATCGAGGCGTAATGATCCACGTGTTCACGGTCGATGTTGGTCACGACGGCGAGAATAGGCGCCAGCTTGAGGAACGAGCCGTCGCTTTCGTCGGCCTCCACCACCAGCAGGTCCCCGCCGCCCACCCGGGCGTTGCTGCCGCCCATCAGTTTCACGCGCCCGCCCACCACCACCGTCGGGTCGAGGCCGGCCTCGGTCAAGATGTGCGCCGCCATGCTCGTGGTGGTCGTCTTGCCGTGGCTGCCGGCGATGGCTACGCCGTACTTGAGGCGCATCAACTCGGCGAGTAACTCGCCGCGCGGGATGACGGGGATCTGCATCCGGCGCGCCTGGCGCACTTCGGGATTGGATTCGTCGACGGCGCTGCTCACCACGACCACGCGCGCACCGCCCACGTGGGCCGCATCATGGCCCTCGTAAACAGTCGCCCCCAGTGCGGCCAGGCGGCTGGTCAACGGGGTGGACCTCAGGTCGGATCCGCTGACTTGATAACCGAGCTTCAACAACACCTCGGCGATCGCGCTCATCCCGATGCCGCCGATCCCTACGAAATGCAAGTGCTGGGGTTTAAAAAACATTTCCCTTTTGTATTGTTCCGGCTTTACGGCTGCGTGTCAACCGTGTACCGGCACCATCTCCTCAAGTATTTCCACCGCGCGGCGTGCGGCGCGAGGGTGCGCCATGGCGCGCGCCGCCGCTCCCATCTTCCGCAGCAGGTCCGCATCCGCGGCCAGAGCACCCGCTTCGCGAAAAAACCGTTCGCCGGTCATCTCCCGGTCCAGGACTAGCCGCGCTGCCCCGGCACGCTCCATTGCTTGTGCGTTCCGTAACTGGTGATCGTCGGCGGCGAAGGGGAACGGGACGAGCAGAGAAGGTTTGCCGCTGGCGGCTAGTTCCGCCACCGCGCCGGCACCCGAGCGGCACACCACCAGGTCCGCTTCAGCCATCGCGGCGGGCATGTCCTTGATAAATGCCGTAACGCGCCCTTCCACGCCGTTTGCGGCGAATTCGCGCGCCAGATCGCCGGCGGACGCCTCTCCGGTCTGGTGCAGGAAGCGCACGCGGAGGCCGCTCTGCTTGAACAGCGGCCAACTCGCGCGCGCCGCCTCGTTCAACGTACGGGAGCCTTGGCTGCCACCCGTGATTAGTATGGTGAACCATTCGCCGCGCGGCTTGGGTTCGATGGCGAAGAATTCCCTGCGCACGGGGAGCCCGGTGATCTCGGTCCGGCCCGGCAGGAAGTAGTTCTCGGCCTCGGGAAAGCTCACCAGCGCGCGGCGGATGAAGCGGCGCAGCTTGCGGCTGGTTAGCCCCGGCACGGCGTTGGGCTCCATCACCGCCATCGGCACGCGTTTCCAGATTGCCGCCAGCATCACCGGCCCGGCTGCGTAACCGCCCATGCTGAAAACGGCTTGGGCGCCGCGCCGTCCGAGACCCCCCCCCGCGCGCCAGACGCTGGCCGGAAGTTCGCAGGCGCTCTTGAGCATGCGCGTCAGTCCCACCCGGTTGAGCCCGCCGATCTCGATCCATTCGATGTCGAAGCCCGCCTCCGGCACCAGGCGCGCTTCCATGCCGCGCCGCGTCCCGATGAAGAAGGGGCTGTGGCCCCGCTCGGCCAACTCGCGCGCCACGGCCAACGCCGGGATAACGTGGCCTCCCGTTCCTCCACCGGCCATGGCGACGACCAGCGATCGGCTCATCCGGCGTGCTCGTTCACGCTGAGCAGCAGCCCTAACGAAGCCAGCGTGCTCACCAGCGAACTGCCTCCATAGCTGATCATGGGCAGCGGAATGCCCTTGGTGGGCGCCATGTCCAGCACCACGCTCATGTTCATGAACGCCTGTATCACGATGCTTGCCGTAACGCCCAGCGCCAGATACCGGCCGAAATGATCCGGCGCCACGCAGGCCAGCCGCACACCCCGCCACAGGATCAACAGGAACATGAACAGCACGCCGGCGCATCCAAACAATCCCAGTTCTTCACCCACCACCGCGTAAATGAAGTCCGTGTGTGCCTCCGGCAGGTACAACAACTTCTGCTGCCCTTGCATCAGGCCCATGCCGAGAACGCCGCCCGAGCCCACCGCGATCTTCGATTGCCGGGCGTGATAGCCCGGGTCTTTGGCACTCGACATCATCCGAAAGTTGGCGCGGATCGTGCCGTGGGAGTCGATCTTGTCAATAAACGTGAATTCGGGATCGTAATGTCCTATGATGCGCAGGACGCGATAGGGTTTATGTGCGATGGCGAGCAAGACCAGAAGGACCCCCGCGGCGCAGGCAATTGTCATGTGGCGCCTGTCGAGCCCCGCCACGAAGAACACCACGCCCGCCGTGGCCAGCAGCACTACCGCCGTGCCCAGGTCGGCCACCACTACCATCCCCACCAGCACGGCCAGGCACAGCGTTGCCGGAATCAGCGTATGCTTGCGGTTATTGATAGCGGAAGAGCGCAGGCTCACAAACCAGGCCAGGAAGACGATGAGCGCAGGTTTGGCCAGTTCCGAAGGCTGCAATTGAAAGGGACCGCCGAGGCGAATCCAGCGGTGCGCCCTGGCATCGGCGAAATACGCCACAATCAGCAGCATGATGGCGATGCCCATGGGCGCGAAGGCCCATACCGGCTGGTTCCAGCGGCGGTAGTCCTGGTTCTTCAAGTACATCAGGATCGCGAATGCGACCACGGCCACCGCGGCTTGGCGCAGCAGGTAGTGGGTGCTGTGGCCGTACTTCAGGTCCGCCACCACTGAGGACGCGCTGTACATAATGACAAGACCGAAGAAGACCAGCGCCAGAACAGCGGTGAACAGGATCCAGTCGGTCTTGCGTTCCATCGCCATGTCAGGCTTTTTCCTCCAGGCGTGCAACGAGGTTCTTGAAGACGCGGCCGCGTTCTTCGTATCCCGAGAACTGATCGAAGCTGGCGCAGGCGGGCGCGAGCAGGACGGTGTCGCCCGGACAAGCCTTTTCGTACGCGAGGCGCACGGCCTCGGCGATGGTGCCGCAATCCAGAAGCGGCAGGGTGCCCGCGAGATGATCCGCGATCTTCGCCGACGCCGCGCCCACCAGCAGCACGGCATGAGCCTTGGCCGCGAGCGATGGCCGCAGCGTGCGGTAATCGCTCCCCTTGTCCTTGCCGCCCAGGATCAGCCACAGCCCGCCGTCGAATGCATCGATGGCTTTCTGCGTGGCGTCCACGTTCGTGGCCTTCGAATCGTTGTAGAAAGAAACGCCGTTCACGGTGCGCACGAACTCGATGCGGTGCTCCACGCCGGGGAAGGTGCCGACGGCCGCCGCGATCGAAGCGAGCGGGGCGCCGGTCTCGCCAGCCGCAAGTACGGCCGCTAGCGTGTTTTCGACGTTGTGCAGGCCGCGCATCGGAATCGCCGCCGCGTCCATCAGAAAACGGCGGTCCACATACAGCTTTCCGTCCTCGAGATAGGCGCCCTTGTCCACGGGCCGCTTCAGGCTGAACAGGAGCGTCCGCGATTTCGTGCGGCGTGCGTAATCCATGCAGGTCGCGTCGTCCGCGTTGAGGATGGCAAGGTCTTCCGGCCCCTGATTCTCGAACAGCCGCTCTTTAGCGGCGGCGTAACGGGCGAAGGTATGGTGCCGGTCGAGGTGGTCCGGCGTAACGTTGATGACCACGCCCACGCGAGCACGGAACTTCTCGATGGTCTCCAGTTGAAAGCTGGAGAGTTCGAGCACGTTCCACTGGCCCGGTCTGGAACCGGCCACCATGGACGTGGGTGGCCGTCCGATGTTGCCGCCCACCTGGACCGGGACACCGCAATGACCCAGGATGTGCCCGATCAGCGCCGTCGTGGTGGTCTTGCCGTTGGCGCCAGTGATGCCGATAACGTCGCCCTGAAGATATGCGCCGGCCAATTCCAGTTCCCCGATCACGCTTGCGCCGCGAGCGCGTGCGGCTTCCAGTTCGGCCAAGTCCGCAGGTACGCCTGGCGAGATGACGATGCTGTCCGCGCCTTCGAAGACTGCCGGAGATTGCACGGCGAACGGCACGCCCAACTCGCGCAGCCGCGGGGCAATGGCGGGCAGGTCCTCAAGCCGTTTCTGATCTGTCGCCCGTGGCCGCGCGCCGTGATCGAGTAGCAACTCGATCGCGGCCAGGCCCGACTTGCCCATGCCCACCACCAGGATGTCCGCACCTTCGATTCGCATCATGGCGTCACCTCAACTTCAGCGTGGTAAGCGCGGACAGCGCCATCACGAGCCCCGCGATCCAGAATCGCACGATGATCTTCGATTCCTGCCAGCCCAATGCCTCGAAGTGGTGGTGCAGCGGCGCCATCTTGAAAATGCGTTTGCCGCGCAGCTTGAAGCTCGCCACTTGCAGGATCACGGAAAGCGCCTCGATCACGTAGACGCCGCCCACGGCGAGCAGCAGAATCTCCTGCTTGATCAGCACGGCCACCACACCGAGCCCGCCGCCCAAGGCGAGCGATCCCACGTCGCCCATGAATATCTCGGCCGGATGAGCGTTGTAGTAAAGAAAACCGATCGAAGCGCCCATCATGGACCCGCAGAAGATGCTCAGTTCGGCGGCGCCGGGCAACCGCGCCAGGCCCAGATAGTTGGCGAATGCGGCGTGTCCGCTTACGTAAGTCAGCACGGTCATGGCCGCGGCCGCGATAATCATCAACCCGATCGCTAAACCATCCAGCCCGTCGGTGAGATTGACGGCATTCGACGATCCGACAATGACCAGCACCAGGAACGCGAAGAAGAACACAAACGCCAGCGGATAAGTGAACGGATTCCCCAACCAGGCGCGGATGAGCATCTCGGGTCTGAAACCCTTGAAGAACGGCACGTTCATGGCGGTCGAGTACGCACCATGCGCGTGCAGCGCCAGCAGCGCCACGCCGATCAGGAACGCAACCAGGCATTGCAGCGCGAATTTGCGCCGGCCGGTCAGCCCCAGGTTGCGATGCTGCTGGAGCTTGCTCGCGTCATCCCAAAAGCCGATGGCACCGTACGACACCAGGCCGAACAGCGCGAGCCACACGTACTGGTTACGAAGATTCGCGATTAACAGCGTGGGCACCACGATCGACACCACGATGAGCACTCCACCCATGGTGGGCGTGCCCGCTTTCTTCTGATGGGACTGCGGGCCTTCTTCCCGGATGTACTGCCCGATCTGATATTCCCGCAGGCGGCGTATGAGCCACGGGCCCAACGCGATGCAGAGGAACAAGGCCAGCAGCGTCGCCGCGGCCGTGCGAAAAGTTACGTAACTGAAGACGCGAAGGGGACTGAAGTGAGGATACAACCTTTCGAAGAACAACCAATAAAGCATGACTTAGCCGTCGTTGCCGGCCAAAAACCTTTCCAGGGCGATTTCCACTCGCGTGCCGCGAGACCCTTTAAATAGTATGACGTCTCCGGGTTGGGCAATGCCACGCAGGAAATCTCCCGCCGGCGCCGGGTCCTCGAAAAAGTACGCGGCGCTGTCCGGTAGACCAGCGTCCAACGCCCCGTGGAGCGTGTAGCGGGCCGCGCCGCGTATCCCAACAAGCACATCGACCCTGTTGGCCACCGCGCAGCGTCCGGCGTCGCGGTGCAGGGCCTCGGACCAGCGCCCGAGTTCGAGCATCTCCCCCAGCACGGCGATGCGGCGCCGCGCCGGCGTGACCCGGAGCACTTCCAGCATGGCTTGGACGGCATCCGGGTTGGAGTTGTAACAATCGTTCAGTATCGCAACGCCGCGGCATTCCATGCGCTCTCCGCGCATGTGGCCGGCAGCGAGCGAGAGTGCGGCCTGTTGAAGCCGCTCCGGCGGGATTCCGAACACGCCGGCCGCGGCCAGGCCCGCCAGTATGTTGAGCACACCGTGGCGACCCACCAGCGGACTCTTGAATTCCAGGCCGGAAACGCGGAAACTCACTCCTTCGGGTGTGTACTCCACGTCGGTGGCGCGCACATCGGCGTCCTCTCCCAAACCGAAAGTGACGGTGGGACCGGCATGGACTTCGCGGAACCGCGCGACCAGCGCATCGTCCGCGTTCAGGACCGCGGTGCCGTCGCTCGGGAGAGCTTCCACCAGCTCGCGCTTGGCCAGCGCCGTCTTCTCAAGCGAGCCGAAGTATTCGATATGGGCGTAGCCTACGTTGGTTACCACCGCCATGGTCGGCCGGGCGATCGCCGCCAGATGGCGCAACTCGCCTTCGTGGTTCATGCCCATCTCGAGCACCGCCACTTGCGAGTCCTGTTTCAGCCGCAGGATCGAGAGCGGCAACCCCACATGATTATTCAGGTTGCCGGCGGTCTTGCTTACATCGAGCGCGGAGGAGAGCAACTGCGCGATGGTGTCCTTGGTTGTGGTCTTCCCCGCGCTCCCGGTAACGCCTACTACCGCGCCCGCGAAACGGGAGCGCGCCCAGCGAGCCAGTTCCTGCAGCGCGCCGAGCGAGTCGGCCGCGCGCAGCAGTGGGCCCTGCGCCTCCGCGTCGCGATCCACCACCGCCGCCACCGCTCCGCGCTCGAACGCCTGCGCAAGGTGCTGGTGGCCGTCGTGGTTGGGGCCGCGCAGGGCGAAGAACAGGTCGCCGCGGGTGAGCGTGCGGCTGTCCGTGCTCCAACCCTCGACGACCGCATCCGCGGCCGGCGGAGTGAGGCCCAGGACGCGCGCGATTTCGGCCAACCGCATGTTCATCGGCGTTCGCCCCCATAGCCCATCTCGCGCAGCGCCTCGCGCGCCACCACGCGGTCATCGAAAGGAATGGTGCGGTCCTTGAGCACTTGGTAGGTCTCGTGGCCCTTTCCAGCGAGAATCACGATGTCGCCGGTCTCTGCCGCCTCCAGGGCCTTGCGTATGGCGCGCGCGCGATCTGGCTCGACGATATGTTGAACGTCGTGCCGGCGCAAGCCCACCAGCGCGTCGTTCATGATGTCGAGTGGGTCTTCGGAACGGGGATTGTCGCTGGTGAGCACCACCAAGTCGCTCAACTCCGCCGCGGCTTCACCCATCTTGGGGCGCTTGTTGCGGTCGCGGTCGCCGCCGCAGCCGAACAGGGTAATCACGCGGCGCGGATTGAGCCCGCGCGCAGTGCGGATCACGTTGCGCAACGCGTCGTCGGTGTGCGCGTAGTCCACCACAACCATGAAAGGCTGGCCTTCCTCCACCGGCTCGAACCGGCCGGCCACCAACCGGCAGGCGGCGATGCCACGCTGGATAGCTTCGACGCCTATCGAATAGCTGCGCGCGGCTGCGCAGGCCGCCAGAATGTTGTAGACGTTTATGCGGCCGGTCATTGGAGAGACGATCTGGTATTTGTTGCCGCCTTCGTCCACATCGAATTTCAAACCACTGAAACCTGCGACAATACGCGAGGCCCTCATGCGGGCGTCGGAGTCGATGCCGTAGGTGAGGGCCTCGCTGGCTGGAGCAGGAGAAATCCGGCTGCCGTAAGGGTCGTCCGCGTTGATTACGGCGAAACGCGGTGGAGGAGCATCCTGTCCTTCGAACAACGCCAGTTTGGCGGCGAAGTAGCGCTCCATCGTGACGTGGTAGTCCAGGTGGTCCTGTGTGAGGTTCGTGAAGACAGCCGTGTGAAAATGAATGCCGTGCACGCGGCCCAGGTCGAGGGCGTGCGACGAGACTTCCAGCGTGGCGTGCGAGCCGCCCACCGCCTCCAGTTCGTGGAAAATCCGGTAGAGGTCCAGCGATTCGGGGGTGGTGTTGCGGGCGGGAAGTACCCGGCCCGCCATGTGATACTCGATGGTGCCCACCAGGGCCGTAATACGGCCTGCTTCACGCAGGATGGAATCCAGGAGGAAGGCGGTCGTGGTCTTACCGTTGGTGCCGGTGATCCCGGTCAGCCCCAGGCGCTCGTCGGGCGCTCCATAGAAACGCCGGGCCGCCAGGGCCATGGCGCGGCGGCCGTGGGGCACCTGGATCCAGGGTCCGTCATATCCATCGGGCCGGGAAGCCTCGCTCACCACCGCGAGAGTCCCACGGTCTCGGGCTTGGCAAGCGAACCGGCAGCCATCCACGTGCGCCCCCGCAAAAGCGAAAAAGAGGTAGTCTTTCCCCACCCGCCGGGAATCGTAATCGAGGCCCGCCACTTGCCGCCCGGCCGTTTCGGCGGGGAGGTCCCTCGTAGGCGCCACGCCTTTCAGAATTTCTTCGAGCGTCATCCTTTGCCGTCCAAGCTACCGCACGAATTGTACCCGTACGTGTTCTCCATGCGCCAGCAGAGAGCCTGCCGGCGGAGCCTGCGCGCGCGCCAGACCGCTGCCCTGCACCTCGACGGCCAAACCCAGCGCGGCGGATTGTTCCAATACCGCCCTCATGGTTTTCCCCATGAAATCCGGAACTGTCGGACCCACCGCCTGCACGTTCGCCGGCCTGGAGGAAGCCCTCGCGACAAGTACGCCTCCCGCGGCGGCAGCAGCCGCGGGAGGCGGAGGGGGAGGAGATGACAGGCCGGCTATGGCAAGATCGTCCACACCGGCTGGCTCGTTGGTGTCCGGGGAGATTCCTTCGGGCAAATCCTTGGGAACATCGAGGAGTCGCAGCGCGGTCGTGGCCACTTCACGGAATACCGGCGCGGCCACCGCGCCGCCGAATTTCGCGGATCCATTCAACGTGACCACAACCACCACGCGGGGATTGGTGACCGGCGCGAATCCCATGAAGGAAGCATTGTAGCGGTGCGTGTAAACCTTCTTCTCGAGATCGAATATCTGGGCGGAGCCGGTTTTCCCGCCGGCCGTATATCCATCCAGGTGCGCCTTTTTGCCCGTGCCGTGCAGCACTACGCCTTCCATCATCCGGCGCGTCATGATGGCGGTCTCGGGCTTCAAGATCTGTTTGAACTCTTCCACGGGCTCGATTTCCGGCTTCCCGCCGGGCTTGTGGTGAGCCAGGATCAGGCGCGGCCGCACCAGCAGGCCGCCGTTGGCGATCACCGAACAGGCACGCGCCAACTGCAGCGTGGTCGTGCTGACCTCATGCCCCATGGCGATCGAACCGATCGAGCTCGGCTGCCACTCGCTGACCCGTCGCAGCATGCCGCTCGATTCGGCCGGCAGCGGCACACCCGTAGCCTTGCCGAAGCCGAAACGCCTGACGTACTCATACATCCGCGCGTCCCCCACCCGCATCCCGATCTGGATGGCGCCGATGTTGCTCGACTTCGCCAGCACGTCGGCCATCGACAGCGACGCGTACGAGTCGTGGTCCCGGATGACCCGGCCGAACAGGTTGATCCGGCCGCTGCCGCAGGGGATGATGGACTCCGGTTTGAGTGGCGTGGTTTCGAGCGCCGCCGCCACGGTAATCACCTTGAAGACCGAGCCAGGCTCGAAAGGCACCGATACGGCCAGGTCGAAACGCGCCTGCTTCTCTTTCTCGCCGGGCTTCACCGGCTCGTTCGGATCGTAGGTCGGATAGTTGGCCAGCGCCAGCACATCGCCCGTGCGCGGGTCCATCACCACAATGCTCCCCGTCTGGCAGTTATTTTCCTCCACGGCGGCTTTCAACTCGCGCTCGGCCACGTATTGAATGCCTTCATGCAGCGTCAGCGTCAGGTTGCGGCCCGGTTGCGGCTCGACGAATACCTCGGAGTCGTAACCGCGCTGCTTCACGTCGGTAAGCATGCGCACGGAGCCGGGAAGACCCTGCAACTCGTCTTCAAGCGCCATCTCAATACCGGCGTTGCCCTTCTCCTCGCTGTCCACACCACCCAGCAGGTGCGCCGCCAGCGTTCCTTTGGGATAGTAGCGCCGGCTCTCCTGGCGGAACTCCACCCACTCCAGTTTCATGCTGCGCAGCCGCTCGGATTCCTCCGGCGAGATCTTACGCTTGATCCACAGAAACCCGCGCCGCCCGGGGCCTTCCGACGATTCCTTCAGCTTCTCGTACAACGCCGCTTCGTCCAGGTTGAGCACGCCCGCCAAGATTCCCGCCGCCACTGCCGGATCTTTGATCTGACGCGGATCGACTGCCACCGAGTCGACCGGCAGGCTCATGGCCAGCACGCGGCCGTTGCGATCGAAAATGGTGCCGCGCGGGGCCCGCACCTCCAGGTTGCGCAGATGCTGAATGTCGGCTTGGCGGCGCAACTCGGCGTGCGAAAGGATCTGCAGGTCGAGAAGCCGGCCCAGGATGGCCACAGCCCAGATCAGGGCAATCCAGACCAGCAGATTCAACCGGTTCGCGGCCCTGTCGCTGGAAAGCGGTTCCACTGTTGGTTCCCCGTCCCCGGCGCCCGCTCTACTTGGACTTCACATTCCATGCCAGTTCGGCGCTTGATCCCGGACTCAGGTACACAACCCGGCCGGCCGCCGGCGGCGCCAACTCCCGCGCGCGTGCCAGTTCCTGCAGCCGAGCTGGCGCTAGCAAGCGCGCTTCTTCCAGTTCGAGCGCGCTGCGTTCCTCGAGGAGGCGTTTCTGCTGCGATTTCAACTCCTCGAGGTCATAACCCAAAAACAGGCCGTACGCGCTCGGCAGGAAGAGTCCGATCAAAAGCAGCGTGATCAGCCCCCCGGTACCCAGGAACTGCCAGCATCGCTGCCGCGCGCGTGGATTCGCCGCGCGCACCACGCGCGAGTTGTCAATACGCTTCACGAAGAAGTAAACGTCTTCGTTCGGGGTGGGCCGCAACCGGCTCGACCGTACGAGCGCTGCCGTGTGCACGGAGGCGTCCCCAGCCGTTCGCGCCCCGCCAAATCGATTCCAGAGTGTTGCCAGCGTCGCCATTCGTTTACCGTTCTTCCTCGATCACCTCCAGCGCCCGCAGCTTCGCGCTCCGGGACGCTGGATTGCTAAACACTTCTTCCTCCCGCGGTCTGATGACGTGGCGGGTTAGAATGCGCGCCCGTCCCTCGCGCGCCAACGCCTGAAAGCAGCGCTTGACTTTGCGGTCCTCGAGCGACATGAAGGTGATTATCACCACGCGCCCGCCCGCCGCGACAATCTTCGGAACGATCTCCAGCAACCGGTCCAACTCCTCCTGTTCGCGATTCACCGCGATCCGCAGGGCCATGAAAGTTTGTGTCGCGGGATGCAGCCGGCCCGTTCGCGGCACGGCCCGCTCCACAGCACGGACCAGATCCTGTGTGCTGTGGAGGGGCCGGGCGCGAACGATTGCTCTGGAGATTCTCCGCGACCTCCTTTCTTCGCCGAGGTTGTAGATCAGGTCGGCGAGCGCCTGCTCGGACATGCAGTTGACCAGATCGGACGCCGTCGGCCCCTGGCTGCGGTCCATCCGCATATCCAGCGGCGCGTCCGTGTTGAACGAAAAACCCCTTTCCGCGTCGGTCAGTTGGTAGCGGCTGGCGCCCAAGTCCGCCAGCAGTCCGTCCAGCTTTCCGCCTCCCATCGACTCCAAAACCTTGTCCAGTTCCGAGAACAAAGCCTTGCGGAAGTGAATCCGCCCGGCCAGTTCCCTCACGTTCGATCGAGCCATCTCGAGCGATTCCGCGTCCCGGTCGCACGCAATCAACATCCCGGTTTCCAGCCGCCGGGCGATCTCCGCCGTGTGTCCACCCATGCCGGTGGTGGCGTCCAGGTAGCGGCCGTGAGGTTTTACCGCCAGGTATTCCAAAACCTCCGTTGTCATGACGGGTACATGCATACATGGCCGCTATTTCATACCCTTCTTCCGGAGTTTGGCGAGCTTCTCTTCCAGAGCCTGGCTGGCCCGCTGCATCCTGCTCTGGTATTCAGACTCGCTGTAAACGTCGATCGCTCCCCGCGAGAACTCCAGCCGCACGGGCTGGTTTTCCAACTTCAGCGTTCGGCGGAGTTCCGGGCTGAGCAGGATGCGCCCCTGGCCGTCCATCTCGACGTCCGAGCCCAAATGATTGGCGATAAACAGAACGTCGATGGCTTCGTCGGCGATTTCACTGTCGTTCTCGTACAGGTTCTCGTTGGCGCGCCAGACTGCGATGGGGTAAATTCTAGCTGTGGACATGTCCAGACTGGTGGCAAAGACCTTTTTCTCCGGCAGACTCTCCAGGTACGCCTGGAAATTCGCCGGGAGCTTGAGACGGCCTTTGTCGTCCACACGAGCCGGGTAGGCGCCGCGAGGCGGTTCGTGCTGGACCGGCGATTGATTGCCTTCAACCACTTTCAGACCACTTTTCGACCAGCTTCGGCCACCTCAAAATTCTGGCACACTCATCTAGGCTTGTCAACGGGAAAGATTAGGCGGAAAAAACCTTACGTTTCAGCGGATGCAACAGCGGGTACAAGGCGGCGGAGACGCGTGCTACTACATAAGTAGATATAAGTAAGCCGGCTTTAAAGGGTGTAGTACAACGTGACCGGTGTACCAATCAGCTTGCGAGCCCAGACCGTCGCCCGGATTACGGGTGCGTTCAGAACATTTGGGCGAAGCTATGCGCCACGGAACGCGCTTCCAGGTGAATCAGGCCGGCGTTACCGGCGGCAGGCGCGGCCAGCGCCAGGACGGCTTTGGGACCAGCGGCGTAAATGAAGATCTGGGCTTCGCTGCCCGTAACGCTGATTTCGGCCATGGGGCCGGAGTTCAGGTTCTCGCCGAACTTCTTGGCCAGGCTCACGGCGGCAGCGGCCATGGCCGCAAACCGCTGGGGGTCCAGACCATCGGATAGTGCGTGCGCAACCGGCAGACCTTCCGTGGTAGCCAACAGCACGCCGCGCAGTTCGGGGACGGAAAGGCGCAGTTGACTGATTCCTTTTTGGATTTCTTCAACTTTCGACATAGTGTTTTTCCCGACGAACGCTCTCAATCTGATGGATTCGGATTGCTGAGACCACCATCGGCCTGACTCGCGATTTGCTTTAGGGCCCGGACCTGAGATCTGGCGGAAGTTTGACGGAAAAACACCCCACTGGTACTGAAGGAAAGGCCTCATTTGGCCGATAGATATCCAAATCCCAAACAGGAGGCGGCTCTCATGATATCGGAGTCGGGCGTGCCCGCCCGCGAAGGACGCAGTGGAAGCATGGATGCATATGTAGGCCGGCCGGGGCCGGCCCGTCCCATTCCCACGCGGGTCGGATTGCGGAAGCCGGGCGGCGCGGCGCTACCGCCGGACCTTGCGCCGGGCCGGGTGGAGTTTCACTGGAAGCTTGTTTGGGACGAAAGCGTAAGAGCCTTGGTCCCGGCCGCGAGCATTGAGCAATCCGCGACGATCAAGAGGCCGCGCGAAACTGGACCGGTAGGAGGACCGCATTCGAAGCTGACCACCCTGGAATGGGCCACTGAGCCTCGTGAGGGACAACGCGACGAGAGTGAAGGTGTGGACACAAGCCTGCTGGAATCGTCAGCGGGTAGCCGCGCATGGTTCAAGTGGGTGGTTCTCGCTGTCCTCCTCGCTGCCGGTTCCCTCGGCGGGTACAAGTACCTCTCGTCCGGCGGCACGGCGGAGCAACGGAGAGTCGGCCAGAGAAGCGGTTCCGGCGCGATCCTGCCGGGTGGCGCTCCGATTCAAATG
>ENA-UOYA01001036-UOYA01001036.1-activated-sludge-metagenome-genome-assembly--contig:-NODE-1036-length-31741-cov-7.431326_pt1 | contig 31741 bp, 29 predicted proteins | sample MGYA00238163_ERZ764804 | MGnify/ENA primary metagenome ERZ764804 (study PRJEB28919, sample SAMN05720223) | activated sludge metagenome | isolation source: Anaerobic digester | place: Hong Kong... | reverse complement strand
AAGGCACAAAATAAGATAAGAAGTAAAGCCAGATTAGACTGTACAGCCTTTTCTGATACAACAAGCGGAGGTTATCAGGCATTGACAAACTTTGTCAATACAAAAGGACATTTATGTCTATACAAAACACCTCCGACCGACTTTGTTAATGCAGACAGCAAAAGGATTGCAGAATGGAGTTTAACCAATAACAACCAGAATTTAAGTAGTATTTACATTGAGGATATAGACTATCCTGAAATTGGTTATGGCTATCCAAATCCTAATAGGCTTTTGAAAAATGGCAGCCAAAATCCTCTATTCCCTTTCAGAAATGATGGCTTTCTTTTCATACTCAATAGCGATTATACTGAAATTGAAATCTTAATCATTCCTGATGGTAGAAATCTAATAAGCAGCTATTATCAAAAAATGATAGATGGAGGCTTTGAGAATGAAATCAGGGAACTAAGAGCCAATACAAAGCCATATTTCAAATATGAGGGTTTATCTTATAGTAAGCTGTTTTCATTGACATAAAAAGTATATGGCTATGTATGATACTATAAACTTTTGGCTATCCTCTGATGATGCAGGCAGCTTTGAAATTTGCAAATTGTTGCAAAACTTGACAGGGATTACAAAACATAATAAAGAGGATGGGCAGACTTATTATAGTGGCAATTTAGACAACTACAAAGTGAGTTTATCAGGACAGGGAATATCTTTAAAGGGCAGCCTTGCAAAGTATTTCCTGCCTGATAACTTTCACACCTTAACAAGGTCTGATACAGCCAGAGCCATAGAACAATTATCTGATAAGCTTCATTTGCCCATTATCAATGCAAAAATTAGCAGGATAGACTTTGCTCAAAACTTCATTATGAATTATGAGCCAGAGGCATATTATGCCTATTTAGGGGATTGTCAAAACTATAAGCGATTAATGCAACCTAAAAGCATCTATTATGTAAATGGGTTAAGGCAAAAATTGTTTTATGATAAGGTGGCAGAGGGCAAAAAATGCAGATTAAAACTGCCTGATGTTTGGACAGGGCAAAATATATTAAGGTATGAAATGAGATTTACAAAAAGGCTGTCTAATGAGTTTAATATGGCAGAAGTTACAGCAAAGAATCTATATGATGAGCGTTTCTATATGTCAATATTTGATAAGTGGCAGGCAGAGTATGAATCAATCAATAAACTACATAATCTAAACTTTAATACATCCACTATGAAAAGCCCAAAAGACTTTTGGAAACAAATTAGCCTGATGGCTATAAACACAATCGGACAGGAAAAAATAATGCAGGAAATAGAAATTCTAAAAGCTAAAAAGACATTTGATAAGCCAGAATACTATTGCAGGCTAAAAAATGAAGTTAGGGAACTATGTAAAGCTCCAGACTTGACAGCCTCATCAGAATTGATGGCAGAGCTTGACAAAAAAGTAAAGGCAGCTAAACAGTTTTACAGATAGCAAAACACTCATATTCCTTAATAAGTTAGGTTATTTCAATGGGCAGAGATTACAATGGACATTTACTGCATTATCAATGCAAAAGAATTGAGTTAAGCTATTTACTGAAAAGTGGCATAATCCAACAGGGCAGAACTTTACAAACTACTTTAAATTGGAATGATAAAAGCAGCATTACAATAAAGTCAAAGTATGATGATTATGAAAAATATTTGCAGCTTGAGTATACTCATACTGACTATGAGCAAAAAAAACAAAACCTATCATACAGAATAAGTTTAATAACATTGCCCTCCAATTTAGGCAGAGGCAATGTCATTTTTATGATTTGCCCTATATCAGGCAGACTTTGCAGGAAATTGTATATGGCTTATGGCAGCCAATACTTCAAAAGCATAAAGGCATATAATACCAGAATATACTATACAGGGCAGTTATCATCAAAGCAAAGTAGAGCAAATGATAGGTATTGGCATTGCCTGAATAAAATTGAGAAATCTTTTAAAATAAGAAGCCAAAGCCACTACAAGGGCAAGGAAACAAAAAGAAGCATTAAAAAAGAAAATCAATTTAGGCTATTAATTGAGCTTGATTTAAAGCGTTGGAACGATATACCAAGTAGGCTTAAAAACGTTCTATCTACTTACAACTAAAATCATATTGAAAAACAGTCACTTCATCGGCAAACTCAAACAGGGTAAAATCCTTTGCTCTATCAGTATTAGGTACAATTAAAATATCCTTTCTTTCAGAGTGACAGTAATACCATTTGCACTCTTTAAAATTGTAGTCTTTCACTACTAAACTGTCTATATCCATTGTTAATGCTTCAGTACCTCCATTAAAAAAATCAGATATTATGATTTGATTTTCTTTTATAGAAATAGTATTACTTGCAGCAATCGTCTTAGGCTTACTTTCCCATTTAGTTTGTAGAAAGCTTTTATAAGTTTGACTATAAGTCATAGCAGAGCAAAAAACAGTAACACAAAGTAAAATTGATTTTAACATATAGCAGTTTTTAATTTAGAAATATTCTACAAAGTAAGTCTTTTATTGTAACTCTGACTACCACTATTGTTACCCCCTTGTTACTCATAAAAAGCAAAAAGCCTCATAATCAATAGATTACAAGGCTTAAAGTGTACCCCAGGAGGGAATCGAACCCCCACGTCTTTCAACACTCGATTTTGAGTCGAGCGCGTCTACCAATTCCGCCACTGAGGCATTGATTTCGCGTTTCGGATTGCAAATGTATATTTTTTTTGAAAACAAACAACTTCATTATACTATACATTTTCACAACCGCTGTTTACAATTACCAAATCGCAAATAGCTATTAGTCTGAAACTATTGAAGACATTTGGCAAGATGGAAAATACAGAACCAAAAAAGGAAAGAAAAAGAAAAGCCCCTACCGAGGAAAACGCTGCACCCACTGCTAAAAAAGGCGCTGGAAATGAGACCGATACAACGGAAGAGCTAAAATGGTGGAACGATGGAAGAATTTCGAAAACCATAGGCTTAGGCTTACTGATATTCGCATTTATTGTGCTAGTGGCTATTACCTCTCATATTTTCAGTGCAGCAGCCGATCAGTCGGAAATTAACAACCGAGCCGGTGCAGCATTAATGGATAATGGCTTGAAAGTGAGCAATAGCATGGGACGCATCGGTGCTTTGCTTTCATACCTTTTAGTTGAGCGATTATTTGGATTTGGAGCCTATTTATTGGCTATACTCAGTTTTGTATTTGGGTTTAATTTGTTTTTCGCTAAATCCAGCTTCAAATTATTAAAATGGTTTGTGTACGGATTTGTAGCACTGGTTTGGGTTTCAGCGCTTTTAGCCTTTGTGAATTCACTTACTGTTCCTGACTCAGTAATCAACTGGGGCGGAGGCTTTGGCAATTACCTTACCGGTAGCGAGGGTATACTCACCGGACTATTAAAACCCATTGGTGTTGCTGCCATTCTTGTTGCTTATTCGTTACTCGTGTTGATATGGGCCTTTAATTACGATTTCGGAAAACACATTACGCCAACGAAAAAGGCGGAAGGCGATGTAGCAAAAGGCAACGGAGTACCTGTAGTTCCGGCTTTTGTGGATGAGGATGAAAACATCTTTGGAAAAGATAAAATTAAAGAGGCAGCTCCTGAACCTTCATTCCCTGAAGAAGAACCTGCTGAAATACCGGAAGAAGAGGAAGAAGCCGACTTGGAAATGGAGTTAATCAACAATGCTGCTCCTCCTATCAGTAAAAAGCCTGCAAAGAAGCTGGATTTAGAGTTAGAAACAGAGGAAGATGATGCGCTCGACCTACATATTGCCGAAATTAAGCAGGAAGATAAAGGAGAAACGCTAGGTAGTATTGGTACCAACTACGATCCTACCCTATCGTTATCAAATTACGTGTTCCCGAAATTGGAGTTTTTGGATGAGCATGGAAACGAAAAAATCAAGATTGATCCGGAGGAGTTAGAGCGCAACAAGAATCAAATTGTTTCAACGCTGAATAATTACTCGATTGAGATTTCGAAGATAAAAGCTACGGTTGGTCCTACGGTTACATTGTACGAAATTGTACCTGCTGCCGGAGTGCGTATTTCCAAGATTAAAAACTTGGAAGATGATATTGCCTTGAGTCTTGCAGCTCTAGGTATTCGTATTATTGCACCTATTCCTGGCAAAGGCACTATTGGTATTGAGGTACCGAATGTGAACAAGGAAATTGTTTCAATGCGTTCGCTGTTACAGTCGGAAAAATTCCAAAACACTACAGCCGATTTACCGATTTGTTTAGGCAAAACTATTTCCAACGAAATTATTGTAGCCGACTTATCGAAAATGCCGCACTTATTGATGGCTGGTGCAACAGGACAAGGTAAATCCGTTGGTATTAATGCGATTTTAGTTTCGTTGTTATATAAGAAACATCCTTCGCAATTGAAGTTTGTGATGGTGGATCCGAAAAAAGTGGAGTTGAGTTTATACGAAACATTGGAGAAACATTTCTTGGCTAAACTGCCGGGTGAAGAAGATGCAATTATCACTGACACCAAAAAAGTAGTAACCACCTTGAATGCCTTGTGTTTAGAGATGGATAATCGTTATGAATTACTGAAAAAGGCGAGTGTACGTAATTTGAAAGAATACAACCATAAGTTTTTAAACCGACAGTTAAATCCGAATAACGGACATCAATTCCTGCCCTACATTGTTTTGGTTGTGGATGAGTTTGCCGATTTGATTATGACTGCGGGAAAAGAAGTAGAAATGCCGATTGCCCGTTTGGCGCAGTTAGCCCGTGCCATTGGCATTCACTTGATTTTGGCTACTCAACGTCCTTCCGTAAACATCATTACCGGAACTATCAAAGCTAACTTCCCTGCACGTATTGCCTTCAAAACAACCTCTAAAATCGATTCACGCACCATTTTAGATGCCGGAGGCTCTGAGCAGTTGATTGGTAGAGGCGATATGTTGTTGTCGCAAGGCAGCGATATTATTCGTTTGCAGTGCGGTTTTGTAGATACACCGGAAGTAGATAGAATCTGTAAACACGTATGTGATCAACAAGGCTTCCAAGAAGCATTCTTGTTGCCGGAATACATCGACCCGAACGATAAATCGGCAGGCGATGATTTTATGGCCGATGGCGATTTAGACAGTATGTTTGAAGATGCAGCACGAGTGATAGTGCAGAACCAAATTGGCTCTACGTCTTTAATTCAACGTAGATTAAAGTTAGGCTATAACCGTGCCGGTCGATTGATGGATCAATTGGAAGCAGCCGGTATTGTAGGTGAAAACTTGGGTAGCAAATCGCGAGAAGTACGCGTAAAAACCGAACTGGAATTAGAACAAATTTTGCTAAAGTTGCGCGAGAAATAAATGGCTCATGCGTTTTGGCATGGATTTTATGCCATTCCTATTATCTTTAAGCAGATTCAAACCATGAGAACAAGTATTCTATTTTTTTGCCTTATTGCGTTGGGAGCAACAGCGCAAAAGAGTTCCACTATTTCGGATCCGGAAGCAGCTGCATTGCTGAAGAGTTCTTCGCAAAAATACAAAGCCTATCCGGCTATCACTGCCGATTTTCAATTGACAATGATTCGTCCGAAGTTAAAAGCCGATGAGCCCGATTCAAAATACACGGAAGTGCAGAACGGGAAAGTTTCGTTGAAAGGGAAAATGTTCAAGGTGACTATCATTGGCAATGAAGTGTATTGTAATGGGAAAGACATTTGGACATACATCGGCAAAACCAACGAATGTCAGGTAAACGATTACATCGAAAGTAACGAAGTATTTTCGCCAAGTAAATTATTTAGTTTGTATGAAACCGATTATGCTTTTCAGGTGAAAGAGAAAAAGCAAATGGCCGGCAAAAAGATTACAGTAATTGAAATGGCGCCTTCGAATAAAAAATCCACTTTCTTCAAATTAGATGTAGGTATAGACGATATGACGAAAGAAATTTTGGAAGTAAAAATCTACGAAAAAAACGGTACACGTTACATCTATAAACCACTAAAAGTAACTTCATCGGAACTTCCCGACAGTTCATTTATTTTCGATGTTAAAAAGTTCCCAAAGGTAAAATTAGTTGACTTGAGATAACTTAATTTGATTTAATTCGTACAGTTATCTATGATCCTTCACACCGTTATATCCAATTTAGCCGTTTTAGTAGGCTCAACAGTGAAATTTTCGCTGGCTACTTCTGCTGTAATAGCAGCAAACATGGGTATTCCGGGTACTATATCTAATCTTATAGGAGGCATTATCGGCATTGTTACTTTTGTGTATATCGATGACTTTGCACAACAATGGCTCATCAAAAAATTCCCGAATAAATTCAACAAAAAATTCTCGAGAAGAACACGCTTCCTTGCCCGTGTAAAACAAATTTTCGGATTGTGGGGAATTGCATTTCTAACGCCAATTGTACTTTCTATTCCCGTTGGTGTTTTCTTCGCCATGGACTTAACTACAAACAAACGAAAAGTAATTACCCAAATGATTGTAGCTTGTGTAAGTTGGTCGATTATACTGTATGCACCCTACTACATTTTCCATATCAATGTGGTGGAGTGGGTGAAAGGTATGTTTTAAACACCTATCGTCCTTTTCTACGCTATTCATTTTACTTCTAAAACATTGCTATTGAAACAAATAGCGAAAAATCCCTATTCTTTAATAACTGTAAAATAAGTTGGTGCTAAGGGAGCAATTTCTATTTTTGAAAAAAATATGTGATGAAAAAAACGCTTACCTTTTTATTCCTTTTGGTTACATCAACAACTGTAAGTTTTGGGCAATGTTCAAGTTTAACACCAACATACTTAACTACTACCCCAGCTTTATACGACATTAACAATGATGGGATATCGGATATCCTTCTTGACCCTAACTCTTGCTCTTTGGTTTGCAAAAACGGAGCAAAGGTAGAAACAGATGGATCTCGAAATATTATAGCCTATAATAGTGGTGTAACACTTGGTGTAAATACTTTGCAAGACACCGGAATTTTTAGAGCACCTACTTTCCCAATTAACACCCTAAAATTTGTTGGATTAAAAATCAAGCATAATGGGGCTTTGTGTTGTGCATGGCTAAGAATGAGATATAATTTCCCGACCGGCTATTATCTTGAGTTGAGTGATTATGTTGTTGGATCTGAATTTGCGAATACCTGTTTCTCCAGCTCTCCCAATTTCTGTATTAAAACGGGCGAAGCCGGTGTTGGTGTTGGAATCGAAAAAGAACAAGCAATTGAGGGGCTTCAAGTAAATCAAACTCCAAACACAATTACAGTTTCATCTATAAATGAACCAAAGTTCAATGTTTTAGTTACCGATTTCTTAGGCAGAAAATTGTATGAAAAAGAAAATTTGGTGAACGAAACGATAATCAATAAAGATTGGCTAGGAAGCAATTCTTTTCTTGTTGTGGTTACTTTTCCTACTCTTCAGGAGGCTAGGAAAGTATTCAAAATAGCGAATAACTAATAGCGCAACACAAAATCTTCTTTAGCTAAACGTTCAGTTCTAAAGAACACAAAACCTAATTGAAAGACATCAATCGTTAAACGCACTTTTTCGTTTTGCTTGATGGTGGTCCAAGCATCCGACATGGCTTTGCTCCAATAGATATCGTCAAAAATCAAAACTGTATTTGCAGTGCATTTGGGTAACAATAGGTTGAAGTAACGCAATGTAGCTTCATAAGTATGGTTACCGTCAATGTAAACCACATCGAGTCGAGGAAAATCGTTTAATAATTTTGGTAATACATCATCAAATTGTGCGTTGATGTATGTAATATTTTTCAATCCCAAAGCTTGATGATAAGTTTTGGCGTAATTTTGAACGGAAGCAGATGCATCAATCGTTGTAAGTTCTATACCTGACTTTGCTGAAGCCATATAAGCAGCTCCAAAGCCAAGTGAAGTTCCTAGCTCTAGTACATATGTTGCTTCATTCCATTTTAAGAAATGATGGAGGACTTTACCATACTTCGGTTGAATGGCAACATGTTTCGCTAAATGGCTCAATGAACTTGTATATGTTCCCTTTTTTGCCCCAAAATCTTCGATTTGAATCGGACTATCGTTGTTTTTTATTTGCATCCAAAGGGTCTCAATAGAAGAACAGGCTTCATCAAAAGGCTCATCTAAGACCTTACAATAAAACTCAAACACATATGGAGAATGAATATAATACCGCGTTTGTGCGCTTTTTTGAAACCACAACCAGCTTTTAATTCTGTGCGAAAATGTTTGAAACATTTGTCTTAGCGGTTTATTTTTTAGATTTATGGACGAATTTAAAAGGATATGATTAAAAACGCATTTCTCTTAACCATTGTTCTGATTTTTGCTTTCTCGAACGATTCTTCTGCGCAATACAGCTACAGAAAATCCCAATGGACGAGCAATTGGGATGGTGCTTTGCGCAAAGGACTACATATTGGTGTGGTGGGATCCTTTAATAGCTCTTGGATTTTCAATCAAAACAACTACAATACACTTAATCTTTTCAACGAGCCGATTGTTCGTCAGTCGGAGATGGATTATGTTTTCACTTGGGGTGGAAATATAGGGATTGAACTTGGCTACCAGTTTCACAAAAATTGGGGGATACAGATAGAACCTTCATTTAGTTGGGCCGGACAAAAATACGATGACGATTTCCTTGGACCGGTAGCCAAAAACGACCCAACGAACCCCAATTACGTTGGTGTTACCCGTTATGTTAATGTGCGTAGAATTGTGAAACTGCAATACGTTCAGATTCCATTGATGCTTAAATATCAATGCCGTTTGGATGAACGCACCAATTTCTTTGTGATGGCCGGTCCGCAAATTGGGATCCGTACATCCGGAACAGAAACGGTTTATGTGAATAATGTTGAATCGGTTGATGCCAAGAAATATACTCCGGATCAGAAATTCCAAAAAATAGATGCCGGCCTTTTGCTCAATTTAGGGCTAGATGTGTATCCCAAAGAATGGTTAGTCATTTCTGTTGGATTGCCAACGTACATCGGGTTAACCGATTTAAACGGTAAATTCCTTAAAACCATTGACTGGTATAGTAAAAACGACCTCAATTATCAGAAATCACGTAATTTCCGAATTGGATTGCAGGCAGGTGTACATTACTTCTTTAATCGAGGGAACGCTTATTAATACCAAATATTCTACCATATTTGCGTTCTGATAACTGATGCCATGAGTACAACTTCATCTTTGTTCAAACAACCAACTTCCGATATTCTTGCACAGATGCAAGCCTACGAACACGAGCAAATCCTTTATTTTAACGATAAGGAAACCGGTTTAAAAGGAATTATTGCCGTTCACGATACCACTTTAGGGCCTGCCCTTGGTGGTTGCAGAATTTGGAACTATGCCAATGAAACAGAGGCGCTTTGGGATGTGCTTCGACTATCTAGAGGTATGACCTACAAATCGTCTATCAACGGTATTAACTTAGGTGGCGGAAAAAGTATAATCATCAACAGCGACAAGAACCTAAGAACCGAAAAATTCTGGACGCGATTTGGTGAGTTTGTAGAGAGTTTAAACGGAAAGTACATTACAGCTGAAGACGTAGGAACTTCAACGAAAGAAATTGCCTATATCATGCAAAAAACAAAGCATGTTTCCGGAAAACCCATAGAGATGGGCGGTGCAGGCGACCCCTCTCCCTTCACAGCTTTTGGTGTTTACTTGGGCATGAAAGCCGCTACTAAATTCGCCACAGGTAGCGATAGTTTGAGTGGGAAGAAAATATTAATTCAGGGTGTTGGGCATGTTGGACAATACTTGATTGACCACCTAGTAAAGGAAAATGCCATCATTACCATTGCCGATATTAATGCTACAAACATTGAAGCCATTACACAAAAGCACAATGTAACGGTTGTTGATCCGCAATCTATTTATGACGTAGAAACAGATATTTACGCTCCATGTGCTTTAGGCGCAACCGTAAATTCGGATTCTATTCCAAAATTGAAATGCGAAATTATTGCGGGTGCTGCGAATAACCAATTAGCGGATGAGTTGATTCACGGACAAATGTTGAAAGATCGAGGCATACATTATGCTCCCGATTTCTTAATCAATGGTGGAGGTGTAATCAACTGTTACAAAGAAGTAAAAGGCTTATCGGATACAGAAACCAATGCTTTAGTGGAGAAAATTTACGAGAAAACTTACCAAGTATTAGAGCGTGCTAGAAACGAAAATTCTACACCGCAAGAAACGGCTATTATTATTGCAAAAGAAAGAATTGAACAAGCTAAACACAAAGGATAAATGTTAGGGAGAAGAAGTTTGAGGGTGAAGACCATGCAGGTGTTGTATGGTTATGAGTTGAACAAGGAAAGTGAACTATCTTCATTGGAATTGCAGTTGATTCGTAATATGGACAAAACAGTAACCATGTACTTACTGTATATTGCTTATTTGAACGAGGTTTGTCAGTATAGCTTGGTGGATACTGCCCTGAAAATGGCGAAGTACATTCAAACAGACGAGGATAAAAAAGCGAATACAAACTTGGCGGCCCATCCCCTATTCATTAAATTGAATGAATCGAATGAATGGAGAACCCTGTTAAGTTCAGAGAAAATCAACTCTTATATTGATAAGGAAGTGGTTCGGTCACTTTTTATGGTATTACGCGATAAGCCTAAATACAAAGAATTCTGTGCCATTGAGCATCCTACTCAGAAACAGTTTAACGACATTCTGATTTATATGCTGAAGAAAGTATTTTCCGATAACGAAAACTTAGAAGGCATCTTAGAAGAGAAGTTCAACAACCATGATGATGATGCGTTTCTGCTCATTCACCTTTTACAAAAGTATATTGACGGGTTGAAAGAAGATATGGATATTTCGGTGTTTATTCAGTCGATTCGTACGTGGCAGGAAGAGCAACGTTTTGCACGCGAATTGCTGAAATTGTATTACAAGCACGATGCTGAATTGCAAAAGATCATTGAACCTAATTTGAAGAATTGGGACATGGATCGTATTGCTGTTTTAGATATGGTGCTGATGAAAATGGCCATTTGTGAATTGCTTTATTTGCCGAATGTGCCGGTTAAAGTAAGCATTAACGAATACATCGATATCTCGAAAATTTACAGCACGCCTAAGAGTAAGGACTTCGTAAACGGAATTTTGGATAAAGTGAAATTCCAACTTATTGCGCAAGACTTAATCAAAAAGCAAGGGCGAGGTTTAATGGAATAAGCAACAAAGGTTGCTTTTAATAGACTTTCCGAACAATTACATTTTGTATTTGATAATTGGCAATTTTCTTCATGAAAGCTGCAATTTCTTTAGATTCTGCTGCTGTAAAGAACGACTTCTTAAACACCAAATTCGATACATAGGAAAATGACTGTGAGGTGCCGTGGTAATTTCGAGAGTAGCTTACATCGCCATTCAAAATAGACAAACTCGTTTGTGCAGGCAAAAGATAAATTTGGTATTCCTGCGGAAATGAGAACTCCCCTTTCAACTCGTAGTTTTGCAGATAACCAAAATCAAGCGGTGTGGTTCTATTTTCTTCTATCATTTTTAATGTATCCGGAAACTGCAGGAAGTTCACGTTTACTTCGCGTAAATCGTTGTCTTTGGTAACCGGAATCTCCACATCGAATTCTTGCGCTAAAGGCAAAGAATCGACATACTCGTTAACCACAATAAAATGCTTAACGGAATAAGGAGAACGGAATGTAGACTTAATAAAGTTTTTTACACTATCCTTCTCTAATGCAGCCACACGCAAAGCTTTGGAGTAACTGAAACTGTTTACGTATACATTTGTTCGGAATACAGCATCATTCAGTAAAGTACCTAACAAAAGCGTAGAGTTGTGATACTGATTCGTGGTATCTTCCAAAAACAACCAACGTTCCGGACTCATTGCCACCGATAATCCCCAAGTATTTAGGACATCAGATGATAGCATTGGATAATCCCCAAAGGTTTGTGTGGCATCGAGCGGAATCACTTTATCGTGAAAATAAACCACGGCAATCATTCGATTGAAATCCTCTATCTCTGAAAATTCTTGATTAACTCTACCGTGACTTCTCGTACTTACCAGCATCGGATAAGCTTCAAAGCCATAATTCATCAACACTTTGACTAATGTTAGATTTATTTCGCTGCCGGTGCATTTTCGCTCTGTCCATAAACTTTCAAACGTTTTTTTGCTGTCGATAAACAAGGAATCCACCTTGTTCCAACGGAAATTTCTACGCACTAAATCGAAGATTCGACCTAACTTTTCTTCTTGTGTTGGAATGGCATTAATGCGGTAGTCATAGGCTTTAGGCACATCGAATCGCGTTAATAGCCTTGGCATTACATCTTTTCGCTTAAGCACTTGCTCTACAACAGACTGACCATAATCGCCTTGTATTTTCTCTGCTTTATCTTGTGTAGGAAAACGCTTCAAACCGGTAATATGAAATGCAATTTTAGGCGCATAATCAAACAAGCTTGGTGTAAATGTTTGGTGGCGGAGCGAAGGTATTTGTGTATATGTAACTTGCTTTTCGGTAAATGCAATACTTTGTTCAACACCATTCACTCTAAAGTTTCCTTTACTTGCTAATTGGCTATTCACATCTGCTGTTAATGCATCCGGCATTTGAAATTCAAGGCTCACTAATTCGGGATATAAAAAATGATAACTGAATTTCTCCATTGGCACAGCATGTTGAACACGCACCACCGGCATCTTACGCGTATAAAAAGACTTAGCTGTGTAACTGATCTGAAGCACTTGGCCCTTCTCGAAATTTACTTTCACATTAGTCTGCAATTTCTGACTTATGTCTTTAAAAGAAATCAACAACTGCGGATCTTGATAATAGACCAAAGCCTTTGTCAACTGAATTGATGTTAAGGTTTTATCGTGGTAAAAGAGCACTTCACTCAACGATTCATTGAAAATCGTAGGTTTAAGAAACTTAAGAAAAACAGTTCGTTGTAGTTCGAGTTCAAAGTTATTACTGAATCGAAGTTCATTTTCATCCGATAATACAATAACTTCTCCTTTATCAAAATTACACTTACTATATTGAAGGTAAGACTTCAATACATTTTCATCAACGTCACTTTGTGCTACGAGGTTATAGGAAAAAGAGAACAGAAGAACAAAAAATAGAATCCGCTTTATTTTAAATCTTTTAGCGTTATGGGACATACTCCAACTTTTTTACACACTTTACCGGCCGCAATATTGGCAAGTTTAGCGACTTTCATCAAAGGCAACTTCTGTGCCAAACCCAGTGCAGCAATACTAACAACAGTGTCTCCTGCTCCGGAAACATCAGCTGTTTTAATTACGCGGGATGGAACAATGTACGAATCGCCATTTTGTTCGTAAATAAAAATACCGTTGGGGCCGAGCGTAAGCATCAAATTATCGAATCTATTTTTCTTCTTTAATTCTTCTGCAGCTTTTCTAAGGCTATTTATGTTTTTAGGGTCTATCTTAATTTTCAAAGCATCCGATAGTTCTTTCAAGTTCGGTTTAAACAAATCGATTTGCTGATATTCAAAGAAATTATATTCCTTAGGATCTACTACTACCGGTATATTCAACTTAGCTGTGATCAACAGAATTTGCTTAATTATTTTTTTTGTCAAAACTCCCTTGTTGTAATCTTGAAGAATGATAGCATTGAATTTTTCTTTCTTCAATAGGGCATTCAATTCTTCTAATAGCATTTCTTCTTGCTCTTTCGATAAATCTGCATCGTCTTCTCTATCAAATCGCACTACTTGACGATCATCATCGAAAATACGAGTTTTAAGCGATGTTGTGCGCAACTTTGAGGTGAGCACATGGTTTGTCTTTAAATTATTTTCCCTCATTAGGTGAAGCGCCTTTCGTCCAACCTCATCGTCACCTAACATAGTAAGCAAGGTAGTTTTCGCTCCTAAGCCTAAAAGATTCAGCGCCACATTTGCGGCTCCACCTAATCGATACTCTTCGTCTTCGATATCGACAATAGGCACAGGTGCTTCTGCAGAAATTCTGTTGATTTGGCCGTACAAGTAATGATCAATCATTACATCTCCGATGAGCAAAATTTTTATTGCAGAAAAATCAAGGGTTTCAGCCATTTCAGTGTTTGTATTTACTTATGGTAAAAAAATTTAGCTCAATTTTGCTAATGCGTCTTTCAATCGTTTACATACTTCGCGCAACTTTTCTTCTGAAGCTGCATAAGATAAGCGAATACAACGGCTATCGCCAAAGGCTTCTCCGTTCACTAATCCAATCTTAGCCTCATTCAGCAGATAAGCACTCATATCTTCCGGATTATTCACCGTTTGTCCGTTATACGATTTTCCGAAATAGGCACTTACATCAAAGAAAAAGTAGAACGCACCTTCCGGTAAATTCACTTTTAAATTAGGAATAGCCGTTAATAGTTCATATACCATATCTCTTCGCTTTCTGAACTCCTTTACCATATTATAGGTTGGAGTAAGATCAGAAGAAACAGCCGTTTCAGCAGCTTTCTGAGCAATTGAACATGTACCGCTTGTAATTTGTCCTTGCATTTTATCGCAAGCCTGAGCAATCCAAAGGGGAGCAGCAATGTAACCCACTCGCCATCCAGTCATGGCAAATCCTTTTGAAAATCCGTTCACTGTAATGACTTGATTTTTTACTTCCGGGAATGATGCTAAACTCACATTCGGTTGTCCTGTGTAATTGATGTATTCGTAGATTTCATCACAAATCACAAACACATTTGGGTGACGCACCAACATTTCAGCCAAGCTTTTCATCTCGTCAAACGAATAAACAGCACCCGTTGGGTTACATGGCGAAGAAAAAATAATCAACTTGGTTTTAGGGGTAATGTGCTTTTCTAATTCTGCAGCTGTAATTTTGAAATTAGTGTCAATTGTTGTTGGGATTTCAATCGACTTTCCTTCGGCTAAATCGGCAATGGCAGAATAGCTCACCCAATATGGAGCGGGCAATAAAACTTCTTCTCCTTTATTCACCAAGCTTAACACAACATTGGCAATAGACTGCTTAGCACCTGTTGAAACAACTATCTGATCAAAGGTATAGTCAATATTATTATCGCGTTTCAGTTTTGCGGCTATAGCTTTACGCAGTTCAGGATATCCAGGAACAGGGGTATAGTGTGTGTAACCTTCGTCAATGGCCTTTTTGGCTGCATCTTTTATATGTTGTGGTGTATCAAAATCAGGTTCACCAATACTTAAATCAATTACATCATGCCCTTGACTGCGAAGTTCTCGGGAAATCTTTGCCATTTTTAATGTGGCAGATTCTTGCATGGAGTTGATGCGTTCAGAAAGAAGGTTATTCATGTTTTGCGGTTTATTTAGGTAGTGAAAATGTCAAATCCAAAATTGCAGTTGCGAAAATAAGTTTTTGAAAAAATAAACTCCGATTATTTCATTGAAATAGTGAATATGTGGAAAGATTTTAATAATTGTACTTTGTTCGCCTAAGGAATGTATCATTTATCTAAAATCTTTTGTTTATTAGTGCTATGCTTTTATATATTCTAATTGCTCCTATCCTATACCTCTTAAGCTATCTTCCTTCGAGAGTGTTATACAAATTATCTGATGTTTTAGCATATGTACTTTGCCATATTATTAAGTACCGTAAAAAGCTAGTTCTAGAGAATATACAACGTTCTTTTCCGGAAAAAAGCGAGGCAGAGCAAAAGGAAATTTGTCGAAAAAGCTACAACCATCTTGCCGATCGAATTGTTGAAACATTGAAATGTATTTCGATTTCAGAAGCAGAGGTAAATGAACGCGCCACAGTGAAGAATATTGAACTCATCGACAAATGGATGGCCGAGAAAAAAAGCATTGTTGCACTACTTGGGCATATCGGTGCATGGGAATATGGTGCATACAAAGCATCTATTATCCTTGAATGTAAAACATTTGGCGTTGTAAGTATGCTTAGCAATCCCTATTTCAACCGAATGGTCCAAAGAACCAGGGGCAGAATGGGAATGAAGCTTATTGCCATGCAACACGCAAGTGCCTTTTTTAGTGAGCCGTTAAAAGAACATGCTACCGTTTTTTTTATTGGAGATCAATCCCCTAATCCAAAACGAGCATATTGGACGCAATTTCTGAATCAAGATACAGGTTTCTTTACCGGTGGCGAACGCTATGCTAAAGCCCATAATTGCGCTGTAGTATATATCGAAATGGTGCAAGTGGAGAGAGGTAAGTATACTATCGAACTTTTTGAAATTTGTGACGATGCAAATGCAGTTAATGAAAATGAAATAACGGAGCAGTTCTCGAAACACTTAGAGCAAACAATACGAAAAAATCCATCCGACTGGCTTTGGAGTCATAATCGATGGAAACATAAAAGACCTATCTAATCCAACTCGTTGTAACTTTTTAATACCTTTTTTTTGCAAGGGCATAACCAATATGCTAATAAAAAACGCGCTGTATCAATGATACAGCGCGTTTTCGTTTATCAGAACAATAATCACTATTGAGGAGCACCATTTTGCACCCAACAAGAAATCAATTTAACATCAGCTTCATCAAGAGCCGCTCTACCTTCAGGCATAGCTTTATAGCCCGATTTATGTTGAATAGAACCAAGAAATGCCGATTTTCCACTAGCACTTTTTGAAGTCGAATAAGAACTTAAATCGTAACCTTCTTTTTTGGCAGTAGCGCTATGGCAACTAGATGTAGCACAATTAGCATCCAAAATTGGTTTAATATCAACCGTATACGTTGGTGCTACTCCTGTACAATCGTAAGTGGTAATAGCATCCTTTTTACATCCTGCAATAATGGCCAAAGCGAAGCAGGCGACATATATTTTTTTCATTTTTGTAAACTGTTTTGTTTAATGTTTAAACGAATTTAGCTTTTTATCGCATGAAAGGCAATTAAAAAATGATTAGAAACAATCGAAAAGAATGAATATGATGAAAATTAGGGAATTACATCTAGCTATAAATTATATTCGCACCCCTAAAAAGGAACAACATGTCCGATACTCAAAAAGAAACAGTCCTTATATCGAAAAACAACACTTCTTCAGCTATCGAATTAATGGCACCGGCCGGTTCGTATGAATCGATGATGGCCGCAATAAAAGCGGGTTGCAATTCCGTTTACTTTGGTGTAGAGCAATTGAATATGCGCGCACGTTCCACCAACAATTTCACATTGGCCGATTTAGATAAAATTGCGGAGATAGGAAAAGCAAATAATGTAAAAACCTATCTCACGCTCAATACGGTGCTGTACGACCACGATATTCGCCTCATGAAAAGCATTGTACAAGCGGCTAAAAAGAGCAATATTACGGCCATTATCGCATCAGATCATGCGGCTATCAACTGTGCTTTTAAAGAAGGGGTAGAAGTGCATATTTCCACACAAGCCAATGTGTCCAACGTTGAAACCATTGAATTTTACAGCACTTTTGCTGATGTTGTTGTACTTGCACGAGAACTCAGTTTAAAACAAGTAGCTGATATTTGCGCCAATATTAAACGAAAAAATATAACAGGGCCATCCGGGAAATTAATGCAAGTGGAAATTTTTGTGCATGGTGCGTTGTGTATGGCTGTTTCAGGCAAATGCTATTTGAGTTTGCATTCGCATTATGCTTCTGCCAATCGCGGAGCTTGTATTCAAAATTGTAGAAGAAGTTATGTGGTAACCGATAAAGAAGAAGGTATTGAATTTGAAGTAGACAATGAGTACATCATGTCGGCCAAAGATTTATGCACCATCGATTTCCTTGATAAGATAATTGATTCAGGCGTTTGTGTAATGAAAATTGAAGGCCGCGGACGATCTGCCGATTATGTATACACTGCAACGAAATGCTACAGAGAAGCGATTGACGCCTATTTAGATGGCACCTATACACAAGCAAAAATTGAAGATTGGAAAACAAGATTAGCCACAGTGTACAATCGTGGATTTTGGGATGGATACTATTTGGGCAAGAAAATGGGGGAATGGAATAACGAATACGGATCAAAATCAACACAGAAAAAAATATACATTGGCAAAGGAGTGAAGTATTTTTCGAAAGCAGCTATTGGTGAATTCAAAGGTGAAAGCAATCAATTGGAAGTTGGCGATAGAGTGATGATTACGGGACCAACAACGGGTTATATTGAAACCACAATTGAAGAGTTGCGATTAGATGACAAGCCCGTGAGCCAAGTTGGCAAAGGCGATACGTTCTCCTTTAAAGTGGGCGAAAAAATTCGTCCATCTGACAAGCTCTACAAAATTGTTGAAGCTTAAACATGTACAAAATCATTCAATATCGAAACAAGTGCATTGGCTGTAATGCTTGTGTGGAAGCAGCACCAAAACGTTGGATTGTTTCCCGAAAAGACGGTCGTGCGATATTGGTAGGTGCCATCATCAAAAAAGGCATCCACATGGTAGATATTGAAGATTGGGAATTTGAAGAGAATGAAAATGCCAAAAGAAACTGCCCGGTGAGTATTATTGATGTGAAAAAAATTTGAGCCGTTTCAAATTACAATCTTTATCAAAAGAAATAAAAAGCTATTCTCATGAATCAACTAAAACTCATCGCAAATCAATGGTTTGAAGCGTTCAATGCACATAACATTGAAAAATTGTTGGCATTGTATAGCGAAGAGGCCGAACATTATAGTCCTAAACTTAAAGTACATCAACCTGAAACCAATGGCTTAATTCGAGGAAAAGCAGCATTAAGAGCATGGTGGACAGATGCATTTGATCGACTTCCCGAACTCCATTACGAAGTACTGCAGCTCACTGCCGATGAAAAACAGGTATTCATGGAATATATTCGCCAAACACCCAATGAAGCTGATTTGCGCGTTGGTGAAGTATTGGTAATCAATAATGGAGAAATTACGGCCTCGAGAGTATATCATTCCTAATTCTTGCTAAATGAAAAGCTTGATTAACGATTAAGTCGTAGATTTCAAACAATAAAGTAATCATGCAAAACAGATCAATCTATAAAACAATCTACGCACCATTGCTTAACATGGGCGACATACAAGTCCGACAATCATTGCCTTCAAGCGCAATTGAATATTTGGATCCATTCGTGCTTTTACATCACGGACATTTAGTGCTCGACCCAAGCATTGATTTAAAACATGCCGGTGTTGGACCTCACCCCCATCGCGGATTTTCGCCTGTAACCTTCGTGTTTAAAGGTGGTACACGCCATCGGGATAGTAGAGGTAACGATCATAAAGTATATGCCGGTGGCACGCAATGGATGAATTCAGGCATGGGCATAATGCATAGCGAACGTCCTTTGGAACACGAAATGGAAATCATTCAAATGTGGATTAATTCGCCTGCCAAAAACAAGATGGATGCGCCATTTTATTTTCCGTTGGAAAAAGAAAATACACCTCAGTATTTGACAGAAGACAAATTAGTGGAAGTGAATATTGTAACCGGAAGCTTGTTTGGCATTCAAGGTCCAATACCCACCATCACAGCTATACAATCGGCTTCGCTTCATATTCAGCCAAATGGAAAATTATTACTGCCAATTCCACAAGGACATAACGCATTTTTGTATTTGTTAGATGGTAAATTAAAACTAAACGAAACAACAACAGTAGAAGGCTTGCACATGGTAGTTTTGAATAATGATGGCGATGGCATTCAGATGGAAGGATTAGAAAACACTAGAGCCTTATTTATGAGCGGTGAACCCATTGGCGAAAAAATTGCAACACACGGACCATTTGTGATGAATACGCAAACTGAAATTATGGAAGCCTATCGCGATTTAAGAATAGGTAAAATGGGCATTTTAATTGAAGATTGATTATTGTAAAAGTATGTGTGACAATTGTTACACATTAAGCCAATGACAGAGCATAAATTTGTTCTATAAATTATTTAAAGACCAATGAAATATATTATAGTAGGCGCTGTGGCCGGTGGAGCCAGTACAGCAGCAAGATTGAGAAGATTAGATGAAAAAGCAGAAATATTGCTTTTCGAAAAAGGAGAATACATTTCTTATGCGAATTGCGGATTGCCCTATTATATAGGAGATGTAATTAAGGATCGAAATGCGTTATTTGTGCAAACTGCAGCTGCATTCAATAAGCGATTCAATATTGATGTTAGAACACAAACAGAGGTAATGTCAATCGATGCTGCTGCAAAAACGATTGTAGCCAAGAATCAATTTACGGGAGAAGAATACACTGAAAGCTACGACAAATTGGTGCTTTCACCGGGTGCTGAGCCTGTTCGTCCGCCACTGCCTGGGATTGTGAATGAAGGCATCTTCACCCTTCGCAATGTGAATGATACCGACTATATCAAAAAGTTTGTTCAGCAAAAAGAAGTAAAGAAAGCCGTAGTGATTGGTGCAGGATTTATTGGTTTGGAAATGGCGGAAAACTTGCACGAATTGGGACTTCAAGTATCAATAGTAGAAATGGCCAACCAAGTGTTAGTGCCGGTAGATTATCCTATTGCTGCATTATTGCAACAACACATTCGCAGCAAAGGTGTTGAACTGCTTTTAAATACGGCCGTTGCAGGCTTCGAGCGAACAGACGCAGGATTGAAAGTACAATTGAAAAATGGGAATGTTCTTGATGCAGATGTGGTAATACTTTCGATTGGCGTAAAACCGGATACTAAGTTAGCTGTGAATGCGGGATTGAAGATAGGCGATGCCCGTGGCATTTGGGTAAATGAATATTTACAAACTTCCGATCCTAATATTTATGCTGTTGGAGATGCTATCGAATTCAGCAATCCAATAACCGGACAAGCCATGATTACTTACCTTGCCGGTCCTGCGAATAAGCAAGGTAGAATCTGTGCGAACAATATTGCGCTTGGCAATAAACACAGCTATCACGGAGCCATTAACACCGCCATTGTAAAGGTTTTTGACATGACTGTGGCCACAGCAGGCACTGCCGTTAAGCATTTGAAGGCAGCAGGCATAAAACATATTGTTTCCACCACACATAATGGTTCTCATGCCGGCTATTACCCAGGTGCAAAACAAATGAGCATTCAAATTGCTTTTTCACCTGAAGATGGGCGATTATTGAGTGCACAGATAGCGGGTTTCGAAGGTGTTGACAAACGAATGGATGTTTTGGCTTCTGTTATTAAACGCAATAGTAACATTAATGAACTTACTGAATTTGAACATGCATATGCTCCACCTTATTCTTCAGCAAAAGATCCTGTAAATATTGCTGCTTTTGCCGCTGAAAACATTCTATTAGACAAAGCAAAAGTGTTTTATTGGGATGAAATCGCAACATTACCTTCAGATGTGGTGTTGTTAGATGTACGTACACAAAAGGAAGTAGACGCAGGTATCATTCCAAATGCGCTACACATCCCTGTAGATGAAATTCGTGGAAGAATTGGAGAAATTCCAACCGGTAAAGCCATTTATATTTATTGTGCCGCAGGTTTAAGAGGCTATTTGGCGCAACGTATACTTTTACAACATGATTTTGCTCAGGTCTTCAACTTGTCGGGCGGGTACCAGCTTTGGAATGTTTGTCAAAAAGAATTAGCCTTGTTACCGAAAAACTAAGCAGCGATTATGCTAAATGGAAGCAATAATAAAATTCCAATTTTCAAATACACTTTACCACTAGCTTTTATTGGTCTATGCATTGGCTTTTCATTAGGATTTTCGGATTCAGAAAAAACAAAGCTTACAGAAGTTCAATTGGGCGAAAAATTATTCTTCGAAAAAACGCTTTCCTTAGACAGTACCGTCAGTTGTGCTTCGTGTCATAAACCGGAATTCGGTTTTGCCGATAATGTTCCATTTAGTGTTGGCGTTGGAGGCAAAAAAGGGAAACGCAATGCACCGGCTGTAATGAATATGATTGGTAGAGATTTGTTATTCTTTGATGGAAGAGCTAAAGATTTGGAAGATCAAGTTCACTTCCCGATTGAAGATGCCAATGAAATGAATTTGTCGTACATCATTGCAGTTGCACGTTTAAACAAAAACAAACAGTACCGTAAATGGTTTCGCGAAGTATACAAAGAGAAGCCTACAAAAGAAAATGTAGCCCTTGCCATTGCAGCCTTCGAGCGCAGTATGGAAACTAACAATACACTTTTCGATCACCGTACCGATAAAACAAAAACACAAATGAGCGCTTCGGCAGAGCGAGGGCGTGTACTGTTTGTGGGTTCAAAAGCAAAATGTTTCGACTGCCATTTCACACCCGATTTTACAGGAGATGAATTTAGAAATATTGGTTTGTACGATGGAGTTGTACGAAAAGATCGGGGACGATTCGAAATCACAAAAGACTCCAACGATTTAGGCAAGTTTAAAGTTCCCGGTCTCAGAAATATTGCGGTTACCGGCCCCTACATGCACGATGGCAGTATGAAAACACTGCGTGAAGTAATCGACTATTACGACAATCCATTTAAAACCATTGCAAAGCCAATTAACATTGATACTTTGTTGCAAAAGCCATTGGGTCTTACAGAGCAGGAGAAACAAGATTTAGAGGCCTTTTTAAGGGCCTTAACCGATGAACGATTTATTAAAAAATAAACTATCGTCTATTCCACAAAGATGTGCTATGTAGTGCCGGAACACCAACGCCAACAAGCGCTCCAACAGCATATCCAATCAATACATCGGTCCAGAAATGCTTTCCTGCTTTATAACGCATAAGTCCGGTAGTTAATGGCATAACAGCAGCTGTAGTCCAGACTAAAGGCAGCAATTTATCCTTCGGATTATAGGCCGTAAACACATACGCAAAATAGAACGATTGACTCGCCACGGTTGACGTATGTCCTGAAAAAAACGACTTAAAATTATCGGCACCGCGCTTTTTGTAAATTGGAATTTCGGGGTTGTAAACCAAAGGGCGTGGACGTTGCACCAATTCTTTCACCAGGTTCGTTAATGCTGTATTCAGGGCTATTACTTCGGCATCCATTAACGCAATCTTGCCAAAATCTTTGCGTATCGCTTTATCGCCCAACAAGGTAAATGGCAATGCAAATGACGAAAATAGTAACCCATTACTTATCATATCTGCAGCACCGGAACGCATTCGAATGGCAGAACGATCAAATTTATTCACTTGACCCGGTTTCAAGCTATTTATGTATTCCACAGTTTTTAGTGCGTGCTTTTGTTTTGCGCCATAAGTACCGCCCCACATCGAAAATGTAGCAATAAAAATAGGCGCTTCCACCTCCCCTTTCAAAACAAACGGTCCTTGCGAAAAAACCGGTTGAAAAGAAAATACCACAAAAAGCAAAAAGACTAGTATTTTTCGACTCATAATTGATTGGATATTAAACCGAATATATGTCATCTAATAAGAATAAAGGAAATTCACCAATAGTTTATTCCACAAATCCGGATTTTAAACCTTTGGGTGAAAATGAACATGAAGAAACACTGTCGCCCAATCAGCAGTTATTGTATGTTTCGTTAGAGCGTTTGAAAGGCAATAAAATGGCTACAGTAATTGACAATTTCATTGGAACGGCTGACGATTTAAACGATTTAGGCAAGCTCCTGAAAACAAAATGCGGTGTAGGGGGAAGTTCAAAAGACGGTGTGATTATCATTCAAGGCGAAAAGCGCGACATGGTGATGAATCTATTGCAAGAAAAAGGCTATAAAGTAAAAAAACGAGGTGGGTAAATTCTGTTCTTCATTTCATCATCAACCCCATAAACAGTGGAACTGAATACAGCTACATCCATACTTAAAAAGTACTGGGGCTACAATAGTTTTCGGCCTTTGCAAGGAGCGATTGTTCAATCGGTTCTAGACAAAAAAGACACTGTGGTTCTGTTGCCCACCGGTGGCGGAAAATCCTTATGTTTTCAAGTACCTGCGCTGATATTGGATGGTTTATGCATTGTTATTTCACCGCTGATTGCTTTGATGAAAGACCAAGTAGAGAACTTACAGAAAAGAGGCATTAAAGCTGCTTACATCAATAGTGAACACAGTTCTACTAAACAAATTGAGATCCTCGACAATTGCGAATTTGGAGGAGTAAAATTGCTTTATATCGCCCCGGAAAGAATTCAATCGGAAGCCTTTCAATTACGCATCAGACAATTAAATATATCGCTCATTGCCATTGATGAGGCGCATTGTATTTCGCAGTGGGGATATGATTTTCGTCCGAGTTATTTGAAGATTAGCACGATTCGTGAAATTTGCCCAACTGTCCCAATTATTGCGCTCACAGCATCGGCTACAAACGAAGTATTGAAAGATATCCAAGTTCGATTAGCATTAAATACTCCAGCAGTTTTTAAAGGGTCGTTTGCTCGTCCGAATTTAGTGTATGTCAATCGCGAAACAGAAACAAAAAAAGAAGCCATTCTTGAAATCTTAAAACGTGTTCCTGGAAGTGGCATTGTTTATGTTCGCAATCGAAAAGAAACACAAAACTTAGCCTTCTGGCTTCGTGAACAGGGCATTTCAGCCGATCACTATCATGCGGGATTGGGCATGAGCGATCGCAAAAACAAACAAGATGCATGGACTAATAATAAAACAAGAATCATAGTATCTACCAATGCATTTGGCATGGGCATTGACAAGCCGGATGTGCGCACCGTTATTCACTTTGCTCCGCCTGATAGCATTGAAGCCTATTATCAGGAAGCCGGTCGGGGCGGTAGAGATGGCCAAAAAGCTTATGCAGTCCTCCTCTACGAAAAGCATGATATAGCGCAACTAGAAAAGAAGAAGCAATCGGATATTCCGAATAGCAATGATGTAAAACAAATCTATGACACCTTATTGAGTTCACATCAAATAGCGGTGAATGGTGGTGCCGGAGCGCAATTCGAGTTCGATTTAGGCCAATTTTGCAAAGTGAATAATCTTTCTTTCAACAAAGTAATCAGCACACTCAAAATACTGGAATACCACGAATTGATAAGCTATAACGAATCGACTGTTGAACGACCCAAAGTCCAAATCATTGTCAGTAATGAAACACTTACCCGGTTCATGCAAAACAACAAAAAAGTGGAGCCGTTGGTGAAGTTAATGTTACGTACCAGCCCGGGAATTTTCGAACAGCCTATCAATATTAACGAGCATTTGTTGGGGCAAAAACTGCAATTATCGAAAGCTGATTTCGACCGACAAATGAGTTTCTTGAAAAACTCGTCCATCATTTTTTATTCGAAAAGCGATGAAACGCCAATTATAAAACTGTTAAAAGACCGATTGGCAATGGATGACATGGGCCTTGATGCCAATTTCATTCACAAACGCGGTAATGCCATGATAGAGCGTATTGAAGCTATCAATAATTACGTGTTACAGAAAACGCTATGCAGAAGTGTAGTGATTGCCAGCTATTTCGGGGAAAAATTCGAAAACGTTTGCGGTGTATGTGACGTATGTATAGAAAACAAGAAGTCTGAAAAAATTGATTTTGATGCGCTCTACACTCAACTTACTGATTTACTTCAAACTCCAAAGAAAATCACAGAAATTGCAGATGCGTTAAAAACCTCTACCTTAGTAGCCAATCAATTATTGGAGTGGGGATTGAGCATGAATAAAATCAATAAAACGGAAGACGGAAACTATTACAATGTCTAAGCGAATTATCTTTTGTGTAACCAACGATTTGAATACCGATCAACGGATGATTCGTATCTGCACATCGTTACAAGAAGCCGGCTATAACACAACACTCGTGGGCAGAGTACTAACAGATTCGCTTCCTTTAAAAGAAAGAGTATTCAAACAAGTACGACTGAATTGTTTTTTCACTAAAGGAAAATTCTTTTATTTGGAATACAACATTCGCTTGTTGTTCTGGCTTCTCTTTCAAGCTACTGATGCGATTTGCGCCATTGATTTAGATACGATTGTTCCGGTTACAATTGTTGCAAAACTAAAAGGCGAAAAATTGATTTACGATGCACATGAATATTTCCCATATGTACCTGAGGTGATTGAACGTCCGTTTACGCAAAAGATTTGGCTTTGGGTGGAGAAAACATGCTTACCGAAGTGTGATTTAGTATACACCGTATCGGGAAGCATTGCCAATGAGTTTGAAAAGCATTACGGTAAGCCTATCTACACCATTCGGAACGTTTCGTTCGAAAGAGAATGGACAGACATTGAAAAACCGGAAAAACATATTATTTATCAAGGTGCTTTAAACACGGGTCGCGGGCTAGAGCAATTGATAACTGCTTGTAAAGGGAAAGATTACGTTTTGCACCTCTATGGTGATGGAGATGTAAAACAGGAATTACAAGCCATGGTGAGCCGTTTGGAATTAGAAAAACAAGTCTTGTTTAAAGGCAAAGTTTCGCCTGATGAATTGTGGAAAGAAACTCGGCAAGCCTATATAGGCATTAACTTTGCGGAGAATAAGAGCTTAAGCTATTGGTTATCGTTGAGTAACAAATTGTTCGATTATATTCAAGCCGGAGTACCTCAAATTATGATGAATTTCCCGGAGTTTGTTGCATTGAACGAACCTAATGCCTTTGGAGTAGTGATTGACGATCTAAAACCGGAAACCATTCAACATGCGATCGACAGTTTGTTGAATAATGCTAATTTATACAACCAACTCAGGAATAATTGCGTAGCATTGAGGAAAGAACTAACTTGGGAAAACGAATCCGTTAAACTTGTTCAATACTATCATGAGCTTTTCAGATAAATCCATTCACATTGTTTCATTCAACATTCCGTTCCCTGCCGATTATGGTGGAGTCATTGATGTGTATTATAAAATCAAATCGTTTACTGAAATAGGCGTGAAAGTACATTTACATTGCTTTGCTTACGGACGAGAAAAAAGTGCAGAGTTGGAAAAGATTTGTGAATCGGTAACCTACTACGAACGCAAGAAATTCTACCAAGCTATTTATTCATCAGTACCCTACATTGTAGGTTCACGAAAATCGGGCGAATTGTTGGCTACTTTGGCGGAAGATGATTATCCGGTGCTGTTTGAAGGTTTACACACTTGTTTTTACTTATCACACCCTTCTTTGAAAAACAAGAAGAAAGTAGTGCGCATGCACAACGTAGAATGGGATTATTATAAGAAGCTTGGAACTGCTGAACGCAACTATTTGATTAAGTTTTATTACAACATGGAATCGTTGCGCTTGAAGAAATTTGAAGAGCAATTGCAACATGCAGATACCATCTTTACGATTAGTCAGAACGACTACACCTATTTGGCCGACACTTACAAAAACACGTATTACATACCTGCATTCCACCCGAATGAAAAGCTTACAGCTATTGAAGGTCGAGGCAATTACATTTTGTATCACGGTAATTTAAGTGTACCGGAAAACATACAAGCGGCATTATATATTGCTAAGAAAATTGCACCAAAAGTAAATGTCCCTATCATTATTGCAGGCAAAGATCCAAGCAAATTGATTGTGGATGAAATCAAAAAACACAAGAATATTTCGTTGGTGATGAATCCATCGGATGACAGTTTGTATGATTTGATTAAGAACGCACAAATTAACTTTCTAGTTACATTTCAAAATACAGGCATCAAGCTAAAACTGCTGAATGTATTGCACCGCGGGCGTTTTTGCTTAGTGAATTCACCTATGGTTGAACAAACAGGATTAGACACGTTGTGCATAGTTGAAAACGATACGCATAAACAATTGGAGTTAGTAGAAGACCTCATGCAAAAAACATTTACAGCAGAGGATATAGCCTCTCGAAAAGCACAATTGGCCGATTCGTTTTCGAATCACGAGAACATCCTTAAAATGGCAAAAGCAATATGGGATTAAGGATTATTGGCATCATCCCTGCTCGATTTGCATCGACACGCTTTCCCGGCAAACCATTGGTTGATATTGCCGGAAAGTCAATGATTATGCGTGTTTATGAACAAGCAAAAAAAGCATCACTACTTACTGATGTAATTGTGGCTACAGATGATGACCGCATTTTCAATCATGTAGAGGAGCATGGCGGGAAAGTAATGATGACGGCAACAACCCATCAAAACGGAACTGAACGTTGTGCTGAAGTGGCTGAACAATTTAAAGCAGAAGCAGATGCCTTCATTAATATTCAAGGCGATGAACCTTGTATTCATCCCGAGCAAATCAATCAAGTAGCAAAATTATTGATGCAACAAGGTGTCCAAATTGCCACTCTGCAGAAAAAAATTGAAGATACTTCATTACTACAAAACCCAACTATAATAAAAGTAGTATCAACCGGTGGCAAAGCGCATTATTTCAGTCGTTCAGCCATTCCATTTTTCAGAAATGATTGTTTTGACAACTGGCTCAAGCAGCATACCTATTTTAAGCATATTGGCATTTATGGTTTTCAAAAAGATGTGCTTTTAAATGTGGTAAAATTATTACCCAGTCCATTAGAGATGGCAGAGCAACTAGAGCAATTACGATGGTTAGAAAACGGTTATACCATTCATTTAGGTGAAACTACACAAGAAAGCTACTCGGTAGATGTAGAAACCGACTTAGGCAATATTTTGAAGCTTCTTTAAAATGAAGATGCCCGAATGAACGGGCATGACGTTGGGGATTAAAAATCGCCATTTCCGCAGGATGAGTGCGGAAATCTTCGCTGTATCTTATTCAACTACAATTCTCTTTACAGAAGTATTTTCACCACTTTGGATTTTTAGTAGATAAACACCCTTAGCTAGCCCTGATAAATTAAGTACAGTTTCGCTTGATGTTGTATTTATCTGTTGAATCTCTTGCCCATGAATACTCATCAATTGAAGTTGAACTTCGTTCATAAGGTAAGGTAATTTTACGGTCACCTTTCCGTTTGTTGGATTAGGGAAAAGATTTACTGCAAATGGAGGTTCGCTGCCAGCTGCTATTCCAGTAACATTACTACTGCATGATTTGATTTGTTGCTGAAAAATGTTTTGAACATGCAATACATCTTTCAATGCATTCGTTGGATATTCATATCCACACCCTCCATTACAAAACGAAGAAATAAAGGCCATATCAACTTCCTTGCTTTGATTCGCTTTTAACGTGTCTAGAAAAACACTTGAAATAGAGTGAAAAGTTGTATTAAAGAATGTTGAAGAATTCATGACCATCCAAGCGCTATCTGAAAAACAGTAATTTGTTTGATGCCCGGTTCCATTGTATCCGTTACCACCATACTTGTTTGGAGTACCATTTCGGAATAAACCAAGTTGATAATTTCGATATTCATGACATGATCTTGGAAAACCTGAAGGGCTGTTAACACTTTCAAAATACAAAGAGCTAGTCATCTGACGACATAAAAAAGCACTAAATTGGAAAGGCCAGCCTATACCATAACCTAACTGTCCTGTATTGCAACTACTGGGATCGTTGGTTCTTCTATTATACGCAAAACTTGAACTTGAAGCCGAGTCACAACCTATTGCATCATCTGAATAACAGCCAATTTGCGGATTCATTACATTGGAAAAATACACATCATGCAAATCACGTTGAGAACGATTGGATACTTTTATGTTTAAGAATACCGTATTATCCAAAATAGTATCTGTACTATGAAACGCATAACCCATTATTCGCATTTCCACTCCCATATTTGTGCAATAAGAAATTGAAGCATTTCTTACATCGCTCAGAAAGAATAACACGGCCTGATCGCCTAAGATATCTGGGTATTCACCCAATATTGGCTCATATATACCATTATGATTAATATCAACAAACGGTGCTAACTGAGCGGCTTCACCCAAAGCCACTCTCCCATTACCCGGCCATTTTCCAATAATATCAGGAACTGTATATCCGGGAACTGAATAATGACTTCGATGATAATCAATATCAACTTTGGACACTTTGAAAACGTGTTTGTACAATGAATCATATTGTGCGTCATAGACATTTGAAATTGGACCTGCAGACCAATCGGCCACAGTTGATAGAATAGTTGCGGCTCCAACCAAATTATTATTCTGATCAAGTCCGCTTAACCAAAATGAATTGTTTTCTATAGCGTGTACCCCAATAGATAGTCCATCACCTTTAGGCACCTCATAAGCTGGCAGTCCTAAAAGAGTGTCATTCTTTGCCTTTGCAAAAAGTACTCCGCCCGGATAAAACCCAGCACGAATATTATTTGTATCCAGATAAACCATGTTTTGCGCATGGATAATTGAACTCATGAATAGCAGAATAAAAAGTGTTAGATTTTTTTTCATAATGTGTTTTTTTCTTTTTATTGAACAACTACTCTCTTCACAATTGTATTCCCCTCGCTTTGCACTTTAATCAAATAAACACCTTTAGCTAATGCAGATAAATCAAGCATAGTTTCTTCTTGAGTTATCGTTTCCATTCGTAGTATTTGACCTTGAATACTCATTACGATTAAACTTGCATCAGTACCAATACTTGTCAATTTGACGTTTAGCTTACCATTGGTAGGATTAGGATGTAACTCAATAGCAAAAGGATTTTCAACTTCATTTCGTACACCGGAATAAATTTTGCCGCAATAATTAAATTGTTGTTGATACAATGAACGAATATGTTCTATATCGGATAAAAAGGTATTAACCAAAGCTATATTGTCAACAGTTGTACTTAGTGTTGATACCGAGGCTATATCAATTACTTTTTGTTGATTCACTTTAAAGGTGTCCAAGAAAATTGTACTTACCATTCGTCTATCTCCTGGCATTACAGTATCAGTAGTTTGTGTATGAATTTCTGACCAGCTTAATGAATCATTAGGATTTCCAGGAAAACAAAAAGGAGTAATTGCACCAGTTCCTAGGTAACCGTTTCCACCAAAGTGAAGAGGTGTTCCATCTTTAAATTTTCTGGTTTGATAATTTCGATATTCACTACAATAATTAGGATCACCCATTGGGGCACCTGTACTATTGTTGTAAAAATTAAACCCAGTCATCGTATGATTTAAATAGGTGAAACCTTGTACAATGCTAGTGTCCTTATAGCCTAAAAATCCAATGGCGCATCCGTCAGGATCAGGTGCTGTACCATTATATACATAATACGAATTGGAAAGGGTATCACACCCTACTCTATCATTCCACTGGCATCCTAGATCAGGATCGACATAATTAGAAAAATACACATCATGATAATCGTTCAAGGACTTATTAATGAACTTCAATCGCAGAAAAACAGTATTATTCAAAACGCTGTCTTGATTGCATTGAACTGCATAAGCCAATACATGCAATTCAATATTCATCTTTAAACAATTCGCGTATGAATTACTTCTTGCATCATTCAGTGTAAAAAACACTGCTTGCTCTCCAATGATATCGGGATAATCGCCTAAGTCTGGCTCATAAATCCCATTGCTGTTTTTATCAACAAATGGAGCCATTTGTGCTGTTTCGTTGAATTGAAATCTTCCATTACCTGGCCATTGTTGTATTGCAGAAGGCATACTATATCCTGGTTTGAAATAATTTGCACGATGTATATCTATCTCCTGTCTGGAGACCTTATATACTCTATTATACAAAGAATCATAAAGGGAATCATAATGAGTTGATATTGGTCCTGCAATCCAATCTTCCTTTGCGCCATAACGAGTTACTGCTCCATGTAAACTATTCGTGTTGTCTAATCCACTTAACCAAAGTGAAGAGGTGAAAATTGCATTCTTTCCTGAACCTATGGGCACC
>ENA-UOYA01001035-UOYA01001035.1-activated-sludge-metagenome-genome-assembly--contig:-NODE-1035-length-31780-cov-8.450244_pt1 | contig 31780 bp, 22 predicted proteins | sample MGYA00238163_ERZ764804 | MGnify/ENA primary metagenome ERZ764804 (study PRJEB28919, sample SAMN05720223) | activated sludge metagenome | isolation source: Anaerobic digester | place: Hong Kong... | reverse complement strand
TATACCGTGGGCTGATGTGTGCGGCATTGAGAAGAACCAGGGCGGTGATATTGATGTGTTCGGCAAGTACGGCCAGACTATCAACTTCACGCGATTCCACGCTGACCCGCTTCGATTTGAGGCAGAAGTGAAACGGAGGGCAAAGCTGGATAAAACGGTATCAGCCTCTGCCATACCGACAATTCGGTGAACTGTGCGAAACAATCGCCAGGTTCTCGCGGTGAGTTGAGCCATTTCCAGCACAGCAAACGAACCAACTGGACAGCCTAGACGGCGGGATCTTCCGCGACCGCCATACATAGTCCGTCCCCGTTGTTAGCGCAAGTCCTGTGGATGATGATTCTATGGTCGGCGCGCCGAGACTTGAACTCGCTCCCTTCCCCTAAAGCAACCGTGCTCCCAGACCGCGCCACGCCTCGCCTCTCTCATCCTGCGTCTTCAATCGACGCGAGCGCCGCCCGCTGCATCGCCGCCAAGCCGATTCCGTAATGATCGTAAAGTTCCTGGCGCGTGCCGGACTGCCCGTAGGAGTCCATTCCGAGCGCGATCGTTGGGGCTTCAAAGGCGCTCGCGAATGCGCGGGTGGCGCGCCAGTTCGGCAAGCACGTGCCCGAAGGCCTGCTGCGTGGAAACCTCCGCCGCATAGGACGTACCCAACTCTTCCGGCACCGCGATGTCGAGCCGCAGCGCGGCGTGCCTGTCGCGTCGCTTCCCGTTCAGCCGCTGGTGGACTTCAGCGGCCAGTTCCGCCTCGGCGCTCTCCGGCGCGAATCCGTCGAACTCTTGGCCGGACTCGACGCCGCTCGCCGCCCGGCCGCTGGAAAATACTCTCCAAGCGACGGCCGTATTTGAGCTCGATGGTGTGGAATCCAAAAGACCGCAGCATTTCGGCGATCTTCTGCACACGCCCGCTGGCCACCACGCGGTCCAGACTCTGCCGGTTCAAGTCGATCATCCACAGGATCCGGCCCAGGTGCTGCAGGTTGTCCTCGCCGAGCGCCTCCCAGACGTTGCCCTCGTCCAGTTCCGCATCGCCCATAAGGGCGATGAAACGGTGCGGCGCACGCGATCCGAAGTGATCCTTTACATATCGATCGACGAGCGCCATGAAATTCGGCGCCACCACGCCCAGACCAACCGACCCGGTGGAAAAATGAAACCCGTCGGGATCACGCAAGCGGCTCGGATAGGCCTGCAAACCGCCGAACTGGCGCAACTGGCCCAGCTTCTCCTTCTCCAGATTGCCGAGCAGGTACTGAATGGCGTGATAAACCGGCGATGCGTGCGGTTTAATCGCGATGAAATCTCCCGGCTCGGCGGCCGTGAAATAGTAAGCTGTCAGCAGGTTCACGACCGAGGCGCAGCTGGCCGGGTGGCCGCCCACCTTCGTCCCGTCCGGGTTGGGCCGGATGTGGTTGGCGTAGTGCAGCATGTAAGTGCTCAGCCACAACACGCGTCGCGAGATGCTCTCAAGTAGTTCCAAACGAGAATCCGTCATCGTTTTTATCCCTTCGCCGGCGGCCCTCATAACGGCCGGGACCAATGACTACGTTGGTTCTTGGAACTGAAATGACAGCAGTGGCACCGTGGTGTGGCGCGCTGGCCGCCTACTTCCGGCCGAGGAATTCTACCAGCCACGCATCCACCGCTTCCACTTCCTCAGGCACGGTGTTGTGGCCGGTTTCGAGCGCCAGCATCAGCTTCTTGGGCCCTGGGATGACGTTGTACGCCGAATACATGGAGGTCGGCGGGCAGGTCTCGTCGTTGAAGCCCCAGGCATAAAGCCCGGTCACCTTGACGCGGCGGGCGAAATTCACCACGTCGTAGTAACGGGAGGTTTCAATCTTCGCAGGCGTGCGGTGCATGAACCGTCCTTCGGTGTCGCGGAACATGTGCGGCCACCCGCCGGCGCGGTTGTGCAGATAACCGGTGACGTCGGAGAGCGCGGGATAGTACGCCGCCAGACCCTTCACGCGGGGATCGAGGCCGGCGGTCACGATCGATAGCGCGCCACCCTGACTGCCGCCCGTTACCGCCAGGCGTTCGCCGTCCCAATTCGGCAGGCTTGTCAGGAAGTCGTTGGCCCGCACGCAGCCCAGGTACACGCGCCGGTAGTAGTAGCGGTCACGGCTGTCCAGTCCGGATGTGGGATAGTGGGCCAGAGCGCCGGCGCCGAGCGAATCGTAGACTTCCTTTTCCATGGTCACCGGAATGCCGTGGATGCCGATTTGCAGCGTGATGATGCCGTGCGAAGCCATCTGCGCCAAACCGCGATACGAGCGCACGCCCGCGCCCGGCACGGCCAGCAGGGCGGGATACTTGCCGGGCGCCTTCGGCTCGCACAGAATGCCGTAGAGCCGCGAAGGCTGCATGCTCATGCCGATGTTCTGCATGTTCACTTGGGAGCACGCGACGGTCGCGTTGCCGTAATCGGGCAGCGGAGTCAGTCTAGCGTCTATCGGTAGCTTGGCCAACTGGGCCTTCCCCTCCGCCCAGAACTGGTCGAAGTCCGGCGGATCGGCCTGGGTCGGTTGGATCGCCTCCGGATCAAACGCCGCCGTGGCCAGCCCGCGATAGGTCTTCCCATTGCGCTCGACTGTCGCGATGCAGCGCAGGAAGCCTGGTTCTTTCATCGTGCCGCCGTCCACCGTGATGCCGTTTGCGTTGAGTTCCAGTACCTGGTCCATCTTTGGGGCGACCCCTTCCGGACCAATCCGGACACTCACCTTGCCGTCCGCAAGTGCGTGCCCATCCTGCACGGCAACGATGTGGAAACGAACCGGTTGGCCGGGTTTGTAGCGCCAGTCGTTATGGTCAGTGGCAACACGTACCTGGACGGTGCCGACACGCCCCTGCGCCAAGATGGGCAGGGCAAGTAGGAAAGCAAGAATGATTCGCAGCATAATTGTGACTCCTAAACACCATACACCCATTGAACGGCCGCGCGCTGACCGTAGGCCACTACCGGACGGGTCTGGGCGAATTCCGTCGGCTCTAGCTCATTAATGGGGGCAGACCCCGCCCCTGATTGGCCCTACGCCAACAACGGGGACCCCGCCGCTTATGACGGCGGGGCCCCACGTTCCTTCCCACCTTCGAGGAACGACCTTACACAATAGGCGAGCCGCTTGGATGATCGACGGACAACGCGCGCTTGCGGCGCGGATGATGTTGCTTGGATCCCGGCAGACGTTCAGAAAACTGCGATTTCAGATGATCGATGACGGTCAATGCTCCAGCCGGATACGAGCCACCGGTACGCGATAGCTTCCTGAAGCAGTTTGGAATTGATCCGCGAACGCTCGCACGGGATGATTCCCGCTGGGTGAAACACCAGGGCGAGTACTTCACAGACTTCCTGCGACGTGTTCGCCGTCTCCTCAACGAGGTGGAACAGAAATCCGGGCGAAAGCTCGACTTCACACTGGAAGGCCAGAACGGCGGGAGTGCGCTTGCTCCTAAGCCGGGATGGCCGAGAATCCCGGGGTGGGCAAAGATGCCCGCTTACGTGGATGTGGAGCTGATTGCCAGTGAACGGCTGGTAGATCGTATTGCTTTTTGGCAGATGGCAGAGATAGACCGGCTTCGTGAAGCTCTCCGGCAAAGGGTGAAACTTGCAACGCGATATCGCTAGTTTGGGTTTCCCGAGGGATTCAGCGAGAAGCAGTGCCGGACGCGACGTGCTGAAGCACGAAGAAGAGGCGTTTCCCTGTTCGTAGTCAATGAGGCGCGCTACGCCTTGATGGCCCAGCGATGGATGTGCCCCGGAAGCCCCGGCCTTTTGTATCGGCTAATGGCTAAGAGCCGCAAGGAAACGAGACCTTAGAGCGCCGGCACTTGCTGTCCGCGCAGAAGGTCAGCGCATCGCTTCACGTGTAGCCTCGCATATTCTGCTTACACTGGGCCGGTAGAACTCCTCCATCGGGGGTGCGAACGGATCCGGAATGTCCGGCGACGTAACCCGCAGCACCGGTGCGTCCAGGTAATCGATCAGCGTCTCGGCCGCCGTGGCCGCGATCTCCGAGGCCACGCTGCCCGTCTTCGGCCCTTCGGTCACCACCACCAGACGGTTGGTCTTGCGCACCGACGCGCCCACCAGTTCCCAGTCGAACGGCACCAGGCTCCGCGGGTCGATCACTTCCGCGCTGATCCCGCTCGCGGCCAGTTGCTCCGCCGCCGCCAGCGCGCGGTGCATCATGAGCAGCGTCGCCACGATGGTCACATCCTTACCTTCGCGCCGGACGATCCCCTTGCCGATGGGAACCACGTAATCCTCGGCCGGGATCTCGCTCGATGCGTCCACACTGCCCGACTCCGCCCGCGCGCCCTTGGCCCCATACAGCAGCTTGTGCTCGAACACCAACACTGGATTGTCGTCGCGGATAGCGGCTTTCAGCAATCCCTTGGCGTCGTAGGCTGTGGCCGGGCACACGATCTTGAGACCCGGCACGTTCAGGAACAGGGCTTCCATGTTCGACCCGTGCTGCGCGCCGCGCCCCGTGGCTCCCACTGGCGCGCGCAGTACCAGCGGCACGCGCAGCTTGCCGCCCGACATGTACCGCATCTTGGCGATCTGGTTCACCACCTGGTCCATGGCGCACAACAGGAAGTCGCCGTACTGCACGTCGGCCACCGGCCGCAGGCCCATCAGCGCCGCTCCCAGCGCCATGCCGATGAAGCCGTTCTCCGAAATCGGCGTGTCGATCATGCGCTCGCGGAAGTCCTTCTCCAGCCCCAGCGTGACGGTGAACGCGCCGCCCCATCCACCCGGGATGCCAATGTCCTCGCCGATGCAGAAGACCCGTTCATCGCGGGCCATCTCTTCGCGCAACCCGGCCCGCAACGCTTCGGCGATCGTCAGCTTAGGCATACACATCCTCCAGGGCGTCCTCGGGTCTCGCGTCCGGAGCCGCCATGGCCGATTGGACTGCGCGCTCGATCTCCGCGCCCACCTCCGCGCGGATGCGGTCCAGCGCCGCCTGATCCGCGACGCCGTCCGCCAGCAGACTCGCAGCGAAGCGGCCGATCGGTTCCGCTGCGAGCGCCTTCTTGCGTTCCTCCTCGGGTTGGTAGTTGCAGGGGTCGCGCCGCGAGTGCCCCGTAATGCGGTAGGTCACTGCCTCCACCAGCGTCGGCCCGCCCCCAGAGCGAGCCTGCCCGATGGCCGCGCGGGCCGTTTCGTACACCGCCATCACATCGTTGCCGTCCACGGTGACGCCCGGGATGCCATAGCCCGCCGCCCGGTCCGCCAGGTTCTTCAACCGCACCGTCTCGGCAATCGGTGTGGAAGCCGAGTAGCGGTTGTTCTCGATGACGTACACCACCGGCAGCAACCAGATGGCTCCCATGTTGACGCCCTCGTGAAAGGCGCCTTCGTTCACCGCACCATCGCCCATGAAACAGACCGCCACGCGCGGCTCCTTCTTCATGCGGAAGGCCAGCGCCATGCCTGTGGCCACCGGCACGCCTCCGCCCACGATGGCGATGGCGGGAATCATGCCCTTCGCCGGATCGCCCACGTGCATCGAGCCACCCTTGCCCCGGCAGCATCCCGTGGGCTTGCCGAACAGTTCGTGCATCAGCGATTCCACTGTCAGACCCTTGGCGATGGCATGCCCGTGAGGCCGATGCGTACTGGTGATGACGTCGGCCGGTTCCAGCGCCGCGCACACGCCCACGGCGATGGCCTCCTGCCCCTGATACTGGTGGATGGTGCCCGGCATCACGCCTTCCAGGAACAGGTATTTCACACGCTCTTCGAAATGCCGGATCAGCAGCATCCGGCGATAGAGATCCAGCAGGAACTCCGCGCTCCGGGGTTGCGGGCGCACAGGGACTACCGCAGCGGCAGGGGCGACTGCGGTGCCGGCGAGCCCTTCCAGCGCGCCCACGTGGGCGATGATCCGACCCGCCTCCACCATCGCGCCCTCCTCGACGCACCGCTCCAGAAGCACGCCTTCGGCAATGCACTCGAGTTCCGTGGTGACTTTGTCGGTCTCGATCTCGGCGAGGATGGTTCCCCGGTGCACAGGAGCGCCCACATCCACCAGCCACTTGGAAATCTTGACCTCAGAGACGTTCGTCCCAAAGTCCGGCATGCGTATGGGAGTAGGCATCGGTTCAGGCTCCCGTTAGCACCTGCTCGAACTCTCCCGAAAAGGCAACACCGGGTTTACCTGTTCTTGGCCGTGATTGCCTGCAGGTAGTATGCGTTGTGCGGGAGCCAAGGCTCCGTCGTGCCGATTGGCGGAGGGGCCGGCGGCAGCGTGGTGATGACGCCAAAGAAGACGAACGGCTTATCAAGATAGCCTTCCGGACGGCAGACGCCGTTGGGAATGGCCCCTGGAATCGCCCCCCTTTCCTGCCCCGGAATTCCAGCCTTCTTGCGACGGCTGTTGCCGGTGTATGCGTGGTGATACAGAGGAAGATTGTAGCTGCCTCTGCCTTCCATCATGCAAAGATTAGCCGGATTCATCCCTAGAACCCAGTCCAATTGCCGGTCAGCCATCTGCCCGGCCCGCAGATCATGAAGCAGTGCACCGACTAAGTACAGCGCCCAGGCCTGAGACAGATACTGCGTGTTCTGTCCCACGTACCAGGTCTTCTGGTCAGCATACGGCCGGAAGAAAACGCCCTCCGAATAGGGCGTCAGTTGGAAAGGGTTGTCGGCGATTTGGAGACTCCTATCGAGCCAACGACGGAGGGCAGCCAAGATGGATTTGCTAAGCGCACTCTTCGGATGGGCCTTCACATAAAGTGCCAGTGCGGCCGGGCGGATACCGTACTCGCCTATGTCGGGCTGCCATAAGCCGTCCGCGGCTTGCACCTTGAGAAGTGACTCCACCCGCCTCGCGGCGCCCTCATCGTAGCGGTTGTCCTTCGTAAGCTGATGGAGCTCGAGATCCGCCAGAAGCATGTGCGGACTTGCTCCCCCCTTCAGTGCCGCTTCGGCACCGCGCCACAGGTCCTCCGCAGCCTCCCGGTATTTGACTTTTCCGGAAACTCGGGCCAGGGCCGCCATCGCGGCGCTTGCCATGGCATTGGGACCTTGACCGCGAATGGGACGATCATCCGCATTACCCGGTATGTTGTCTGTCTCCTTTTCCGGCGGCCCCCAGTGCGCCCAGCCAGAGTACACCTCGGTGTACATGATGCCCTTGCCTGGCTGCCACATCTTATAGATGAAGTCCCCGCCCCAAATAGACTCCTCGAGTACCTGCTTCCTACCCTGTGGCGTGAGTAACTTCGCCGCGTCGCGTGCCAGCACCGCTAATGCGTATACCGAAGCGGGTGTATAGCCGTTGTACTTGTTGTAGTCACCGGCGTCATGCCAGCCGCCCGCGACGTTGCGGTAGCCGCCGCCGAGTTCAGCAGTTAGCTTGCCGTCATCCAAGTGGCAGGCCGCGTGGATGCCGGGAATCGCGAAACCACATCGTTGCCAGTAGAAGAAGCGTGCGGCGAATTCCGCCGTTTCAAGAAACAACACATGGTTTCCGATTTGAAAGGGGAATGAAAAAGCATCCTTGGGACCGAGGGAGACGCGGGCTCGATAGCGGCCTGCCTTTCTACAACCGGTAAAATCTCCCGTCCAGTAACGCGCCCCCCAATCGCTGGATGTACCTTCGTGAACCCGACCACGGGGGATGAGCTTTCCCGTATAGGCAACCTCACCCCCCTCGGTCACTAACTGAAAGGACGCCGGCTCTCCGGTTTCCGGATCTCGAACCTGCACTACCAGGATCTTCGTGGCTTGCGAGTCATATCCGACCTGGTTCACGAGCACGGCTACCGACGCTTCATGCGGTTTTACACTCCCCACTGTAACCGCGGCAATGGCGGCAACGGCGGCGAGTAACAATGTTGTCAGGCGCATGGATCAGAAGTAGAGTTTAGCTGCTAACGTACAGTATCGCGCTTCGAAGCCGGATGCCATGCCTGTAATCTGGCCAAAGGTGCTGCTTCCATACGTCATGTTGGGATCTCCGAAGGTGACCCTGTTGGTGGCGTTGTATGCGCTGAAAACAACCTGTAGATACACCCGCCCGTCCCCAGTCAGCCAGAACTTCTTGAAGAGGGATGCGTCCATATTCTTCATGAAAGGTCCGCGCAGCGTACTGAGTACTCGAGGGGAGGTTCCAAATGTGTAAGGTTTGGGTTGGGCAAAGGCGTCGGTGTTGAAGTAACGATTGTACTTCTCAACGGCCGTTCCGGGTATCCTCGGGTCAGTCAGCAAGTTAGGCCTCTGGTTCGAATCCGGAAGATTCGTTGAGCTCAATGTTGCCACAAGTGGAAACGCCGATTGGAGAGTGATGATCCCGTTGACTTGCCATTGCCCCAAAATGGCATCCAGCCACCTGTTCATGCCCGAACCCAGGAGCTGCCTGCGCCCGAACGGCACCTCCCAGGTGAAGTCCATGACAAACCGGTGCCGCTGATCCCAGGTCGAGAGCGACCGCTCGAGGGCCATATTGAAGGGGGTCTGAGCCTCAGTGGATCCGCCGAGCCACTGTGTGTCACTGCCATTCTGCGAATCGTCGTCAATCGCCTTGGAAAAGGTGTAATGCGCAGCAAGGTTCAATCCGTACGAGTACCTCTTGGTGAATTTCAGCTGCAACGCATTGTAAATGGAATCGGCGTTAGGCGGGCCCGGCTTGGCGAGCACGCTGGTGAATTGCGGATACGGTCTCATGATCTGGATCCGCTGAACCGTGGCCCGGCTCAAGGTCGAAGTCGGATTGGTGATGATCCCGTAAAATGGGTTGGGCACCTGTTCCAACAGCTTGTCACCGAGGCTCCACGCGCTGGGCTCAAAATAGCCAATGCGGTTGATGTTCCTGAGAGCGCCATTAGGCAAGTGGAGACCCCGCGTGCCGGCGTAGGCAATCTCAACCACGGAATTGGACATCAACTCCCGCTGGATGGAGAGGTTCCACTGATAGTACTCGGGTTTGACGCCCCATTCGGGGATCGCTGCGTTGGCAGTGGCACCAACGTCTGTCAGGGCGCCAAGCGAGCTGCCCGTGGGCTTGTTGACTCCGTTGGGGAACGGGTTGCTCAGCGAAGCGAAGCGAGTCACGTCGCTGTCGGTTGAAGTGACCCACGACGTCTGTGCCTTGAAGCCATTCGCGATCCTGCCCCTGGTATTGGCGTGGCTGACTCCATAGAAGAATCCCGCCCCACCGCGTACCACCATCTTTGGCAGAACCTGGTAAGCAAAGCCAAGCCGGGGACCCAGGTTGTTATAGTCTGTTAGGAACGGGCTCCGATCCGCCCCCCCGGCGTAAACATAGCCTCCCCGAAGGTCGGGGTATGCGGGCACGTTGAGAGGGGACTTCAACGAACGAACAAACCAGTTCTCCCGGTTGAATCGCTCCGTCCGTGGGATATCCAGTTCGTAGCGCAGGCCTATGTTGATCGTGAGCTTACGGGTGACCCGCCAGTCATCATTAATGAACCAACTGTAAGCCTTCGCGGCAGATGCAACGTAGCCGTCCGTCTGGTATGTTCCGCTGCTACCCCAACCCAGCAGCATCGAGGCCAGTCCATCCCCCTGCAACGTCGTGGCAGCGAGCGGGTTCTGCATGGTTTGCCGCCTGGCGAACGTAAAGGTAACCGTGTCCTCACCAGGTTGCCCGTAGTTGAGATGCGATAGGCGCCAATCACCACCGAACTTGATCGAATGGCCCCCTCTCAGAAGAGTCAGGGTGCCCGAGAGTTGACCCGTGTCTTGGGCGCGTCTGATCCTTCCTGTCGGCTGACTGCCCAGATTCGGATACCCCTCGATGGTGAGCCCCGGCGGCATCCCTACAGGCGGCATGGCACCGGTGAATCCAAAATCCGAAAAGTTCAACCGAACCGGCACCAGTTCATACAACCCTAACTGCCGGGAAAGCACGCGTACCACCCCAGCCCGCAAGCTAAGGATCGTTCGCGGATTGACAATCCGTGTATAATCCAGCGCACCATTTTGGGACAATTCGTTGCCGCCAATTCCTCTCGGGTATAGAGGGTTGTTCTCGCCCCATGTGGGAAACACGCTGTTTCCACTGACCGCCCGGCTGTAACGGGCCCAGATCTTCTGGCTCTCGCTGAAGTTGTGGTCGATCTTGATGGTCTGCGAATAGCTCTTGGAACTGTTCGTACCCACGGCGTAGTAGTTCATCTGGTTCGTGTAAGGCAGGCCCTGCCGGTTCGGTTCCGGATAATAAGAAACCATCTTCTTTGCCACCGGATCCATCAAGCTGGGCGGGATTTTGTTCTCAGGGAAGGGGTCTCTCTCCCATGCCCCGCTCGCATTCTTATGCACCGAGTTCGGGTTGAAGATGGCGTACAACCGGCCCTGGTTATCCGTTGTCTGGCTGAAGTCCCCGTTCCGCGCAAGCATGGTCGGAACGCTGTCGAAGCCGCCGCCACGCGAAGAATAGTAGGTGTGATCGTGGTGAACAAAGAAGAACGTGCGGTTCTTGCCATTGTAAAGCTTGGGGACTATGACCGGTCCACCTACGGATCCCCCGAATTCTCCCAGGTGAACAAACGGTCCTGTACCGCTGGTTGGCTTGACGCCGTACTTATTGTTGAAAAAGCCGTTTGCTCTCATGTAGTTGTTGTTGTTGAAGACAAAACCGCTTCCGTGAAATTCGTTGGTGCCTGAGCGTGTCACCATGTTGATCACTGTGCCGCCTGTGTTGCCGAACTCGGCACTGAAATTGGACGTCTCGACCTTGACCTCCTCGATCATCTCCACCTTAGGCCGGAACTTGATCTCGGTGACACCGCCATTTTGCTCTTGTGTGGTTGCGGTCACGCCGTCGATCAACACGTCGGATTGCGAGTTCCGCACGCCGCTGGACATGAAATTGGTGCCGGTGGGGTTTCCCCACTGTTGGTTGACGGCGATTCCCGGAGCCAGCAGCACGATGTTAAGAGCATCTCTTGATCTGTGTGGCAAATCCTCGATGGCTTTCTGGTTGAAAACCTTGCCGAGCGTCGCGCTCACAGCGTCCAATCGCGGCGCTTCGCCGGTGACTTCTACTCGCGTGTTTACGTCTCCGGGGCTCAGTTCGACGTTGATGCCCGCCTTCTGGTTGACTTGTAACGCCATGCCCGAACGCACAAATTTCTTGAAGCCCGCCATTTGCACCGTGAGTTCATACGAGCCGGGCGGAAGAAATGAAATATAGTAGCGCCCGCCCTCGTCTGACGTCACCGTCTGCTTGACGTTGGTGGCTTCGTTCGTGATGGTCACTTGGGCACCCGGCACAACGGCTCCGGTAGTGTCTGTGATTGTTCCTTGGACAGAGGCCGTAAAAACCTGAGCTAAAACACAGCATGGGGCCGCAAGGAACAGCAGGAAACAGGCCAATACGCGAAGGCAATTTTGCGATTGCATCCGAAGACCCTCCCTCGGTTGGATTAGCAACGCCAGGCCGCATGGCATACCCCTATTCCAGCGTGCAGCCTAACTGCTTAGCAGCAGTATATAAACCGTTGCCCACGTTGTCAATAGAATTGCTCTCTTGTGAGCAAATGCTCACGCGGCCCCGCAAATCCCCCTACACAACCATCCTGCTACGTCGATTAATCGTGAAGCTTGGAGGTGTCAGGAATTCCAGGAACCCACCAGATGTTGCGATAGCGCACGGCGCAATCGTGTGCTTGCAGCAGCACGGGTCCCGTGCTCGCATGGCCCAACGCTATGCCGCCCGGGGTGGCAGGCACCGATAGTTCCAAATCATTATGGATGTTCACGCCATTCCAGAACACCGTGACTCTTGGCTTGGCTATCATCTTGCCTTTGTTGAACTTGGGCGCGTGGAAGTAGATGTCGTAGCTCTGCCATTGCTCCGGTGGCAGCGCCGCGTTGACTCGCGGGACCGCAACTGAATAGATGCTCCCGCCCATGCCCATCTCCATCTTGGCCTGATAGCTGTCGAGCACCTGTAGTTCGTACCGGCCCTGAATGTAAACCCCACTGTTTGCGCGGCCCTGCCCGGTATAACCTGCCATCAGGGGGAGCCAGAATTCCACGTGAAGGTGACCGCTTCCGAAACTCTGCTTGCTGACATGGTCACAGTCCACGTGGCCTTTGCAGTCCTTGTCCACCTCCATGGCTCCATCCACGATCTTCCAGTAGGCGGGCTTGCCGTTCACCACTTGCCAATTGCTCAGATTTCCACCGTCAAACAACACGATGGCCCCTTTCGGTGGGGGCACGGGGAGGTTCGCGTTGCTGGGCTTATCACTTGCCCACAAGCCGGCCACCGAACAAAGAGTCAGAGAGCACAAAAGCCTTCCCAACATTGATTTCATCCTCTGACGGTACAGCATACGCGGTGCGAAGAGGAATTTCCAGTATTTTCTTTCGGGAGAAACTCGGCTAGACTTATCTCACCAGAGGGAGGAGGTAACTGATGTTACAACTGATGCGCCTCTGCTCGGTGGTCTGCCTCTCGTTCGCAGTGTTTGTGACCGCGCAGTCGTTGCCGCCCTTGAATGACGGAGAACCGCACGGGGATCCGCCGTTCTTGCTTGAGGAAGGTTGGGTTCCGTTGCTCAACGGCAAAGATCTGCGTGGCTGGCACGACCGCGAGGGAAAGCCGTCTGAATGGACCGCGACGCGCGGCATCTACTGGGATCCTGTAGCGAATCCCCGGCGCCTGTTCGCGATTCCAGCGGCCGGCGACAGGATCCTGAACGGGCCGAAAGGCAACACTACCGACCTGATCACCGACGCGAAGTTTGGTGATGTGGAACTCTACCTGGAGTTCCTACTACCGCAACGCTCCAACTCCGGGGTCTATCTGCACGCCCTCTATGAGGTCCAGATCCTCGACAGCTTCGGCAAGGAACAACCGCTGGGGTGGGAAGATTGTGGCGCAATTCCTAAGGAGCAGACGGAAGGTAAGGGCTTCGAAGGAGCGCCGCCATTGAGAAATGCCAGCCGCAAGCCGGGGGACTGGCAATCCTACCACATCTGGTTTCGCGCACCCCGTTTCGATGCGGGCAGTCGGAAGACCGGTAATGCCATTTTCCTGCGAGTACTGCACAACGGCCTGCTTGTCCATGAGAACGTCGAAGTAAGTGGACCTACCTTGGCGCATCTGAAGATTCCCGAAGCATCTGTCAACCCTCTAATGCTCCAGGGTGATCACGGGCCTGTGGCGTACAGAAACATTTACATCCGGCCTCTAAGGCCGATGGTGAAACGGTGAACACCTCTTCAGTATGAAACTGGCGATCGTACTCGTGGCGGCTTTGACTCTGACACCGTTGCTCTGTCAACCTCCGGAGCCGAAGGTGAAAACCTTACTAATCACGGGCGGCGCTGTAGTCGGCCACGATTGGAAAACTGTAGCACCCCTCCTCAAGAAGCAACTCGATGACTCCGGGCGCTTCGATGTCCGCGTGACAGAGGAGTTTCGCTGTTCCGGACCAGAGGCGCTCGACGGGTATGACCTGGTTGTGGTCGACTATTACGACGCACGGCGCAAGGAATTCCAGTGGTCCGAGCGGACACGGAACGCACTGACGGAATTCGTGAAATCAGGCAAAGGGCTGGTGATATACCATTTCTCTATCGCATCATTCGAGGATTGGCCGGAGTGGGAGAACCTTAGCGGGGCTAACTGGCGGCCGAATCATGGGCAGCACTCGCCGCCGCACGACTTCACAGTAGAGATTAGGGACAGCGATCATCCGATCACTAAGGGTCTGAGAAAGTCGTTCCACCAACACGAGGACGAGTTGTACGCGAACTTGAAGTGGCAGCCGGAGGGAAGCTATCACGTGCTAGCCACCGCCTGGGACGACCACGGCCTATATCAGGGTAAGGCGAAGCAGCCGACTCCAGGGGAAGGCATCCATCAGCCAGTGATGTGGACAGTCCAGTACGGACAAGGCAGAGTGTTCGTGACTGTGCTAGGCCATGACGCGACAGCCGTTAAACTGCCCGGATTCGTCACAACTTTCACGCGTGGGGCGGAATGGGCAGCAACGGGAAACGTGACGAGTCCCGCCCCACAGCGATTAAGGGAAGTGACTCCCGGTGTCGGCGCGGCGCCACCCTCGGATGCCGTCGTCCTTTTCAGCGGCGAGGACATGAGTGGTTGGGTGAAGAAGGACGGCTCGCCGTCCGGGTGCAAAGCGAAAAACGGCGAGATGATCTGCCGCAGGGGGGCAGGCGATGCCCACACCAGGATGAAGTTCAAGAGTGCGCAGATCCATCTTGAGTTCAACATCCCGTATATGCCGAAGGAGATGGGGCAATCGAGAGGCAATAGCGGGGTGTATCTGCAGGGAATCACAGAACTCCAAATTCTGGACTGTTACAACAACCCAACGTATTCGACAGGAGCAGTAGGCGCGGTCTACGGACAGTATCCGCCGCTGGTGAATGCAGCGCGTAAACCCGAAGAGTGGTCGAGCTACGATATTGTCTTCCGCGTGCCGAAGTGCGATGAGCGGGGACAGGAACTGCAACCCGGGTCGGTAACGCTGTTCCTGAACGGGGTACTGGTGCAGGATCATGTGCTGCTGCGATTCCGCAAAGGGATGTGCGAACCAGGGCCGCTGATGCTGCAGGAGTACTCCGGATGGAGGCCCGAACCGGAGAGCACCATGAAGTTCCGTAATGTGTGGTATCGGCCGCTTGAATAGGACGACTCAGCCGGGTACGGCATGGGAGTTCTTATGAATCTGCCACAGAGTGGTGTTTCACGACGCTATTTCTTCTTCGGCGCACTGCTCGCCGGAACGGTTCCAGCAGGGGGATTCAGCAGTGTCGCATCGCTTAGGCGCCTCGGCTACAAGACGCCGAATGAGAAGCTGAACCTCGCGGCGATTGGAGCGGGTGGAAGGGGCTACGACGACATCAAGGCCTGCCTCACGGAGAACATTGTCGCCCTGGTGGACCCGGACGAGAAGCGCGCCGAACTCATGTTCAAGAGATTCCCGGAGGTCCCGAAGTATAAAGACTTCCGCAGGATGTTCGACACGGAAGGCCGCAATATCGATGCAGTGACAGTGTCCACGCCGGACCACATGCATGGCATGGCGTCCATGTGGGCGATGGAACGCGGCAAACACGTCTATTGCCAGAAACCCCTGACACGCACGATATGGGAGGCCCGCCAATTGACCAAAGCGGCCCGGAAATACAAGGTGGCCACGCAAATGGGAAACCACGGCTACTCGAACGAAGGCACGCGGGAGTGTTGCGAAATCGTCTGGTCAGGCGAAATCGGCAACGTGCGCGAGGTCCACGCTTGGACGGGCCGCCCGATCTGGCCGCAAGGATTGGAGGCACCGCCGAAGGCAGGTGTGGTTCCGCCAACGCTCGATTGGGACGTCTGGCTGGGTATTTCGCGCGAGCGGCCATACAGCCCTGCTTATTTGCCGTCCTTGTGGCGAGGTTTTTGGGACTTCGGCTGCGGGGCGCTCGGCGACATGGCCTGCCACATCCTGGGCGCTCCGAACATGGCGTTGTTACTGGATGCACCGACCAGCGTCGAGTGCATCAGGCAGGAAGGCAGGAGCCAGTACATGTTTCCCAAGATGTCGGTTATTCGATTTGATTTCCCGGCACGAGGCTCCATGCCGCCGATCAAAGTCTTCTGGTACGACGGTGGACTGAAGCCGCCCAGACCAGAGGGCGTCCCCGCTGAGGAGGAACTGGGAGATGGAGCCAATGGCAGCCTGTTCATAGGTGACAAGGGAATCCTCACCGCCGGCGAGTACGGCGAGCGTCCCCGTTTGCTGCCCGCCGTGAGGATGAAAGACTACAAGTTGCCGCGGAAGGCATTGACGCGGTCTCCCGGGCACTTTCGCAACTGGTTGCGCGCCTGCAAAGGCGGCGAACCGGCCTGTTCGAATTTCGACGTCGCGGGTCCGTTCACCGAGTGGGTCCTGCTGGGCGTAGTCGCCCTGAGGTTCGAGGGCAGGTTGGAGTGGGATGCGCGGAAACTCAAGTTCACGAACAATCCCGAGGCCAACAATTACATCAGGCCACGTATACGGAAGGGTTGGAAGTTCGCTTGACCCGAGACTCTCCTGGTCTTTAAGGCTTCCAGACGTTGCCGTACAGACGAATCAGGTTCCCGCCCAGCACCTGCTCAATCTCACCGTCGCTGTACCCCCGACGGACCATCTCGCGCGCCACGTTGGGAATGCCCGTCATGCGTTCCGCGCCTTCAATCCATCGCCAGCCGCTCTCGGGAAAGTAATCCGCGCCCAAAGCGACGTAGTCGATTCCCACAAGTTGTTTGATGTGGTCAATGTGATCCACCAAGTCGGTCACCGTGGAGTGCTCACCGTGCCTGGCGGTGATGTATCCCTCGTAAAAATGCAAGCCGATGACGCCGCCAGCACCGGCGATGCGCTTGATGGTTTCATCATTGAGTTGGTCCGTGCCGCCACCCTTGCGCCCCGAGACCGCTGCCACGCCACAATGCGACACGATCACAGGCCGTGTACTGACTCCCATCACCTGCCGGAATGCCGCATCGTTCATGTGCGAAAGATCAAGCAGAATCCCCAACCGGTTCGCTTCACTGACGACGGACACTCCGAAGTCCGTCAAACTGCCATCCAGTCGCTTGAGCGGGCTCGGAACCGCCCAGAACAATTGCAGTTCCCGCAGACCGCGGTTATAGAATTTTCGAAGGTTCCCGAGATCTCCTGCCAGAGGCCGTGCGCCTTCGAAGCCATAGATGATCCCGCACTTCCCTTCCCGTCGCGCACGTTGTATGTCGGCAACAGTGCGCACCATAAGGAACTGGCCCCTTGCTTCTGCCAGGCGCCGATCGAGAAGATCCAACCCTAACATTCCTCTCTCGAACCAGCCGTCCACCGGCGTGTCCAAATTGAACCGCCGGCCATGATCAAAGTAGGCTCCGTCGACCGTGGGCTTTACGGTACGCACAGTGATGCCGGCCGCCTGCATGTCGCGGAAATCCTCGGGCTCCAGGCAGTGGTCGTGCGCCAGGATGACCGCCGAACGGCGGTAGATCTGAAGGGCGCGCGCTTCCTGCTCGGCTGAGAGAGCGACCTTGAAGGATGCGACGGGCTGGTCATTCGCCGCCGAGCAGGAAAGACCTGACGAGATGGGCAAGTGGTCGGCACGCGGCGGCGACGGCGGCGTCTCCCGCTTCCGCCCGTTGTCCAGAGGCTTCCACATTACATTGCGAAAGAAGATCTCGGCACTTTTGGCCTGCAGGAGGATACGGCCTCTGGTGAGGGGGATGTGTCGCGCCGGATTTGCAGGATCCGGTTGGCGGATAGCCCAGCCAAGATTGTTGATCCGACCGTTGATCCAGTGCACCGCATGGTCGCGATCAAGCACCACTTCAACCGTGTTCCATTCCGCGGGCTTCTCGAAATCCGTGCTCATGAGGATGGAGCCGGCACCTTTGCCTATCTCGGTGAAGACTACGCCGCCTTCCCGGAACTGAGGCTTATCCCTACTGATGACGGTGGTGGTTAGCCCGGTCTTGTCCACCAGGTAGAAACTTCCCGTGTCAGCCTCCATGATCTGGCACTCGATCGACCGAGGCCACACCTTGTCGAGGCCCACGAAATGGTACAGCAGTCCGCTATCCCGAGGCGCGGCGGCCCGGGGCGGGAAGCGCTTGCTGCCCCACTTGTACTCAAGCCGTATGCGGCAGTCGGAGTACTCCTTCTCTGTCGCGATGTAACCCATCTCCTGGTTCTCGCCGGTCTCAGGTATGTCCAGTATGTGGATCATTCCGTCATGGACCTTGAAGACACCTTTGGGATCTTTGTTTCTGCCCGATGAAGGGAGGTAGGTGTACCAGCCGGTCAAATCTCTCCCGTTGAACAGAGGAATCCAGCCGTCCGTCGTCAATTGTGCCGACAGAATGGAAGTCATCAGGATGGGCGGCAGAACAGATTGAAGAAGGCGCATCACGTCAGGCCACCTCGCTGCGGCAATTCGAACTTCACGAAACGCTCGGCGTTGCCGGCGAGAATCATTTGCTTCTGTTTGTCGTTGAGGAACGGGCACTCGTCGGCGATCACCGTCCAGCGGAAGCGGCCGTTGCGGTAGCTGTCGAGTCCCTTGAACCAATAAGGCGCATCAGTCCCGTACATGACTCTGCCCGCCCCGATCACCTTGATCAAACGCTCCAGAAACGCTGCATTGTAGTCCGAGATCATACCGAGATCGCAGGAAATATTAGGATGCCGTTTGAGAAAATCAAAAATGTCTGGATAATCGTTCTTGTTCCTTGCGGTGCCGCAGTGGGCCAGCGAGATGGGGACGTCCGGAAACCTGGCGAAAAAAGGATCCAGGAGAGCGGCGTAGTCCGCGAAGATCTTGAACGTGGAGGACAGTTTCCTGCGCTCAACAGATTCGTTTGCAAGCTCGTACTGGCCGAAGTACCACCACGACAGGTCGAGGACAACCGGCTTTCGCCTTTTCCTGCAAATTTCATAGACGGGCAGCCACCCCGGATGATCGGCCAGCAAACCGTGAAAGATTGGCAACAGTTTGACGCCAGAGGCGCCCGCATCCAGATCGCGGACCAAGTCCTCCAAATATGTCTCGCGGATGGGAGAGACATGGTCGGTGAACCACCAGAAGCGGTCTTTGTACTTCGTCCAGGATCGTAACTGGTATTGCTTATTGGCCACCGCCTTGAGTAGGACCGGGTCTTGACCGCGTCTGCGGATCTCCGCCGCGACGTCCTCAGCGTTGTAGCTGATGAGGAAGGCCTTGTCGACATGGCCGCGGTTCATCTTCTCGATCTGCATCTCAACGGTCGAATCGGGATAGTAGCGTGGGATACCGTTGGCCCCCTGTACGCCACTATTAAAGACGTGCACGTGCGCATCCACGACCCGAAACCGCTCCCGCACCCCTCGCTGTGTCCCGGCGCTGGCGCCGGCGGCACGTAAGAACCTGCGCCGGTTCATGGGAATTCCCCGAAGTTCGACCTTCCGCGGCTCCATCCCCTCTCAAATACTCGCAGCGAATGGTTTTCTTGACAAGCGCCCATGGGATTGATAAAAGTATTGGAGCAGATGTATCAGTATGAGCAATTGCTCAGAGGAGTGTCAAGATGCCGAACACGAGACGCCACTTCTTGCAGGCCACTACGATAGCGGGCCTTGCGGCTTCCCGCGGAGTGGTGGACGCGGGTGCACAACAGCGCGTGGCCGCCAACGACAGGATTCAGGTTGCGCTCATCGGAGCTGGCGGGATGGGCTCGGTGGACGTGAGCTTTGCCCGCCAAGTTCCTGGAACCGAACTCGTCGCTGCATGTGATGTCTATGACGGCCGCCTCATTCGCGCCAAGGAGGTATGGGGCTCGAATTTGTTCACAACGCGCGATCACCGGGAGATACTTGCGCGCAAGGACATCGATGCAGTGATCGTCGCTACGTGCGACCACTGGCACGCTCAGATCGCCATCGACGCCTTGAATGCGGGCAAGGATGTCTACCTGGAAAAGCCCATGGTGCACTCGATAGGAGAAGGCAAGGCAGTCATCGAAGCACAGGGGAAGACCGGCCGGATTCTGCAGGTTGGTAGCCAGCGAGTGAGTTCGATTGTCTACCAGAAGGCCAAGGAACTTCTAAAGACTGGTGTCATCGGGGAATTGAATATGGTGGAAGCCTGGTGGGACCGCAACTCCTCCTGGGGTGCCTGGCAGTATTCGATTGCGCCCGATGCTTCCCCGTCCAACGTCGACTGGGACCGCTTCTTGGGGAAGGCTCCGAAACGGCCGTTCGAACCGATCCGCCTCTTCCGTTGGCGCAATTATAGGGACTATGGCACGGGCGTAGCGGGCGATCTGTTTGTTCATCTCTTCTCAGGCATCCATTTTGTGCTGGATTCGCTGGGGCCGGCGCGGATCTTCGCCACCGGTGGCCTACGGTATTGGAAAGATGGCCGCGACGTGCCGGACGTCCTGCTGGGGCTTTACGACTACCCGGAGGGCAAAGGACACCCTGCCTTCACTCTCGCATTGCGAGTGAACTTCGCGAACGGTACAGGCGATACAAGCGGCTTCCGGTTCGTGGGAAGCGAGGGCGTCCTCAGCATCGCCGAAGGCGTGACTGTCTCCCGTTTCGTGCGTGAGACAGAGCCTGGACTGACGACAGGCACCTTTCCAAAAGCGATACAGGAACAGTGCCTGAAGGAGTACCGCAAGCTCTATCCAGTACTCCGGCCGACCGCGCAGGCTATGCGGCCGGACCGCGTGGAGAAGTATCTCCCTCCTCCTGGATACTCAGATAACCTGGACCATCACCAGAACTTCTTCCGCGCCGTGCGAGAGCGGAAGCCCGTCCTGGAAGACCCCGCATTCGGCTTCCGGGCAGCCGCACCAGCGGTTGCTTCTAATGTCAGTTACTTCGAGCAGCGGGTCTATCACTGGGATCCCGAGACTATGACACCGAAGGTCTGAGTAGTCCGCGTCGACAGGCGGAGAGGAGGGCATGATATGACAACCGGCGTTACACGGCGCACCATCCTTGGTGCCGCTACTGCGGCTCAGGCTGGCCTGCGGCCGCATAAGGTGCTTGGCGCCAGCGATCGTATTCAAATCGGCTGCATTGGGTTAGGCGGCATGGGTACCGCCCACCTCCGGCATTTGGTTGAACGCGGCGAAGATGAAAACGTTCAAGTAGTGGCGGTCTGCGATGTATACCGGAAACGGCTCGATCGCGCTATCGGAATCTCCAAAGCCGAAGGGTATGGCGACTACCGCAAATTGCTCGAGCGCAACGATGTCGATGCCGTGATTGTTTCGACTCCCGACCACTGGCACGCAAAGATCTCTATCGACGCGCTGGAAGCAGGCAAGCACGTTTATGTCGAGAAGCCCATGACGCATACGGTGGATCAGGCCATAGCGCTTCGCAATGCTGTACGGCATTCGGGGAAGGTCCTCCAGGTCGGGGCTCAAGGGACTGGAAGCGACCTGGTGTGGCAGGCGCAGGATGCGATCAAATCCGACCGGATTGGTAAAGTCATATGGGCACAGGGAAGTTACAATCGCAACAATCGCGTGTCCAGTTTCGATTTCGGCCCGGACTACCACATCGATCCAGGCGCGGGGCCGGACGGCACCGGTGCGAATCACATCGACTGGGATATGTGGCTGGGACATCAGTTCGGCCTCGCACCGAAAATTCCATTCGAACCCCGGCACTTCTTCCGCTTCCGGAAATATTGGCCATACAGCGGCGGGGTAGCGACGGACATGCTGTACCACAAGCTGGCCCCATTGCTGCTGGCGATCGCGGGTCCCAACGGTGAGTACCCGCTCCGCGTGAACGCCTCAGGCGGGCTCTATGTCGAGAAGGATGACCGCGATGTGCCCGACACCTTCCTGGCCACAATCGACTACCCAAGCGAGTTCTCCATCTTTCTGATCTCGACGCTGGCGAACGACACCCAGATCCCCGACCGTATTTACGGAAGGTACGGCACATTGGAGATGGCCGTGTCCATGGCGCTCCGGGGAAACGGCGAATTCATGCCGGAATTCGCAACGCGCAACAACGGTTACGCGGAGACGTTCTCCGCGCCTAGAAAGCGGCGTGATCAGAAAGGTAATTTCTTCGATGTGATTCGCGGCAAAGGAACACTAAACTGCAATGTCGAGTTAGGAGCGGCCACGATGGTAGCGCTAAAAATGGCTGTCGATGCGTATCGCTGGCGCAAGACCATGGCATGGGACGCACGGAACGAAAAAGTACAACTTGCGTAGACAGGGCATCGGTCGACGCGTGCAATCCATGGCGGCTCTGCGTGGTCGATCTGAAACAAGGCTCGCAAGCTGACTAAGGAGTTCATGGAGATGAGACATCGGAACCTGTATCGAAGAGATTTGCTTACAGCGGCCGCGGCAGTAGGAGCCGGCGCTTCCTTACCCGCTTCTGCAACAGCCGAGACAGCTCCAACGGACAACCGGTTGGGGGTATTCAACGTCCTGGACTTCGGCGCCAAAGGAGACACCAAGACCGACAATACCACCGCGTTTCAAAGAGCCCTGGACGCGGCAGGCGAGATCGGAGGTGTGGTGCGAGTGCCGCCGGGCCAATTCCGATTCGACGGCAGGATCTCCATTCCGGAAGGAGCGGCGCTGGAAGGCTCCTGGCGAGGCCCCCACTGGCCCGACGTGCGCAAAGGGACCATGCTGCTGGCTTACGCCGGGCGCGACCAGGAGGATTCCGACCCATTCGTCACGATGGCCACCGACAGCACGCTGAAAGGCGTATCGTTTTTTTACCCGGAGCAGAAAGGGAAGGAAGTCCACCCGTACCCCTGGACGGTGTCCGTGCGCGGCGCCCGCATCAACGTGATCGACGTCGCCATGGCCAACTCTTACAACGGCCTGGATTGCGGCACGCATGTAAATACCGCTCACCTGCTGCGCAACATCAACATGGCGGCGCTGCGCCGTGGAGTCTTTGTAGATAAAGTGTACGACATCGGCCGCATGGAGAACATCCACATACACGACGGCGACATGAGTTATACAAACCGGCAGTTAGCCGATAGCGAGAAGATGGTGGAGTTCCGCCGGTATATGACCGAAAACCTGGAAGGGTTCATCATCGGCAAGTGCGATTGGTCGTTCATGGTGGACTGCTTTGTGATTGCCGCTAAGGTGGGCTTTCGATTCATACCGTTGCAGGTGCCGCCCGGCCGAGATCCTGGCCAGGCGCCCGAGGCGAATATTCTGATAACGCAGAGCGGTTCGGACTTGGGACCGCTGGGGGTGAAGATTGAGAGGGTTCAGGATCATGCCGGCATCGCTTTCGCAAACTGCCAGTTCATGAACTCAATCGAAATCGACGAGACTAATACGGGACCGGTCAAGCTGGTCAACTGCGGTTTCTGGGGTCAGTGCCGGACTGGCAGGGTGATCCTGAATAAAGGCAAGGGTGAGGTCATCCTTACCGCCTGCCATTTTAGCGCGTGGGAGGATCGCAACAGACCCTACCGCTGGGACCCTAATATACCGTTTATCGAGTGCGAGAACGGCTCTCTGATCATGACCGCATGCGTGTTCAAGGACTACGGGCACACACCAAAGTCCCATGTGCGCTTGGGGCCCAATGCTACCGGGATTCTCGTGGGCAATATGGTGCAGGGCGGCAAGTTGAGCCTCGACAATCAGTCCAAGGGCGACGTGCAGGTGTTCGGCACCGTGTCGAAGGCATGAACGGTAAGCCAAGGCGCAGGTTGTGCTCGACCAGCAAGTCAGCGAAGACCATCTGGAAATACAGTTAGCCTGAGAAGAGTGCATCCGTAAGGGACAAGCACAACTTCCTCGACTGGAACGTCTTTGAGATTGAGGACCTGTGGCAAGCGCGGGGTAAAGACGCCTCGTTCCCGCCGCAATGGGAGAATGCCCTTTTCCAAGTCCCAACCGTCTGCCAGTTTGGCGGGAACGCGCAACGCGACTGGTGGATCTTTCCACGGATCTTTGGAGAGCTGTTGCATCACTCTGACATCCTTTTCGAGCGATGCTTCGCGTGTGGCGAGAGCATAGTTCCACGGACTGGCGGGCAATATATCCCAGGCGGGGAACTCGATGCTAGCGCCGAGTTCGTCGGGGAGGGCTTTGCGGTCCTCGCGGATCTTTAGTGAGTAGACCAGCGGACCGCGTTCAATAGCCGCACCGTTCTCCGGCCACCGTGTCATTTTCAGCCGCATCGGCAGTGTCAGTATCAGAACGTCGTTGGGAGAGAACACACGCTCGATTCGTGCAAACGAGCCCGGATCAAGGGGCACAGCGAGAGGTCGCCCGTTCAAGGTCAGTGAGGGATCCTTTGTCCAACCTGGGATGCGGAGTGACAACGCGAATCTCACGGGCCTTGCGGACTCCGCGCGAATCTCGATCTTGTCGGAGAATGGGTAGTTCGTTCTCTCGATGACGCGGACTGGAATTCCGGAGGGAGTCATGAAATTGACTGAACTCGGGCCATACATCGCCGCCACCAGTCCGCCGTCTCGATCGGCCAGCCACAGACGCGAGGCATAGCCTGGAAAGATGCGGTTCACACTTCCGGAGCAACACTGTATGTCGTGCGCGGGCCGGTAAGACATACGGGAAGACTCCCCAGCCTGGCCGACGCTGCAATCATGGGTGGCCAGGACCTGGTTGGGGCCGGAAAAGTACTGGAACGCTTTGAAGTCCTTCATGACCGCGCCAGCGCCCGCATTGAAGGTGGAGCGCTCAATCTTGTCGGCCCATTCCGCGGAGCCGGTGGCCATCAACATGTATGCCATGCTCAGGCCCAGGTCCGCGATGGTGCAGGTTTCGTGTACCGCGCGCGAGTGCCGGCCGTCGAAACCTTCACTGGAGCTGGGCACGCCGTCCACTAGCATATGGTCCCGGTCCAGCTTGCGAAATCCGTTGATGGCAGCTTTCAACCAGCGCGCGTCGCCCGTGTACAAGTAAATAATTACGGGGACCTTCACGACTTCCGCCCACGCTGGTCCGTGATAGCCAGGCAGGCGGTCCGAAAGCAGGCTGGCCAGCGAAAAGTGCGTCGCCCAACGCGCGGACTCCGAGGCTTCCTCCCACGCCTTCCGCGCCAACTCCAACAGGCGCGCATCTCCCGTAACACCGAACGTCCAGCAGATGGCCTCCACATTGACGATGTTGCGTTCGTGATCAAACGGCGCCGTGTCCGACAGATAGTGCCTCTGGAGCGCCTTGGGAATGCGGCTGTCGGCACTGACCGCGTAATCCATCATGAGGGTCTCAAACAAGACCGCATGAGGCCATCGCATTTTTCCAATGTGTCGAGGGCCCAGATAGCCGTTCTCGGTCGGATGCTCCAGCACGAAGTTGGTGAATGCGCGGGCTTTGCCAACCAGAAATGCGTCGTTGAGTAGATGCCCGCAGCGCAGCATTCCCTCTATCCAGAAAGCATTCTGCTCGTATGGAAACCACTCGGTGTCTCTTTCCTGGAAACGGGCCGGCGCGAAACTGTTCCAAGAGGGATACATGAATGGCTCCAGGGTCTGGTCGAGATGGCCGGTCAGCCCGTTCTTCTGCTTCAGCAGAAAATCCCGGAGCCAACCTTCAGGTCTGATGGACGTCACCCGTAGTTCATGAAACTTGGCGTACGGTGCGCCACCTTGCCTGACAGACGGTCGGCCTTGAGCAGTTCCCTTACTTCGGGTCACCTGCGCCGGCGGTAAGGCTCCTTTCGCGGTGTTGGTGACCGTTCTTTGCGCTGAGGCGATCAACACCTGCGTTATTGAGAGAATGCAGGCCAGTTGTACGAGGATGGCCGCATGGCGCACGTTTGTTGTTTGCATTGCAAGTTTCCCAGCGTACCGACAGACCTCCTTATGAACGGCGCTCCACGGGCCTGTCGGACGGGATCAATAATATGGGTGAACCGAAATGAAGTCAAGTTCTCGTTTGTGAGCAAGTGCTCACGTTCGCGGGTTGGCGTCGGCTTGACAGCCGAGATGCAGATTAGATAGAAGGGCAGGAGCATATGTTTTTTTCTGAGCAACTGCTCATCACTGTGAGACCATAAACCAGAGAACCCTGAACTGGAGGGATTCGAATGCAGCGCAGGGATTTCATCAAGCATGGCGTAGTGGGAGTCGCATCGAGCCCACTGACAAGCAAACTAAAGGGGGCCAATGACAAAATCGTCGCGGGGCTGATTGGTCTGGGTGGCCGCGGAAGCTACGAACTGGAGTTGTGCCTTCGGAACAAGAGTATCGAGGTCGCAGCTGTGGCTGACGTTTTCGATCCGCTGGTCGCCAAAGCTTTGCGACAAACCGGCGGTAAGGCTGCCGGATACCGCGACTTCCGCAGAATCCTGGATCGCAAGGATATCGACGTAGTATTCGTATCGACCCCCGACCACTGGCACGCCATCCCCACAATCCTGGCCTGTCAGGCAGGCAAGGACGTGTTCTGCGAGAAACCTCTCTCACACACGGTTGAAGAGGGTCGGCGCATGGTCGAGGCGGCGCGCAAATATGATCGTGTTGTGCAGACTGGTAGCCAGCAACGGTCTTCCGTCTACTTCGCCGAGATTATCAAGCTCATTCGAAGTGGATATATAGGGCGGGTGACGATGATCGAATGCTGGAACCTGGTAAACAACTACCCGGAAGGCATTGGAAACCCACCCGATGAGGATCCGCCTCCAGGATTGGACTGGGATATGTACCTCGGGCCGGCGCCAAAGGTTCCATACAACCGCAACCGGTTTCTATGGAATTTCCGATGGTTCTGGGATTACTCGGGTGGGATCATGACGGACTGGGGTGCGCATCATTTCGACGTGATCCATTGGGCCATGGGCGTGGAAGCTCCCAGCAAAGTGGCGGCCGTTGGTGGAAAGTTCTGCTTGCGGGATAACCGTGAGACTCCGGACACTTTCATGGCTGTCTTTGAGTATCCGGGTTTCCTTGCTAGATTCACCGAGCGCGACGCAAACGGCATGCAACTGGCCAACCGCGGCGGTGGGATGCTCTTCTATGGCACCCTGGGAACCCTGGCTCTGGACCGCTCTCATTACGAGATCCTGCCGGAGATGAAGCGCGAGGGTGACAGCGAAGCAATCGATCGCATTGAGCAGTACCGCCCTGGGTATGCTGCACGCACAGCGTCGGCGCCACTTCCACTCAAACCCCTCTGTGAACCTCGCAAAGGCGCTGACATTTGGACTCACCCCGGCATGCAAGAAGCGCACATCGAGAACTTCCTTGACTGCGTGCGATCTCGAAAACAACCCGCGGCTGACGTGGAGATCGGACACCGCGCCGCCACGGCGTGCCAACTTGCTGTGATCGCGTACAAAGCTGGAAGAGCGATCCGGTGGGATTCGGAGCGGGAGACGATAATGGGCGACTCTGGGGCTCAGCGGTATCTGACCAAAACCTACCGTGCGCCCTGGGCGCTACCGAGGGTCTAAGTGATGGTTCGCCATTGTGAGGAAGGTGCGGACATGGAAACTACATTAAAGAAGGAGCAGGCCGGGCGCCGGGAGGCCCTCAAGGCGGCCGGCGTGGGATTTACGACTTCACTTTTCACGGGTAGGATACGTGGAGCCAACGACAGGATCGCACTAGCTTTCCTGGGCGTGGGCGGCATGGGTAACTACAACCTCACGCTCGCCATGCGGCAGCCCCAGGTGGCTGTAGTGGGGCTCTGTGACGTCTACCAAACAAACCTCGAGAGGGCGGTTGCAGCTGCGACCGCAGGCGGTCATCAGCCAAAAGCCGTCAAGGACTTTCGCCACGTACTGGCAGACAAGTCTGTTGACGCGGTATGCATCTGCACACCGGATCATTGGCATGCCTTAATGACGGTGGAAGCTTGCAAAGCGGGCAAGGACGTGTGGGTTGAGAAACCCGTCTGTGTGACCGTCAATGAGGGTCAAAAGATGGTGCTGGCCGCGCGTAAGTACAACCGGGTGGTTCAGGCTGGCACCATGCAGCGCTCCGGCGACGTCTTTCAGAAAGCCACCGAACTCGTCCGCGGCGGGCGGCTAGGCAAGATCACGTTCTGTCGCACCTGGAATTACGGCCTGATGGACGAGAAAGGCATGGGCAATCCACCGGACAGCGATCCGCCGCCGGGATTGGATTGGAACATGTGGCTCGGGCCCGCTCCCTTCCGTCCGTATAACAAGAATCGCTGCATATTCAATTTCCGCTGGTTCTGGGATTACGCTGGGGGAATGATGACGGACTGGGGCGTGCATTGGATGGATATCGTTCAGATGGCCTTCAACGAAACCATGCCGCTGGCGATCACAGCCCTCGGTGGCATTTACTATTTGAAAGACAACCGCGAAACGCCCGACACCTTGTCGGTAACATACGAATACCCGGGATTCTTGGCTACTTATGAGTGGCGTGCCGGGAATGCAGAGTCCATGTTCAAACAGGGCGGCGGTATCCTCTTCCACGGAAACAAAGGAACGCTGTTTGTAACGCGCAGTCACTATACGGTTGTTCCCGAAAAGGGCTCGGATCTGGAACCGATCGAGGAAAAACGGATCAACGACGCGAATCTGGCGCACTGGGCGAATTTCCTGGAATGCATGCGGACACGTCAGAAACCGATTAGTGACATCGAGACTGGCTACCGTTCCACAGCCACGTGCCTGCTGGGAAACGTGGCCCTGCGAAGTAAGATGCACGTCGATTGGGACGCCAAGAAGGAGACGACTTTGCAGGAATCGGCCCGATCATACCTCACCCGCGAATACCGGGCGCCTTGGAAACTGGTTGTATAAGAGGATGCTGGGTACACCCTTGCGAACATTACGGGCAGTGGGCCGCCCGGGAGTAACAGCAGTCAGTTCTTTGGCAGTCCCCAGATGACGGCCTTGGTGTAAGCATTCTTTGGGGCTATACCCTTGATGCCAAAGGGATCGTAAGGGCCGTACACGACGTAGTAGGCCGTCACGATTCTTCCGTCGCTGCGCTGTACGGAGATAGGATAACCAAGGTCGCCATGGTCGCCGTCCCAGGCGAGCACAAATCTGTGTCTGGAGTCCCAGCTCTCGCCGTTATCCCTGCTAATCATGGCCTGGACGCCGAAGGGCTTATGCCGGACCCCGAAGGTCAGCAGAATGCGACCGTCAGCCAAAAGGAGGAGGTCACCTGGATGTTCGCTCCTCGACGTAACTTGTTTGGGAGCTGTCCAGGTATAGCCTTGGTCGAGCGAGAAAGAAGTTGCCAGATGTTTATCCTCATCCGCCGATCGCATGACCGCCAGAAGCTTGTTGCCGGGCAAACGAAGGAGCGTTGTCTCGTTGTAATGCCGCGCGATCAGCGACAATCCTCTCCAAGTCTTCCCAGCATCGCGAGAGCGCAGGAGGAAACAGAAAGTGCCCCGCTGGTTTTCCGGTTTGATGGGACTGTGTTCGCCAGCGAGCGGGAGGTAGCCACCATAGCATGAAAGAAGAATCGTGCCGTCGGGCAGCGAAACGATCCGTCCGAAGGGGGCAGCCCACGTGTATGGTGAGGTATTCACTTTGATTGGGCTGTCCCATGTGAAGCCTTTGTCCCTGGATCGGATTACGTAAGTATCGGTACGGTATTCTTTGCGCGACTCATAGTCCGGATGTGGGTCAGCACCTTCCCACTTGGATGAGAAAGCCGCGAACAACAGAGTGCCGTCGCGCAGCGCGCCTAAAGCGTCGGTGCTATCCAATGCGTCCGGAATGTCGAAAACCGTTATGGGCGTCGACCACGTCCGGCCACCGTCTCTTGAACGTGCCATACTGGCACGGCTGGCCTTCCCTACGTGGGGTGCGCCAGTCTTGCATGTGAGCAGGATCTCACCGTCCTTCAGCAGCAACATCCTGGGAAAGTAACCACCCTGCGCAACGGTGAGCCGCTCGGCAATATCCGGTATTGTCAGATGAGCCTCGGGCTGGCCCTGCGAAGAGACACACGCATAGAAAAGCAGTACCGCCATTCGAACTGACAGGCCACGTCTCATCTTGCGTAAAGACCACGCAGCGCCCGCCGCGACGCTTATGCCTTTCCCGCACTGCTGAAGAGGTGCATCAGGTCTTCCACCACTCGTTGAAGCGCGAGTCTTCCGGCTGCAAGGACGTCGTTGGGGAGTCCCGAACCAACAACTTCGTAAGGATTGTAATCCGGTTTTACGTGCGCACATGCCACCTTTAGGGCGTCGAAGTAGCGTCGCCTCAGAATACTTCCTACGTTGACTTTCCGAATCCCCAAACGAATCGCTTCCACCAGATCCTGGGGACACACGGAACTCGCGCCGTGCAGCACTAACGGCACCGGCACGGTGTCCTTCAAAACTGAAAGCTGTTCGAGATCCAACCGCACCTGACTGCGACTATGCAGGTGTACCTGTCCGACGTTCACGGCGAACGCGTCAATACCGGTGTATTCGACGAAAGTCCGAGCCAGATGAGGATCATCGGAGGTCAACTCCCGCGGGGCGTGGAACAGATCGCCCCCCATCCCCGGCAAGGAGACAAGTTCGGCTTCTACCGCGACTGAGGCCGAATGAGCCCGCCTCACTGTCTCGCGAACGCGGTCCATGTTCTCCTTGACGCCGAGGGCGGGATCGCTGAACATCACTAAGCCGAATCCCAATTCAACCGCCTCGGAAACCGCTCGAGAACAAGGGCACTCGTTAAAGACGAGACAACATGGAGACGCCAGATTCCGGCAGGTTTCGAGTCCCAAGGCAGCATATTGACGCAAGTGCTTCTTGCCACCGTGACTGGACAATTGAATGCCGCTGAAGCCGAGCATCACCGGAGACCTTACCGCTTCGGCGGCGTCAGCAACTGCCAAGAGCGATTCCAGGTTCCAGGACTCGAAGTAGCCGACGGCATAATGGCCAGCTTCGGCTGCCGCCACTAGTTCTTGGAATGGCACGATCGCCATCAAGCCCTCCCCAAGGTGTCCCCGATCCGTAACCCGAGTTCAAGACACAGCTGTGCTGCCGGCTTCACGCTCTGCGGATCCAGATCCATTGAGCGCACTCGAACAGCGCCATCGCCCGCTCTCACTGTGCAGCCAAATCTATTCACCAGAAGCAGCGTCCCCGCCGCTGCCTCGCTACGGCAAGTTGTAGCCACCGCACCCGCCATATAGATGCGGCCATAGCGAGTGTCGCTGAAACAGCGACCTGGTGAAATATGAATCCAGCGTCTCAGGACTTCCGCGGATTGGCTCCAGTCCAACCGGAAGTCATCTTCATGGACGGCCGAATAGTAGGACGCTCCTTCCTCTTCCTGCGGTCTGGGATGCAGCCGGCCGCGGCCGGCATCCTCAACCAGCCGCCGCATGAGGTCCGAGCTTCTCTTCAGGATGCGGTCGTAAAGGCTCTCGACAGTATCGTCTTTACGGGTCCGTACCCGAAGCTGGTAAAGGATGCCCCCCGTATCGAGACCTCGGTCCATTGTGTGCACAGTCATGCCGCTCCGTTGCTCGCCATGACGAAGCGCCCAAAACACGGGGTGCTTACCCCGGTAGGCGGGCAGCAACGAAGCGTGAAAGTTGACGGACGCAATCTTGGGCACTGCCAGGATTTGTTCCTTCAGAAGGCTCATGTAACCGGCTGCGACGAAGAGGTCTGGCGAAAGGGGTCTCAGCGCCTGAACGAAATCAGTGGTATTCGGATTCTCGGGCTCGAGAACCTGTATTTTGCGCGTCATTGCATCCGCACTGAAACTCGGGACAGCGCTGGAGGTGCGCGTATTAGTAGAAAGTCGCTTGGCGGGCGGCGTATCCACGACGGCCACCACTGTCGCGGTTGTCTTGATAAGGTCCTGAAAGCAGGAATTGCTAAAGATGCTTCCGGAGTTGCCGAAATAGACCACTTTCAACATGACGGCGACTTTCCTGTCGGAAAGTGAATCGTTTTAAATGCTGCTGCCCGCTGTTCCAGTGGACCCTCGATGGCCATGCGCTCAATACTTGACCCGAGTTGAATACCCTGACAGTCGGTATGATCCAGCATGTATTGAGCGTCCTCCGGATTGACCAGGGCGGCGCCATGGGCCAGCAGGATCACGTCGGGTTTGAACTTTCTCGCAACCTCATAATGGAATTGGCTCAGCTTGGCGGTCTCCTCAAGCGAGCGACCGCCTCCATAGCCGGTAGTCCCCCCACGGGTGATGCCGGCGTGGAAGATAAAGATGTCGGGCGCTGCATCACGCATGAGTTTTCTCGTGTCCTCCTCGTTGAATGCGTAACCGATGGTTAGCAGGTCTAATTCGCGCGCGATGTTGAGCATGTCGAGCTCGAGTTGGTAACCCAACC
>ENA-UOYA01001034-UOYA01001034.1-activated-sludge-metagenome-genome-assembly--contig:-NODE-1034-length-31789-cov-31.999149_pt1 | contig 31789 bp, 34 predicted proteins | sample MGYA00238163_ERZ764804 | MGnify/ENA primary metagenome ERZ764804 (study PRJEB28919, sample SAMN05720223) | activated sludge metagenome | isolation source: Anaerobic digester | place: Hong Kong... | reverse complement strand
TATAAAAAACAAAAATAATTTCACGTAATGAAAAACGACTTACAAAAATTTCTACTAAGTCAGTCTATATCAAGTACCTTTCAATCCGACTACTACAAAAAAATGCAAAAGGTAAATAACGCTTATATAATTGAAGGTAACGGCTCACAAGTAGATATATTCTCTAAATTATTAGATGATAGAATCATATTTTTATCAACAGAAATAGATTCAGATATTTCAAATATCATAAAAGCTCAACTTCTTTACTTAGAAACTTTAAGTGATGAAGATATTTCTATTTACTTAGATACACCCGGTGGTTCCGTTTATTCAGGATTAGGTATATTGGATGTTATGAATTATGTAACTCCTGATATAGTAACGATAAATACCGGATTAGCAGCTTCTATGGGTGCTATTATACTTTGTTCCGGTACAAAAGGTAAAAGAAAATCTTTACCAAATGCAAGAACTATGATACATCAACCATTATCTTATGGTGGTTATTATCAACAAGCATCTGATATGGAAATAGAAGCAAAAGAAATAAACTTTCTTAAAAAGCAACTTTATGAGATTATATCTGATAGAACCGGTCAAACTTATGATAAAGTTCATGTTGACGGTGACCGTGACTATTGGATGAGTTCTTATGATGCTAAGAAATACGGAATGATTGATGAGATCATACAAAAAAGAAAATAGTATGAATGGAAAATTTAACTTTTGTTTTAGATAATGTTAGAGTTGATAAATTAGTAGCTGATGTAAAACATAAATTTGGTATATTTAGTATTAGTAACACTTTATTTCCAAAAAATCAAATTAGCGACTCTGAACTAAATGACTTTTTTAGTAAAATATCAAAAGATGTTTTTATGATATTAAATGCACCAGTTGGTATAATTAATAGAGTTGTTGATAATAAAATCGAACAATATTCTTATACCGTTTCTACAGTGGCTGGAAAAAGTTTAGATGAATTAGCTGATTCGGTATTAAAATTAGTTAAACCTTTTGAGGTAATTGGGTTTTATGACTTAACTTATGAAATTAGTCAAAATAGATATAATATTAGACTAAAGGTATTTGAGGATGATTTAAGACTTAAAGCTTATAAAAGAGATCAAAAAATAGATGAGTTATTAGATGATAAATAAAATTTTTAATGAGGATAATCTATCCACTATGTCTAGAATGTCTGATAAGTCAATATCAGGAATAATATGTAGTCCACCTTATAACATTTGCTCAAAGAGAAAAGATGTTTATTATAATAATGGATATTCTGACTCTGATAACCTATCGGAGGAAGAATATCTTGAAGTAAGAACTAATGAATTTAAGGAATTTTCGCGAATAATTGATGATCGTGGTGTTATTTGTTATAATATATCATATCATAATGAGAATCCTATTTTACCTACATTACTTATGACTAAGATTCATCAAGAGACTGATTTAACAGTTGCTGATATTATTACTTGGAAGAAGTCAAATGCTATTCCTTTCCAAACAAGTCCTACTAAGTTATCAAGATTATGTGAGTTAGTTTATGTTATTGTTAAAAAAAATCACTTACACAATTTTATAACTAATAAAGAGATTAGTAAGATTAATGAAAAGACAAAACAAAAATTCTATAAAAATTACACTAATCTAATTGAAGCTAAAAATAATGATGGTATAAAAACAAAATTAAAAGCATCATACTCAGAAGATTTAGTATTAAAGCTTATTAATATTTATTTTCCAAAAGATAGTTTAATTTACGATCCTTTTATTGGTATAGGTACAACTGCAAGAGCTTGTAAAAAATCTAATAGGAAATTTATAGGATCAGAGTTAGATAAAGAACATTATGATACAGCAATTAGTTTAATATAAAAAAGCCACTCAATTTGAGTGGCTTTTATTATGCTTGATTCCCATTTTCTGGTTTAGCTTTTGGTTTTCTTCTTTTTCTTGGTTTAGAAGCTTTTTTCTCTTCTTTAACTTCTGTCTCAGCAGCTACTTCTTTAACTTCTTTTTTAGCTCTTGACTTTCTAGTTCTAGATTTAGCTTTGATTTCTTTAGCAGTAACTTTCTCTTCAACTTTTTCAGTTTCAACTTTTTCAGTTACTACTTCTGCTTGTACTTCTAATTTAGTTTCCACAACTTCAACAGTTGGTACTTCTACATCACAAACTTCTGGAGTTTTGCAAGATTCAGGGTTATCACAACCACAATCTTCTGCTTGATTACCTCCAAAAAGTCCTTTTAAGAATTTCCATAATCCCATAATAATAATTTATTTTTTAATATATATTGAAATGTTTGTTGTCCCTTTGTAAAAAACCCCAAAAAAATAAACATTTTTATAAAAGTCCTTATATATCAAGGATTTTAACAAAACAAATCATGTTATTTTATATATAATTTTAAGTATGAAGTTTAGATACGATAAAGAAAATGAAGAGTTAATTGTAAGCGAAGCAAGTAGAGTTGAATATCACCAAATGAATCTTTGGTTAACTCGTCACGTAAAAGGTTGGAAATATCAACCTGCTGTTAAAATGGGAGTATGGGATGGTAAAAAATCATATTTCCGTGATGGTAAAATAAACCTTGGTTTGTGGAAAGAAGCAATGATGGGTTGTAAAGAAATTGACGTTCCTTTTATTGTAGAAAATAAAGAAGATTTTCCTATAAATAGAGATGTTACTTTGGAAAAAGTACAAGATTTCTGTAAAAACTTTTTCAAGACACACAAAATGAAAAAAGATGGTCAGATAGTTCCTTTTATGCCATATGATCATCAAATAGAAGCAGCTTATAAAATTCTTAAAAATAGATTCTGTATGGCTGAGGTTGCTACATCTGGTGGTAAATCCTTGATCATATCAATAGTTATGTTTTACACATTAAAACATATAGATCCTAATGCAAAATTCCTTATAATAGTTCCATCGATAACATTAGTAACTCAATTCTATGATAATATCATAGAATATAATTATGGTGTTAATAATCTAATAGAAATGAGAGATAGAAAACTAACTTCTCTATTAGAAGGTGGTATAGATCATTTACCTTGTGATGTTAGAGTTGAAGAAGTAATGTCGGATAGACCAAGAAAGTTTTCTGGTACTGAGAATCCTAATGTTTATATTGGAACTTATCAATCTTTAGAAAAGTGGCCAAAGAAATTCTTTCAACAATTTCATACAATAGCTACTGATGAAGCACACGGCGCAAAAGCTAAAACAATCACATCTATATTAGAAAGCACATTTAAGCATGCCTATTCAAGATTTGGAGTTTCTGGTACATTCCCAACAGAAGAAACCTGTGAGATACTCACTATACAATCTGTTTTAGGACCTAAAATAACTGAGGTTTCTGCTGATGAATTAAAGAAGAAAGGTATTATTACTCCTATGGATATAAAAGCTGTTTTAATGAATCATAATGATGATGAGTTTTTACAAAGATTAAAGTTAATAAAAAAAGCAGGAGATGGTAAGTCGGCATTTGAATTAGAAAAAGCTTATGCTCATCAATCTGAGAAAAGATTAGAATTTATTAAAAAGATAGTTGATAAATGTCAAAATAATACACTTTTACTTTTTCACACAATCGAGAATGGTCAAAAGATATTTGAGAAGCTAAAAAATGAACTACCTGATAAAGAGTTTTTCTATATTGATGGTGAAATTAGTGGTCGTAAAAGAGAAGAGATAAAAAAGCAGATGGAAATTACAAAGGTTAATGTTGAATATACGGTGTTAAACTTTGGTGATTATGAGATTGAATTTAAGTCTGATTTCAATCTACTATTATCAAATGGTAGTTACAAAAAAGCAAAAGATATAGATGATAATGATGATATAAATGATGAATTTATAAAAAAATATAAAAAATAGTCATATTTTACTACTCTTTGGAAAAATAATGAATACTTAGAAAAAATGAAAAATAGAAAACCAAGAAAAGGATTAAGCATTAAAGTAATATATTCAAATGGTGATGAAGATGTATTTGAGACTATGGAAAGTCTTAATAAAAAATTTAATTTTTCTAGTCATTTGATTAGAAAATATAGAGATAAAGATAAAAAAATAATAATGAAGGATCTAAATAATGATAATATAATCCTATTAGATGCTTTAATAAAAACAATAGATTAATATGGCTAAAATAATAGACAAAAGAAAAATTATTAAAGAAGAGCAGGCAACTAAAGTATTGGTTGCCTCATATTAACGGTACTCTTTCAACTGGTGTAAGTATAAATGCAATTTTTAATGTTATATTTACTGATTCATTTAAGTCGGAACAAATTATTATACAAAGTATTGGTCGTGGTCTTCGTTTACATTCAGATAAGGATAAAGTAAATATATTTGATTTAGTTGATGTTTTTAATGCTACTGATTTCTCTAATATTCTTTATAAACACTTCAAAGAAAGAGAAAGTTTTTATATTAAAAGAAAATACCCCTATAAAATAATAAAAGTAAATTTATAAAGATTGTAGAAGCGTTATGATAATATATAGTTAAGTAAAATTATTAAATCTTAATGTCAACTCAATCGTATAATTCTTTTTTTGATTACTCAATTTTAGTAAAAGAACCTAAAAGTGATAATGATAAAAAAATCAAAGGTTATATAACGCTTTCTCCTATTGGACCAAAGTTTAGAATTAATTCAGAGTTATCTGGGTTACCTAATCCTTGGACTAATCCTGTTACAAATCAAGTTGTTGCTGAAAATACCGGTACTATTACTTATAGTAACTCATCATTCTCATCAAGTACAAATACAGATTTAATTGCTGATACTGTTGTTAACAATATAAAATCAATTATACAAGATAAATATGGTGTAGATATTGCTTTAACTTATACTCAATCAAATTTAGATCCAGTATCAACTACACAGTCATCATCTGCTATTTATGCAACCACATCAAGACCTACAACAGCAACACAAAGTAATTTTGATGCAACTGGTATAAAAGTAAAGCTTTTGAAAAAGAGTGGTCCTGGAGAGCTTATAGGTGTTACCGAGCAAATAGTAAAAAATGGTTTTATTGACTTTGGTGGATTGCAATTTGATACACCAGGTGATTATGTTATTTCAATTATTGCAGAGTCTATTGATGTTGAAAATACAGAAGTAGCTATTAAAGTATTACCAGAAGATGAAGTTATAGCACAAGAGCCTAAACAAGATACTGACGATAAAAAAAATGTTGAAGGAACAAGACCAATTATTACTCAGATAGATAAACCAACTATTGAACTGAAACCTATTGAGTTTGATGCAACTAATAACAATCAAGTAAATAGTGAAATAGGGTCTGGATTAGGTTTCACTCCTTTCTTTTGGTACAATGGATTTCAAATAGATCAAAGATACATAACTTCATTAGATTTATATTATGATGGTTTAGTACCTGGTGTTAGAATCGTTTTTATAGATTCTATGGGTATTATGAAAAAGGATGGATTTCCTTTGGATGATACAAAATTTGAGATTTTCTTAAACTCTGGTAGTAAGAATATAAAATCAATACACCTAAAGTTTAAGCTAAAAGAGTTTCAAGAAAATAGAAAAAAAACATATACCATAACTGGAATTTTAGATCTTAAAGATTTTTATAAAATTCGCTATCAAAGTTATAAAGGAACTTCATTTGAGACCTTGAGAAAAATATCAAGTGAATTAGGAGTAGGTTTTAACTCTAATATTGTAAACACAAATGATAGTATGACTTGGGTTAATAATGGTAAGCTATTTCCTACTTTTATATCAGATATAATTACACATTCATATATCTCAGATATAAATTATGTTTTAGGTTATATAGACTATTATTATTGTTTTAACTATGTTGATATTGAAAAAGAATGGAAAAGAGATATATCAAAAGATGTTGGAATTGCGTCAACCGGTCTAAATTATTTGAATAGTAAAGATCAGGTTGAAAAAGTTGAAAGACTTGTTTTAACCAATGATAAGAGTCAAAATAGTAGTCCTTTTAATTTTACGAATTATAAAGTCTTAAATAATTCTACAAAAACATCTATAACCAAAGGTCATTTTTTAGTATCTAAAGTTTATGATAGCTTAAGTAAACAATTCTTAGTTTTTGATGTAGATTCACAAACATCAGATCCTAGTAAAAATATTATTCTTAAAGGAGCACCTGCTGATAAAGTTGATGATAATTTTAGAACAAGATATTCTGGTAAAATGGATATCGAAAATGTTCATAAACAATATTATTACGCAGAAACTCAAAATCGTGTAAACTTTGATAATTTATGTAAAGTTCAAGTAGATTTAGACTTACCTAACGCTAATTTTAACCTTTATAAATTTATGAAGATTCAATTGAATTTTATTAATATGAAAGTTAGTGTTAACAATGATGAGATTTCGCAAAAAAGATTAACTGGTGAATGGATTATCACTGATATATCATATTCTTGGAGAAAAGGTGGTTTAACTCAAAAAGTAACAGCCGTTAGAAAAGAGTTAAGTAAAACAGAAGAAGAGATTAAAAATGATAATACTGCACAAACACCTCAAAATGAGAATAAGCAAATAAATGAGAATCCAGTAACACCAACACCTATTAAATCGACTGCTACACCGCCTAATAGTGCTTATAAGATAGGTCAAAGTTATATTGTTCAGAATTCTTCTGGTAAGCAATTTAGATTAATTGTAAATGAAATTTTACCTGATGGAGTTAATGTAAAAGCTACAATAAAAAATATTTAATATAAATGTCAAATATTCAAGATTTTAAGAATGATTGGGTTAATAAATTAAATGTTAAGATAGCCGAAAATCAACAAAAGATAGACATGTATTTATCTAATAGACAACAAGCTATTCTACTAACTGATCCTGTTGGAACATTTAGCTTGCCTGCGCTAAAGGTATTAAATATTAAAGATGATTTTACTGTACCATCATTAAATGCTACTAAGTTAGGTGACATCTTCGATTGGAGTTATCCTATAACTGGTCCTGAGAATTTTAGCAAAGACTCTGTTAATTATAAGATACGTTCAAGGGTAGTACAAGATTACGAAGACAGCAATGACGTAAATTTGAAAAATTTAGCAATACAATATAGAAGTCTAATTAGTTCAAATAGTATAAATAATATACTTAAATCTAATAGTATAGGTTTTCAATATGTTAATTCACTCATAAGATTAAGAGATCTTGGTGTTGATGCCTGGTTTGATAATTGGATAAGAGCAGTTTATTCTACTATTAATGGTTCTAGAATAAAAGTTTCTACATTAAAGGAAACGGATTATACGGAACTATTCCTAAATTTTGAGCAGAATTTTCAAAAATATTATAATAATTATTATGATTATGGAACAAGATTGACAAGTCCATCAAACTTACTTTACTTAGCAACATTTGAAGCTGGTGATAATTATTTTAGTGCAACTCAATCAATTCCAACTACATCATCTCAACCTGATTCAAATGATTGGACTATTAGTTTAGTTAATCCTTCTGATAATACTAGAAAAATACAAGGTGTTATTAATTTTACAAAATCGCAAAGTAGTACAACTGCAATAGCTACTATTAATAATTTACCCATATCATATACTAATCCGATAACTGGAAAAACGAATATAAATGAAATTGGTCGATTGACATCAAAAATTGGTCCTGAGTCTTCTACTGATGAATCACTTGCCGATAGATTATTAGGAAATTTAGAAAGCTTAATTAAAACCGAATACGGTATTACATTAAAATTAAAATATGATAAAAGTAACGATGTTTCTCAACCTGATCAATCTTTAGTTGATTTGCCGTTGGCTACTGCTGGTCAAGTGGTTGCAACTCAGTCTAGCGAACCACCATTAAAAGACTTTATTTTTAATGTTGAAATACAAGATACATTTACCAATTCCGATTTAGGTAGTTTGATTATTATAAGAGTAGAGGATGAAACTTTAATTTATGAGAGTGGTGAGTCTTTAGAAAATTTATCACCTGAATATACTGAATCTGGGTTTGAAGGTCAAGATGAGACAATGTTTGAGGTAACAGAAGAAGAAGCTGCTTTACAGTTTGATATGGCTGATGCGAGATTAAATGCTCCTGTTGATACATCTGGTAGTTATGAACCAAGTGCAAGAATAGTTCCTGGTAGATTGAAAAAGAATATGTCATTTGTTGAGGTTACCGAAGCTGTTATTTCAAACTTAGAAGGTGGATACTTTCATCCAGATATGACAAGAGATGGTAGAGTAAGAGATAGTAGATATAGCACAAGTGGTGAAACAATGTTTGGTTTAGATAGAAAGCAAGGAGATAATTCAAGTAATGATGCTAGAAACTTTTGGGGTGAGATTGATAAAGCTGGTGCTAGAAGTAAATGGAGATGGAATCATATGCCTAAAGATCCTTTATATAGTAAATTAGTTCAATATGCAGCAGGTGTTATAGAACCTATGTTTAATAGAAGTTTATCTAAATTTTGTCCTGATAAAAATATACAAAATTTGATTAAATCAGATGGTCGATTAATGTTTAATGTTATTTATGCTCAGTGGAATGGTATTGGCTGGATTAAAGGTCTTCTAGGAGTAATTGTTGAGGAATATAATAATGGTAATAAAACCGCTGACTCTTTATTAAAGGCTAGTGTTGTTGAGCGAGTAAAAGGTGGTCATAGGATGTATAGAATCGGTACAGGTAAAACTTTGGGAAGTCGTTCAGCATCATTAATTTCACAAGGTGGTAGAAAAATAGCTAAAATAACCGGTGTTCAGATAGCATAAAATTTATATATAAGATATGGCAGATTTAACACCAAATAACACAACATTAGATTCACAATCTACTTCACCAGAAGAGTTAAAAGCTAAATCAGGTGATTTAAGAGAAAATATTGATAGTATAATTGCTAAGGGTAGCCCTTGGCCACAAGCAAGTACTAATAGAGGATTTCTACCTCCTACTTTAGTCACACCATATAAAGACTATGTAAACGATCAAGATTTAGAAAATAGTAATTCTGATAAACAACCAATAAACAGTAAATATGGTGAGTATGAATATACTGATTGGTTAGGACAAAAAATAACACCTAATGGTTTAATTGTTTTAGATACTGCTGATCGATTTAATGCTTCTAAAAATATACCAAAGACCGCAACCGAGCTAAAAGACTCTACTTATAGCACTAGAGATAATTATATGATTTTTGGTGATTATAGAACAGATTACTTTAGACATGGATTACAAATTATAGATAACTTAACTCCAATTGAAAATCCTGAAAGTGGTGAATCTAATCTAAGACTAGGTCAATTTAGAGGTACTCCTTATGAGAATAATGATCCTGTTATTTTTGGATTTGAGATTATTATAGATGATTTATCATCACCATTGTTAAATGGTTCTATATCAGATTTCCTTAGAATATATAGCTCAATTGATGAGATAAAATATAAAATTCCGGTATATGAAGACTTTAAGCAACAATTTATTAAATTTTTCAGAACAAGAAGTACTGTTTCAATAAATGCTGAGCAAGATACAATAAGTAAAAGTTCTAATGGTGCTAATATAGATAGTCAAAAGAATATATTTATGCCAGGTAAGAAAGCTTACATGAGTTATTACTTGAAAAAAGTAGGGGGATTGGCTAACTTAGTCGAAAGTAATACAACCGATAATAAAAAGTATTTAGTAGATTATAGAAAAGATAAAATGACTTTAGAGTTTACAGAAGATGTTTCTTTAAGTTTAGGTGCATTAGCACAATTATATAAGCTTTTATATTGGTCAAAACCAAATGGTAAAAATTTAGTACCTGAGAATTTATTAAGGTTCAACTGCGATATAATTGTATCGGAATGTAGAAACTTTAATAGAGTTAGAAAAGCTATGGATAGCGGTGATCTCGAAATAATTAAAGATAATGTATCAAGATATGTTTACTCTTTAAGAGAGTGTCAATTTTATTTTAATGCTATGACGCATGGTAATGATGTGGATTTAGCTAATATAGCAACAACTGATACTTATTCTATTGAGTTTGATTATAAATACTCAGCAGTTAAGTTTGAAAAATTTGTTCCATCTGGAAATTTTGGGAAATATGTTGGGTATGACGGTGGAGCTATATGGAAAATTAAAAACTCAGGTAGAATCTCCGGTGTAACACAATCAGCTACAACAGATACATCATTTCCGAGATCATTTACAGTTGGTACAAACATATTTAATGAAAATGGAGTTAGAGCACCATTTGTGTTGAGTAAATTTGGAGTAAACCTACCAAGTAATCCCGAAGGATTTACAGATCAAGAAAGAGTAGATAATCAACAAATAGACGAAAATAGTCAAAATGATTTAGAAAAATTCAAAAGATATGCTAAAGATCAAACAGCAATTGGTGCCGAGTTAAGAAAACAAGTAGAAGAAAAGAACGCACAAGATTTTTTGAAAAATAGTGCTTTCTCACAACTTAAATCAAGTGCGGAAAGTAATATTAAAAATTTTGTCGAAAAAAATAAAACTACTGGTGTGCCTAAGTCTCTAGGTGAGTTAACAAGAAAGAATCCAGATTTGAATGTTGGTAACTTTATTGAAAGATTAAAAGATAAAACAGTTAAAAATGCTAAAAATGAAATAGCAAGGATTGTAAATAATAGAGTTAATTTATTATCAAGAACAATCAATAAACTTTTAATAGACTTTGTTGGAAGAAAAGGAATTTCACCACCACAAAACATTTATCATGGTCCACAAGATCCTATGGGTATAGCTATGTCTAATTTTACTGATAGATTTTTCTATGATATTAGAAATGAATTAGCAAACTTTGGTGGGGATGCGTTAAGTGCATTTTTGAATAGTGCAACTTATAAAAAGTAATATTTTTATGAAAGTAGAAGCAAATAAAACATATATTGGTGTTGTTGAAGATAACAATGATCCTAAGAAATTAGGGCGTGTTAAAGTAAGAGTTTTGGATGTATATGATAATCTAAAAGTTGAAGATATACCTTTTGCTAGTTCTTGGAAAGATCTTAATGGTAATGAATTTAATGTACCGGAAAAAGGTAAAGTTCTTGTTGTTGTTTTTGATCAAGGAGATGAACATAAACCAGAATATATTGCTGCTGATCACTATAACATAAACCTAGAAAAAAAGTTACAATCATTATCTAATACTGATTATATTTCTATGAAATCGTTAATATTTGATCATAAGACTCAAATTTATGTTAATGATTCGGAAGGTCTAAAAATAGACTATAAATATAATAATGTAAATATTACAGAAAGTACTATTGATCTAAATCTTAAAGATAATAATCGTCACGTTAATATAGGTGATGCAACTGCTGGTCAACAAGCTATTTTAGGTAACCACTGGATGGATTGGTTTGATGAGTTTGTTGATAATCTTATGGGTAATAACGGTGGTCCATATTTAGGTAATTTAGGTGCACCGGTTGTTGCTAATCCAGCTTTAATACAAGTTTTAATGAAGTATAAAGCATTAAGAGATCCTGTTTTCTTATCACATCATGTTAATATTGTTGATAATAATAAAGTTTCAACTGTTAAAAATACTAAGCGTGAAGATACTGCACAAGTAGGTGATAATTGGACATCAACAAAACAAGAAAATAATCTTACTGCAAAAACAAATGAAAACTTTAAGCCAGTTGATGGACCTAAGCCAGAATATAATGATAAACATGTTGAGCAACCATTAGTTGCTCAACCTAATGCACCTACAACAGCTAATGTAGTAGGTACAGCATCTGCTACTATTATTGAGAATAAGCAACCAGTAGCAAACTCTGCTGATGCTAATCCACCTGCAGAGCCTGCTTCATCTCCTTTATCAAGTCCTAAAATAGACAAGATAATTAATTTTATGAAATCTAAAGGATATAAAGTATATGATGCACCTAATGTATTAAATATAGTAGCATTTATGAATGCTAAAAAAGACAAAGGTGAAGTTTCTAATAAGTTTGATGATATATTGAATGTATTTTATAAGAATAGTAATAATAACTGGGAGTTATTAGAGTATCAAGTAACTACAATGCCGGGTTGGGTACCTAAGACCGAATTATTACCAGAAAAAGTAGGATTTTTACAATTTGGTCAGTATATAGATCAATTAAAATTCTCAGAGTATAATGGTTATAAAGCATTAAATGTCTCTGAATGTATTGTGCATATTAATGATTCAGTTCAAATTTATAACTTTAAGTCACAAACAACAATCACTAAAAATATTTGCTTATTACATAAGTCAGACGATAAGGGTAGTGTTGAAAGTGTTTTTAATTATTCTGGTGGTGCTCACGTATTTAAGAATGCTGTTCAATATGATCAGTTTATAAAATTATGTGAAGAACAATTTACATCTTCTAAAAAAGACACATATACTTATACTTTTTGTAAAAATTCAGAATTTGAAGAATTTATTCCAGAAGTAGAGACTACCACACAACCAAAAGTTGAAAGTACAACTAGTACAGTAGATATTACCAATTGGGAACCTGGTAAGTTGATAAGTAAAGACTTATATGTAGATAATAATATAAAAGTAGAATATGTTATAACCATGGATTCAAAACCAGGATCTTATTCTGCTACACTTACATCTACTAAAGATAGAAATATAAAAAGTGAAACCTATACAAGTTCTAATTTAGATAGTCTAAAGAAACTTCTTAAAGAAGAAGCAGAGAAAGATTTTAATCAATTAAAAGTAGAAAGAGGATAAAATTAATTTTATTATTTTAATATATAAAAATAAAATAAAAATCATCATGACAAATCCACAGTATCAAGTAACAATTAGTTATGTACCACAAAGAGCATCTGGTAAAACTGGTGTTTATGCAACTGCAGCAGGTATTAACGGTAACGTATATAGTACTTTAGTTAGTGAAACTATTACTTATAGCGGAGGTTTCTTTGTTGCTAATATGCACGAATTAAAAATATCAGCAACAGGTTCATCTTATGCAACTGCTTTAAGTAATCTATTAGTAATAGCAACTGCTTCCACAACTTTAGACAATGGTCATCCACCATTAAATACTATCAAAACATGGTAAAAATAAAATCCTCTTTTTAGAGGATTTTTTTATGCTACATCACTAATTCTATTTGTCTTAGGTGCCTTAAATATTATAAATCTATATGAATTACCTGGTTTATTTCTATAAACGAAAGCACTATTGTAATTATTCATATTATCGGTTGACCATCTATACTTACTATCGTTATGATAACCATTTGTAAATATTTGTGTGTGTCCGTATTTAACATGGCTACTATCAGAAGGACCATCAATACACCAATAAGTTATAACATCACCAACTTCCCAGTTAGGACTTTCTATTTGTTGTATTATAGAAGACTTACTTACTGTTCCTTTATCTACCTTTTTATAACCCATACTTTCTAAGTTTTTGTGATAACCTGGTTGATTAGCATTACCACCTGCCGCATAAACATCACCTTGTTGAACTGACTTTCCTTGTAATAATCTAACATAATTATTAACGTGATTAAATGTATATCTAGCACATTTCCCGTGTTTTTCTCCTCTTGATAAAGTAGCTCTTACTGCCGTCTTTATAAAATCTTTTTGTGTTTTAGTTGCAGGTACAAATGATTCTGGTTGGAATGTATCATCACCACCTTTATCTGTGTCTGGATCAAATACATCATCTGCTGCACCTGGTAATGGAGTCCATTGTGTTTCATCTTGACCTTCAAATGTTCCTTCTATGTATTCCGGTGATAAGCCTTCAAATTCATCTACTTCGGTATTTGTGTTTTCTAACATCTCAGTTGGTTTACCAATATAAATCTTTAGTGATGTATCTACTTTAGCCTTTATTGCATCTGTTGGTAAAACTACTTTTATTGGTTCTTTTGGTTTCTCATTAATAGCAATCTTATCTTGTAATGTTTCTGAGGTAGACTCTGTAATAGGTCTATCAATAGGACTCTTATATTCTAATAAGTTACAGCTTTCATTATTTGGTTTGCATAAATCTAAACTTTCATAGTTCGGCGCTTTTTTCTTCCAAGCTTGTATAACAATTTTTATAATATCTAAATCCTTATTTCTTCCGAAAGGTTTAGCTTCTGATTTATCTTTTAATTCCAAAGTTTCATTTTTAGAAAGTACTATTAATTCACCATTAGCTCCTTTAATATCAACTGTTTTGATAATATCGTCTGGTAATATTTCTTCACCTCTATCTGTGCTAAATTGTTTTCCACCAATTTGTTTACCTTCGCTATTTTTCCAAGTTATAGTTATTGATGAACCATTATTTAGATAATAAGGATCATAACTATAATCTCTCCAAAGTGGTACAGTTTCTTGCCAAGGATCTTGTATTATTTTATACTCTTTATTATCTAACTTAGATCTTACATTAATAAAGTCTTTTATAAAATCATCATTTGTAAAGTCTTTATACAATCCAGATTTTTTATAGGTTAATTGACTCCAAACCGGATAACCATTATTTATCCCAGCTAAAATTATTTCATCAGCACCAAAAGTTCTTTTATTTTCATATAAACTTACTTTAATATCTATTGATCCTGATTTAATATCATTTTGTCTTACTCTTACTGATTTAATTAACTCCATATTATAATCCTCCTATTGAAAATCTTCCATTTTCTATTCTTACTGGTTCTCTTGGTGTATCTAAAACAACTGGTGGTAGAGAATAATCATTTTCAATAAATTGTTGTCTCGCCGGATCCACCTTAGTCTTCTTATTCGGTAAATTAGCTACACCTAATTGCTTAGTTACATTAACATCAGGATTATCCTCATTTGCATATGAATATCTAAAATCCTCAAATCTACCTATTTCTGGATAAACTAATTCCATACCAGCTCTTATATCTAGTGGATTGTCAATATTATTTAACCTAAGTAAAATATCTATGTTTTCTAAGTAGCTATATACAACATTTGCATCTAAATCATAAATATTCTGAAATATCAAATCAATTCTCATTTCATCATCTGTGGTAACAGTATAAGTATTTTGTGCAATATTTGTATTGTAAATTAAAATAGGTTCAAAAAGATTAGCTTCATTTGTATCAGTATTAAACTTTATTGTATTATGTAATGAGTAAATATCCATTTTATTTATTATTTTTATGCAAAGCTACCTATATTAATTCCGCTTAATGTTGTAGCAATTGACGAATTAGCATCAGCTACTATTTGCTGACCAGTATTTGATCCTACCTTAGTAGTTCCTATTGCTGTAGCCGTGCTACTACTTATAGTACTTGTTGTACTTGTTGAGACACCTGATACCTGATTTTGAACATTAGCAACATTATTTTGTGCATTAGTGAATGCTGAATTAATACCACCTGTAAATTGTGATGGATTAGTTATGTTTTGACCAAAGTTATTAGCAAATGTTGGTACTTCTTGAGGTATTGGTGCTGCAGCCACAGTTGCTATTGGATTAGATTGTTGTACATTAGCAGTCACTTGAGATGCTACAGGTGGTTGAGCTACTGCTGATTGAACATTTGAAGGAATGCTACCGCTCGCAATTGAATTTGGATTAGTCTTGCTATTACTCTCAATATTTGGAGTTACTTTCCCGTCTTTAATACTTTCCCCTGCATTAGTCATATTTGCGTCTTTAACAACAGTTACAGTTCTAATACTTCCCGAATTGAATTTAGCGGCTATTTCTTGTAATCCCCAAGGTCTAGCATTTTGCAAAGTAAATTCTGCTTTGATAGAAGATGGTAGATCATTAAATGCTAATGTAGGTCCTAATGTCAATTTAACATCTTGTTCCATATACATATCACCTGCGCAAAATATTGGTCTTAGTGGATTACCTATTGTGATATGCCATGGTGTTGAAGGTGCACCAGTTAATGCTCTTGCTATACCTTCTATTTCCACTTTATATTTTTGTAGTTGTTTTGATAAAACTCCAATAACTCCATCTATTATTTTTTGAGCAGGGTCTGAGCCTAAATCATTAAGTAGTTTTTTATTTTCTTCTAATTTTGCTTTTTCACTTGCTTCCTTACTATCCTTAGCATTACTTAAGGAGCTGGTAACACCATCAATTAGTTTTTCTATTTCATTTTTAGCATTTTTAAGACCTTCTTTGATGTAACTAACCATATCTGTTAATATTGTTCTAGGGTCTTCCATCCATCTATTTACTACATCATTAAACTTAGGTGTTAATCCATATGTATATGAATTTGACGTTGCAAATGTTAGTATTCTACTCAGTATATCCTGATAAACAATAGTAGGATCCAATCCTGATATAAATTTCTGTTCCCACTCACATATCATTGTTACACTAACCGAGCATTTAAGACCATAGCCTTTAGATTCACTCGCAACTGTTTTTCTACGCTTAGCCATTTTAATTAAATTAGGATTTCCTGATGGTAGTGGATCATCAGCAGCTCCTTCTCTAAGAACACCTAATTTTGATAATACAACTCTTTGTATCTGCTCAGTGAACCCAGGTAGTGGAATAGCAGCACCTGCTCCACCGATTCTTTTACCCAAATCTTTACCTAGAAAATCTTCACCTAAAGAGTCTAAAACATTTTTGAAATCTGCATTCGCATCTTCCCACTCCTCCCCAAAGCTTATATTTATAAAATCTTCACCTTGTGGTTTCCAACTTATCATAATTGCCATCGGTGCACTAACACCTTTTGCTTTTTTATAAATATTATCTGCTTGTGGTGATTGAAATCGCCTAGCAATCATTAATCTATTATTTGGATAAACACCAACATCTTTCAAATATGCAAAGTCTGATGGTCTTAACTCAGCTTGAGTACCTGACAATTGTTCAATTATATTAATTAAACTTATATCATAAACAGTATTATTATGTAATGTAGATCTTCTAACTCCTTTGTATTCGTCAAACCCCATTCCGCCAGCAGTTGATGTTCCAGTTTTACCAATATTAGCATAAGGAGCAATAGATCCTGTTCCACCAGAAAATATAGATCTTGTACCATTGTTACCACCTTCACCTGTTGCGGTATTATAAGAATTAACTTTGATATTTCTACTTTTACCACCATTGAAAGTACTCATACCATCACTGGTAGGTAAACTACGAACACCAATAAGACCTAATGGAGAACCACCTAAAATTGCCATTTATTTTAAGATTATTTTTATAATCTATATATAAATAATTGATACTTATGTATATAATTTATTTATAGAAGTCGGTTTTATATTTTTTGATGTTTCTATTGGTATAAGAACATAATGGTTGTAGATTTGTATAATGATTAAGTCTAATTATTTCTTCTTCACTTTCCGCACTATCTAGTGGTATAATATGATCTATATCCCAACCATAATTTAGTTCAGTATTATATAAACCTCTATTTTCCCAAGTCATCCAAGGTTCAAATTTACTTTCTAAGTATAACTTAAATTCTTCAAAAGAACAACCTAATATTTCGTAAGTCTTTGATCTTTTAGTATAACCTTTATTTCTAAAAGATCTAGAAATTGAAGAACGAATATTTTTTTTTAATATAAAATCAGAATTATTTTTATTTTTAGAGTAATAATTTTTAGAATATTCAGGATTTTTATTACTTAAAAACTCTTTATTTTTTTCTCTATACTTTTTTTGTATTTCTCTAATCTCTTCCTTATTATTATCATAATATTCTTTTTGCTTTTCCCTAATAATATCTTTATTATCATGATAATAATTATTATCTTTTTTATTTAAGAATTCTCTATTTTTCTCACGATATGACTTCTTATATTCTTTTATACGATTTTTATTTTCCAAGGCATATTGTTTTGTACACTCTTTACACCTTGTTTGATTTTTATAAAAATCCTCTATTAATTTAATAGAATTACATATATTACATTTCTTTTCCATAATGTATATATAAAAATAGAAATAGTCCCTTATTATCTAATAATCACGAATGATCTGACTAGCATTGAATTTAGAAAGATTTGAGAATACATCGTCGATTACTTCGGGATTTTTGCGGAATTCATTATAAAATATCAGTACATTGAAGTTGTTGTCGCCTAATATTTTTTTTAAGTTGAGTAATTTTTCTATTGAAAATTCGTTATTAAAGTCGGGAATATAGTATATATCTTTATTTTTATCGATGGCTTGTTGTATTTTATTAAAGATTAAGATTTTTAGATACGTTTTATCATCATTAAAATCTACTTCTTCCTCGCTTATGATTTTATTTATATCGATAATATATTTATTTTTTATTGCATTTACTTTCATGTATTTGTCTATCTTCTTTCTAGTCTTACAATAAACACAAAAAAAATTAATCTTAGTTGCTTCTTTAGCCATCAATAATTGGAACTTTTTAGTATTTTATATATATTTTTCATTAAAGTCCCTTTTAATAATTAATATATAACTATTATGGAAAAATACTCAGATAAATTTCTTAATCAAATAGATAAGTTAAAAAATGCACGTATAGGTTTTGAGCTGGAGTTTTATATGAAAGATATGTCTTTCTATAAAACTTTAGAAATGTTAAATCAAGCTTTAGAACCAGTTAAGGTATGGGGATTTAGAGAATACCATTCAGGATTTACACCTGATGATAAAAACTTCAAGATTGAGCCTGACTTATCAGGTGGTTCTAATATGGTTGAGTTAGTAACTGGACCATTAGATTATTTAGATGCTAAATACTACCTTGTTAAGATAATTAAGTTTATTCAAAACTATGGCTACACAAATGAAAAGTGTTCCATTCACTATAACTTATCCTTTAATGGTGATAAAGACTTAAATGACTTAAACATACTTAAGTTAATATTAAATACAGATGAGGATGAAATATACAGATGTTATCCTTCGAGAAAAGATAATGTTTATGCTAAATCTGTAAAAAATATTATACCTTATAAAGAGTACGACTTCTTCAATATTCCAATTTCTGTTGTTAAAAATAACATGAGATTACCAAATGATAAATACTATGGTATAAACTTCTTACATATTAATAATGATAAAGAGTCTCAAAGATTAGAGTTAAGATATATTGGTGGTAAAGACTATGAGAAAAATCTAGGTCAATTAATTTATTTTATGGATCGATTTATTATTAATACTTATAGCTCAATTGATGCAGTATTTAATTCAGAAGATACTAAAAAGTTAGAAGAGTTTTTAGAAGAAAATATATCTAAATATAAAAACTTATCAAAATATGACAACTTTATTGTTGAGTTTCCAACAGTTCAAATACAAATAGATCAAAATTCTAATTATGATATGATTAATACTTATTATGATAGAATTTATCCAAAATTATTTAATATAGTTGAATCGGTTGAAGATTTTTCAGAATCAATAGTAAATTATGTTATTGATACACAAACAATAGAATTAGTTGATGCTAAAATAAAAGCCAACCTAACTATATCTGGTATTGACTTAATAAACTGTGAAGCAGAAGGTATATTTGAAAACTGTTTCTTTGTTGGTACTAAAATAACAAACTCACAATTAACTAAGTGTAAATTGCAATTTGCTGACGTTGATAACTCAAAAGTATTAAACTGTAAAGTTGAGCAAAGTGAATTAAGAGGTTGCTATTTTATGAATGGTTACTTAAATGGTGATATGTATGGTGGAGTATTTAGATCAGGAGAATTAGGACCTTATGCTTCTATGGATGCTGATGTTAAAGTTGTTTCTGATACAGATAACTTCTTTGATACTAAGTTTGATGATACTCAAAAAACAAAAGGAATTAAAAGTTATAAGAAATAACTATTGGGATTTTAATAAAGATTCTAAAGTAATATCAGATCTTTTACCTTTCTTTAAGTTTTCTAAACTATCAATAACTCTAAGATTAGCAACTGATGCAATTATCTTAGGATCTACATCATTTAGATAACCATCTGATATAGAGTATATGTGATCTATATGATACCTTTTTGAGTCTAACTCTTTTAATCCATTAGGATCAATTATTTTTTTATTTTTATTAAATATGAATCTAGTTAATGATCTTACTGTTTTTGAATATGTTTCAAATAATTCTATCTCTTCAAATGGTATTCTTATTGAATCATAATAACAATATCTACATATTTTTCTAACTCTAAAGTTTGCATACTTAATTTTGATTTTATGATTATTTTTACATATTAATGATAATTTTGCAAATTTATTATCTCCTTCTATACTACAAAGAGTAAAACCTATCTTACTAACATATTTACTAACATTATCAAAATTTATTATTATTTGATTTTTCTTTTTCTTCACATCTTCATTTTTAGAAGGATTATTAATTATAAATTTCTTTCTATAACTTTCTTTATTTTTATCAGCTCTTTCTTTTCCTAAAATTTCTTCCCAACTTCTATTATCACAATATCTAGGATTATTACTACCGGTAGTTTGGCAAGATCTACATATTTGTATTTTATCATTTACGGTCTTAGATCTTTTTTCGGTTAGATGAATCCTATTAATTGAGTATATCTTATCAGGTGTTTTACAATTATTATTATCACATTTATAAATAACTTTTATATTACTTGAGCCACTATTATATATTTCACTTTTATCACATTTTGAATAATATATTATTTGCTGCTTCTTATCTATTAACTTAGTCTTTGGTCTCCATGTACTTATTATCATACATTATATATAAAAAGTCATAATGTCCCTGATGGATTTTCTTATAAAAAAAGAGAGAAGTTATAAAAAATATATAGACTATGAGAAATATAAAACAATTTGATAAGTTTGATTTAATCAAAGAAGAAGCTTCACCAAGACTTCCTAAGTCAGAAGACTATTGGATAAAAAAAGGTAAAGATGGTAAGAAAGTTGCTCTTTACACGCACGATGATCTTGATGGTATAATGAGCGCGTTATGTATGAAAAAGTATTTACTTAATGCTGGATTTACTATTGAGAAATATGGTATCTTAAATTATTCAGAAGGCTGGAAATATACTACATTGGATCCAAGTTTAATAAATATTGTATTAGACTTTGCTAATATGCCAGGAGATGAAAGAGATGAAATGGTTGATTATTACTTAGATCATCACGGGTTATTTACTGCTGATGAGTTAGAGAAATATAAATCATCACCAGTTCAAAAAAAGAAAACAGGTTCAGCTTACGAAGCAATTTGTCAAGCATTAGGTGTTGCTCAAGATGAGATGACAGTTTCTGTTATTGATATGGTTGATTCTGCTAAATATCAAGATTATGGAGTTTCTTGGCAAAGATTATTAGACTTTAATTTATCCGAAATTAAAAAATCTGATAAAAGAAGATTAGAGTTTGCTGCTGCTTTTAATCAATTTATAAAAAGATCAGATACCAAAACTGTAATTTCAGTTATTGATAACTGTGAAGATGCTTCAATCTATTCAATCTACAATACTATGAAAAGAGTACATCCAGAACATAATGTTGTTATGGGCGGTCCAAGAAAAGGTCAGAAAAAAGAATTTTTAAGTGATTCTGCTTGGAGATTAGGAGAAATGCAAAAAAGAACAAGAGGTACAAATTCTTATAAAAATAAATATACATCACAAGCAGAATTTGTTGCAAAGTTTGGTGTAAATGGTTTAATAAAATTAGATGGTTATCAAATAATAGGTAACTTAGCTTTTGTTCCTACTGGAACTTGGGCTAACGCATTAAGAGCAAGAACTATTATTGAGAAAGATTTTATGGAAGGTCGTATAAAAGAAGAGCCTAAGTTTATCTTATTGCAATATGGTGGAACATTACAAGTTTGTTCTTATAAGAAAATGGAAGAGATGGATGAGTTACCAAAACTTAGAAATGGTGAAGTTGTAAATGATTTAGGAAAATATATGACTGAGTTACTAACAAACTTCCAAAAGCACTTAGGTTATCATAATCCTGATACTTCTTTAGGTCAAGATGAAATTACTGTTTCTGGTGGTCACGGTGGTATTGGTTCAATTTCAAATGTATTTGGTGAGTGTGAGGTAGAACCTTATGTAGGATGTAGATATGTTGATATGTTTAAGAATAAAATTATAACTGACTTATCTGGTGTAGCTTTTAACTTAAGACTAAAATGGAGTGAACCAGCAGAGGAATTTGCACCAAGAGAACCAGAAATGAATAATAAAGTTATACAAGCAAAAGATGTAACCAAGTTAGATAAACAAGGAAATGTCATAAAGAACTTTGAAAATTTTAACAAAAAGACTAATTAATTTAGTCTTTTTCTTTTTTATTTATATAACTTAAAAATAAAATTATATAAAATGATACAAAATGGTAATGTCGTTAGCGTGCACTATACAGGTAAGCATACTAATGGAGAAACTTTTGACTCTTCTGAAGGTAGAGAGCCATTAAAATTTCAAATGGGTATGGGTCAATTAATTCCTGGATTTGAGAATGCTTTAATTGGTAAGTCAGTTGGAGATAAAGTTACGGTTAATATTGCACCAGAAGAAGCTTATGGTTTAGTAAGAGAAGATCTTATTGTTAGTGTTCCTCTTGACAAAATGCCTGGTGAAGTAGAAGTAGGTCAAGCTCTTCAAGCAGAAGGTGATAATGGTCAAATTGCACAAGTTTTTGTTAAAGAAGTTAATGAAGATCATGTTTTAATTGATGGTAATCATCCTTTAGCAGGAAAAGAGTTAGTATTTGATATTGAAGTTGTTGAGATTGAAGCTTAATAATTAATTTCAAGTAAATCTAAGCAGAAAAAATAAAAATTTCTTTTAATATATAGTTAATGAGAAATTTTTATTTTATTCTGCTTTTTTTTGTTTCATTTTTTAGCTATCCACAAAAAGAATTAAACTTAAATAATAATTTAACCGTTAATATATTACAAGTAGATAATGTTACTAGAAATATAGGTTTTAATTTTATTGGTGATAATACATTAATATTAAAAAAATTCGATGTTAATTCAAACACTAATTACTCTTATTTAACAGATAGACAAAATGAATTATTACAAAGAGTTAGTTTTACTTATAGAACTTCAAAGAATAATCTAAATACATATTCTTTTCTAACTTATCAATTTAATTCTTCTTTGATAAGAAAAATAGAAACAGACCACTGGATTGGTTTAGGTTATGGTATTAAAGGTAAAATTAAAAATATTAATTTATCAGGATCATATGCTGTAATATTTCAAGATATTATTTGGGATTATGATACAAGAACCTATTATAGACATTCTTTAAGAGGTAAAGTTAGATTTACTAGTGATAATTTTGAAGTTGTTTCTGAATATTTTTATCAACCAAATATGAATAATTTTGATGATTATATGATAATAGGAACATCAAAATTTGTAATAATGCCTAAAAATAAATTGAATTTTGTTATACAAGATATTATTAATTATAATTCAATTACTGAGGTAAAACTTCTACATACTATAAGCTTGGGTATTCAATATAAGCTCAATAAGAAATTTTAATATATAGAGTAATGAAGTATATTAAAATAAATGAAAACATAGCATTAGCTAAATCTGTACTTAGAAAAAATAATCTTTCTCAGAAAGATGAAGATTATCTTAAGATTAGAGAGATGGTTGGAACCGACTATTCTTATGATTATACTTGGGAAAGATTGGGTGTTAAGCCTCCTGATAATGACAATGATGTTAACTATCTTTATTTCTCTAAATCATATTCAAATGTTCCTTATATTTTAAGATTGAGAGTTGATAGTTTTCCTTGCATTAGAACATTAAATGACAAACCTAATACTAATACTAATGTGGAAGAAGGTGGTACTGGTTTTAATGCACTTAAAGATTTTGTACAAGATAAAAGAAATACTAGTTATGTTGGTATTAGAATTAAACTTGGACTAACAACAAAAGAAATAGTTAGAGAAAATCCTTCGTTTGTAACAGAGGTTGGTCAGTGGTTTGTATTTAATTGGAATGATGATTATTATATTGTAGTAGATACCGAGATAAAAAAAATTTTTATCCCATTAATAAATATAAAAGGAGAGGAATTTTGGAATGATAAAGATGGTAATCTTCCTAGTTTTTATTTTATCGATAAAAATAAAATGGAAAATGCAGGAGTTAAAATTGATACACCAGAAAGTAATGAAATATTAAGACAGTTAAAAAGTAGGAACCCTGAAAATCCTAAAGAAGAAAAGCCAGGTTTTATAAAAAAATTTTTAGGATTCAAATGAAACATTTAAGAAAATTTAATGAAGGATTTTATCAAGATGAGTTAGTTTATAGCTTAGTTTATTTTAATGATAAGTATGGAGAACCAAGAGTTTTATCGGAAAAATATGGAGATAGATATATGATTACTCTAACTTGGGATTTAGGTATTGATTTATCTACATTTGATGATGCATCTAAATCGTTAGAAAAGCTACAAGATTTAGCTGTTGATATGGATCACATACTTACTGCTAAAGATAGACACAAAGATTATAACTTTTTTACTTCTATTACAAGTAAATTAAAATTAAAAGTTATTCCTAAAGAAGTTAAGCATGGTAGTTATGAATTTATTGACTCTCAAAATTGGAGAAATATTAGAATAAATGTAAATGAGATAGAAAGATTTTTTAATACAAAAGGAATTAATGTTCGTGATCACCACATTGAAGACAGTGGTTATGACTCTTCTAGTTTATACATAGAGTTTGATAAGCGCATAACCGAATACTTAGCTGAGTTTAGAGAGTTATTTGAACAGGAATATGATAAGATTGATCGTTCTATTGATGTTGCTAGTCCAGGTAGTCATACTTTACAAATTTACCCTGAAGGTGAAAAAACATATGTAGTAAGCTAATGAAATACATAAAATTATTTGAAGAATTAGAATATAAACCTAAATCAGTATTCTATACAAAAGAAGAAGGTGAAGAAACAGTTGTTTATACATTTGATCACGGAGACTATACGGTTAATTGTGAGTTTAATAAAATCGGTGATAATGTATGGAGAAGAGACTTTTATACTACGGAAGAAGGATTTATTGGGGTTAACGCCGGTCCAACCTTTGCAATAAATAACTTTGCTTATATAACAAAAATTACTCAAGATTTTATAAATGAATATCAACCTGAGATGGTAGAAATCAATCACACTGATAAAAAAAGATTTGATCTAAACTGGAAGTTTATGCAAAATATGAATATTAAAGGTTACCAAATAACCAATAATGATATAAAAACAATTATTAAAAAAAATATATAGTTATATGAAATATTTAAAAAGATTTAATGAAGAATTAAGTCCAAGTACTTATAGTAGTGCTGCTTGGAAGCTTAATAATAAGTATAGAAAAACTGGTAATGAAGATCTAAAAAGAAGATCTGATGAGTTAAGAAAATACTCAGAAGATCTATCTTGGAAAGAAATGATCAAGAATTATTCTAGATTTGGCAAAGTCAGCATAACAACACAGGTTAATGAAAAAGGAGATAAAATTACTGGTGACTTTTATCTAATACTAACCTTTGATACTAATTCTTTTGAAGAAAGTGTTGAAGATTATTTAGCTAGTAATAAGTTAAATTATGATTTTGCAATTGGTATGATTCCAGTAGATGAAGAAACTAAAGTTAAGTTTAGCGAACAATTACCAGAAGGTGACTTTGATAATGGATTTTTCTGGTTAGCTTGGGCTTCACTTGATTTTGAAGAAACCGAAGATGGTTTAACACTAAAAACAATTGATTGTAATAGTTATGATTGGAGAGTATCTGGTAAAATTACATTTAGTAGACCTTTGTTAGGTGCAATAAGAAAGCATATTTTAGCTACGTTTTCAGAGGATAGCAATTATAAATCTGGATATACAACACATGAAAATCTTTATGATTTATTACAATCAGAAACTTTAGTTGGTCCGGGTGTTTCTTCGCACTTTGGTGTTGATATGAATGAGCTATATGAACAAATAAAAGATTATTCTGTAAATAGTATAATGACACAAGATAAACAAAACTGGTAGAAATAAAAAACCCACTTTAATAAGTGGGTTTTATTTTACATAAGTCTTAAATAAATGAATGGTATCATTTTCAAAGCCATCAAAAAGGTCTCTACGATTTAAGGTAGATCGAGAAACTCCTAAGTCAGTGCTATTATAGTAGCTAAATAACTTACCTAAATTAACAAAGTGTTCTATACGACCACTAATTTTCCATCTAAGATAAATAACTGTATTACTGCGCATAATAATCTCTTTCTTCAAATAATTCACCAACACCCAAGACTCTATGTTGAACATTATCAATAGTTATTAAGTCACTTCTATGATAATGACCATAAACATGCAAATGAATTTCGTTATACATTTTAATAGTTTGAAAAGCTAAAGTCATTTGTCGTCTTTCATCTAAAAGATCTAACTTTAACTCAGGATCATTTTTGAAAAATCCATTTACAAAAGCTCCAAATCCATTGCTATTATCTGGAATACAATAGTCCGGAGCAGTATGAGTAACAACTATATTGATATTTCTTAAATCAACAAGTTTATCATCTTGCCAAACAAAACCTTCATCATTCCACCATCTTTCGTTACCTGTTTTAATATCGAAATTACCATTTAATTGATGTTTAGTCATTTGAAGTTTTCTATCAACGCTGACTGCACCACCAATACATAAGATATTCTTACCTTCTAAGTTAAGAACAGTATAATCTTTTACTAATTTAATATTAGTAAAACCAAATGGATCATTATTAAAGTAACCAGGGAAATCATGGTTTCCTCTTATAGCATAAAGAGTAACATTTCTTTTAACTAATGCATCATTAGTCATTTTCAAAAGTCTTTTTTCCTTATCCAAAGTGCTAAATCCAACACCAAAATCTCCAACTTGTATAATATAAGCATCAGTAATATCATAATGCTTAACATATTGATTTACTACATTGAAGTTGCCGTGCAAATCTCCAAGATACATTATTCTCATTAGTTCTAAATTGTTTTTCGTATATTATATACAAATATACGAAAATAGTTTAAAGGAGACAAATAATATTTTAATATATACAAGAAATATACGATAACAAATGGATAAAGATATAATTAACATAATAAAAAAAGAGTATCCAAAAAATGGATATAAAAAAACCGCAGATATTTTAAATTTAAGTGTTTTTAAATTAAAAAATATTATTAAAAAGAACAATATAGTTTTACAAGAAAGAGTTAGAAAAGTATCAATAGAAAATTTTAATAATATTGATAAAAAGGAAGTTGCATACTTTTTGGGATTTTTTTGGTCTGATGGTTATATTTCAAGAGATGAAATAACAATACAGATAAAAAAAACTGATGGTATAATAATACATTCTATATTAAATACATTTGGTGAATGGAGAATAACAGACCGGGATAAAAAGTTAAATGGTAAACATTTTGAACAAAGTATAATTAGAATAAATGATAAATCTATCAAGGAATTTTTAATAGATAACGACTTCGATAAAAAGTCTCTATTATCACCATCTAAAATTTTAAAAATAATACCTGATAGTCTAAAATCTTATTTTTTTAGAGGATTAATTGATGGTGATGGATGCTTCTGTTCAAAAAATAGAAACTATTTTTCAATAACTGGTAATATAAACCAAGATTGGACAGATTTTGAAGAATTATTAAATTCACTGAATATTCAATATTCACTAAGCAGAAAAGAAAGAAATACTGGTAAATCTAGTTATATTGTAATATCATCCAAATTAGATATAATAAAATTGGGTAATTATTTATATGGAGAAAATTTTGATGAAATTGGTCTGAAAAGAAAATATGATATATATAATGAAATTAAAAATAAACCCACTTTGAAAAATAAACCAATAAAAGATCATAATAGATATTATGGTAAACCTATTATAAAATAATAATATATATCTTTGTAAAAATAATATATAAACTATGGATGCTAAAGGGGATTCTTTCCCAATTAAATTTTTGAAAGATGTTGTTAAGAAAGGAAGTGATTTTGCTCATGACTTTTGGGAAGCAACTAAACGAGAAGGAACAGAAACAAAGATTGCTGTTCTTATTTTAAGAAAAATGATACAAGATAAACCAGTATCACAAGGTGAAATAAACTTTCTTAAAGAACATTCTATGGACTTGGTAAAAATTATTCCATTGGTTTTAATCTCAGGTATTCCTATTCCAGTTCCAATTACACCTTTGTTAATTGCACTTGGTAAGAAATATGGGTTTGATTTACTACCTAAAGATAATAGACACCACTTAACAGATAAAGATGAAAAAGAAAAGGAAATCTAAATTGATATTATTATTTCTGTAAAACTATCATCCCAAATATGACATTTATCTTCAATAATATTATCAGTATAGACCTCATAATTACTTTCTTTTTCCAATCCTCTAAATTTGTAGGTATTTGATATTTTAACTTTTCTTATAGGGTAGTTTTTCTTTAGAATAGTAAAAAATGGTATAAGATAATCTTTACACTCACTCCATTTTAACTTTTTTAACTTATTATTTTTATAATTTGATAGTGTTATACGAATATTATCAATCGGTGATTCTGGTGATAAATCATCAACTTTAACTACTAACCCATTATCCAATAATTGAACTAAGCTTTCTTCTGTAAATGATAATAGTGAGTTTATTAGATTTTTTCTTTTCTCTTTCTGTTCTTCAGTAATCGTTGGTCTCTCAGTATATCTTTTGAAGTCCATAAGAATCCTTTCTTGTGATTTTGGATTCTTTTTTCTTAATTGCATATTAGAATCTAACCAATATCCTTCGGGCACTTTTATATTTCCGTACTTCATTATTCCTCAAAAATTATTTTTTCTAATCTATTAAGCCAACCTTCTCCGTGTCTTTTGTAAGTAGCTGCATCTTTATATCTTTCTTCTCTAAGTTGTTTGATAGTATCAAAAAGCTCTTGCTGATTTAATGTATTAAGTTGTTTAATCCAATCTCCCTCAAATGGATTAGTTTCATCATCAATTTTAATTCCAAATTTATTTAGTGCTTTTCTAATAACTGATTTCATACCACCCACACCTTGATTAACACATCCATCGTAAACTAGATTAGCTACTGATTGATTACAAAACTTTTCTATCTTTTGCTCATCCCAATAAAGATTTTTATAAATATCTAATGCTTGTTCATAAGTCAAATTAATCATATCTTCTTTTTTAGGTAGTTTACCTAAATACTTTTGTAAAATTGGTGCAGAAATACCGTATTTACTTCCGATAAATCTCTTAACTTTTTTACCATTTAATTCAAACTCAACAAAGTTGCCAGTATCTCCTCTATCACTTGAGTAATCACCTTCTGCAAGAGCTACAATTTCTTGTGAAACTTTGAAACTAGCTTTCTTAGTTACGTTAACAAACTCTTTAACTATCTTTTTATCTGCTTTATATTCATCTGGATTATCAGTAAGATATTTAATTGGAGCAAATACTAAGAATACAGAAGCAAAGTTTATCAATAGTTTTCTTCTTGTTCTTTCAGGTAAAAGTTTAACCTTATCTAAAAGCTTGTAAAAGTATTTTTTAATTTGGTCTTTAGGTAACTTTTGTAAAAAATTCTTTAACTTCTCTAAAGTATTTGGTTTAGTAGATGTTAAATCCCATTCAAAAGTAACTGGTTTCTCATCATCTTTTTCTTTTCTTAGATCCCACTCATAAGTATAAGCTTGTTCGGACTCTACTAATAAAAATATTTCATTTATTATTGATTCAAATAAAAAATCATTATATTTGTATAAATTTTCCATAAAGTATATATTAAATATGAGAGTACTATTTTTTGTTTTTAACTTCTTTTTACAACTTATAAATAAGAATCGAATTAAGATTACATTGATTTCATCTTGTATAATTGGCTTATTTATTGCTTTTAATTATTTTTATGATGATCTGAAAACTGAATATAATATTCAATATGAAATAAAAGCTAACAATGATGATTATATCTATTTAGGTACTAGGACCGGACAATCTGAATTTGATGTTTATCAAACAAATAAAAAAATGACTCGTCGCTATATTAAAGAAGAAACACACCCTGTATTTATTGTTATAAATGTATTTGCTTGGATTACTCTTGTAATAACAATAGTATTGTCTTTTGGTACTGATAGAGAACTAAACTGGGAGTTTGATGAAGTTTGGGAGTTATCTTTTTCTTCCTTAATATCTTGTGAGATCGAAGATGGTAAATACTATTATTTAGCATTAGGTAGATTATTATATAAATCAGATGATTTAATAAGACATCCAAATATATCAAGCTATTTGAATGTTACAAATTTCTCGCAACTTTCTAACTATCCTAAATTTGAGACAAAGCGTGATAAAAGAGAAAAAGCTTTAACTGAAATATTAAAATAAAAAAGTGCAGATTATTCTGCACTTTTATAGTTTTTTAGAAGATCAACTAATTGATTTAGTGTTTCTTCATCTAATGAATACCACCCTTCGTTATTTGTTATTTGTCTAATATCATCATCAAGCTTTTTAATATCAACTTTATCCTCACATAACCAGTGATACATCTTTACACATTCAGTTGCTAAGTCGAATGTTGACTCATTTAGATCTCTTAAATCTGAAACTTCGGTAGGATCACCTTTCTTTTTCTTTTTCTTTTTACCATTAAATGTAGAAATAGGAGTTTTAGTTTGAACACCACCTAAACCAAATCCTATATCACCAGATCCTGATGTTCCAGGTACACCTGGTAAAGCACTTGGTTGTGCAGCAACAACAGAACCCATACCTGCTGTTGTAGAAGCATTAACAGCAGCAGTTCCACCGCCTTCACCATCTTCAAAAAATTTCTGATATTGTTTTAAGTATTTCATCATACCATATATATAAAATTTTGGAAATTACTTTATTTTATTTTTTAATATATAAAAAAAAATAAAAAGTAAAATATGTTACTAAAATTAGGTTCAAAAGGTGAATATGTTAAAAAGATTCAAGAGAAACTAGGATTATCTGCTGATGGTAGCTTTGGTCCTGGTACAGAAAAAGCTGTTAAAGAATGGCAGTCAAAAAATGGATTAACTGCTGACGGTATTGTTGGTGATGGTACTTGGGTTAAAATGTTTGATGGTGAATCTCCAGTAAAAATTGTTGAGTCAGGTAGCTTAAATTTGACTGCATTAAAAGGACATATTCCTGATTCTGTTATTGCTCAAATTCCTGATGTTGCTAAAAAGTTTGGAATTACAACTAATTTAAGATTAGCTCACTTTTTAGCTCAATGTGGTCATGAATCGGGTGGATTCAAAGCAGTTTCAGAAAACTTAAATTATGGAGCTAAAGGTCTAAGAGATATTTTCGGCAAATACTTCCCAACTGATAAATTAGCTGCATCTTATGAGAGAAAACCAGAAAAAATTGCTAATAAAGTTTATGCAAATAGAATGGGTAACGGTAATGAAGCTTCTGGTGAAGGGTTCAAATTCAGAGGAAGAGGTTATATTCAATTAACTGGTAAAGAAAATTATACAAAATTTGGTAAATTTATTGGAGAAGATATTGTATCAAATCCAGATTTAGTTGCTACTAAATATCCTTTAGCTTCTGCTGCTTTCTTTTTTAATTCTAATAATCTTTGGGCTATCTGTGATAAAGGAGCTGATACAGCAACGGTGACAGCAGTTACAAAAAGAGTAAATGGTGG
>ENA-UOYA01001030-UOYA01001030.1-activated-sludge-metagenome-genome-assembly--contig:-NODE-1030-length-31882-cov-5.812832_pt1 | contig 31882 bp, 32 predicted proteins | sample MGYA00238163_ERZ764804 | MGnify/ENA primary metagenome ERZ764804 (study PRJEB28919, sample SAMN05720223) | activated sludge metagenome | isolation source: Anaerobic digester | place: Hong Kong... | reverse complement strand
CCCGCGCATGACTCGGGGCCGTGGTGGTGCAGCTTCACCTTCCACGTAGGGCTCTTTCATCCCCTACTCTATGCCGGTTTATCCCGGCGCTTTCGAACCGTCCCCGTTTGCTAGTTGTGTTTAGATTTTGCCTGTGGAGCCGAAGCCTCCCGCTCCCCTTTCGGTATCCTCAAGGCTGTCCGCTTCTTCCAGGGCGGCTTTGAAAACAGGTACAAACACTAGTTGAGCAATTCGTTCACCTGGTTTGATTACATATTGCTGATTGCTCTGGTTAAAAACCGCTACAAATATTTCCCCTTTATAGTCACTGTCAATCACGCCCACGGCGTTAGCCAGCGAAATCCCGTGTTTGGTGGCCAGCCCGCTTCTGGGAAAAACAAGGCCGGCAATATGTCTGTCAGGTATTTCTATGGCCAGGCCGGTAGGAACTTTTACCCTGGACTGCGGCGGCACCACCATAGGAGCCTCAAGACAAGCCGGCAGATCAAGCCCTGCGGAACCCTCTGTGGCATAACGAGGCATAGGAAATTGTGTGTCCAGTTTCTCTGTGACTCTTTTTACCTTGACTTTTATCATAAAATCCATAGCTTACTCCAAATACAAAATTCTTATCTGTTGCGCAAATCATCCAGCATACTTTCAAAACTGCCGCAATTCTCCCAGGGGCCGATAGTGGCCAGGGTGAAACTTTCCGGGCTCATCATATCTCTTGCCAATTCCTGGATCTGGGTAACTGTGACCCTGTTGACTTTTTGGACTATGTCTTCAGGCGACACAACTTTCCCCAGGTAGAGCTGTGACTTGCCTAGCCTACTCATTCTTGTGTTCACATTCTCAAGGCTCAGCAGAAGTCCGCCCTTTAACTGTTCTTTGGCTCTTTGCAGTTCTTCATCTTTAACACCGCTTTGCCTGATATCCTTTACCTGTTTAAAGATCAGAGACAGCGCCTGGTCAACGTTTTGCTTGCTGAGACCGGCGTATATGCAAAAAAGCCCGGTGTCATGATATGAGCTGTGGTACGAATACACGGAATAAACCAGGCCCCTCTGCTCCCTTATCTCCTGGAACAGCCTGGAACTGAGCCCTCCGCCAAGGATTGTATTCAGCACCTGCATAACGTATATCTTTTCATGGTCCAGACATAAGCCAGGTGTCCCCACACAGAGGTGAACCTGTTCAGTTTCTTTGCTCCTACAAACCACATCCCGCTTCGGCTCAGGGACAGTCATAATCCTTGCCTGCCCGGCGCCTTCACTTTTTTCAAACACAGAGCGGATTTTATTTGTAACAATATCGTGGTCTATATTCCCGGCTGCGGCAATAATTAATTTGCCGGGGGTATAATGAGTATTGTAATAATCAATCAGCTTTTCCCTGGAAAGATTGGATATCACATCAGCCGTACCTATGATCGGCTGCCCAAGGGCGTGCCCGCTCCAGATCGAGCTGGCAAAAATATCATGTACAAGTTCATCCGGGGTGTCTTCATACATCTTTATTTCTTCAATAATAACATTTCTTTCCCTGTCGATATCCTGCGCTTCAAATTTGGAATTAAAAAACATATCACTCAGGAGGTCCAACGCTAAATCAAAATGTTCGTCCAGAACCCTGGCATAATAGCAGGTAAATTCCTTTGTGGTAAACGCGTTCAACTGTCCGCCCACAGCGTCCAATTCCTCGGCAATATCTTTAGCAGTACGCTGTTTGGTCCCTTTAAAAAGCATGTGTTCAATAAAATGTGAAACACCGTTTATTTCCGGCACTTCATAGCGGGAACCCGTATCTATGAAGAAACCTAACGAGACCGAGCGAACATGCGGCATCTTTTCAGTAAGAATCTGTACATTATTGTCAAGGGTAACCAGGTTAAACATTTTATAGGTAACCTCCTTAAAGTGCAATACTCCAAAATATTCGTGAAGTTTTAATTTTATCCTTTATACTTTAAGATTTCTCGGAAAAAAAGCTTATACGGCGGCTGTCTTTTATTATCCCCACCCGCTGCCAGTCTGACCATTCCGACTGACCTCCCGTTAAGCAGAATATTGACCTGCCCTACAAGCTGTGACTTACAAACAGGAGCAATAAGGCTTTTTTCCAGAATAATTTCCTTCTCCAACAATCCGGGACTCTCTCTCGGTACAGCTATCTCAAATGCTGACTGAGCAACAGCTTTTATATTTTGCTCCACACCATCATCCACATCAATAAACCCAAATTCCTCTCCCTCAGTGACAACTTCTTTTAGTTCAAAACAGTTAAATCCATACTCCAGCAGTTTGATAGAGTCCCTCCAGCGGTTATCACTGCGTAAAACAACACTGATCAACTGCCTGCCGTTCCTGGTGCCGGAAGATACAAGGCAGTTGCCGGCCTCCTGCGTCGTACCGGTTTTAATGCCGTCAGTCCAGTCATAGCTCCACAACAGGCGGTTTGTATTATTCAAGTACCTTATACTTTCATTACTTCCGATGATTTTACTCTTTGTACTCACAATTTTTTGAAAGACCGGATTTCTTAAGGCGTATTGTGCAATCAGCGCCAAGTCCCTGGCTGTGGTATAATGCCCGGTCGCCGGCAAACCGTTGGTGTTTTTGAAACTGGTATTTTCAGCTCCAATCATCCTGGCTTTTTGATTCATTAAAAGGATAAAATTTGACTCGGATCCAGCCAGGTGCTCAGCTATTGCCACGCAGGCGTCGTTGCCTGACTCGAGCATTGCGCCGTAAACCAGCTCTTCAAGCTTAAGCTTTTCCCCAGCCCTAAGATCAAGGCTGGCTTCTCCGACGGAAGCTGCCGCAGGGCTGACTGTAACTACCCGGTCCAAATCCCCGCACTCGATGGCTAAAAGAGCTGTCATAATCTTGGTTGTACTGGCCGGCGCCTTGACCTGCCCGGCATTCTTATCAAAAAGCACCTGGCCGGTGCGTGCCTCCAGCAATACCGCCGCTTCAGCGGTTACAGTTGGTGCGCTGGGGCAGCTTGTTTCTGACGCGCCTGCCACGGGCTTGTACAAAAAAATTATGTAAATAACAAGAAAAGACAGCAAACAATATCTATATCCGGAAACCCTGTTCATTGGTTTTATAACACTCCTTTTCCCAACTACAAGGTTTCCCATTTCTATCATTAAATATTTAAAAAGAATAGAATACAGAAGTCAGAATACTGTAGCCAAAATAAAACTGGTTTTTTAATATTTTTTTATTCTTTCTCCCGAATTCTGTATTCTGAATTCTGACTCCCTGTTTCACTGCCTCCTTCTTCTTTGAGCCCTTGCAGAAGTACTGATACCTTAACTAGATCATAACCCTGCCTTTTTAGTTCCTTAATAATCTGCGGCAGGGCCTGGACAGTGGGGGCGGTAGGATGCATTAGCACAATGGCCCCGTTTTGCGCCTTATCAAGCACTCTGCTTACAATCACAGAAGGGTCCGGCCGCTGCCAGTCAATAGTGTCAATACTCCAGAAGATGGTAGTATACCCCGCCTCCACAGCAGATTTTTTTATAATTTCCCCCTGTTCACCGTAAGGAGGCGCGAAAAGATTGGTCTTAATGCCCGTCGCCTTAAAGATAGAAGTTTCTGCTTTTTTAATCTCTGTAATATTGTCCTCCTTAGATAATCTCTCCTGGTGCAGGTGGGCATAGCCATGGTTGCCTACCTCGTTGCCCGCGGCAATTTGACCGGCCAATTGCGGAAAATCATCCGCCCACTGGCCGCCCAGAAAAAAGGTCGCTGTTACATTGTACTCTTTCAAACACTCAATGATGGGTGGGATAAATTCCTCTCCCCAGACCACATTGAAAGTGAGAGAAATCTTTTTTTCCTTGTCGCTCCCCTGGTAAACAGTCGCCAAAGCAACTTTTTCCTGCTTTCCCAAAGTTATAATAAGAATGCCGGATATGAGTAAAAGGGCGCTGAAAAGAAAAACTGCACAGTAAATTTTTCTCTTTGGCAAAAATATGGTAATCATTTTAAAACCCCTTTTTTAATTGAATATAAAGAATAATTATGCGGGCAGCAGTGATTTTATTTTGGAAATAAAAAAACCTCTGGCGTGAGGTTTTTTAAGTACGATCTTCTTAGTTACGCGCAAAATCCCTGCGCCTGGGCGTCCGCGGGCGGTCTTCTCTGGAGGCCTGCCCTTCAGGCGGCGGCGCCACGTCCTTCTTGGAAAGCTTCAGGCGGCCTTGATTATCATAGCCAATAACCTTGACCAGAATCATATCGCCTTCCTTGACAACATCTTCAACTTTATTGACCCGGTGGTGCTCAAGCTGTGATATGTGCACCAGGCCTTCTTTGCCCTGCAGTCCAAGCACGCCAGGTATAATCTCCACAAAACAGCCGAAATCGGTTACTCTGGTAACCTTGCCGTTGTATATCTCTCCGGCCTGCACTTCTTTGGTCAGCACCTCGATGATCTGCAGCGCTTTCTTCCCTTTTTCCTGATCAACAGCGGCGATAAATACTCTGCCGTCATCTTCTATGTCTATATCCGCCCCTGTTTCTTCCACTATCTTCTTAATTATTTTGCCGCCCGGTCCTATGACATCCCTGATTTTATCCGGATCAATGGTGGTATGGATAATTCTTGGAGCATTCGGGGACAGTTCCGGCCGCGGCGCGGCGATCACATCGAGCATCTTGCCAAGAATATGCATTCTGCCTTCATGGGCCTGGGCCAGCGCCTGCTCAAACACCTCCTGGGTGATTCCCGGGATCTTTATATCCATTTGGAGCGCGGTAATTCCTTTGGCGGTACCTGCGACCTTAAAGTCCATGTCTCCCAGATGGTCCTCATAACCTTGAATATCTGTCAAAACCGTGAATTTATCTTCCTCCGAGATCAGTCCCATGGCCACCCCTGACACCGGCGCGCTGATCGGCACACCCGCGTCCATTAGGGCCAGGCAGCTGCCGCAGACGCTCCCCATCGAGGTCGATCCGTTGGACTCCAGAGCTTCTGAGACAATCCTGATCGTGTAGGGGAATTCTTCCTCCAGTGGAATCACCGGCGACAGGGCCCTTTCCGCCAGAGCGCCGTGGCCGATTTCACGCCGTCCCGCCGAACGCAGCGGCCTGGTTTCACCTACGCTGAAAGGCGGGAAGTTGTAATGGTGCATAAAACGCTTCGATTCCTCAACACCCAGGCCGTCAAGTATTTGCTCCTCTGAAATCGTCCCCAGGGTTACCACAGATAGAATTTGGGTTTGCCCCCGGGTAAAAAGGCCGGAGCCATGCGGGCGCGGCAGCACGCCAACTTCAACTGATATGGGGCGTACTTCTCTCAGTGAGCGGCCGTCTATACGTAGTCCCTCCACCGCGATCATGCGTCTTACCAGCTTCTTTTCCACCGCTTCAACTGTTTTCTTGATAGCAGCCTCTTCATCAGGGTTTTCTTCAAGAAACTGCTGCACCAGTTCAGTCTTTATTTCTTCCAGGTAAGACTCTCTCTGTTTTTTGGAATACTTATCGCTGACACATTGACGCAGCGCCTGGTCGAGTTTTTCTGTGGCCGCTTCTGTCACAGCCTGCTCCAGTTCCTGGGCGGGCTCCGCAATCTCCGGAGTTATCTTTTCCTTGGCCAGGCCCAATTCCAGCGCCTCTTCCCGGTACCTTTCAATGAAATCAACTATCTCCTTAACCACTCCGTGCCCATACTGGATGGCATCCAGCATCACACTTTCGGATACTTCGCGCGCCCCGGCCTCAACCATCATTACAGCTTCCTTGGTCCCGGCAACCACAAGGTGCATGTCGCTCTTTTCAGCTTGAGACAAGACAGGGTTAATTACTAACTCCCCGTCCACGCGGCCTACGATCACGCCGCCGATTGGGTATTTCAAAGGTATTTCTGAAATATGCAAAGCTGCCGACGCGCCTACCATAGCTGCAATTTCCGGTGCGTGGTCCTGGTCCACAGACATGACCGTGGCGATTACCTGAACCTCATTGCGCATCTCTTTCGGAAAAAGTGGCCGTATAGGCCTGTCTATCAGCCGGCCGGAAAGAATTGCTTTTTCACTGGGCCGGCCTTCCCTTTTGATAAAACCGCCGGGTATTTTTCCTACAGCATAAAACCTTTCCTCATAGTCAACTGTTAAAGGGAAAAAGTCTATCCCAGCCCTGATATAGCCGGCCATCGTGGCAGTCACCAGAACCGTTGTTTCTCCATAACGGACAAAAACCGCTCCACCGGATTGTTTGGCCAGCCTTCCCGTTTCAAGGATCATTGGGCGGCCGCCAACCATAATCTCTCTTTTTAAAACCTGATTCTCCAACATTTAAAGGCTATCCCCCTGTTGTTTTTGGTAAAATTTAAAAAACTTATATTAATTCGTTATTCCTAATATTATCTCCTTCTTCTAAAATAAAAAATACATTACAATACATAACAAAGAAGCGGGTAAAACCCGCTTTCTTCAAGTATTATTTTCTCAATCCAAGCTTTTCAATTATAGAACGATACCTGTCAAAATGACGATCTCGCAAATAATTAAGCAGTGCCCTCCTTTGACCAACCATCTTCAGCAAACCCCGGCGTGAATGGTGGTCTCCTTTGTGAAGCTTCAGGTGTTCAGTGAGGGTGTTAATCCTCTCTGTTAATATGGCAACCTGAACTTCAGGGGAACCGGTGTCATTTTCGTGAAGTTTGTACTTGGAAATAACCACCTGTTTCTGTTCTGTGGTCAAGGCCATGCCGCTCACCTCCTTTATTCAAAATCGCCGCAGGCCAAGCAAACCGCTGGAGAACATGTTCCCTAGCCTGCAGTTCACCGGAAATTTATTTTCCGATTATAGTTATTACCAGACGACCGCCTGGTATATCTTTGGCAACCAAATCAAAAACTCTTCCTGACTTGGAAAAGAAACCTCGAAAACGAGTGGCTGTCGGTATTCGTCCAGGCAACCCGCTGGCAGCGTTGACTATATCGGTTACCGTGATCTTTTCCTGCCTTAAATCCCGCAAACGTTTACGGGCATGTTCGGTGATAATCACCTTCATTAGAACTTAATACCTAATAGGCATGGAGCTTATTCGCTCTTTCGTCATCGTCCTGGTTGAGGAAAGCGTAAAGAGCGTCCTGAAAGGCCGTCAACCTGACATTCTCAACATTCGACTCAAGATAGATAGTCTCAAGCTCTTTCTTCAGAGACTGAAACTCTTCACTAAGGCAGATAAAAGCGATCTGATTCAGCCACTTTTTGACCTGCTCTTCTGGAAAGTCGAATTTAGGAATACCCATGTTAACGTCTCCTTTATGGTTATTCGGGACTGTTAACGCGTTAATTGTAGCATAATCCGGTAACAGTGTAAACGCTGCCTATAGAAAAATATATTGGGCCGTATGCTTTTTTATTCCCTGGCCTTCGACCATTCCGCCCTGACCTTGTGAATATCTCGCTCAATCTGTTTCATTAAATCTGAGGCGGAGGCAAATCTCTTTTCACCCCTGATCCGGCTGGTAAAACTGACTTTAATTTTCTGCCCGTAGAGATCCTGGCAAAAATCCAGCAAATGGACTTCAATATTTCTTTTTTCGTCCTGGAAGGTAGGTTTTACTCCTATATTCGCAACACCCAGGTAGGTGTCCTGATCTAAATACACCTTGGCCGCGTAAACCCCGTTGGCGGGGACCAGGATACCATGGTCCAGTTCCAAATTGGCGGTGGGGAAACCAAGAATGCTTCCGCCGCGGCTTTTCCCCGCCACCACCTGACCTTCCGTAAAAGGATAGTACCCCAGGTACTTGGCCGCCTGTGACACCTCTCCCTTAATCAGCAGGTTCCTGACCAAAGTGCTGCTTACCGCTTGTCCCTCTACCATAACCGGGGGTATAACTTTAAGCTGATAGCCGTAAATGGTGGAAAGCTCTTCCAGCAGGGCAGGGGTGCCGCGGCCGCGGTGCCCAAATGTATAGTTATAGCCGACCACTATCCCTTTGACGTCCAGTTCCTCAATCAGTATGCTCTTAACAAAGCTTTCAGGAGACACACCCGCCAGCTTGAGGTCGAAAGGCACCTGTAGAAGTATCTGTACACCCATTTTAGCTATTAATCTTTGTTTGGCATTTTGAGACAGGAGCTGGGGCGGGCAGTTTTCCGGGTTTAACACCGCCAGAGGATGAGGGTGAAAAGTGAACACAGCCGGTGTGCCCTTGATTTCTTTGGCCTGATTAACAAGTTCAAGGATCAGTTTTTGATGTCCTACATGCACACCGTCAAAATTGCCGAGACCGACAACCAGTTTTTTATGTTTGTATTTAAGATCATGCCAATGGCTGTATATCTGCATTAACAAAGACCCCCTAAATCACCTTGGCAATACACAAACAGGCCTGAATAATATTCTCTCATTATCCTGAGGATCAAAAGCTGTTTCTGCCACTGCCAGAAACCCTTCCGGTCCGGTCAGGCGAACCTTGTCGCCTGCGGATAGAGATCCGGGCAATTGGGCTACTCCCGGTAAATACAGTCTTGCTCCTGACTTAACCGCCTGAACAGCCCCGCTTTTTACAAGCACCTCGGGCAGGAAGTCCAGCGCTTTGTCTATGGCAATGACTTTTTCGGCCAGTTTACCTGTATTGTTTAAAACTGCAATTTCTTCAAGCGTTAGTGCGTCGGAGATACAATAGGGCCCGGCACGGGTTCTTACCAGAAAAGACATATAAGCGCCGCAGCCTAAACGAGTGCCCATATCGGTACAAAGCGCCCGCACATAAGTACCCTTGGAACAGGACAGGTGCAGCAGCGCCCTCGGGCGGGGCGTACCCCAACCGGTTCCACTGATATATTCTAGGGAATGTATACTTACAGCCCTCGCCGGACGTTCCACAACAAGCCCTTGCCTGGCTAACTGGTACAGTTTTTTGCCGTGCAGTTTTATTGCGGAAGTCATCGGAGGTACTTGTTCTATGCTTCCCGTGAAAAATGGTAAAACAGCCAAAACTGCGTCTCTATCTAAATGTGAAGCGTCCGCCTCACTGATAATTTCACCAAATGCGTCACCAGTGTCAGTCGCTTGCCCAAACACCATTTCAACCCGGTATTCTTTATCCGCATCGATTAGAAAACCCGCGAGCCTGGTTGCCGCACCCAGACAAACTACCAGCGCACCGGCGGCGCCGGGATCCAGTGTCCCGGTATGACCTGCTTTTTTTATGCTCAGGGTCCGGCGAACAAAATTGACAACGTCATGCGAAGTCATCCCGGGAGGTTTTAGTATATTAATAAATCCATTCAATTATTAATTCCCCCGGCCGCTAATACCGCCGCACTTACTATTTTCTCCTGAATATCCGCCAAATTGCCGCTCATGACACACCCTGACGCACGCGGGTGTCCGCCGCCGCCAAACATTGCCGACAGGCGGTTTACGTCAACGGTTCCTTTTGATCTGAAGCTTATCTTAAAATCGCCGCCCTCAGTTTCGCGAAAAAGTATTCCTACTTGAACACCCCTGATCGACCTGGCATAATTAACCAGACCCTCAGTATGTTCATCCTCTGCTCCGGAAATGTTGAGAAGTTTACGGGTCACGGTCATCCAGCACACTCGACCGCACGGACTTAAAGATAGTGTACCCAGGGCCAAGCCCAGCAGGTCAAGCACCGCTTTCGGTTTCTCTTCATAAAGTTCCTGGTTTATCTGGGCCGCCGGAACACCAAGCTCCAGCAATTCTGCCACCCGCCGGTGTGTATCAGGCTGCATGTTTTCATATTGAAATGAGCCGGTATCCGTAACAATAGCAGTATAGAGACATATGGCGGACTCCAGAGAAATATCCACCTTCATTAAATTAAACAGGTCGAAAATAATCTCACCTACTGCCGCAGCCGCAGGGTCTATATACCTGTAAGTGCCAAAAGACTTTGAACCGGCATGGTGGTCCAGGTTGATAACCACCACACCGCTTGACAACATTTCTTGATAGCCTTTACCAAGTCTTTCCGGCACCGAGCAATCAAGCACAATGAAAGTATCATATTCACCCGCCGGTGGCGCACCTTCCACGTATCTGTCCACACCCGGCAAAAAACCGTATATTGCCGGTACCCGGTCAGCACCGCCCATAGTTACCTTTTTACCCAGTTTCTCCAATGCCAGTCCCAAAGCCAGCATTGAACCCAGGGAGTCTCCGTCGGGCAGCACATGCCCGCATATCAGAACACTATCCGCGCGATCTATAGCCAGAGCTATGTCTGCCAGATTATTCATCAGATAATCCACCTTTGCCCTTAACCTCTTCCATCAGGGCAATTAACCTTGAGCCCTGGCTTATGGACCGGTCCAGTTTAAAAGTTATCTCAGGCGTGTATCGCAGGCGGATTCTTTTGCCAAGTTCACCCCGGATAAAGCCTTGCGCTTTTTGCAGGGCTGCCATAGTAGCCTTTTGATCTGACGGATTACCTAACACACTGGCAAATATGTTAGCATAACGCAAATCTTTTGAAATTTCAACAGCAGTGATAGTAACAAAACCTATTCTAGGATCTTTTAATTCTTCTCTTAGCAGTTCCGAAATTTCTTTCTTAATTGCTTCTGCCAACCTTTCAGGCCGGTAAGACATGCCGAGCACCTCATATCAGTCGTCAGACGCCGGACGTCAGACGTCGGACATCTTAAATTTATGATCCTTTCGTAAGTGCGAATACATTCGTACAAAAACCCAGCTAATTTTGCTGGTGTCGACTGAAAATCGAACTTTTATCCTGCTGCCGGGCTGCTTTAACCAGCCTGGCATCAGGAAAGCTGGCGTTTAATAGTCTCTATGTTAAAGGCTTCGATAATATCGCCTTCTTGGATTTCATTGAATTTTTCCAGGGCCAGGCCGCACTCGTAACCCTGTAATACTTCTTTGACATCGTCTTTAAAGCGTTTAAGCGAATCAAGTTTGCCTTCGAATATCACGATACCGTCACGTACCACTCTTACCCCGGCGTCCCTTTCGATTTTTCCTTCAACTACATAGCACCCTGCGATAGTGCCAATCCGGGAAGCCTTGAAAACCTTGCGGATTTCTGCCCGGCCCAGTGTTACTTCGCGATATTCGGGATCTAAGAGACCGCTCATGGCGGCTTTTACATCTTCTATAGCATCGTAGATGACCCGGTAAAGACGGATGTCTACTTTCTCATTCTCAGCCGCTTTTCTGGCGTTTACATCAGGCCGCACGTTGAAGCCGATGATAATGGCATTTGACGCTGATGCGAACATAACGTCAGTCTCGCTGATTGCGCCTACGCCGCCGTGAATTATGTCAACTTTTACTTCACCTGTGTTTAATCTTTCCAGGGCCTGACGCAGTGCTTCGACAGAACCCTGCACATCAGCCTTGACGATAATTCCCAACTCTTTGATTTGACCTTCCTGAATATGCTTAAACAGGTCCTCTAAGGATACCCGTGTGGTATTCTTTAATTCTTCCTCACGTTTTCTGGTCTGCCTCCTGGAGGCAATACTCCTGGCCAGCTTTTCATCTTCCGTGACGATAAATGTATTTCCCGCATGGGGCACTTCAGAAAAGCCAAGCACTTCAACCGGTGTAGACGGGCCAGCTTTTTTAATCCGGCGGCCTTTGTCATCCATCATCGCCCTGACTCGCCCGTAGGCCGGTCCGGCTATGATCGTATCGCCGATATTGAGTGTTCCGCTTTGTACAAGCACGGTTGCCACGGGACCGCGCCCTTTGTCCAGCTCAGCCTCTATCACAGTTCCTCTTGCCGGCCGGTTTGGATTGGCCTTTAGTTCACCCACCTCGGCTACAAGTAAAATCATCTCAAGAAGCTCTTTTAGGCCTTCTTTTTTGAGGGCGGAAACATTTACACAGATTGTATCCCCGCCCCATTCCTCAGGCACCAGCGCGTGTTCGGTCAGTTCCTGCTTGACCCGCTCAGGGTTGGCATCCGGCTTATCTATCTTGTTAATGGCAACAATGATGGGGACACCAGCTTCTTTAGCGTGGTTGATCGCTTCAACGGTCTGCGGCATTACACCGTCATCGGCAGCCACCACCAGGATCGCGATGTCGGTTACCTGGGCGCCGCGTGCCCGCATGGCTGTAAAAGCTTCATGGCCCGGTGTGTCGATAAAAGTAATTTTCTTGCCGTTGTGTTCAACCTGGTAAGCTCCGATATGCTGGGTAATCCCGCCCGCTTCGGTAGCAATAACGTTGGTCTCCCTGATGGCGTCCAGCAGTGAGGTTTTGCCGTGGTCAACATGGCCCATTACGGTAACCACACTGGGTCTGGGCTTCAGCAGTTCAGGAGGATCTTCCGGTTCCTGCATGAACAGCGCCTCAATGTCGACCGGCAGTTTTATTTCAACTTCATACCCAAACTCACCAGCCAATATTGACGCTGTATCCGTGTCAATCTCCTGGTTAATGGTAGCAAGCACACCAAGAGTCATCAGTTTCTTGATTAATTCCGCGGGGCTTTTATGAATTTTTAACGCCAACTCCTGGACAGTTACTGACTCTCCCAGCACGATAGGCTTTTTCTCAACAGGTTTCGCTGGTTTTTGAACCTGCTCCTGTGGTTTGGCTGCTCCCTTTTTACGGTGAGCAACAGCGCGAAGCCTTTCTTCCGCATGGTCCGCGATAGCGCTGCGCTTTTCAAAGCGGCCTTTTGATTCAGGCTTTTTGAAACCAGGCTTAGCCTGTTTGACTTTATCAGTACTTTTGGTTTTGTCTGCCGGAGCGCGGCCTTTATCAATGACTACAGGTTGGGGACGAATAACGGCTTGATCGCCTCTTGCTTTGAAACCAGCCCCTGCGCCAGTATACTGCGGGCGGTCCACAGGTTTTGGCCTCATGCCGGGTGCACCGCCGGGGCGTGCGCCTCTCTCGCCCTGTTGTGGCCTTGGTCCTGCCGCAGCGCCGCCGGTCCTCGGAGAAGGCCCCTGCCTTTGTTCTATTGGCCGGGAGGGATGGCTCGCAGCAGGCTGCTGTCTCTGTCCATAAGGCCGGGCATGCCCTGTGCCGGGCTGCTGCCTGTGTTCAATTGGCCTGGCCGGGCCGCGGTCCGGACGCTGTTGTTCCGGCTGAGGCCTGTCAAACTGAGGTCTGGCCTGCACCGGGGGGCGTTCATATTGTGTCTTTTCCGGGCGGGAAATATCCCTTGGGGGTGCTTCCTGACGAGGTCTTTCCTGCACCGGACGTTCCGGGCGTGGTTCAGGATGCACGCGCTCCTGAGGCGGACCAGCTGCCGGTCTCGCCGCAGGCTGGTCCATTTTCACCGGGCCCCTGGGCCTGTCTGTTTGTTTTGGCTTCTCCTGAAAGCGCCTGTCAGGGGGACGTGACGGCACCCGGTCAACCAGACCCGGGCCGCGGAAATACTCAGTCCTGCCTCCGGCTGTCTCTTTCTTGGGTTCATTTGGCCGGGGCTTATCTGACTTTTGGACCGGTTCTTTTTTCTTCTCAACTTTCTTCTCGCCGGCAACAGCGGGGGTTTTTGGCTCAGCCGCGGTGCCCCGGGCAGGCTTGGGCGCAGGTTTCTCCTTATTCCGGTAAATCTGCATCAACTGCCCTATTTCGCTGTCCTCCAGGGTACTCATATGAGATTTGACTAAAATCCCCATCTGACTCAGTTTACTGATTATTTCTTTACTTTCTATGTTAAGTTCTTTGGCAAGCTCGTGTACGCGTTTTTTTACCATTCAATCACCTCCAAAATAATTTTGACTCACAAATTTTAACCTCTCCCCTTTCTGAAGCCCGGAAAGATCCAGGCCGAGCATTTCACCAATTACTTTACCAGCCCCTTTTTCAGATCTTCCACTAATTCCTGCCCTATAGAACGCTGCAGGGCTTTATCCAGGCGTTTACCTTTAAGCGCTTTAGCCAGGCAATCCAATTCCGGGCAGATATATGCGCCTCGTCCGGACCGCTTTCCAGTGGGGTCAATCTCTATTTTATCTTCAGGTGTACGCACAACCCGGATCAGCTGCTTCTTGGGCTTCATCTCCTGGCATCCGACACACATGCGCTGGGGTATTTTTTTTACCTTAGGCACCGGCGTATCCCCCCTATTCATATTCAGACTCAAAGAGAACACCGTACTCATCAGGATAAATCTCTCTCATTTGAGATTCGCTCTTAATGTCAATTTTCCAGCCGGTTAATTTTGCAGCCAGGCGCGCATTCTGTCCTTCTTTGCCGATAGCCAGGGATAGCTGGTAATCTGGCACAATAACTCTAGCCACTTTCTCTTCTTCCCATATTTCAACAGCGACAACTTTAGCGGGGCTGAGCGAACTTGCCACAAACTTGGAAGGATCGGGATTCCATTTTATAATGTCTATTTTTTCACCGTTAAGCTCGTTGACAATATTCTGCACCCTCATTCCCTTCGGCCCCACACAGGCTCCGACAGGATCAACATTGTCATCCTTGGAGAAGACCGCCAGCTTGGAACGGGCGCCGGCTTCCCTGGCGACACCTTTAAGCTCCACAATGCCTTCCAGCAGCTCGGGCACTTCCAGTTCAAAAAGCCTTTTCAGTAAGCCCGGGTGAGTGCGTGAAACCAGGATCTGGGGGCCTTTGGTGGTTTTTCTGACTTCTATGATATAAACCTTGATGCGCCCTCCCTGCCGGTATTCTTCACCCGGCATTTGTTCTGAAGGGGCAAGGATTGCTTCCGTTTTTCCCAGTTCTATAAAAACGTTCTTTTGTTCCAGCCGCTGCACAACACCTGTGACTATATCACCCTCACGGTTGGCAAACTCCTCAAAAATTATGTTTCTCTCAGCTTCCCGGATACGCTGGACCACCACCTGTTTAGCGGTCTGAGCGGCAATCCGTCCGAAATTCCTGGGCGTAACTTCTGTTTCAACAATGTCACCCGGTTCATAACTCGGATTAATTTTTTGCGCATCTTCAACTGTAATTTCCTGCCGTTGGTCTTCCACTTGCTCCTTAACAACCCTCTGCGTGTAAACCCTAAAATCCCCGGTTTCACGATCTATGTGGACACGGGCATTTTGCAGCGAGCCAAAATTCCGCTTGTAAGCTGATAATAACGCTGCTTCAATAGCCTCCAGCAGTACGTCGACCGAAATGCCCTTTTCTTTTTCCAGATCCCTCAGGGCTTCCAAAAATTCGGCATTCATTATTTTTCCTCCCCGAAACTATTAAAATTCCGCTTTCAACCGTGCGGACGCTACTTGCTTGTAGGGTATGGTCATTTCAGTTCCTGCCACGTCAAAAGTTATGCTGTCCCCCTGCACAGATGTGATCCTGCCTGTAATATTCTTTTTGCCTTCTACTGCCGCATAAGTGCCGATCACAGCAAGCGAACCTTTAAAGCGCTCGAAGTCAGATAGTTTTTTTAACGGCCTTTCCATCCCAGGTGAAGAAACTTCCAAAAAATATGATTGGGGGATGGGGTCCTTTTCGTCCAGCAATTTATCAATTTTTTCTGAAATCAGGCGGCAGTCCTCAATGCCTATGCCTCCCGGTTTATCTAAAAACACGCGCAGGTACCAGTTGCCGCCCTCTTTTACAAACTCGACATCCACCAACTCCATACCGGATTCTGAGATGCAGGGGCTTACTAATTTCTCAACTATCTCTACAACTCTCATTTTAGTCAACAGCGCGTCCTCCCGGACAAGATTTAGTACTTAGGTGGTTTTAAAGAAACCTTTGGCGCATGATAAGACGAAAGAGTGGGCGTTACCCACTCCTTTACACAAAACAAAATCTCCCTTGCCATAAACCATGTAAAGTATATCACAGAAGATAATTGTTGACAAGGGCAAAATGGGGCTAAGCCCTGTGTTCAACCCTGTAAACTCCGGGTAATGTGGTCAGATGATGCAAAATATCTATCATATTAGCCTCAGGCGACGGTTTGATATAAACCTCAAGCAGCACCTTGCCGGCCTCCATCATTTTGCTCACTTCAACTTTTTGGACTATCCCCAGCCGCTCTTCGATATAAGTCCTGACTACCTTTACTTGTTCAGTTTGATCCGAAACTACTATACTTAGAAGGTCATATTTGCTTTTGCCGCGGATTAAATCCTCAAATGCCCCCAAAAGCACGAGAGTAAATAGGACTAACAGGGTGCCCAGTGTTGCCGCGAGGTAATAACCGGCGCCGCAGGCCAGCCCAACAGAGGCGACGACCCACAAACTGGCGGCTGTAGTCAGGCCGCGGATCAGCAGGCCTTCCCGCATGATCGCGCCGGCGCCCAGAAAACCTATGCCGCTTACTACCTGAGCGGCTATACGGGCCGCATCACCCTTGAATTGATAATGAAGCCCCTCGGAAACCACCATACAGACGGCTGCGCCTACAGCTACCAGGATATGCGTCCTGAAACCGGCGGAATATGTGCGGTAACCAACAAGCAGCCTCTCCCGCTCCAGGCCGATAAAGCCTCCAAGAATTACCGACATAACCAGTCTTAAGATTAAATCACCCTCGCTAATCCCAGCAAACATGGCAACACCCTCTTATTTTGGATGTGAGTCGTGGGAAGTGGGACGTGGGATACAGGCATTCCTCTCAAGTCTTAAGCTTTTTTAATTGCCTCATACTCTCACATCACTGCGATTTTTATTGTGTATGCAAGCTCCATTAATTCCTAAACATCGCGAGAGCGGTATACACCATAGTAAGACCCAATAGGAATACCAGGATCTCACGGCTCATGTCTCACGGCTCACGTCTCAAACTGCTCTTGCTTTTTCAATCGCTCTAGCAATAAAATCTACCGCGTCGCGGGCGGCGTCCGGCTTGCCCAGAGCAGCCGCGGCTTCAGCCATTTTTTTAATTTTATCCGGCTCGGCCAGGCAGGACTGGATGACACCGGTCAGGTTCTTTTCTTCTACTCTGACTCCGGCGCCCGCGGCTGTCATAAATTCTGTGTTTCTTTCTTCCTGACCCGGCAGCGGGTCGATGATGAATATCGGCAGCGCCTGTGCCATTGCCTCGGCGCAGGTCAGCCCCCCGGCTTTGCCAACCATAAAATCGGAAGCAGCCATGAGCTGGTGTATATTTTCAACGAAACCATAAACCTTGACCAGGCATGAAAGGGATTGCGCCACCCTGCTTAGTTTTTCATGCAGCGTTTTATTCGAACCGGCTACACAGATTAACTGGTAATCCATGCTGTCGCCAAGGGTTTTAAGCGAAGATTCCAACGGCCCCATGCCCAGACCGCCGCCCATAAGCAGTATGGCCGGCAGTTCGGGGTCAAGCCCCAGCTGCTCTTTCAACTTTCTTTTATCGCACCTGACACCGAACTCCGGGTTGATTGGAATGCCTGTGGGGCAAACCTGTTGAGGAGCGATGCCGTAATCGACACACTGGTCAACCAGCTTTTCAGATCCAACGATATAGTAGTCTACTTCCGGAAAAATCCAGAAAGAGTGGATAGTATAATCAGTTATCACCCCAAAAACAGGACCTTTAAAAGTACCCTTCTTTTTCATGTAAGAAACAATTCCCAGAGGAAAAGGGTGAGTGCATATAATGCTTTCCGGCTTAAAGTCACCTATGTATTTAACCAGCCTGGGAGCGGCTAAAATGTTCAAAATCCTGTTAAATTCAGTTTTCCCTCTGCCTGATAAGGGCCGTCCATGCTCTGCCTGACGGTACAGGTAACCATATATGACCGGAGACATTTTCAGCATTTCCATGTAGGTCCCCAGAACTACTCTTTCCAGGAACGGGCTGGCATAGCGAAAAGTGTCAAGTATTACCACTTCAGCTCCGGGATTAGCAGACAGCGCCGCTTTCTTCACCGCCTCGGCAGTGCGCATATGGCCCGCGCCTACAGTAACGGATAAAATCAGAACCCTGTTTAGCTTGCTTATTTTCGATACCCTCTTCCAGATTTCACGCTGGGAATAATAGCTGAGCTTACAGTTTGCCCAACAACTCCCGCACCACTGACTCAACTTGATCCAGGGGGACTAAGTACATTTCGCCTGTTTTGCGCACCCGCACCTCAACCTGCTTTTCGGCAACGGCTTTCGAGCCGATGGTTATGCGCAGCGGGTAACCAATCAAGTCGGCGTCCTTAAATTTGACTCCGGCCCGTTCAGCCCTGTCGTCCAGAACTGTTTCAACACCCCCGCTCCACAGCCGGCCGTATATTTCTTCCGCCAGATCAACCTGGCTGCTGTCCCTGGTGTTGACAGGTATGATCACTGTGTGGAACGGCGCAATTGAAGCCGGCCAGATGATCCCGTCCTGATCGTGATTTTGCTCGACGGCCGCGGCCATCGTCCTGGTTACGCCAATACCGTAACATCCCATAATAATGGTTTTGGACGTCCCATTTTCGTCTGAATAGGTGGCGCCCAATATTTTGCTGTATTTGTCACCGAGTTTAAAGACCTGGCCGACCTCAATGCCCCTGGCCTCTTTAAGCTCACTGCCACAACTGGGACAGGGCTCGCCGGCCTGTACCATCCTAATGTCCGTTAAGAGATCAATGGTAAAATCACGCCCGGGATTGACATTAATTATGTGAGCATCACCCTTGTTGGCGCCGGCCACAGCGTTGACCAGTGCCGCTACTTCCAAATCGGCAATGATCTTGATGCCCTTTAAGCCAACCGGACCGGCAAAGCCGACCGCGGCGCCGGTTGCCTTTTTCACAGTGTTTTCACCGGCTAAATCAAGCCGCAGGCAGCCCAGCGCGTTCAAAAGCTTTATTTCATTGACCTCCCTGTCCCCCCTGACCAGGGCTGCGACGACTCCATGCTCATTTTCGTAGAGTATTGTTTTAATAATTTTTTGCGGCTTTATATTTAGAAAAGTGCTTACCTGCTCTACAGTGCGCATGTTTGGAGTTTCTTTTACTGATAGAGGTTTTAATTCTTCTTTTTCTTTTTCGTTTTTAAAGACCTGGGCCGCTTTCTCTACGTTAGCGGCATATTCACAGTCTTCATTGCCGCAGAAAAGGACCGCTGCCTCACCTGAATCAGCCAGCACCATAAACTCGTGCGTATCGCTTCCCCCGATGGCGCCCGAGTCCGCCTCCACCGGCCTGAAAGTCAGGCCGCAGCGCTTAAAAATCTTGGTGTAGGCATGGTACATCTTCATATAGCTTACATCCAGACCTTCTTGGTCCCGGTCGAAGGAATAAAGGTCCTTCATAATAAACTCTCTGCCCCGCAGCAGGCCAAAGCGGGGGCGCCGCTCATCCCTGTATTTGTTCTGGATCTGGTACAAAAGCAGCGGCAGCTGCTTGTAAGAGCTGACTTCCCCTTTTACCAGGCTGGTGATAATCTCTTCATGTGTGGGGCCTAAAGCGAAATCGCGGTCATGCCTGTCTTTAAGCCGGAACAGTTCAGGGCCATACACGTTCCAGCGGCCTGAATCCTGCCACAGTTCCGCCGGCTGTATAATCGGCATCAGCAGTTCCTGCCCGCCCGCGGCATCCATTTCCTCCCGTATTATTTGCTCTATTTTCTTGAGCACACGCATGGTCAGAGGCAAATAATTATACACACCGGCCGCCACTCTTCTGATAAAACCAGCCCGCACCAACAGCTGGTGGCTTATTATCTCTGCCTCCGCGGGCGCCTCCCTCAGTGTAGGCGCCAGTAAAGATGTCGCTCGCATGAAACTCCTCCTGAATATTTTCTTCAAAAATGTTTATTCTTTTTGCCTCTATGGATTGAGAAACGCAATTAAATCTTGCTTTTTAACTTGAAAATTCAAATCCTAAAACCTGTTAATCTATTTTCAAATCCTGTTAATCCTGTCAAATTGTTTTTTCTTTTCACCTAGGTATAAACTATTATCACTTTAATGTTTCAATTTCTTTTAATAGCTCGTCCACCAGCCTGTCCTCAGGCACTCTGCGGACGATCTCACCTTTGCGAAAGATAAGTCCTGTCCCCTTGCCGCCGGCAATGCCGACATCCGCTTCACGCGCTTCGCCAGGACCGTTTACCTCACAGCCCATGACTGCGACCTTGAGCGGCTTGTCCAGACTCTGCAGCCTTTCTTCCACTTCACCGGCAATCTTAATCAAATCTATGCGGGTGCGGCCGCAGGTAGGGCAGGATATAAGCTCAACGCCTCTCCTGCGCAGCCCCAGCGCTTTTAATATTTCATATCCCACTCTTACCTCGTGGGCTGGGTTCCCGGTAAGAGAGACGCGAATAGTGTCACCGATTCCTTCATTTAATAATATACCTATACCCACAGCCGATTTGACTGTGCCGGAATTAAGCGTGCCGGCCTCAGTCACACCCAGGTGAAAGGGGTAGTCCACCTGAGCGGCCAAGAGACGGTAGGCCTCAACCATCAACGGCACGTTGGACGCTTTTAAGGATATTTTAATATCAAAGAAGTTCAGCTTCTCCAGGATTTCGATATGACGCAGGGCACTCTCCACCATAGCCCCGGCAGTGATCCCCCCGCACCTTGCCACAACTTCTTTTTCAAGGGAGCCTGTGTTGACCCCGATCCGGATCGGGATACCTCTGGCCGCTGCCGCCTTCACCACTTCTTCAACCTTATCCCTGCCGCCGATATTGCCGGGGTTGATCCTGAGAGCGGCAACACCGGCCTTAACAGCCTCCAGGGCCAGGCGGTAGTCGAAATGGATATCGGCGACCAGTGGAATGGTAATTTCTTTAAGAATCGCGGGTAGCACCGCCGCGGCCTCCCGGTCGGGTACAGCCACGCGGATTATCTCGCAGCCGTCCATGGCCAGCTGCCTGATTTGCTCTATTGTCGCCGCGGCGTCCCGGGTGTCGGTATTGGTCATAGACTGTACACTGACAGGCGCGTCACCGCCCACCTGAACATTTCCGATGAAAACCGCCCTTGTTTTTCTGCGAACCATAATAATACCCCATATTTTAGATGTGAGCCGTGGGAAGTGAGACGTGAGATTCTGGCATTCCTATTTTGTCGTTAGAATCTAATTTGTTATGCTGCTTAAGTCCGTCACAACGCTTGTCCGGATTTCTTTTTTGGGTCATTGACCCTAAAGGCTATCTTTCATTCCCACATCACACGTCTCAATTCCCACGGCCCATTTCTCACTTCTTACTGCAGGCCGGAGCCTTGATTAACTACAAATATATGCAGAATGTCGTTATAGGTGATGACTACCATTAGCAGTAAGAGCAGCCCGAAACCCACCAGGTGGATGAAATTCTCCCTTACCGGGTCAACCGGGCGGCCTCTAAGCTTTTCCCAGATCAGGAAAAGAATGCGGCTGCCGTCCAGGGCAGGTATGGGAAAGAGGTTGAACAGACCCAGGTTTATGCTCAGAATAGCCGCCATTTGGATCAGCATGAAAAAGCCTACATGAGCGGCTTTGCCTATCTCGGTAACCACTCTGACCGGCCCGCCCAGGTCCGGGGGAGCCTGGCCGAAGATCATCTTGGAAATGAAATCCATGATTGTCACTGTAATTTTCACTGTCCATTCGGCGCCCAGGGAAAGAGCTCTTAAAGGGCCTACCCTTTTATATTCCTCCATTGGGTAGATGCCTATTTTCCCCTGTCCTGCTTCATTTCTTTCTGTCTTCATGGCAAGCTGCAATTTTTCATTGTTTCTGATTACATCAACCGTTATCTCCTGGTCCGGCCTCGCGCCGATGACAGCCACCAGTTCCTCCCATGTGTTGATCGGCTGGCCGTCCACAGCCACAATTTTATCACCGGCCATAATACCCGCTTTTTGTGCCGGGGCGCCGGCGATTACCTCCCCTGCACCGCTAACGTTAGAAGGAACAGGCTCGCCTTGAAAGGAAATCATTACCGCCAGCAATAATATGGCTAAGAAAAAATTCATGATCGGGCCCGCAATAATCACTGATATGCGCTGGAAAACAGTTTTTTTATTAAAAACCCTGTCCTGATCCAGGACGTCTATTTCCTCGTTCGGCTCCATCCCGGCCATACGCACAAACCCGCCCAGCGGCAGCAGGCGAAGGTTGTATGTTGTATCCGCGCCGGGGACAGTGATAAGTTTCGGCCCGAAGCCAAGACTGAATTCATAGACCTTAATTCCTACCAACTTGGCGATCATAAAATGACCAAACTCATGAAAAAATATCAGCAGTCCAAATACAAAAATAGAAGCGACAGCAGTCAGCATTTAAACACCTCAGTTTAGTTTTAAATTAGACTCTTCTCGATTTGTTTTTTTGCCAAATCCCTTGCCCAGTAATCCGCGGCCATAATTTCTTCCAGCCCGGGATTGCTTAAAAGTTCGTGTTTTTCCATAACACATTCTACAATATATGGAATGTTTTTAAAAGAAATAGTTCCACCTAGAAATGATGCCACAGCCACTTCATTGGCGGCATTCAGTACCGCCGGCATGGTGCCGCCCGCCCTTCCCGCTTCATACGCCAGACTCAGGGAGGGAAACCTCTCAAGGTCAGGCGGCTCAAAGGTCAGCCCCTGCAAATCAGTAAACTTTAGCCTGGGAACGGCTCCGGACAAACGGTCCGGATAGGTGAGGGCATACTGTATGGGCAGCCGCATATCAGGCAGTCCCATTTGGGCTATAACAGAACCGTCAAGAAATTCAACGGCTGAATGGATAATACTCTGGGGGTGCACCACAACTTCTATCTTAGAATAGTTTACCCCGAACAGCCATTTTGCTTCAATAACTTCCAGACCTTTATTCATCAACGTGGCCGAATCAATCGTCACTTTATTGCCCATGTTCCAATTAGGGTGCCGCAAGGCCATATCAGCGGTCACCCCTTCGAGTTCTTTTAAGCTCAACTGGTGGAACGGGCCGCCTGAGGCGGTAAGTATTATTTTCTCCACCTGGTCTGAACCAAGGCCGTGCAGGCATTGCCAGACAGCTGAATGTTCGCTGTCAACCGGCAAAATGCCTGTTTTGTACCTGGCCGACAAATCCATTACCAGATGTCCTGCCACAACCAGAGTTTCCTTGTTGGCCAAGGCGATGTCTTTACCGGCGCAAATAGCCGCAATGGTTGGGAAAATACCGGCGGCGCCGGTCACAGACACGACTACAAGATCTGCTTCAGGCATAGTAGCAAGTGTCTCCAGGCCTTCCCTTCCCCGGTACAGATCGGGAATATAGCCAGGCGCTAGTTCGGTTTTTAAACTTGCCAGTTCTTCCTCACCTGACATGGCCGCGGCCAGCGGGCCGAACTCTTTAATCTGGCCGGCCAAAAGGCGCCAATTACTTCCTGCAGCCAGTCCAACAATTTTGAATTTTCCCGGCAGGCTCCTGACCACATCCAGCGTCTGCCTGCCAATAGACCCGGTACTTCCAAGAATAACAATTCTTTTCATGACTTACCCCAAAAAATAGTAATTATTTTCAGAATACAGAATTCAGTAGTCAGAAGTAAGAAGAAGGAATAATATTGTGAATTTTTTATTCTGAATTCTGAATTCTGACTCCTGTATTCTTTTAACATTCCTGTCATATTTTTTCTCACTTTTGAGGATACAGCACCCCGGCTTTGTAGAGTGACTGCACGGCGATTAAGATGATCGGCCCTAAAAACAGACCTGTCAGTCCAATAGTTTTCAAGCCGGCATACATGGCCAAGAGCGTTGCCAGGGGGTGCAGCCCGAGGTTGGCGGACACGATCTTTGTTTCCAGAACTTGTCTGACCAGGAGGACAAGCAAATACAGTATTGTTATTTTTATCCCAAAACCAGTCGCCCCGGTGGCAAAGGACCAGATCAGCCAGGGAACGTAGATTGTGGCTGGCCCCAAAACAGGAATCAAGTCGAAAAACCCTACTGCCAGCCCCATAATCAAGGCATAATCAGCGCCAATTATGTACAGTCCGGTAACACTAATGACAGTTGTGATAAATATCAGCAAGGCCTGGGCCTTAATATACGCCGCAAAGGCGGCGGCAACATCATTTGTGACGGCAATAGTCTTCTCACCCCAGGAGGCGGGCAGCAAGCGAAGTATGAAATCTGCTATCAGCCGCCTGTCGCGTGCCAGGAAGTAAGTGGCCAACAAGCATACCACCAGTACCGCTATGGTGCCTGGCACCATTGACACGAACAGCAGCAGTGAATTGGCGGATTTACTGACCAACCCCTGCAGGTTGGAGGCCAGGTTGGTTATGTTCTGCTCAATAGATGAGCTCACACTGGGTGGTAGTGTAACATAAAAAGCTGTCGCTTTTTCGATCAGCCCCTGGAAGTACCATTTTAATTCCATTGTCAGCGCCGGCAGTGAAACAGAGAGCTGGATCAGCTCAGAAACAAGCTGCAAAACAATAGTGGAAAGAATCACTGTGATAACGCCAAAAGCAACCAGCATAGAGGTAAGTGTGGCTAAACCGCGGGACATTTTCACCCTCTTCTGCAGAAACCTGATACCCGGTTCCATACAGAAACTTAAGACTAAAGCAATAATAAACGGGATCAGGATTGGCAGGACATATTTAAAAGCCGCACCAGCTATTAGTATTGCTATAAAAGCGTAAATAATTACCAGTAAGGTTTTGGGCACTCCTTAATTCACCTCAGCTTTTAATAAACAACAGGACGAAGTAGTATACCAGCGGAGCGGTAAAAAGAGTACTGTCAATACGGTCAAGGATCCCGCCATGGCCAGGGATTAAGGTGCTGGAGTCTTTTACACCGGCCTGCCTCTTAAAGGCCGATTCCAGCAAATCTCCCACTTCTGCCGCCGCGCTGAGTATTAAGCCTAAAATCAGCAGCTCTGTCAATGGCAGGAATGGATATATAAGTGAAAACAAACAGCCGATTACGCCGCCGCCCAGAAGACCGCCGGCCGCCCCTTCAACTGTTTTCTTGGGGCTCAACACCGGCGCTATCCTCCTTTTACCAAAGGCCTTTCCGACAAAATAAGCTGTTGTATCACAGGCCCAGGTTCCGGCAAGCGTAAAAATCAGCCAAACCCACCCGTCTGGCATCATCCTCAGCAGGTAAAAATAATTGAGCAGTCCAACATACATTGTGCTCATTAAAGTCCCTGCGCTGTCAAGCAATGTATAGCGAGGATACAGGGCAACCGCCGCAATAAGATGCATAAATAGAATAATTGTAATTGTCGGGCCGGGGTAGCCATCGCTATAAAGGTATGCGCCGCCGGTCAGGATTAAGCCTCCGGCCAGCGCAAGCCACAATGATGGTTTTAAGCCCAACTTATGTAGCATCCAGGTCATTTCCCTTAGACCAAGGACTGTAATCAGAACTGTCATAAGGATTAAAGGAACACCCCCGAACCATACCGCCAAAATTACCAGGGGAATTCCGATCAGGGCGCTGATTATCCTTTGCGATAGCACTTTTTCACCGACCCGTCAGGATGTTCTGCCACTCTTTAAACCGCCAAAGCGTCTCTCCCGCCTTTGGTATTCTACTATAGCCTCCAGTAAATGCACCCGGCGGAAGTCAGGCCATAGCACATTGGTAAGCCAAAATTCCGTATATGCCAGCTGCCAGAGTAAAAAATTACTAATCCTAAAGTCCCCGGAAGGCCTGATTAACAGGTCCGGGTCGGGCTGTCCGGCCGTGTAAAGGCTGTTGGAAATCACCTTGTCGTCAACCTGTTCCAGATTCAAAGAGTCATCTTTTACCTTTGCGGCAATAGCTCTGACAGCATCTATGATTTCCGTTCTGCCGCCGTAATTCACGGCTACGTTCAAGATCAGGCCATCGTTGTTTCTGCTGCGCTCCGCGGCCATACGAAGCGCCTCCAGCGTCTGAACCGGCATGTCCTGCAACCTGCCGATAGGGTTTATCCTCACTCCGTTTTTACATAGTTCTTCGGTCTCATCATTAAGGTATTCCACCAGCAAATCCATTAAAACATTTACTTCTTCCTGCGGCCTTTTCCAGTTCTCTGTTGAAAACGCGTATACGGTAAGCACTTTAATTTTCAGCTCGGAGCATATTTTAACGATATCCCTTAACGATTCCACACCGGCCCGGTGGCCAAAAGCCCTTGGCAGGCCCCGGCGGTTGGCCCAACGCCCGTTGCCGTCCATAATAATTGCAACATGAACCGGCAGCCTGCTAAAGTCGATTTTTTTTAAGAGGATATCAATCTCTGTCTGGTTGTTTTCTTTTGATTCATTCCGTCGCAAGAAACCGGTAAATCTGTTAAGCATTATTTAACCACCCGTGGCAGTAGTTTAATCGAAAAATCCGCAGCCGCAGGCGCTGCAGATGGACATTGGGTACAACCTTATCCTATATTTATCTATATAAACAACCCCCTCTTATGTGAGGGGGTTTTAGTACTATTCTTCAATGATTGCTCCCGTGGGACAAGCATCAACACAGGCGCCACACTCCGCACATTTTTCGGCATCGATCACATAGATGTCACCTTCAGAAATAGCTTCGTTCGGGCATGACTCCATGCAGGTTCCGCATGCCACGCACTCATCAGTAATTTTGTATGCCAAATTATCCACCTCCTCTCCCTGTATCTTCAAACACTACAGTTACCACCCCTCTATATTTGGATACCTTGTCAAAGCGAACCGCTCTCAGCGCACCTTCCTGCCTCGCTTTAACAGGCCGGGTGATCTTAATATCAACCTCATACCCTAGATTTTTACATATTTCCAGTGCTTTGTCCAGGGGTAATCCAATTATGTCAGGTATAACTGTCATTATTATACCTGCATAATCTCTTGTTCTTTGGTGGATAACAGGTTATCGATTTCCTTAATGATGCGGTCGGTCAGCTTCTGCACTTCATCCTGGTGGCGCTTAAGCTCATCCTCTGAGATTTTCCCTTCCTTCTGGTAAGCTTTAAGGTGTTCGTTGGTATCGCGGCGGACATTGCGCACAGCAACCCTGCCCTCTTCAGCTTTCTTCTTAATCACTTTCATTAAGTCCGTCCGTCTTTCCTGGGTAAGCTGGGGTATGGCCAGCCTGATCACCGTGCCATCACTAGCCGGGTTAATCCCCAGGTCGGATTTTAAAATTGCGCGCTCTATCTCAGGCAGAGCAGTTTTGTCCCACGGTTGGACGACCAGAAGTCTGGCTTCCGGCACTGTAATGTTGGCAAGTTGGTTGACAGGTGTCGGAGTGCCATAGTAATTTACCTGGATTTTGTCAAGCAGAGCGGGTGTTGCCCTGCCTGCACGCATTGAGGCAAACTCCTTCTTAACCACCTCAATGGTTTTTTTCATGTTGGCTTCAGCTTCTTTAATGATCTCCTTCGCCATTTAACTCACCTCCGATATATGTTCCGATTTTTTCCCCCAAAGTGGCCCTTTTGATATTGCCTTCTTGATTTAAATCGAAAACAATCAGCGGTATTTTATTATCCATACACAATGAGGCAGCGGTTGAGTCCATCACACCCAGACCCCTGCTGATCATTTCAATGTATGAAAGCACCTTGAACTTTTTGGCCTGTGGGTTTGTCAGCGGGTCACAGTCATACACACCATCCACTCTTTTGGCCATCAGGATCACCTGGGCCTCTATTTCAGCCGCCCGCAGGGCGGCGGTAGTGTCAGTGGAAAAATAGGGGTTGCCTGTTCCCCCGGCAAGTATCACCACTCTGCCCTTTTCCATATGCCTGATTGCCCGGCGCCTGATATAGGGTTCGGCAACTTCTCTCATCTCAATAGCTGTCATGGTGCGGGTATCAACATCATGTTTTTGCAGAGCGTCGTGCAGGGCCAGAGAGTTCATGACTGTGGCCAGCATACCCATATAGTCTGCTGTGGCCCGGTCCATTCCTTTGGCGCTTCCGGCGACTCCCCGCCAGATGTTTCCCCCGCCGACCACAATGGCCAGTTCCACTCCGCTCTCCGCCACTTCTTTTATTTGCCTGGCGATAGTATTAACAACGTCAGGGTCAATCCCATATCCCAGGGAGCCAGCCAGAGCCTCACCGCTCAGCTTTAGTACAACACGACTGTATTTTGGAGCTACCATACCAGGCAAAAACCTCCTGTCTCCCCAGTGTAAATTCTACAACTTCACCCAAAACTCCTTTTGGGAAAAATTTTATTTGCATGTATTTTGGGTCATCGCTTCTACCTCAGCGGCCAGATCGGATTGTTTCTTCTGAATCCCTTCTCCCAGCTCATACCTGGTGAAGCGCCTGACACTAATATTTTCACCGATTTTAGCAATTTTCTCAGTTATCAGCTGCTGGACAGACATACTAGTGTCTTTGATAAACGGCTGCTCTAAAAGACACATCTCTTTATAGTATTTTTCAATGCGCCCTTCAACCATCTTGTCAACGATCTTGGCGGGCTTGCCTTCATTCAGAGCCTGGGCCCGTAAAATCTCTTTTTCTTTTTCCAGTTCTTCAGCAGGGACCTCTTCCCGGCGCACATATTCCGGCTTTGCCGCGGCAACCTGCATGGCAATGTCCCTGGCCAGGATTTTGAACTCTTCAGTTTTAGCCACAAAATCTGTTTCGCAGTTGACTTCTACCAGCACGCCGATTTTACCGCCGCCATGTATGTATGACTCTACAACACCCTCCGCGGCTATTCTTCCAGCTTTTTTAGCTGCGGCGGCCAGCCCTTTTTCCCTTAAATATACAGCGGCCTTTTCAATATCCCCGCCTGTTTCGGAAAGGGCTTTTTTACAGTCCATCATTCCCGCCCCGGTCCGTTCACGCAGTTCTTTAACTAAACCAGCAGATATTGACATGTATTACCATCCTCCTTTACACTAACTAAATTGTCCCTATGTATGGTATTATAACCATATTTACGCAAGAGATGTCCAACACTCTTTAAGGAAAAACAAAAAAGTCAATATTGTTTATAAAAAGGCAAGAAAAAAAGGCAGGGGTTACTAAAAAATATTGGCCCCCGCCTCTCACTTATTCAGCGAGTTGTTCACCCTGTTTCCCTTCCAGGACTGCTTCGGCCATTTTGCCGGTTAAAAGACGAACAGCTCTTATTGCGTCATCATTGCCAGGTATCACATAGTCGATCTCATCTGGGTCACAGTTTGTATCCACAATGGCCACAATGGGAATGCCCAGTTTGCGTGCCTCGGCAACAGCAATCCGCTCTTTGCGGGGGTCTATTACGAACAAAGCCCCCGGCAGCCGGCGCATTTCCTTAATACCGCCTAAAAACTTCTGCAGTTTTTCTTTTTCGTGCATCAGTTCAGCTACTTCTTTTTTAGGCAATACTTCCAGCGTACCGTCGATCTCCATTTTTTCCAGCTCCTGCAGGCGGTCGATGCGGCGCCTGATGGTCTGGAAATTGGTAAGCATTCCCCCAAGCCAGCGCTGGTTGACAAAAAACATGCTGCAGCGTTCAGCTTCTTCTTTCACTGCTTCCTGCGCCTGTTTCTTGGTGCCGACAAAAAGTATGGTTTCTCCGTCCAGAGAAAGCTGTTTTACAAAATTGTAGGCCTCTTCTACCTTCTTGACCGTTTTTTGCAGGTCAATAATGTAGATGCCGTTGCGGTCCGTAAAAATATAGGGGGCCATTTTGGGATTCCAGCGGCGGGTTTGGTGCCCGAAATGAACTCCTGCTTCCAGAAGTTGCTTCATAGATATGACTGCCACTAATTTACACCTCCTCCCCCAGCGGTTTTGTACCTCCGTCTCCTTCATCTCCCGCAAGGCCCCGGTCAGGGGCACCCTTGTAAAGATCCAGAAACGTGTGTAATTCGCACCAATTGGTATTTTACCATATAGAAAACCCCGGTGCAAGCCGGGGTTTTGAATTAACTTAAATTGTCATGTTTAGTGCTGCTTAAGTCTTTCCAACTCGTCGATCAGCCTGTCGTTAAGGACGCGGATATAGGTGCCTTTCATACCCAGGGACTTGGACTCGATAACCCCGGCGCTTTCAAATTTGCGCAGGGCATTAACAATAACTGACCTGGTAATGCCTACGCGGTCGGCAATTTTACTTGCCACCAGCAGCCCTTCTTCTCCTTCCAGCTGTCCGAAAATGTGCTGCACCGCATCAAGCTCGGAATAGGAAAGAGTACCCAGGGCTATCTGTACCGCCGCCAGCTTGCGGGCGTCCTCCTCAATTTTATCTGCCCTGGCCCGCAGTATTTCCATGCCCACAACTGTCGCGCCGTATTCCGCCAGTATTAGATCTTCATCATTAAAATGATTGTCAAACCTGCCCAGGATCAGGGTGCCGAGACGTGATCCGGCGCCTACAATGGGTATAATAGTAGTGATTTTATTATTGTACCGGCAACGTTTATCAAGAAACACACAAGCATTTTTAGTCTGACAGAAGTTAGCATGAGTTTTGTTGATCCTCATCAAATTTTCGCTGTAGTCTTCTGGAAACTCGCCCCTACCCTCAACAATATCCTTCATAATATCACAGGTCCAGCCTTTCAAGTAAGCGTACCCCAAAACTTTGCCCTGTTGGTCAAGGATATAGACACTGCCTCCAATATTTTCGCTCAGAACTCTGGCAACTTCATTAAAATCAACTGCATGTCCCGCTGATTTCTGAAGCAGTTTGTTTATATCCCGGGTTTTTTCCAGTAATACCCTCATTCTGCCCCTTCTTCCTTTACAGAATGTATCGGCTTAAATCCTCATTCTTTACTAATTCACCCAGTTTTTCGACAACATGTTCCTTGCTGATTTCGATTTCTTTTCCAGAGAGTTCCGGCGCCTCGAATGAAATATCTTCCAGGAGCTTCTCCAGAATAGTATGCAGGCGCCTAGCACCTATGTTCTCCGTTTGTTCATTAACAGTATAAGCGATTTCTGCAATTTCCACAAGCGAATTTTGCGAAAATTTGACTATTACGCCTTCCGCGGCAAGTAATTCGGTGTATTGCTTAATGAGAGCGTTTCTTGGTTCTGTCAAAATTTGCTGAAAATCTTCCCGGGTCAGGCTTTCCAATTCGACACGGATCGGGAAGCGACCCTGGAGTTCGGGTATCAGGTCGGATGGTTTAGAAGTATGAAACGCACCCGCCGCAACAAACAAAACATGGTCGGTTTTAACCGGCCCGTATTTGGTCATAACCGTAGAGCCTTCAACAATCGGCAGAATATCCCGCTGGACGCCGCCCCTTGACACATCGGGGCCGTAGCCCTCCCGCCCGGCAATTTTATCTATTTCGTCAAGAAAAACGATACCATCTTCTTCAGCCCTTTTAACTGCCGCCGCAGTGACCTCATCCATGTCAATAAGTTTCTGAGCTTCCTGCTGGGTCAGAATTTTGCGCCCTTCTTTTACGGTAACCTTGCGCTTGCGCTTTTTCTTCGGCAAAAAACCCCCGAGCATATCCTGCAGGTTGACCCCCATTTCCTCCATACCTGAACCGGTAAACACTTCAAGCATGGGAGGTTTGTTGTCCTCCACCTCGATTTCTATAAATTCGTTTTCCAACTCACCTCTCGCCAATTTCTCACTGAGGATTTCCCTCTCAAACTGGACTCTTTTCACTCTCTGATCCTGGTGCATGTCGATTTGCTCCGGCTGTCTGGAGGTGCCGAACAGCATCTCCAGAGGGTTGCGCGGAGGGGATTCCTGTACAGGATAAGGAGCCAAAAGTTCCACCAGTTTTTCGTTGGCCAGTCTTTCAGCTCTGTCCTGAACAATGGCCAGCCTTTCCTGCTTGACCATCCGGATTGCCGTCTCGACCAGGTCCCGTACCATACTCTCAACGTCCCTGCCCACATAGCCGACTTCGGTAAACTTGGTGGCTTCAACTTTTATGAAAGGCGCTTTTACAAGCCTGGCCAGGCGCCTGGCTATTTCAGTCTTGCCTACACCCGTAGGCCCGATCATCAGGATATTTTTCGGGATTACCTCGTCTCTGAAGTCCTCGCTCAGCAGCTTACGGCGGTAGCGGTTGCGCAGGGCTACAGCCACAGCCTTCTTGGCCTTGTTTTGGCCTACAATATATTTGTCTAACTCCTCAACGATACGGCGCGGTGTCAAATCTTTCACTAATCCTAGCCTCCATG
>ENA-UOYA01001028-UOYA01001028.1-activated-sludge-metagenome-genome-assembly--contig:-NODE-1028-length-31900-cov-7.098163_pt1 | contig 31900 bp, 29 predicted proteins | sample MGYA00238163_ERZ764804 | MGnify/ENA primary metagenome ERZ764804 (study PRJEB28919, sample SAMN05720223) | activated sludge metagenome | isolation source: Anaerobic digester | place: Hong Kong... | reverse complement strand
AAAAAACCGAACACCGTAAGATTGCCGTAGATTGTTTCAACAATACGTGGAACGTCTTAGATAAACTTGAAAAGACAACCGATGACCAAGCAGAAGCCATATTATTGGCGCATACCTCGCTTTGGCATTGGCTGCAATGTGGCGAAGCTATAAATGCACAGCGGGGCGAATGGATGATTGCCCGTGTTTATGCAGTTTTCGAGATGGGCGAAATGGCGCTTTACCATGCTAAACGCTGCTTGGAACTCACACAAAAGCACGATTTTAAAGATTTTGACCTCTCGTTTGGCTACGAATCTATGGCCAGAGCTTTAGCTGTCCTGAAACGCAACGAAGAAGCGCTACATTACTATAATCTAGCCAAAACTTCGGCTGAGGGTATCGCCAAACAAGAAGATAAAGATTACTTCCTGGGTGATTTGGAAACAACAAAGAAGCTTCTAGCCACTAGAAGCTAGAGGCTTCCACATGATTTATTCCGGGCTGAAACTCCCTGCTCAAAAGGGATTTTAGGAAGTCGTAATCAGATTTATTTTCCAAGAAATTAAGATGTGTTACATCTACCAATACAACCTTAAGTTGACTTTGGTATTTGAAATAATCGAGATAAGCTTGTTGAATATTTTCTAAATAACTGGCGGGAATGGATTGTTCGTAATCTCGTCCGCGATGCTTGATGTTGCTCAACAATTTCTCCACCGGAGCATATAAGTAGATAATTAAATCGGGTTTAGGCAAAGATGGATTGATGATATCGAACAACATTCGATATAACTTGGCTTCATCCGATTTCAAGTTTTGATTGGCGAAAATCAATGACTTCTGAAAAAGAAAATCAGACACTGTAAACGTTTGAAACAAACTTCCTTCGCTCAACAGTTTTTTTAAATGCTGAAAACGTTCAGCCATAAAATACAACTCCACCGGAAAAGCATGTCGTTCAGGATCTTGATAGAAACCCGGAAGAAACGGATTGTCTTCAAATTGCTCCAAAATCAATTGCGCATTGAATTCCTGAGCCAACATTTTAGACAATGTGGTCTTTCCGGCCCCTATGCAACCCTCAATGGTGATGAAATTGTAAGACAAGACGTAATTTTCGGCTAAAATAAACGTCTTTACAAATTATCATACACATAAATAGGATCAATCTGCGAAGTTTCGTTCATTTCAACTAACGGATGAATAATTCCATCAGTCAAACGGTACACCCAACCGTGAATAGTTGGACCACCACGCTCCTTCCAAGCCTTTTGAATAATAGACGTTTTAGCCAAATTAATCACTTGCTCCTTTACATTCAGTTCAACCAGACGGTCTATTCTATCTTCTTCGTTTGAAATTAAATCCAATTCTGCTTGATGAAACCGGTAAACATCTTTGATATTTCGCAACCATTTATTAATGATCCCTAAATGTGTGCTTGTTAAAGCGGCTTTTACGCCACCACATCCGTAATGACCGCAAACGATAATATTTTTTACGTTTAAAACTTCAACTGCGTATTGTAATACACTCAGCATATTCAAATCGGTATGAACAACCATATTCGCAATATTCCTGTGAACAAATACTTCTCCCGGTTCTGTTCCTGTAATTTCGTTGGCAGGCACACGACTATCAGAACAGCCAATCCACAGGAAATCCGGAGTTTGTATATGCGATAAACGATTGAAATAATTCGGGTCTAAAAGTGTTTTTTCTTGAGCCCAAGCTTTATTCTCGAGCAATAACTTTTCATGTATTTTCATTTCACTAAATTTTTAAATCCTTAAACATTGGAATCTCATGCCGATTATCGGCTTTAATCTCTACTTTGATATTTTTTAAAGGCGCGTGATGAATAAAATCATTCACAATTTCAACGATATCTTTATCGACATAATCTGTTTTTGAGGCATCAATCAACAAATTAGAATTAACCGGAATCTCTTCCAATTTATTCCGCAAATACGACTTATTCAAAAACGATACTTCATTGCGAAATTTAATCAGATAGTGGCTTTCGTCTTGCACAACAAGAATGGCGGTGCGGTAGCTGCTGCGTAAAATAAAGAACAATGAGCAAGCAATACCGATTAAAATGCCTATCAACAAATCTGAAAAAAGAATAGCAATAATAGTAACTACAAAAGGGATAAACTGATCCATCCCCTTTTTATAAGCTTCCATAAAAATAGAAGGCTTAGCTAACTTAAATCCAACAAAAATCAAAATACCCGCTAATGCCGGCAATGGAATTTTATTCATTAAACTAGGAAAAAACACTACGGCACCAATCAATAAAATTCCATGAAAAATGGTACTTACTTTTGATTTCCCTCCCGCATTGGCATTGGCTGCACTACGCACTATTACAGCGGTTACAGGCAATCCACCAACTAATCCTGAAACGATATTACCTGCCCCTTGTGCAATTAATTCTCGATTTGTTGGTGTTACTCGCTTGTACTCATCTAATTTATCAGATGCTTCAATACTCAATAATGTTTCCAAACTCGCCACAATAGCAATAGTAATGGCGATTTTCCATACATGAACATCCGTAATTGCTGCTAATGAAGGAAAGGAGAAAAAAGATTGAAATGCAGTAAAGGATTCTGCTACGGGGATAGAAACAAAAAATGCTTTTTCTAAAGCAATTGGAGAATGAGAGACCTCTAAAAAATAAGCAATGGCAACACCAATAACAACTACCAACAATGGCGAAGGAAGTAGCGATAGTATTTTGTTTTCCTTAATCCATTTCCGCTCCCAAAGTATTTGTAACAACAACGAAACAATGCCAATTAATACTGCTGCAGGTTGTATATAACGAAACACATGAGCAATTTCGGAAAATGTATTTTCACCATCCTGTTGTATAAACGATTCATCTCCTTCAAAATCGGAATCATAACCAATAAGGTGTGGAAATTGCTTTAGAATTAGGATTAATCCAATGGCAGCCAACATGCCTTTAATAACTGTTGATGGAACAAAATCACCAATAACTCCTGCTTTCAATAATCCCAATATTATCTGAAATACGCCAGCAATAACTACCGCCAATAAAAATGTTTCAAAACTGTGTAAACTAGCAATAGAAGTCGCCACAATAACGGTGAGTCCGGCAGCAGGACCACTCACACTCAATGCTGAACCACTTATAAGACCAACCACAATTCCACCAACTACTCCGGCTATAACACCAGAAAACAAAGGCGCTCCTGAAGCTAAGGCTATTCCTAAACATAACGGCAACGCCACTAAAAACACAACTAATCCGGCTTTTATATCGCCTGAAAATGCTCCAATACCGCCTTTTTCAGACATTAACTTTTCTTTCATATACTATTGATTTCGCTAAAAAGCGAGTTTGAAAATTGATAAACACTAATAAGTTAAAAGTGACACGCTAAGTCACGAACAGCAATCATAACGATTGGTATAGGTTATTGATTATGCTTCGGGAGGAATGTGAAATCCTTTAACAAAAGGAGTGATAATATTTCGATATAAGTATGTATCGTTATAGGCTTTTGCTTCAGAAGAATGGAAATACTGAATTGCAATACCCGAATCAAAGTGATGCACTAAAAAAACATCCCCTTCCTCCTCGGACGACTCCTTTTTGGTTTCGTCTTCTTTTTCTGAATCCAATACATATGCCATGGAGCCTACTTTGCATTTAGCAGCGTAAGTCATTATAGGCTTACCCAATACAAATACAGCAATAAATGTAACTAAAAAATATGTTATGACTGTTTTAAGCATTATCTGTTTGAAACGAAAATATAATCAATTCAATGGGAACAAAGAGCAGCTTCTAATTTGTTGTATTTTTTTACCAATTAAGCGTAGATAAATTCGCCAAAAGCAGATTGCACTTTAACTTCTACTCCTTGGTGAGCCTCTGTATAGCCAATAACATCAGCATGTACCCCAAACGATTTGGCTATAGCAATTATTTGTTGTGCATGTTGCTCTTCTATATACACTTCCATACGCGTACCGCAGTTAAGCACTTTGAACATTTCCTTCCAATCGGTATTCGATTCGCGCTGAATTAATTCAAATAAAGGAGGAATGGGCAACAAGTTATTTTTAACTATACGAACGTCTTCTACATAGTGCATTACCTTAGTTTGTGAGCCACCTGTATTATTGATAATACCTTTGATTTGACCTCGCAACTCTTTTTGCATTTGCATGATAATTGGAGCAAATGTTCTTGTAGGTGAAAGTAAAGCCTTCCCAATATTGAGTGGCGTACCTTCTAATGTATCTGTAACACGTTTAGATCCACAATACACTATAGCCGGATTTAATGAAGGCTCATAAGTTTCAGGATAGTTTTCGGCATAATATTTCGATAGTAAATCATGTCGGGCAGAGGTTAATCCATTGCTTGAAATCCCTGAATTGTATTCTTCTTCGTAGGTTGCTTGTCCGTCTGATGCAAAGCCCACAATCACCAAACCCGGTTTAATATTTTGCGTAAGAATCAAATCTTCACGTTTCATGCGCACGGCAATAGAAGCATCTACAGTTACGGTTCGAACAGCATCGCCTAAATCGGCTGTTTCTCCACCGGTAAAATGAATATTAACGCCTAATCCGCGCATCTTCTCTACGAAAGCATTTGAGCCTTCGATGATAGCCGCAATAACTTCTCCGGGAATATTGGCTTTATTGCGATTGATGATAGAAGTAAAGAGAAAATTATCGGTAGCCCCTACACAGAGCAAATCATCCAAATTCATCACTAGTGCATCTTGTGCAATGCCTTTCCAAACGCTTACATCTCCGGTTTCCTTCCAATATAAATAGGCTAACACCGATTTCGTTCCAGAACCATCAGAGCTTTGTGCAATGCAATAGTGTGCATCTCCGGAAAAATAATCGGGAAAAATCTTGCAAAACGATTTCGGGAATAAACCCTTATCTAAGTGCGTTACTGCATTATGTACATCTTCTTTCGATGCTGATACTCCGCGTTGTAGGTATTTTTCCATTGTGACTTTCGCTGTTAATATTTCAAAAACATTACACCATCTTTCTGCAAACAGCCGAAGCTACTGCATTTAACGAGGCATATAAATGTCTAAATTCATCAAAATTCAATTGTTGATCGGCATCCGATTGTGCTACTTTGGGATTTGGATGCGTTTCAATCAATAATCCATCAATACCCATGGCCACACAAGCTCTAGCCAAATCAGGCACTCCATAAGCATAGCCAATAGCATGACTAGGATCCAATATTACCGGCAAATTCGTGTATTGTTTCAACCAAGCAACGCCACACAAATCGAGTGTGAAACGGGTTTTGGTTTCAAAGGTTCTTATACCGCGTTCGCACAAAATCACATTGGGATTGCCTCCACTCAAAATAAATTCTGCCGCTTGTACAAACTCTTGTAATGTAGTACCGAAGCCTCTTTTCAACAATACAGGCTTTTTCGTTTCTCCGCATTTGCGTAATATACCATGATCGTACATGGCTTTTGCGCCAATTTGAATGATATCGGCATATTCAATTACTTCGTCAATATGCGTACTGTCGCGCACTTCCGTTATGATTTGTAAGCCATACTTATCGCGCATCTTGGCCAATAACTTCAATCCGTCTAATCCTAAACCTTGAAACGTATATGGTGATGTCCTCGGCTTGTATGCCCCGGCACGCAATACTTTCACGCCTAACTCTACGCACAACTTTGCAGCTTGTTCAATCTGTTCTTCCGATTCTACGGAACAAGGTCCCGCTATCATTACTGTATTGTAAGTTGTTCCGCCAATAGCAAAATCGTTAAGCTGAATAGTGCGCACCGCTTGCTGATATTCTTTACTTGCCAATTGAATATCAGATGATGTAACAAAAGACTCTGACACCAATGTTTTAGCGATTTCAGGCACCTCTTTTACTTTTGACGAAGTCACCAAAACATATTTTTCCCCATCAAACGAGATAGTGCTTTTCGTTTCTTTTGCCAGCGTTTGCGCATGTTCTTCTGTTGTTCCTTTATGTAAGTGTAATATCATCAGTTTCAGATTTGAGATTAGCCTTTTGCCAAATTGTTCAAAGGCACTAATCCTGTGAGTTCATTATTGTTATTAATCACCGGTAAAAATAAAATTACCCTGCCAATTGCTTCAATCGTTTTCAACATTTCGCGCACGGTCGCATTTTCATTCACTGAAAAAGGTGTTGCATTCACAAAATCGGATTCAGCAATTCCATCTAAATTCGTCCAATGTTTCAACATAGTTTTGCGCACATCGGCATTCGATACAATCCCACAAAATCGGCCATTTTCATCTTCTATCAAAACGTAACCCGACTTATAATCTTCAATTTTTTGCACGGCCTCTTTAAAACTAAATGTACCGGTTTTGAGTATCGGCAAATAGGCTTTTTTCACCATAAAATCCTTTACGCAAAAGGTTTCTCCGGCATACGGACGAAGTAAATTCAACATGTTGGCGCCATACTCGCTTTTATCCATCAGGTAGGAGCCGGAAACAATGGTATCTACCCCTAACAAACGAAGAATAAAGGCCACTTCACTATTTACACCACCATCAATTGTAATGGATAGGTTAGGATATTCGTATTTAAGTTGATTGATTTTTTGAAAATTCTCTTTTTGAAATTTTCCGCCACTTGCCCCGGGAGTTGTACACATCAACATCACAAAATCTAGTTGCTCTATCAGAGCAGAACCCAATGTGCTTATGTGCGTTTGTGTTGTTATCGCCATGCCTTTCAATGCAGGCAGACTGAAAAAAACGGAATCAATACTATTCATTTCCTCAAACTGCAAACAAACACGTTGCGGTTTTATGGCAGATAATGAAGAAAAAAACTGTTGCGGTTGCGCGTGAATCAAATGCACATCTAAAGGCAAAGTGAGATGTGATAGATTTTCTTCTAAAAAAACAATAACATCTGCTTCTCCTTTCCAATCCACATGCAACATGGTCACCCCAATTTTTTGGAGTTCAGCCACAAGCTCATCAATTGTTTTTTGATTTTGTGCAAAGATGGAGGCAGATATCTTCATTGTTACAAAGGTAATTTTAGAATTGAAATTCCAAGATTTATAGATTATGGTACAATTTTTGATATCAATAAAAATATCCAAAATAGTGGAATCCCCCCTTGCGCATCTGCCTAAAATGTACTATATTCGCGTTCTAAATTATAGGAATAGTGGGAATGCGTCAACTTAAAATCACGAAATCAATTACGAATCGTGAAAGTGCTTCATTAGAAAAATATTTACAGGAAATTGGAAAAGTAGACTTAATCACCGCTGAAGAAGAGGTGGTTTTGGCGAAAAAGATAAAAATGGGCGACCAAAGAGCCCTTGAAAAATTAACGAAAGCCAACTTGCGTTTCGTGGTTTCTGTGGCTAAACAATACCAAAACCAAGGTTTAAGTTTGCCCGATTTAATTAACGAAGGAAACTTAGGTCTAATCAAAGCCGCTCAACGTTTCGATGAAACCAAAGGATTTAAATTCATTTCATATGCGGTATGGTGGATTCGTCAGTCTATCTTACAGGCATTAGCTGAACAATCGCGTATTGTGCGTTTGCCTTTGAACAAAGTTGGTTCGTTAACGAAAATCAACAAAGCATTTCAAACATTAGAGCAAGAATTCGAGCGTGAGCCATCTCCGGAAGAGTTAGCGACTTTATTGAATGTAGAGGAAGATGAAGTAAGAACAACATTAGGTATTGCAGGTCGTCACGTATCAGTTGATGCGCCTTTCGTAAATGGAGAAGAAAATGCTTTGATTGACGTATTGGTGAACCCAAACGCGGAATCTGCAGATGGTAAAATTGCATATCACGATTCTTTACGTCAGGAAATTGAGCGCTCATTGGGCACATTGCACGAAAAACAAGCTGAAGTATTGAAATTGTATTTCGGTATCGGCATGGATCATCCCATGTCGTTGGAAGATATTTCTATGAAATATGATTTGACGAAAGAACGTGTTCGTCAGATTAAGGATAAAGCCTTGATGCGCCTGAAAGCCAGCGCGAAAAGCGAGCTATTAAAATCTTACTTAGGATAAAAACTTTAGGAAGTCCATACATTCAGTTATGGACTTTTTTTTATTAACAAAACAAACCTTTAATCGAAATGGCAGACAGATACGAAGCGGAGCTTAACAACTGGATTAATAACGAGCGAGCAACTTTGGAGCTTTTAGAAAAAGCAAGTAAACTACAACTCAACAACTCGGTAGAATTAGTACTGTTCAGAAGAAAATTATTCGATAAACGCGTAAGTGAAATCATCAACGACCACGCTTATGCTGTAAAATTCACAGGGCTACCTATCAATGTACAATTGACATTGAACTTAACTGCAGCCATTGAAAAATTAAACTTAGCTCCGGCTAAAATCGACATCGGTCGTTTATCAAAAGAATACATTGAAGACGGGTCAAATCCGGATTATGATGCCTTTGTAAAAACGAAATTGGACTCATTAATTAACGCTGAACCAAAAGAATTAAAGCCAAGAGATGTGGTTCTATATGGTTTCGGACGAATTGGCCGTTTAGCGGCAAGAATTTTGATTGAGCACTCAGGATCAGGTCACCAATTGCGTTTGAAAGCAATTGTAACGCGCGATAAAGCTACAGATGATTTAGTAAAAAGAGCTTCATTGTTGCGTAAAGATTCTGTTCACGGAAAATTTGCAGGTGTTGTAGAAGCCGATCAAGAAAGCGGATGCATCATCATCAACGGACATAAAGTACAAATGATTACGGCTGCATCACCTTCATCGGTAGATTACACTGCATACGGCATTAACGATGCTATTGTGATTGATAACACCGGAGCATGGAGAGATGAGGCAGGTTTGAGCGAACACTTGAAATCAAAAGGCGTGAGCATGGTGATTTTGACAGCACCAGGCAAAGGCAATATTCCAAATATTGTTTACGGTGTGAACCACAAACAATATGAGGCCGGACGTGATGGACAGATTTTCTCTGCCGCAAGTTGTACTACAAATGCAATCGTTCCTATTATCAAAGTAATTAGAGAAAACTTCGGCATCGAAAAAGGACACATTGAAACAGTACATGCTTTCACGAACGATCAAAACTTGTTGGATAACTACCACAAAAAAGAAAGAAGAGGTCGCTCCGCTCCTACCAACATGGTAATTACCGAAACAGGTGCAGGTAAAGCAGTTACAAAAGTATTCCCTGACATGCAAGGTCTATTAACGTCAAATGCAGTGCGTGTTCCGGTTCCAAACGTTTCTTTGGCCATCTTGAACTTAAAAATTGCAAAAGGAACTAACGTTACTGATTTAAATAATCTATTGAAAAACGCTTCATTGTATGGCGATTTAGTAGAGCAAATTGATTATTCTATGTCGGCTGAATTAGTTTCTTCAGATGTAATTGGAAACCCTCAAGCATGCGAAATTGATAGTCACGCGACTATTGTTTCAGAAGATGGACAAAACATTGTTATCTACGCTTGGTATGACAACGAATATGGTTACACTTGCCAGGTGATGCGCTTAGCAAAGCATTTAGCCGGAGTAAGACGAAATATTTACTTCTAAAACACTTCAAAAATACCGCTGAAAACCTCAGCGGTATTTTTTTTGAAACATTACCTAAACTGGCTTGGTATTCCATAGATTTAATCTTTCTTTTGTCGGAGAACATTTAACCCATGCGTAACGAATTTGCACAGTCGATTATTAATGCCAAAGCCGGACATGAAAACTTAGTTTTCCTCACCGGGGATTTGGGTTACATGGCATTAGAGAAAGTGCAAGCCTCATTTGGCGAGCATTTCATCAATGCAGGTGTTGCAGAGCAAAACATGATTACGGTTGCCGCTTCATTAGCCCATGAAGGTTTTATTCCTTGGTGTTATAGCATTTCCCCTTTTGTTACGCTTCGCCCCTACGAGCAAATTAGAAACGATGTGTGTTTACACAACTTACCGGTAAAAATTGTGGGTAACGGTGGCGGATTTGGCTATGGAATTATGGGGGCAACACACCATAACATCGAAGATATAGGCGCTCTACGTTTATTGCAAAACATGCGCATTGTTATTCCTTTCAATGGAACAGATGTTGGAGAAGCCATTCAATGGATGATTGCCGATAAACAGCCAAACTATCTTCGTTTGAATTTGGCGGCAAAGACCACTACTACTCCGTTTCAGCAATGGCGTAAAATTAAAGACGGCACAAAAGGTGTGGTAATTGGAACAGGCCCGGTGTTAGAAAATATTTTGCAATTAGAAGAAGCCAAAGATCTTGAAGTTTGGTTGTTGAGTATTTTTCCGGTGGAGCATATTCCTGCTGAATTAAGCGAGAAAATCAATAGCATTGGTAAAGTGCTAACTATTGAAGAACATCAAGGTCAATGCGGGATGCACGAAACATTAGCTTCTCTTTTCTTGCAAAACGGGAATAAAGTAAACACATACATACCACTTTACGCAACTGGTTACCCTAGCGGAAAATATGGCAATCAACTTTGGCATCAAGAAGAAAACGGCTTGGCCGGACAATCGCTTGTTGCTTCCGTTCATAAACTCATCAACGCATGACAGCCGAAGAACTAGAGCAACTTCGTTTCCCGATAGGTAAGTATATTTTTGATGAAACTATTTCTGCCGAAACGATTCAACAGCAAATTCAGTGGCTTGCTGATTTCCCAAAACAACTAAACGCATTAGTTAACGATTTCGATGAAACGAAACGACTAACCACTTATCGCCCTGATGGTTGGACTGTGGCTCAAGTGGTGCATCACATAGCCGATAGTCATATGAACGCCTACATCCGTTGTAAATTGGCCATTACAGAAAACAATCCAACTATCAAACCCTACAAAGAACAGTATTGGTCGGAAACTGTTGATGGAAGGTCACCGGACATTAGCATTTCTTTAAGTTTGATTGAAGGCGTTCACCAACGCTGGGCAATGTTTCTTCAATCGTTGAATGAAACGGAGCTAGAACGTACTGTTTATCATCCACAATATGAAAAGACGATGTCGGTTAAGTATATCATTGGTTCCTATACCTGGCACTCAAGGCATCACTTCGAACACATCCACCAATTGAAAATAAGGAGCGGCTGGTAAATCCCACTATCTAAGGAGAAGTTCGTTCCCGTATTAGAATTATTCAATAATTTCTGCATCTTTATGCCATGTCTTTAGCAGAAAAAATTCAAGAGGAAGTCTTAAAACTTCAAGGACCGATTGTAATTTTCGGGGCAGGTGGATTTATTGGCGCCAACTTGTTTCGCCAAATCGCGCAATACCGCCAAGATGTTTTTGCCGTTACGAGTAAGCCTTTTATACCTTGGCGTTTAGATGATTGCGATCATAAAAAGATTTTGCATTGCAACATCACCAAAAAATCGGATATAGAGCAGTTGTTTGAAGAACATCAATTCAAAACTATTTTTACCCTTGCCGCCTATGGTGCCTATTCAAAGCAAGATGATATTGATTTAATTCACGAAACCAATTATATCGGGCTACTCAATCTACTTGAACTGTCCTCCAAGTTTTCGATAAAAGCCTTTATTCATGCAGGAAGTTCATCGGAGTATGGATTGAACTGTGCTGCTCCTAACGAAGATGCTCCGCTACAACCGAATTCGCATTATGCTGTAACAAAAGCAGCGGCTGCGCAAATGATAAAGTTCTACGGCACCATTAAAGAAATGCCGGTGTTGAATCTTCGCTATTACTCTATTTACGGACCTTTTGAAGAACCGGATCGTTTGATTCCGCAACTCATCGATAAAGGCATGAAGGGCACTTATCCGCCTTTGGTTCAGCCCGATATTTCGCGCGATTTTGTTTACATTGATGATACTGTTTATGCTACGCTCCTATCAGCAAACAGCGACTTTCTAAAAACAAGAGGGAAGTCAATCAATATCGCTAGTGGAGCAAAAACAACCATTCGAGAAATTGCCACTACAATAAAAAATGTATTCAACCTTTCCAATGAGCCTGAATGGGGTGATTTCCCCAATAGAAAATGGGACTTAAAAGATTGGTATGGAAATGCCGCTTTAGCCAATCAACTTTTAGGTTGGCAAAATGAAACGAGTTTAAAAGACGGCTTAAGCGCTACTTATTTGTGGCAAAAAGATTATGCAAAACCATTGTACGAAAAGAAAATTGTACAAGATAAAATCCGACATAAACTATCGGCTGTAATTGCCTGTTATCGTGATGCTGAGGCGGTGCCCTACATGTATGAGCGATTGACGAATACCTTCCGCAAAATTGGCGTGGATTACGAAATCATTTTCGTAAATGATGCTTCACCGGATAATGCTTCGGAAGTACTACAGCGCATTGTAAGTAAAGATGAACATGTTATTGCCATAGAGCATTCTAGAAACTTTGGATCTCAGGCAGCATTCCTAAGTGGTATGGAAATTTCTACCGGAGATGGTGTAATACTTTTAGATGGAGATTTGCAAGATCCACCTGAGTTAATCGAGCAATTCTATGCAAAGTATCAGGAAGGCTATGATGTTATTTATGGCAGACGTGTAGCAAGAGAAGGAAATCAATCGTTAGCACTATTCTACAAATTGTTCTATCGTGTGTTTCGTTCTGTTTCTTACGTTCCGATTCCTTTGGATGCCGGAGATTTTTCATTAATGGATAGAAAAGTAGTTGAAGAACTAGTGAAAATGCCCGAAACAGATCAGTTTATGCGTGGGTTGAGAGCATGGGTTGGCTTCAAGCAAATTGGTGTAGATTATGTTCGTCCGGAGCGTATGTTTGGCGTTACTACAAACAATTGGCGTAAAAACATCGGATGGGCAAGAAAAGCGATTTTTTCATTTAGTTATGTGCCGCTGGAATTGCTAACTTATGTTGGAGCAGCACTTACCGCAATTTCGTTTTTAGCAATAATCATACAGATTGTAGCCTACTTTGTGAATAGTAATATTCCACATGGTATAACATCAATCATTGTTTTAATTCTCTTCTTCGGAGGATTGAACATGATGGCTGTTGCTGTAATTGGCGAATATCAAGCTAAGATTATTGAAGAAGTTAAAAGACGTCCGAAGTTTATTCGTAAGCGTATTTTCAGAAGAGAACGCTAAGCTTTTTCGTTTTTTTTGCATTACGCTTAACGCTATGATGTTTAACTAGCATCAAAAGAAATGTATTGGTATATACATGATGTATCTATTACTTCTACTTGATCTGAACATCAAAAAAAACAAGCCATTTTTCAAAAAAAAGTATATTTAAAGCCTCAAGAAATTAAATGGCATCAATTAAAGACGATCAAGGATTTAACCAGGGTTTTGAAATGACCCCTTCTACGGAAGTGCGTATGCGTAGACGCGCAGACTACCTTATGTCGGCAATGACAGAAGGCAACAACAAAACAGTTCTCGAAATCGGTTGCGGAACAGGCGAAATTGCCTTTTGGATAGCTGAAAAGAAACAACATAAAGTTATTGGAACTGATATTTGTAAACCTTTCATCGATTTTGCAAACGAAAACTTTAAAAGAGATAATTTGAGTTACGAAGTGTTGGATTTCAATAATCCGGAGGATATTAAAGGAAGAAAATTCGACTATATTATCGGGAATGGAATATTACACCATCTTTATTACAATCTCGATCAAGTATTGGTTACACTCAAAGACTTATTAGCAGAAGACGGAAAACTAATTTTCTACGAGCCCAATATGTATAACCCATATATAGCAGCTATCTTCAACATTTCATTCCTTAGAACAATGGCTCACTTAGAGCCCGATGAAATGGCCTTTTCTAGAACATTTATTCGTGAAAAGTTAACGAAAGCAGGCTTTGGTAAAGTAGAAGTGGAATACAAAGATTTTCTACTTCCGGGAATTCCTTATTTCCTAGTAAAACCATCGATAGTTATTGGTGATGTTTTGGAAAAAATTCCGTTTACCCGTTTTGTATCACAATCGATTTTTTTAACTGCGTCAAAGTAAAGTTTAATGGCTGAAAATAGAAAAGGACTCTACCAATTCATTAGTTTTCCTTGGGTTTATAATTTAATTCAACTCATTGCCGGTGCACCTATGTACCGCAACAATATGGTCAAAAACTATGTAAAACCCTTTGAAGGTTGTAAGATTTTAGATATTGGTTGCGGAACTGGGGAATATATCGAGCACCTGAAAAAATATGTAACTGATTTCGAGTATAACGGTTTTGACGGTGAGCAATCTTACATCGATTCTGCCAATGAAAAATACAAAGACGAAAAAAACATTCATTTCTTCCAAAAAATGCTCACTGAAGATACAGTGAAAGAATTCAATAACTACGACATTGTTATGGCAATTGGATTAATGCATCATTTGGATGATCCTATCGTTGTCAATTTATTGCAAATTGCCCGTAAGGCATTGAAACCTGGAGGTATTTTCGTTACCTATGATACCGGTATTTTCGACAATATGACGTTCATGGAAAAGTTCTTTGCTAAAGCTGATCGCGGAAGAAGTATACGTACACAAGCCGAATATGAAGCTTTAGTAAAACAAGCCTTTACTGATTATGAAGTCCATTCTCCGGTATTGACCTATTACAATAGCAGAAACTATGTTTTTGTTTGCAGAAATTCATAAACTAAACGTTTATTATGGCAAAGCAACAACCTAAACAAAAAAGTACAACTCCCGGCACGGAAACGAAAGCCGTAACATCGTACCCAACACTTTCCGATTCCCAACAAAAGAATTGGAAATATGCATTTTTGATCATTGCTGTTGCCCTCTTTTTTGTTAGACCTATTTTAAGTTATCATTTCGGGCCAAGTAGCGATGAGGTCTATCACAAAGTGATTGGCGATTTCTCCTACGATTACCTCTCCACAGCAGGAAAAAACGATACCATTTTCCATTATTCTCCCAATGGGCGTGACGATGGTGCTCTATTGCTAAACTATGGACCTTTATTGGAAGTTACGGCATCTGCATTATATAAAAATTTCAATTTAGATCCTTTGCCAACAAGGCATTTAGTGATTACTCTCTTTACCTTTTTGTTATTCCTTTTTGCCGGATTAACCGGAAAACAAATTGGCGGATGGCGGGCAGGAACAATAGCTATGCTATTCATGGTACTTGCACCTAGAATTCTGGGCGAAGCCTTCAACAACCCTAAAGATCCCCCTTTTGCAGCCGGTTACATGATGGCTATTTTTGCTCTGATTTATTATTTTGAAAAACTTCCTAAGCCTACTTGGAAAGCAACGCTATTACTCATGTTGGGTATTGGATTGGCTTTTGCAATCCGTGTAGGAGGATTGTTGCTTTATGCATATCTCGGACTTTTCTTGCTAATCGCTTTGTTGAGTAATGAAGAATGGAAAAAGAAGTTATTGGCATTCGACTTTACATACTATCGCCCTTTGATTATAAGTCTTTTGGTAGTATTCTTTGGGTCTTGGATTATTGGCATTATTACATGGCCGGCTGCGCTCAAAGCTCCATTTACGCATCCATTTTATGCACTTCAAGTACAATCCACCTACCCTACTGTAATTCGTGTTTTATTTGGAGGAGAATACATTCCATCAAACGAAGTGCCTTGGAATTACAACCTTACCTATATTGCATATACAACACCAGTTATTACACTTATAGGCTTAGTAGCATCCATTGTCTTATTCCCTGCAATGCGCAAAATGTATAAAACGCAGTATCTCGTTTTACTGTTGTTTGTATCGCTTTTCCCATTGTTTTACATCATCTACAAAAAATCGGCACTATTGAATGGCTGGAGACACAGCTATTTCACGTTTACCGGTCTTTGTGTAATGGCGGCATTAGGCTTCGAAACGTTATTCCGCTTGATAAAACCAAAGGTAGGGCAATATGTGTTGTATGCTGTTTTAGCTTTAGGCATATTGTCTCCGGCTTTGTTTATTGTCAACAACTTCCCAATGATTTACGTGTATTTCAATGAATTAGCGGGTGGTGTTGACGGCACCTATGGCGATTATCAAATGGACTATTACGCCTGTAGTGCAAAACCGGCTGCCGATTGGATGACAAAAAATGTTCCTATGAATGCTGGAGAAAAAATTGTATCCAACAATCCATGGGAATTGAATATGTGTTGGGAAAGCGGAAAATCTCCACGAAAATCTGAATACATCCGCTTCCGTGAACGCAATGAACAAAACTGGGATTATGCCGTTTTCCTTCCGCAATTTGTGGATCCGAAAATGATGAAGCGTCATTTCTTCCCGCCAAAAGGCACCATTCATGAAATCAAAGTGGATAATTCCGTAATTGCTTGTGTGGTGAAACGGGAAAACAAATCTGATTTTTATGGCATTGAAGCTGTGAAAAAAAATGATTTTGTGAATGGTATCAAGTTATTGGAAGATGCCGTAAAATATGATGGCTACAATGAGATAGCATGGACATACTTAGGTATTGCCTACGCAAATACCGGAAGGATGCAAGAAGCTTCAACTGCTTTAACGAATGCAATCAATATTAGTCCAGAGTATCAACTTCCGCAATACTACTACCAACAAATTGCAGGTCAAGGTCGCTAATTAATGTAACCCCTATTGCTATGAAAAAACTACTTTTCGCCATCAGTATTTTACTTTTTGCTTCGTGTGAAAAGAATAAAACATGTTCAACACAATGCCCTACAAATACAATGTGTACGATGGAATTTAGAAGCATAAATGTAATAGTAAAAAACACAAATGGGTTACCACTCTCTTTAGATAAATACAGAACAATCAAACTAGAGAACAACGAGGAAATTGATTTGCAATCAGGAATAACTTTGTTCGAAGACACTACACGAAAAAACACCGGAAGCTATCCAATCATTGACGATAGTCATACCGAGAAGACTGATCGTTGCGGAAAATATTTTCGTTTCCAAGGGTATATCAACAACCAAGTGGTAGTAGATGCCCAATATAAGGTTAGCCACGATTGCTGTCACATCCAACTCGATAGTGGCAGTACACAAATTAAGCTTTAATATTTTGGCGAAAGTATTTGTTAATTTAACAGAATCTGTTTAACCTTGCTAGAGGAGTATTTCCTTTACCCGATAGCCGAAAAGGGATTTAATGAGTAGGCACTAAACGAAAAACCAATTATGAAAAAACTTTTATTCTTCGCTCTTGTAATTGCAGGTATTACTAGTTTAAATAGCTGTGCAAAATGTTTGAAATGCAAAAACTCTACAGAAAGTCAAAAATTTTGCACAAAAAACAATGAAGATCAAGCTGATTTAGATGTTGCAAAAGTATATTACGAAAGTAATGGCTACAAATGTGCCATTTCTACAGGTAGTTTGTAAATATTTCTTCCCTATTACGAAAGCCACTGTAATACAGTGGCTTTTTTTATGCCCGTTTATTCATCATTATCGTTTTATTTAATGGTAATTTGACTTACATTTATTACTCACAAATACACTACAATGAAGCGAACGCATCAAAACATCTTACCTCTCTTCACCTTCGTAACTTTACTGTTCTTATCTTCTTGCTTTAGAGATAAACAGGCATCTAATACAGGATCTACGGGTGCCGATTATTTCCCTGTAAAAGAATACACGCTAAAAAACGGATTAAAAGTATTTATCACTGTAAACAAAACTGCACCACGTATTCAAACAGCTATCACTGTAAAAGCAGGAAGTAAATACGACCCACCTCAAACAACCGGATTAGCACACTACTTAGAACATATGCTATTCAAAGGTTCTCATCAATTTGGAACAGTTAACTACGACAAAGAAAAACCATACCTTGATTCTATCTCAGCGCTCTTTGAGCAAAGAAAAAATGAGCCTGATGCTGAAAAGAAAAAAGCAATTTACAGTAGAATTGATTCTTTCTCTTACGAAGCTTCAAAATGGGCTATTCCCAATGAATACGACAAAATGGTGTCTTCTATTGGCGCTAAAGGAACAAATGCCTTTACAGATAGAGATTTAACGTGCTATGTAAATGATATCCCTTCCAATGCATTAGACAAATGGCTTTTTATGGAAAGCGACCGTTTCCAAAACCTAACATTGCGAATTTTTCATACTGAATTAGAAGCTGTATATGAAGAATTTAACATCAGTACTTCTTATGATCAGGAATGGTCGTCTCAAGCAGTAGATTCTTTACTTATGCCTAATCACCCCTATGGTAGCCAAACTACAATTGGCTTGAGTGAACATTTAAAAAATCCGTCACTAATCAATATCCAAAACTATTTCAACACCTATTATGTACCTAATAACTGCGCTATTGTTTTAAGTGGAGATTTAGATCCAGATAAAACGATTGCCCTCATCGAAAAATATTTTGGAAGTTGGAAGGCTAAAGAAGTACCGAAATTTGTACGTGAAGAACCGATAAAAATAACTCAACCGCTCTATACAGAAAAGAAAGGGCAAGAACCGGAGCATGTTTATGTTGGATTTCGATTTGATGGGGCGAATACTCGCGACCCTCTTTACGTAAAGCTTGTAGATGCTATCCTTGCCAATGGCAAAGGTTCAGGCTTAATTGATTTGAACTTGAAGCTATCACAAAAAGTATTGGATGCTTACAGCACCTTCAGCGACAATAAAGATTACACCATTCAAAAGCTCTATGGTCAGCCGAAAGAAGGTCAAAAACTGGAAGAAGTTAAAGACTTATTGTTGGCACAAATAGATTCTGTAAAACAGGGGAACTTTCCGGATTGGTTGCTCAAAGCAGTAATCGACAACATGAAATATGACATGATTAAACAAGCCGAAACGAACCAAGGACGAACGTTTGATATCGTATTCGCTTTCGTAAAAGATATTTCATTAGAGGATCGCAAAAAAGAGATTGCTGAATTGTCGAAAATCACTAAAGCCGATATCATCAAATTTGCCAAAGACCATTATGGCAATAACTATGCAGTTTGTTACAAACGTATGGGTGAACCAAGCTTATACAAAGTGGAAAAACCTAAAATCACCCCTGTTGTATTGAACAAAGATTCTATTTCTGCTTTCCGCAAACAATTTGACGCCATGGCTGAAAGTAAACAAGAGCCTAAGTTCTGCGACTTCGACAAAGAAATCCAACATACACAACTCAATCATAATGTGCGTTTAGACTATGTACATAACGATTTAAACAAAACCTTTAAATTGAATTACATTTTCGACATGGGAACCGATAATGATTCACTATTAGGTTTAGCCATCGACTTCCTTCCATACATGGGTACTAAAAAATACAATGCTGCTGCATTGAAACAAGAGTTCTATAAATTAGGATTGGTATTCGATGTAAGTTCTTCCCGAGACCAAGTCTATATTTCATTATCAGGCTTAGAAAAAAATCTCAACGAAGGTATTACCCTATTTGAACATGTATTAAGTGAATGCACAGCCGATCAAAACGTTTATAATGAATTTGCACAGAATGTCATCAAAAAACGTTTAGATGTTAAACTCGACAAAGATGCTATTCTATGGGAAGGATTATTCAACTACGGGAAATACGGTGCAAAAAATCCGAACAACGATATTGTTTCCAATGATGCACTTACAAAACTTGATGCGAATACGTTGAGCGCTATTATTCATCAGCTTTCCAAATACAAGCATAAAATTTTCTACTATGGTCAAAATGATATTGAAGTTGTGCGTACAATACTCAACGAGCTACATAAAACAAATGCTTCACTCAAAAACTACCCAACAGCAAAAGTATACGCAGAGGTAACTTATGAAAAACCGGTGGTGTATTTTTGCAACTACAATATGAAGCAAGCGCAAATTGTAATGCTTTCAAAAGGAGATTTATTCAATGAATCGATTGTGCCTGTTGTGAGTATGTTCAACGAATACTATGGTGGCTCAATGGCATCAGTTATATTCCAAGAAATCCGTGAAAAAATGGCTTTAGCCTATTCTGCATTTGGCAATTACAGTATTCCGCAAAAGAAAGATGAATCGCATTATGTGTTTGCCTTTGTTGGAACGCAAGCCGATAAATTGCCTACTGCTGTAGATAAAATGACAGAATTGCTGAACGATTTACCGGAAGCGCAAGCACAATTTGATATGTCGCAACAATCGTTAATAAAACGTTTAGAAAGCGATTGGACAACCAACGACAAAGTATATTGGGCTTATCAAACGGCCTTGAAACGAGGCTTGAATTACGATATAAAGAAAGAAATTTACGAGAAAGCAAAAAACATAAAGTATGCTGAAGTAAAATCTTTCTTTAATGCCAATGTTAGCCACAGACAATATGTGTACTTAGTTGTGGGCAACAAAGGCGATATAGACATGAATGCACTCGCAAAAATGGGAGAAATTAAAGAGTTATCACTTACAGAAGTTTTCGGGTATTAATTCAATTGATTTGCATAAAAAAAGCGCTCCAATATGGAGCGCTTTTTTTATATCATTTGTATAACTTATTTCTTACCAAACACCTTTTTCAAAATATCGGTAGTTTGAGCCATTGGATCTTTTCGAATTTTTGCTTCCTCTTTTGCTACCATCACAAATAAACCGTCTAATGCTTTACGCGTAACAAAGTCTGTCAAATCAGGATTGATTTTCTGAACAAATGGTATTTGATTATATGTACCCATAATTTCACTCCACAATTGAGTTGTCATTGTTTTATCAAGTACTCCTTTAATCTTAGGACGGAAAGCTGCAACCAACTGTTCGTTTGTTGTTCTTTTTAAAAACTGAGTAGCTGCATCCGTTTGTTGGTTGCTCACAATATTCACAGCATCGGCAATGGTCAATTGTTTGATAGAATTCACAAAAATTGGTGTTGCTTGAACAGCTGCTTCTTCTGCAGAACGGTTAATTTGCAATACTAATTTATCCACCAAACTTCCTGCACCAATCATTTGTAATGCACTCACTATAGGTTGAGCTTCCGTTGGGAAAGGAATTTTAATTAAGCTATTACCAAAGTAACCATCTTTTACCGACACAATTTTAACGCCATTAGTAATACCGTTCAACAAAGCATCTTTAATTGCATTAGCTGCATCACCTTGGGAGTAACCACCTCCGGTTGCACCACCTAAAACAGTTCCAATAACATCGCCAATTCCTCCTCCTGATGTAGTAGAAGAGCCCGTATTTGTTGTTGTACTTGTAGTAGAAGATCCAGTTGTTGCGCCTCCCCTTGTGGATGTAGAGGTAGGAGGTGTTGTATTGGTTGTAGGTGTATTTGTAGGAGTAGTTGTAGTTGTACTAGCCCCACCGCGAGTTGTAGTTGTGGTTGTGGAAGTACTTTTGGGGCCCGTTGTAGAAGTTCCAGTATTAGAAGTAACGGTACTTTTAGTGCCTGTTGGAAGAGCAGTGGGGGCAGCAGGTTTCTTACCCGATGTATTTGTTGTTTTAGTAACTACTTTAGTTTTAGCCACAACTTTCTTCGTAGTAGTTGAAGTTTGAGCATATGATGCACATCCCATCATAATCGCAGTTAAACCTATTATCAATAACTTTTGCATTGTTTATATTTTATATTGTAAGTTAACCAATAATCTTGCCAAACAAAAAAGCACTGCGATCAACAGTGCTTTTTTGTTCACAAAATTTAAATGATTAGTACTCTTCCTCGTTAAAGAAAAAGTCTTCCTTAGTAGGATAATCTGGCCAAATATCTTCAATACCTTCGTACATTTCTTGATCATCGTCCAATTCTTGGAGATTCTCGATTACTTCAACCGGAGAACCGCTTCGAATAGCGAAATCAATTAAATCGTCTTTAGTAGCCGGCCAAGGGGCTTCTTCAAGGTATGATGCAAGTTCTAGTGTCCAAAACATATTTTTCTTAGATTAGGGAGCGCAAAAGAATACAATTTTTCTGCAAAATGAAAAATTTTTTTTGAATTGATTTTAGCAAAGTATACATTCTGCCTATTTTATCCACATTTAAGGGTTGGGAAGCACGGCAAATAATGACTAAATTTGTCGAAACATTTACCTTGAAAAGGAATAAAGCATTATTGGTCACGTTTTTATGCTCATTTATAGCATTAGTAGGGTTAGGCCTACTTGGGATACTATTCTACAAATTACACAATGCCGAGCGAACTATTAAAGAGTCGTTTGTAGTAGAAATTGTTTTCAATCGCAGTTCTTCGCAAGAAAATTCGTTATCAACATTGAGTGCAATTAAACGCTCGAACTATTGTCTGGAGGCAACTTTCATTAGCAAAGATAGTGCATTAAGTATCGTCAAGAACGAAATTGGAGAAAATGCAGTAGACTTTTTAGATAACAATCCCCTCTACAATTCTATTCAACTCCACCTCAGAGACGAATACGTACGTTCTTCATCTATTGCTAAGATAGAAACCCAACTAAAAGCCATTAAGGGGATTGACGATGTACGCTACTCTGCTGAATCGATAGCCCAATTAGAAAAAATCTTGCCGGTAGTTAAAATCTCTACGCTTATTGTCGTTGGCGTTTTAGTGTTCTTCATCTTACTTGTAATATTTTTTATTACTCGACTCACACTATCGTTTGAAAAACAGAGTATAGAAAGCATGAAATTGTTTGGTGCTACGCGTTGGTTCATTGTAAAACCATTTTTGGGAGGAGCTTTACTTGTTTCCGTTTTATCAGCTATTTTAGCCTCTATAACAATTTTTGGCATAGGGTATTACATGAATTTTACCTTTGCTCAGCTTAATTTAATGAATGATTTATATACATTCGCAAATCTAAGTGTGGCATTGATTTTGTTCTCGATTGTCTTTATTCCGCTTAGCACCATTTTAGCACTCTTAAGATATTTAAAATTTTAAACATGGCAACTTTAAAACCCGTATCAAAACCAAAAGTAGATACGCCTAAATCAACAAGTTCAAAAACCCCTTCAACGTTCATGTTCAATAAAGACAATTATACCCTAATGATATTGGGTATCGTAGTTGTTATTATCGGTTTTTTATTGATGATTGGCAGCAACAATGTGAATCCAAATGTCTTTCCAACAGATGAAATCTATAGTTTCAGAAGAATTACGCTAGCACCACTTGTAGTAATGATAGGATTTGGAATAGAAATTTTTGCCATTTTAAAGAAGCCTGCTGAAGCATGACAACATTTGAGGCGGTTGTATTAGGGATTGTAGAGGGGCTCACTGAATTTTTACCTGTTTCTTCAACAGGACATATGATTTTGACGCAGGCTGCTCTGCAAATACAAGAATCTTCCTTTGTGAAGGTTTTCTTGATTAATATTCAGTTTGGGGCTATTTTAGCGGTTTTAGTTACCTACTTTAGACGTTTTTTCCAATCACTCGACTTCTACAAAACCTTAATTGTTGCGTTTTTACCGGCAATGGTTTTTGGGTTTACGCTCAATAAATTTATCGATTCGTTGTTAGAGAGTGTTCCCGTGGTTGCTGTTATGCTTATTCTTGGTGGAATAATAATGATTTGGATCGACAAGCATTTTCAAGATGCCTTAATTCCTGAAGAAGAGGAAATACACATCGATGAAGACGGACATGAAACAATTATCTACCCTCCTTTACCAACTTATAAACAAGCTCTCATTATCGGCCTATCGCAGTGTATCGCAATGATTCCAGGAGTTTCGAGAAGTGCAGCTACTATCATTGGAGGATTAACTCAAAAAATGAGCTTTAAAAATGCAGCTGAATTTTCTTTCTTTTTAGCAGTACCTACTATTTCAGCTGCTGCATTATATAAAACATATGCAGGATTTAAAAGCATTAAAGGTGTTCATATTGAACAATTGATTTATGGTAATATCACATCGTTTATTGTAGCGTTGATTGCCATTCAATTTTTTCTAGCTTTCCTTAATAAATTTGGATTGAAATATTTCGGGTACTACAGAATTGTCCTCGGACTTATCATTCTAATCGGGATTTACGTATTCCATTTACCATTTCAAATTTTGAAATAAGGCTTCCTTAAAAAAGAGAATTTTGAAATTTACAGCTACTCAATTTTTGTCTGGGGAAATATTACTGGTAGATAAACCACAAAATTGGACGTCTTTTGATGTGGTCAATAAATTGCGTTATGCGATTTCTAGGAAAACCGGGAAACTAAAAGTAGGTCATGCAGGAACACTAGATCCATTAGCTACCGGTTTACTCATCATCTGCACCGGAAAAAAAACGAAGGAACTTGACAACTATCAAGCACAACAAAAAGAATATACCGGAACACTTAAGTTAGGGGCTACTACTCCGTCTTTCGATGCAGAAACGGAAGAGCAAAATCCAATGCCTTTTGATACAATAACACCGGCAATGATTGAAGATACGGCAAAACGCTTAACGGGTATCATTGAACAAACACCTCCGCAATATTCTGCAGTGAAAGTAGACGGCAAAAGAGCTTATGACATGGCTAGAAAAGATAAAGCCATTGAAATTCCAAAACGAACAATCTCCATTTTTGAATTTGAAATCACAAACATCGAATTGCCGTTTATCGATTTTAGAGTTCAATGCAGCAAAGGAACTTATATTCGAACATTGGTTAACGACTTTGGACAAATGCTCGGCTGTGGGGCTTATATGACGGCATTACGTAGAACGAAGAACGGATTATTCACTATCGAAGACGCTTGGAATTTGGAATCGCTGATTAAAAGCATTGCTGAAATTGAAACTGACAAACAAGGATGAACGTTTTTAGAAACATAGATGAACTTCAACAATTCAATAATGCCGTCATTACTATCGGTACTTTTGATGGTGTTCACCTTGGACATCAACAGATCATTTCGCGCATCAATCAAATAGCAAAAGACAATGCAGGCGAATCTGTAATCATCACATTTCACCCACATCCCAGATTAGTAATACAACCCGATGGACAAGCGGTTCAACTACTTTCTACACCAAACGAAAAAATTGAATTACTCAAAAAATACGGTGTTAACAATGTAGTTATCATTCCATTTTCCCGCGACTTTTCGGAACAAAGCGCTGAACATTATATCGAACATTTTTTAGTGAAAAATTTCCAACCAAAACATATTGTTATCGGCTACGACCACAAATTTGGAAGAGATAGAAAAGGGGACTTCACGCTACTGGAAAAATACAAAACACAATTCGGATACACCCTTGAGGAAATCAATAAACAAACGCTTGAGGATATTACCATCAGTTCTACTAAAATTCGCCATGCTTTAAATGAAGGTGAGATTGAACAAGCGAATGAATTATTAGGACATGCCTATACCCTATCGGGCATTGTAATAAAAGGCTTACAAAATGGCAGAAAACTGGGTTATCCAACAGCTAATATCCAACCCGATGAATTCAATAAATTAATTCCCAAAAAAGGCATCTACGCTGTTCGCGTGCGGGTTGATGAACAATGGTATGGCGGTATGTTGAGCATCGGCTTTAATCCAACTTTTGGCGGAAAACATTTAAGTGTTGAAGTAAATATTCTCAACTTTTCGCGAGAAATATATGGACAGCGGATTACCATCGAATTCATTCAATACATTCGCGATGAGAAAAAATTCGAATCTATGGAGGCGCTTATAAAAGGTATTGATGGCGACAAAGTAGTTATCACAGCTATTCTTCAACAGCACTATAAAGAGTTTGGGCTCTAACCCAAAAAACAAAATAAAAAGAGCGCCTCAACAAGACGCTCTTTTTATTTATTTGAAATCGATTATCGATTAATAATACAATAGTTTACAATTTCACGTCCATCAGGTAAACGTACAATATAGTAATACGTTCCATCAGGCAGTGGTTGATTCAAGTCTTGTGCATAACCATTCCAATCGTTATTGTAATCATCGTTAGTATAAACAGGATGTCCCCATCTGTTGTAAACTTCAAATTGGAACGGACGGTAATATTGCAATCCAGGGAAAACAAAATTATCATTAATGCCATCACCATTTGGAGAGAATCCTTGCGGCATCAAACTTTTGAAATTACAAAGCACTTCAACATACAGCACACCGGTTGAACATAAACCACCACCATCACAAACAGTATAGTTTAATGAATCTCTTCCGCAAGCATCTGTATTTACTTTAGTAACTTCAATTTGTTGCTTACCGTTTTTTGTTACAATTGCTCCGGCAATAATACTACCTCCCGAAACACTCGTAATCGTCAGCGCATCATTTTCTACATCCTTATCGTTTGCCACCACATCAACAATTGTTGAAGTCTGCACATCAGTTAATAACACAGAATCGGCATAGGCTAAAGGGGCATCGTTTACTGGTGTAATGACTAAATGCACTTTTGCTTTTGAACATTTGTTGGATGGGTCGCATGCTTGATAAGTAAATTCATCAACTCCATTATAGTTCTGATTAGGTGTATACGATAAATCACCATTCGGCAATTTAACAGCTACTCCATGCGCAGGTTGTGTAAGAATTTCTGAAACTAAGTTATCCCCATCAATATCTGTATCGTTATCTAATACCGGCAATACTACTGTGTTGTCTTCAGCCAAAGTAAATGTATCATTTACAGCCTTTGGAGCATCGTTTACAGCAGCAATAATAAATACCACTAAACTATATGTGCAGAGTGATGGAGTTCCATCATCACAAAGTTGATAGGCCATTACATCAATCCCGTTATAGTTCGGATTTGGTCTGTACATCCATTTACCTCCAAAAGGAAAAACTGTTCCATTCAAAGGTGGAAATACCGGAGTCCAAGTCAAATTATCTCCATCAGGATCTGAATCATTATCCCGCGGATCAAAAGGTGGGAAAGAAACCAAATCTTCAATGGCAGCAACAATATCAATTTGTGCTGATGGTGTTCGATTAGTAGGCACTGAGCAATCAACGATATTGACAATGATAAATGCAGTATCACACATAGATATGAGCCCTGATGCAGGAACATCGCACACTACATAACTTAATGTATCACTTCCAATACTATCCGTTGCTTGATACAGCACAATTCCACCCACCAACGTATCCGTTCCGTGAACACCATGTGTGAGTACTTGCTGCACGAACAAACTGTCACCATCTAAATTTAAATCGTTTGATAGTGGAGCAAATACAGTATTCGCAAATGAACAAAGGGTTGCTGTATCATTTTTGCCAAGCGGTGCGTAATTCACAGGAATACAAGTGTCCACATTCAGCACTAAAAACTCGTATGTACACTGATTGAATGCACTATTGTCGCACACCTGAAAATAAACTTTATCTAACCCAATGTATCCAATATTTGGGGTGTAAGCAAATAGATTACCCAGTTGTACTACAGTACCATGTTGCGGCTGAAGCAACACTTGTTTGATAAAAATACTGTCGCCATCAGCATCAGTATCATTATTCAAAACAGCAATAGTATCAATATGTCCTAAACAAATAGACAATGTATCATTCTTAACTGTTGGAGCACTTTGCCCAAAAGAAAATAGCGATACAAAAACCAAAAAAAGACCTGCAAAAAATTTATTCATGTGTATGTATTGAATGATGATTTTTTTGTTTGAATATGATTATTTCGAAAAACTTGAATACAAATCAACTAAAGCAGATGAACCAATAACAATGGCGCATCGTTCATGCAGCTCGGTAGGTTGTAAACTTAAAATCCGCTCTTTACCATTGGTGCCCTTACCGCCCGCTTGCTCAGCTAAGTACGACATAGGAATACATTCGTAGAGCAAACGTAATTTTCCTTTGGTTTCGCCTTCATAAGCAGGATAAAGAAATACACCGCCTTTTAAGAAAGTGCGATACATGTCGCCAACCATTGAGCCTATGTAACGAATGGAATAAGGTCTTGAAGTGGCTTTGTCAGCTTCCGTGCAATATGCAACAAAGCGCTTAGCCGCCTGTTCAAATTTCGACAAATTCCCTTGGTTCATGGAATAGATTTTACCTATTGATGGCAACTGAACATTGTTATTAACCGACATATAGGTAGCTGTTGCCGAGTTCAATGCAAAAAGCTGAACTCCTTTTCCAACAGACAACATAAGCATAGTAGCACTACCGTAAAGTACATATCCTGCGGCTATGCACTCATCACCCTTTTGCAAGAAATCAGATTCAAGAATTGGTCCTGCAACTGATTTGCGTTTCCAAATGGCAAAAATTGTTCCGATAGGCGCTGCAATATCGATATTCGATGAACCATCGAGCGGATCGACAGCAATGACCAATGAACCCGTTTCATTCATGGTAGTTACACCTTCGTTTTCCTCACTCAAATAGCCAGCACATGCAGCATTTGCCTTACAATAATCCATTAATACTTGATTACTGTAATCGTCTAATTTCTGCACAATCTCTCCTTGAACATTGGTTGTATCCATAGCACCTGTAAGATTACGAAGCGGAGCATTACGCACAGCATCTGATAATTTAACGGAAGCATCGGCCACAGCTGAAAGCAAACCGGCTAAATCAGGATCTACTTGTTGTAAAAAGGCAGAAAACGGCATAGTTTAAAATTCGAGCCCGAATATAAATAAAACCAAGTATTTACGGGGAAATTTTATCTACCGTTTACGGCTTCGTACCCCACAACCCTAAAACAGAGCGAAGAATGGTAGGATAAAGCGATAAGGCCTTAAAACGCTCTCCGGATTTATCCCACTCCTTAACCCCTAATCGCACAACAATCAGCTCTTCTTTAGGTACCACCATCACAAATTGACCACGCATACCTTCCATACTAAAATCCCCTACTCCATCTACATTACGCAACCACCACAAATATCCATAATGGTTTTGAACACCTCCGCGTTCAGCATTGGGTAAATTAACCGGGGTAACCGATTGTTTTACATAGAAACTATCTACCAATTGTTGGTCACCCACTGCTCCTTGATGTTCGTAAAGCATACCAATTTTTGCAATATCCTTAGCGTTGGTGTAAAAGCAGCAATACGATTTTTCGTTACCCGCTTCCTTGCTGTCGATGGTCCAAAAAGCATTATGGTTGGCCCCAAGCGGTTGCCACAATTTTTCGGCAGCATAATCGCTCATGTTTTTACCCACTGCATTTTGTAAGGCAAGGGTTAGAATTTCAGGGTCGCAATTTTTATAACGCCACTCCGTGCCCGGTGCTTTTTCGGCATGTATAGTTCCGATAAGTTTTTGCATATCGTTACCATAATACAATTTCGACAGCTTGCCAAAAGGGTTAATGTATTGGTCGTAATAATCTACACCTGAACTCATTGTAAGCAAATGCCTAAACGTAATTTTATTGCGCTCGTCTTGCGAAAACGAAGGGAGATAGTTTCCCACGGGTTCATCCAAACTCTTAATCTTCCCTTCTTTTAATGCAATACCGGTGAGTACGCCCACTATGGCTTTTGTTGCCGAAAACGGATTGGTATGACTAGAATCGGAATACCCTTTAGCATACCATTCATACACAATGCTATCGTGTTTCATCACCAAAAATGCAACCGTTTTAGTGGTGGTGAGTGCATTTACTAAAGAATCGGGCAAAAATTTGGTATTGTATGTTTTAGCATAAGGAATTTGATAAGGCGTTGTGGAAGCCGGGATTTCGCGAGTAGGCAAAATGTGTAAATCATTTATGCCCGGATCATTGTAAACAACGGTTCTAACAAAAGCTGTTTTGCAAGAAGATAAGAACAAAACAAGAAGACAAAGAGAAGTAAAGTAGCGCATAATAAATGTGAAGTGCATAGTTAACAGTAATAGAACAAATAAGTTCAATTACTTATTCAACTTATGGAAAATGGATTTGTTGCGGTTATATATTTTTACGAATGTATTGAAGCGATCATCATAAAGCGCTTTATTGGCAGGATTCGGTTCATATACGTTTTCAACTTTACTTAATGTAGAGATATCTTTGTAATCAATCCACTTCATCGCTACTGCTGCTAAAAGTGCAGAACCTTTAGAGTTCGCATGCACAGGGTCGCTCACTTGATGAATCGGACGGTTGAATACATCTGCAAAAATCTGACACCAAACAGCTGAATTGGCTCCCCCACCAATGAATCGAACCGCCTTGCACTGCTGCCCCATCATTTTCTCAGCATAACCTAGTAGCCATCGGCTGTTAAAGGCTACACCTTCAAATATAGCGCGCGCAAAATGTGCCCGTGTGTGATTCAGCGACATATTATAAAAACCACCACGAGCATAATGATCATCGACCGGTGAACGCTCTCCATATAACCAAGGTAAATAAACGAAGCCTTCGCTGCCTGCAGGAATTCGATCGGCCATTTTATCTAATTGTTTGTAGAAGTCTTTTGGTGCATCTTCAGCATTCAATTCATCTTTGGGAAAGAGAATATTGTTTTTCAAAAAATTGAGATTATTCCCTGCACATTCTTGTTCATTCATCAGCAAATATTTGCCGGGAATAGACGATGGAATACAGCCCATATTGTGTAACAAGTCGGTTTTCTTAAAGGGTACATGCGCCAACAACCACGAAGATGTACCAATATACAAATGGGGTTCAAAATCATGAACGGCACCGGAACCAATAGCTGCTGAATGCGTATCCGGAGAACCACTCACCACAACACATTCTTCATCTAATTCAAAAGCTTGCGCAAACGCTTTACTCACCTTTCCTACAATGGAATTTGGAGGCAACAAATCAGGTAATTTTTCACGCTCCACACCTGCCATTTTTAATAAATCATCGGAATACTTGATATTCGAAATATCGCGGTTATCCGTTACCCAATGCACAGTAATGGAGTCGAAACTGGAGCAAATACGTCCACTTACCCATGCATTTAAAAAATCTTTAGGTTCCAAGAATTTATAAGCCTTTGTATAAATCTCAGGCATCTTATTTTTCAAGAACAAAATATGTGAAATAGAGTCTTTTCCGGATTTTGTTGGTCCTCCACCGGTGAGTTTCACCCACTTCAACATTTTAAATACCGAGTAACCATCCACCTTTATCAAACCATTTGTAACTTCATGTGCATATTCAGCCCCTCTGGAATCCATCCATATAATTGCATTCATTAACGCATTGCCATCTTTATCTACCGGAACAGTTCCACTCCATTGTGCCGTTACATTCACCGCTTTTATATGCTTAGGATTGAAAAGTCCGCGTGCCTTTATCGTTTGATAAGCCTTAGTTATCGATTGCGTCCATTCCGTAGTATCTTGCTCGGCACCTCCATGCTCTTTTAAAATCACCTGATTGGTTTCAAAAGCCGAATCAATCAAATCGGTATGTGCGTTGTAAACAGAGACTTTAGGGCCGCTTGTACCCAAATCAATGGTCAGAATCAAATGTTCATTAATATTCATTTGCCTAAATTAGAAGGATATTCAGAATATCTCTTTGCGGTTTATAATTTCTCTATCAACTGCATGATTGTTCGATTGAAATTTAACATAGAATTAAGGTCGACTTTCTTCATTCTTGAAATAAAGACTTACTTTCATGCCAATTAAAAACCAAACTAAAAAAACATGAAATTAGCCAAACTATTGTTTGTAGGCGTTTTTTGCCTTCTTTTCACGGATTATGTCTCAGCCCAGTATTGTGGAGGATCTGGTCCATCGGTCTGTACCCCTGGAACAAACCTTACCTTACCAAGCTTTTCGCCATCATACGACTCGTTGCCTTGTGCCATTCAAGGTGTTCCGTATGACCAGACTATTCAGTTAAAGCTCCCTGCAACTGTAACAAGTGGGACATCTACATATACTCTTAACTGGATTCAAATTGATACTATCTCAAACTTACCATGTGGACTGTGTTGGAAATCAAGCAATTCCAATAACAGAATTTATAATCCTTCTGGTCAACCAGGCGCTACGGGTCAAGGATGTATCCGAGTAACAGGAACAACATACGACAACGTTGGTCAATTCTTACTCC
>ENA-UOYA01001024-UOYA01001024.1-activated-sludge-metagenome-genome-assembly--contig:-NODE-1024-length-32069-cov-5.354345_pt1 | contig 32069 bp, 23 predicted proteins | sample MGYA00238163_ERZ764804 | MGnify/ENA primary metagenome ERZ764804 (study PRJEB28919, sample SAMN05720223) | activated sludge metagenome | isolation source: Anaerobic digester | place: Hong Kong... | reverse complement strand
GGATCGGCTTCGACCTGCTCTGCGGCATCGCCCTGGCCGGCGGCGGCTTCAGCACAGCCCTTATTGTGCACGTCCTGCACAAGGATAAATACCTGCCGGTTGCCCGCGCTGCTTTGCTGACTTCCTTGCTGGGTTATATCATTGCACTGGTCGGCCTTTTCCTGGATATCGGGAGGTGGTACAATTTCTGGCGGCCATTTTTCTACTGGGGCTATCACTCGGTGCTGTTTGAGGTTTTCTGGTGTATTGCACTTTACACCACGGTACAGGTACTTGAGTTCGGGGATATCTTTTTCGAAAAGGTGCACTGTCCTTCTTTAAAGAGAATTCTTAGTGCTACTATGCCTTTCTGGCTGATCATCGGGATTGTATTGCCTACCCTGCACCAGTCGTCACTGGGATCGCTCTACATTGTCGCGGTCAACAGGCTGAACCCTCTGTGGTGGTCCATGATCATCCCCTTCTTTTTTGTCTGGTCCGCCTTTTTCCTGGGTCCGGCCATGGTCACCATCGAAGGGACCCTGGCGGCGAGAACCTACGGACGGGAGCCTGAACAGCCGGTTTTCTCCAGTCTGACCAAGGTCACCCTGTGGATGATGATTATTTACTTCATTGTGAAAATAGTTGACTTGAACTACCGGGGGGTTTTCTCCAATGCTTTTGACGGGTCCTATGAGAGCAACATGTTCCTGACCGAGATGATTGTGTTTGTGCTGCTGCCGATTTTTATGTACGCTGTTCCAGGCATCCGCAACAAGCAGTGGGGGGTTCTGACCGCCTCCATCCTGGTGGTGGCGGGTGTTGTCTTCAACCGGATGAACGTGGTTTTTACCGGTATGGCCAAGAGCGCCGGCGGTCATTATTTCCCCACCATCTGGGAATTCTTAATCACCATCGGTATGTGGAGCGCGCTTGTCCTGCTTTACTGCTTCATAGTAGAGAACTTTCCTATATTAACGAAAGAGGAGCACGTTTCTCATGGCAGCGGTTTGGGTTCCAAGACAGGCATTCACGCATAATAAAAGAGCTTTACGGTTCTTGTAACTGTTAGCTTCTTCTTGGAGGCGTCTATATGACGCCTCCAGGGAGGCTGTTTTAAAAGTTGAGCTTCATATCCAATTCCGGGGGGTGGTCCTCATAAGCAAGGTAACTATTGACTTCATGCCCTTTTTGTTGGAGGCTTTTGGGCAGGAAAAGAAAACATACCATGATCTGGATAAAATTTATAAAGAGATGGGTGCCGGGCTCTATAAGTTGGCCGAGGCGTCGGAGTACTACCACCACCCAATAGTAAGAGAAGGGACCACGCAGCAGGAGGAGTATGCTAAAAAAACACTTGGTATTTTATTATATCTGGAAAAAACAAACGACAATGAAATATGGACCCGTCTTTTTGGTATAATCAAAAAAGTTTGGCCCAATATTCTTATCTATCTGGAGAATAATGAGTGTATTCATATTGAGGAATATTTCGCAGGTAGAATGGACTATCTGAAAAGCAGCGGCAGGGTGAACACGGAAACAATCATTCTTCTTTGGATGGCCAATGTGCTTGGGAAGGAAATAAAGAGGGATCACCTGTTTAATGCTGTCGGTTATGTGCTGGTTGAACGTTTAATGTTAAGGAATAAGAATAATACTAAAGTATTTTGCCGGCGGAATATGGAAAGGCCGTTATTGAAAAATATCCGTGAGTTGAAATCGAGAATACGCGACAAGTACGGAGATATAAACAACCTTAACTCAGTTTTTAAGGTCGGGGACAAGGAATTAACAAAGCACATATATTTTTTTGAAAAGCTGAATGACACTGAAGAGATGAGCATCAACCGCATTTTTGAGAACCTGGAAATATCGAACCGGGATGTCGAAGAGATTCTTGGGGCATACATAACAGAATTTGATGGCAAGGACACCTCCGAGGCAGCTAAATATTTGGTTTCAGGGTTTATGCTGAAAGGGCTGATAAAAGCATATAAAGACGCCAAAGAATATTACTTCGAGAGGAATAAAGATTTAGTGCCGGTAGACACGGAGTCATACAAAAAGGCTATCGCGGCAGTTGCCGGCGAACGGGACTACCACAAAGCTCAGGCCAAGAAGTTGGCCGGACAGGTTGCCGAACTAAAAGATAACTTGGAAGAATTGCACACCAGGAAGATCGCTGATATGGAGAAAAGGATTAAGGAATTAGAAAGGCGCCTGGTTCTAGAAAAGGAAAAAGAGAAAGAGCTTGTGGAACTGCGCAACCTGATGTTTTCCCTGAGTAATGAGAATATCCAGCCCGAGTCCGGCATGAGTCAGGGACCTGACTTGAGCAGGGTAAACGTGGCGGTTGCAGGCGGTTTCGAGCGCTGGCAAAAAAAGATCAAAGAGCGATATCCGAACTTTGTGTTTATCGCCTCGGAAAATTTCGATGTCAGACTGCTGGACGGTATTGATCATGTGTTTATCTTTGCAAGGCACATAGGACACAAGCTGTACTACCGGATTATTAGTGAAGTAAGAAAAAGAGGAATACCTATAAGCTATGTAAGCAAGGTTAATGAAGATCTTGCAGTAAAAGAAATAAAAAATGCGCTTACCGGGTAAGAGTAAAAACAAGCACACCTTTACATCAAGAGAAAGAAGGGGTGTTTTCTTTCATGAAAGGCTTCTTTGACCAATACCGCCAGCCCGTCAATGGATCTTCTTAAATCTGTACTGCCGCAGCTTAGTCTGCATGAATAGACCTGATTCAATATTTTTAAATGGTGCTTATTGACATTCATTATCTTTTTATAGTAAAGTTAAAAAAACCTAATATGAAAAGGATAAGCAGGGAAGCCGGATAAAAAGCCGGCGCGGTCCCGCCACTGTATAAGGGAGTTCTTCTGTATTATGCCACCGGAAAAACTGGGAAGGCGCAGAGAGAGCAATGATCTTGAGCCAGGATATCTGCTTATTTTTGTTATCCGCCAGTACCCACGAGTGATGGGGAGGGAATAACAGCCAATTATTTTGGCCTGATAGGGTATCAACAACCTCCGCATTTACCGTGTGGAGGTTTTTTATTAAAAGTAAATATTTTTGAATAGGTGCTTGGTCTTGAGAGACTGAGCTTAATACTGACTCGGTAATACCCGAGCTGAATACTGTTATGGTGAATAAACTAAAATGAGTTGAACTTTAGTTTATGATGAGCCCGATCCGGTATCATGCCTATTCCAACTACCGCATCTGAAGCAATTCGGGGAGGTGTTAGAATGGTCGTGATACTGCTGTCTCCCTAGTTAATTGACCGGCTAGGGCATTTTTATTTTAACGGGCTGGGAGGTTATTCTTTAGCAATGATTCTTTTGTTGTCAGGCACCCATGAAGGAAGAGAGATCGTGACCAGACTCTCCCAAAAAGGTTACCGGGTTATCACCCTGACTTCATCTGAATACGGCTGCAAACAGGCAATGGATGACGGCAGTCAGGAGGCCTTCACCGGTGAGTTGGGTCGAAAAGAGTTGCTCCGCCTGCTGGAACAAAAAGCAGTTAAGGCTGTCGTGGATTCTACCCACCCTTTTCCCGGCAGGATCTCAAATCTGATGGAGGAGCTGTGCAACCAAAGGGGGATCCTGCGCATTCGCTACTTGCGGGATGAAACGAACCTCCCTGACAACTCACTTATATACCCTGTTTTTTCATGGGAAGAGGCTGCAAAGAAGGCAGCAGGCCTTGGTAAGACTATTTTTCTGACAACAGGCAGCAATAACTTGGAGGTATTTCTGGATAATGTTAAAGGCCTGGACCTGAGGATAGTGGTCAGGATTTTACCGGAACATAAAGTAGTCAGGAAATGCCAGGATTTGGGCCTCGCCCCCAAGGACATCGTAGCCATGCAGGGTCCGTTTTCTAAAGAAATGAACAGGATTATTTTTAAGAGCTATAATGCCAAGGTAATAGTGACCAAAGACAGCGGGAGAGCGGGGGGAACTGATACCAAAATATCAGCAGCCCTTTCGCTGAACATTCCTGTCGTAGTTATTAAACGGGATAAGGTCGGTGAAGGCAACATAGTAAGGACATATAACGAGATTACTGAGATTCTGAAGACGGTTTTCTAGCATAACGGCCACCGCATCATTATTGATATTGTAGATTTTCAGCAGGTTTGGGAGGCGTCGTAAAGATGATCGAACTAAGGCAATTGTCCAAACAGTACGGCAACATTCAAGCCGTAGTTGACCTTGATTTAAAAATTAGACGGGGAGAGATTTTCGGCTTGCTGGGGCCAAACGGCGCTGGTAAAACAACGATTGTCAGAGTGCTGACCATGCTCACCAGGCCCTCCGGGGGTAGTGCGTCAATCAACGGCTATGAGGTAAACCGTGATTTGAGAAAGGTTAAAAAGGAGATCGGCGTGGTTCCTCAACACATGAACCTGGACCTGGAACTTACTGCCCGGGAAAACTTGGAATTGCACGGGCGGTTACATAAAATGCCCCGTGCTCAGCGGCAGCAGAGAATTCAAGAACTCCTTGCTTACGTGGAACTGACTGAGCGGTCCAATGACCTGGCGGGAAAATATTCAGGTGGGATGAAACGACGGCTGATGATTGCCAGGGCTTTAATGCACCATCCAGGCGTATTATTCCTGGACGAGCCGACGGCCGGGCTTGACCCCCAGGCACGGCGCAAAATTTGGAATTTAATCAGGAGAATGAACAGTGAAGGTATGACCGTCCTGCTGACTACCCATTATATTGAAGAGGCGGAAGTACTCTGCCACCGGGTCGGGATAATGGATCACGGCCGGTTGATTGCCCTGGATACACCTGCAAAGTTTAAAAAAAAGGTTGGGGAGATAGTCGTTGAGGTGCTAAATCACGGCAACACAAAATACCGGTTTTTCGCCGGTAGGGAGCAGGCCGCGCAATATGCCGGGAGTCTGACGGAGAACGTGGTAATCCGGGAAGCTAATTTGGAAGACGTTTTTGTCGAATTGACCGGGCGTAAGGTAGGTGATTGAAGATTGATTTCTACACTGTATTCTGGCGGGAAATGATAGTTTTAAGACGCACCTTCAGCAAGTTCTTCGCTTCCCGCTTGGTCAGCCCCCTGCTTTACCTGGTGGCCTTCGGCTGGGGACTGGGGCGGAGCATCCAGATGAACGGAGGCAATTACCTGGAATTCATCGTGCCTGGGATTATTGCCCTGAGTGCCATGAATACCAGTTTTAACGCTGTAGGAATTAACCTTAACATGAGCCGGCTCTACCACAAGACCCTGGATGAATACCTGATTGCCCCGATCAGCCCCGGCGCCTTTATGCTGGGCAAGGTGCTTGCCGGAACCGTGCGCGGGCTGATCGCTTCCCTGATTATCCTGGCGCTGGCCTTCTTGTTCGGAGCGCACCTGGCCGTGAACGGCTGGTTCTTCCTGGTGGTGCTGCTTACCTGTTTTCTTTTCTCCGCGCTGGGGGCGGTGGCCGCCATGGTAGTCAATTCCCACGAAGATATGGCCAATTTCTCTACATTTGTAATTTTACCCATGTCTTTTTTGTGCGGCACATTCTTTTCAACGGATCGCTTGCCGGTAGTTATCGGCTATATTGTTGATGTTTTGCCCCTGACCCACGCCAGTTGTTTACTGCGGGCACTTGCCTCCGGTCAGGGTATGATGCCGCTCTCTCTGATGGTGCTGGTTGTTTACTCCATAATTTTCTTTGCGGCAGGTGTGGCGGCGGCGCTAAAGGTCAGGTAGCTCTTTGAAAAAAGCTTTTTGGTCAAGTTTTGTAGCGTTGGTTTTTGCTGATAACCTTATTAAGTTGAATGTAAATGGAAGGTTAGTTGAATCCGGTATCGCGCCACAACTGATTGACGGTAAGGCCATGGTATAGTTGCGTTGAAGGGGATTGCCAGCGGACATCCCCTGGACCTTTCAGACGGAAAACCAGTGCTCAGGACAGATGCGGCATCATGATTATGCGAACTGGCAGATCAGTTTTATAAAAGATTAAAATTGGGGAGGAATGAGAGTTGTATAGCAATAGTAAAAGAACTATTAAAAAAATGGGCTTGCTGCTTGTTGGTATAATGATTGTAACATCATTTATATCACTAGTTAATATCAATACGGCAGAGGCGGCAAGTTCACCGGCAGATAGCGCCGTGCAGTTTCTCTATAACGATTATGCCGATAAAGGGATAAATAATTCCGATGCCGGGGTGGGTTCCTACGCCCTTTATGTTTTAACCCAAGCAGGTGTTGATGTAAGTACATGGATGTATACCGGGGTTTGTCTTAAAGATGCGGTGATAAACGCGGCAAATGATGATATATCAAACGCTTCAGACCCGTCCATAGTTTCCGCTAAGCTTCTCGGCCAGGACCTGGCAGCTATGAAGGCACTGGGTCAAAGTGATCTAGCCGTCCAGATAGAACAGATATTGCAACACAGACAGAGCAGTACAGGATTTGATACGGGAGACTACAGCATTTTCAGCAATTTAGCGGCCTATGATCTTTTAGGCAGGGCGGACTCGATCAGTGTTATAAATACAGTCTACGCAAAGGACTACATTTTAGGGACACAAAACCAAACAATTGGTGACCCTGCTTATGGAAGCTGGGGGTGCACATGGGAGAACAATTATTACGCTGATTTCATGGCTACTGCCGCTGCAGTGCGGGCTCTTAATTATCTGGATCCCAATAAAAGTGATGTTTTAATACAAGATGCGATCAATAACGGTCTAAACTGGATGAAAGACCAACAACAAGCCGACGGCAGCTTTTTGGCCGGTATGGACGATCCTACCATCGACACCTCGGAAGTGATTGTAACTTTAAAGACCTGCGGTATGGATCCTGCCGCCTGGAAGAGCAGCGGCGGGAAGAGTGCTGTTGACTATTTGATGAACAATGCTCTTAATGACGACGGGAGCTTTGGCACGTCAGGAAACGCTATGTGCGCTACCTGGGCACTCTGCGCCTATAATTCACTGGATGAGCATACTGTATGGCGCCTTTACCTTGACCCATCCAGTACGACCTTAAATGTAGGCGGTACAGTGCAGTTATCGGCGTTCTGGCAGAATGCGGACGGGACTGCTGACGTATCGCTGGATGCGCAGTGGTCCGCGGCCGACAGCAGCATTGTTTCAGTTGACAGTAGCGGCCTGGTCACCGCTCTAAGAGCAGGTCAGACGGAAGTCTATGCTGTTTATGGCGGGCTCACGGCTTCAGCCAGTGTGACCGTAAATTCTGGCGTAGGCGGAACGGCAAAGACTGTGGGTCTGGCCGTGGTGGGTATGAACGGCGAACTTTTATATGGCCCTTCTAATCATGTAAGGGTGGCCGAAACAAATAGATGGGGTTTTACTGTTTTGGGTGCACTGGATGCCTCTGGTATTGATTACCATACCTCCACCTGGGCTTGGGGTATTTTGGTGGATTCAATCGGTGGACAGGCTAACAGCGGGATGGCCGGGTGGATGTATGCCGTTAACGGGCAAATCGCCAGTACAAGTCCTGAAAATTGTAGTATTAATGATCGCGACAAGATCATCTGGTATTATTCTACAAGCATGGACCAGGAGCCTCCCAATTGGAACGACCTGGTGTCCGGGAATATCATCGTTGTCCAACTTCCTGACCCGGTGAGCGATACTGCCTTAAATACTGCCATTCAAAAAGCCAGATCCACCGGCCTGGTTGCCTTAATGGCTGATAAAGCACAAAACTTACTGGCTCTGTCAAACGAACAACTGACTAAAATATTGAATACAGGCAAGCCACTGGCTGTTACCGTTCAGGGAGTGCAGTTTATTCTATCTCCAGACAGCCTCAAAGTTCCGGAGATAATGGCTGCAAGTACAGCCCAACTGCAGCTGACAGTCCAGAAAGTAAGCAGCGGCGATGCTCAAAATCTGGTTGAGCCCTTTGCCGACAAATTTAAACTGGCAGGCGATGTTTACGAGTTAAACGTGCTGGTGGTAAATAAAAAAGGTAAGCAGATAAGTATTGAACAATTTCCTGACTGCAAGGTGCTGTTGCCGGTGCCTGAGTCGTTACGGGAAGCGGCAGCAGCCGGCGAGGTCATGGCTTACCGGTACAATGAAAACAGCAAGGTGTGGGAAAAAGTGGTCGGCACATACGACACAACTAGCGGCATTATCAGCTTTAAAACCGAACATTTCAGCAAATATGCCTTGCTGGAGACTGTTTCCCCGCCAGAGGAGAAGAATAATTTCGAGGAGAAGATTACTTTCAAGGATATCACCGGGCACTGGGCGCAAAAGGAAATTGAGTTCATGGCTGCGAAAGGATACATGGCCGGTATAGGCGACAATAAATTCGCAGTCGAGGCCACAGTCACCCGGGCCGAATTCGCGGCCATCCTGGCTCGTATGGCCGGCCTGACGGCCAACCCTGGCGGGACGGACCTCTTTAGCGACGTGCCTGCTGGCGCCTGGTACCGGGGCGCGGTAGGCGCTGTAGTCAGTGCCGGCCTGGTCTACGGGACGTCTGAAAACAGCTTTGCGCCGGACGATCCGATCACCCGCGAGCAGATGGCGGCCATGATAGCCCGGTATATGGTAAAGAACGGCCTGGACTTGACCATCAGTGACGCTGATGCGGTTCAATTACTGGCCGGCTTTAGCGATGCCGCCGATGTCTTCCCCTGGGCGCGCACATCCGTGGCCCTGATGACCAGGGAGCGGTTAATGGCCGGCCGAGAAAGCGGCCAGTTCGTGCCGAAGGGCAATACTACCCGGGCGGAAGCCGCGGTAGTGCTTTACCGGGTGCTGCAAAAATTACCTCAGTTAGGAAAATAAACATATTTTGAGCTATTAAGATCCTGTTTTTACGTGGGAGCGGGTATCATCCCGCTCCCGCCTGGTGTTATCAAAAACAGCTTGTATACAAAAGTTCATGGCAGTTGGATCAGAGTATGAGAAATGCTTTGTGTTGCCTATCGGTTTATTTTGAATCATTATTTTTATGAGGTGGTTTGATGAAGCGAAAACTCATTTATTTTATTGCTTTGCTGATCATTCTGGCCGTGTCGGTCGGGCCGGCGCTTTATATGCACAAAGTATTTAGCTCCAACCAGCAGTATAAGCAGGCGGAAAACACCGGCATTAATGCCAAAGAACAGGGCGGCGCGGCAAACCAGAATCAGCCCGCCGCCGGAGCGGGGCAAATTTCTCCCGAATCGGATAAAGGCCTGCCTGATACTGAAGCAAAGCAAGGCGATCCGGCGCCACAGCAACAGGCCGCCGCGTCAAGCGTCGCTTCCCGGGAAAGTACTGCGTCTGCCCCTTCGGGTGATACCGTAGCAGTTACGGCGTCTGCCCCTTCGGGTGATGCCGCGACAGTTACGTCGCCTGCAGTATCGCCTGAGAGCGGCTGCACGGTATGGATTGCCGTAGTAGGGAAAAACGGCGGGCAGCTTTTTCAGGCCGGACAGGTTGTTGTGAAAAAGGACAATAAATGGGGGATTACCGCCCTGGGCGCCCTTGACGCAACCGGCCTCTCCTACACCACTATGCCGACCTGGCCTGATTTTGTTTCCTCCGTCAGCGGGCAGGCCAACAGCGGCGTGTCGGGCTGGATGTATTCGGTGAACGGCGACGTCCCCATGCATATGGCCGACAAGCACCCGGTGAAGGCCGGGGACAAGGTGATCTGGTGGTACAGCGACAGCATGGAACAGCCCCAGCCGCAATGGGATGATCTGATTTAATATACAGTAAAGGGGCGGCGGATTATGTTCGACAAGCTGTTTTACCAGGACAAAGGGCTTTTCTTGCAGAGTTTTCACCCTGCCGCTGTCCTGGCGTACCTTTTTGTGCTCCTTTTGCTGAGCCTGCTTTACGACAACCCCATCTACCTATTGTCCCTGCTGCTCCTGCTGGTCCTTTTAATCAAGGGAGTGGACGGCATGGAGGCCTGGGAGGGGTTTTTTAAGGCGGGAGTTTTTTTGATGCTCGTCGTTATGATCGTCAACCCGCTGGTGATCAGGGCCGGCGCAACGATCATCTGGCACGGCCCGGTTTTGCCTTTTCTGGGCAGGCTGGACATATCAATGGAGGCCGTGTATTTTGGAGCCGTGTCCGGCCTCAGGCTGCTGGTGATCATGAGCATATTTTGCCTTTACAACCTGATGGTCAACCCGGACAATATGCTGAACCTCTTTTCCGGGGCGGCCGGCAAATCGGTGCTGTTGGTGGCCCTGGCCACGCGGATGTTTCCCACCATGGTCAGGGACCTGAAGCGGATAAAGGAAGTGCTGCAGTTTCGCGGCGTTGATTTCGACGAGGGCGGCCTGTGGGAGAGAGTGAAAAAATACTCCGGACTTTACAATGTCATGCTGCTTTCCTCCCTGGAGGATTCCATGGAGATAGCCGAATCCATGCAAGCCAGGGCTTACGGCAGCGGCAGGCGCTCGGTTTACAGCCGGAACCTGCTGCGGCCCAGGGATTACCTCAGCATCGGAGGCAGCCTGCTGGCTCTGTCTGCCGCGACCTGGGGGCTGCTGAACGGGTGCGGGCGCTACTCCTTTTACCCGGTGGCGGACGTCCTGATCAGTGACAGCTCGACGCCGGCCGCCCTGGTTGTTGTGCTTTTTTACCTGTCTGTACCGCTTATATTGAGCGAGGGGTGGAAGTATTGCCGCTTTATAAAGTCGAAAATCTGACCTATTTTTATCCCGAAGCTGAAAAAGCCGCGCTGAGTGATATCAGCCTGGAGATCGGGGAGGGGGAATTCATCCTGGTGTCGGGCTGCTCCGGATCTGGCAAGTCCTCGCTGGCCAGAGCGCTGGCGGGCTTGATCCCGGATTCTTACGGGGGACGGATTGGCGGGAAGGTTTATTTTCAGGGGCGGGACATCAGGGCAATGGACCGCAGGAAGCTGGCCAGGGAAGTGGGCATGGTCTTCCAGGACCCGGAAAAGCAGATTGTGCAGACCCATGTCGAGGCGGAAATCGCCTTCGGCCTGGAGAACCTGGGGCTGGAAAACAAAGAGATGCAGCGCCGGGTGGCCGAGGTGGTCTGCTTCATGAACCTGGAGCAGATCAGGGGGGCCTGCACGGCCAATCTTTCCGGCGGCCAGAAGCAGAAGCTGGCGCTGGCTTCCGTCCTGGCCATGCAGCCGCACGTGCTGGTCCTGGACGAGCCAACTTCCCAGTTGGACCCTGTTTCGGCGGAAGACATTCTGAACCTGGTTAAGCGGCTGAACGAGGAAATGGGCTTCACGGTGATCATGATCGAGCAGCGGCTGGAGCGGTGTTACCACCTGGCGGACCGGGTTTTATTGATGGAAAAAGGAAGAATTGCCTGTGACGGGAGCGCCCGGAAGGTAGCCCGCAGCGCTATAAAGAGAGGCATGCCCTTTGTGCCGCCGGTGGCCAGGTTTTTTGCCGGCCTGGAAGTGCCGTCCGTGCCGCTGACGGTCAAGGAGGGCAGGAAAATGCTGCGTTCCTTTATCAGAAATATAAATCCCGGTGAGGAGAGACAAGATGTCCTGCGCCATGGAGGCGGCCTCAGCGCGCACGCGCCTGAACGAAAAAGCGCGGTCAGACTCAAAAACCTGTGGTTCACTTATCCGGGCGGGCAGGAGGTTCTGAAAGACGTAAGTATTGATATCAAAGAGGGTGAATTTGTTGCCATCCTGGGTGAAAACGGCGCGGGCAAGTCAACGATGCTCAGGCAGTTAACCGGCATGCTCAGGCCGGACCGGGGCACAGTCGAGGTCCTGGGGAGAGACGTCGGCAGGAACGGGTTCAAAGAGATCAGAAGGCACACCGCCTACCTCTCCCAGAACCCCAACGACTACCTCTTCCAGGACACGGTGGAGGACGAGCTGCTCTTTACCTTAAAAAATTTCGGACTTAAAGATAAATCCGCTGTTGATGAAATGCTGGAAAGATTCCACCTGACGCGGTACCGCCGGGTAAACCCGCGGGACCTGAGCAGCGGCGAGAGGCAGAGGGTCGCCCTGGCGTCGGTGCTGGTCACGGCTCCCGGTCTGATCATCCTGGACGAGCCGACCAGGGGAGTTGATTTCCGCCTGAAGGCGGAAATGGGCAGGTTTTTGCAGCAGGAGGCGGAAAAAGGCCGTACGGTGATCGTAGTGACCCACGATGTGGAGTTTGCCGCCGAATACGCCGCCCGGGCGGTGATGATGTTCTCCGGCAGGGTGGTCAGCGACGGCGGGAAGCACGAGGTGCTGGGCAAATCAGTCTTTTATTCTCCCCAGTTGGCTAAAATGTGCCGGGGCATCTGTGACGGTGTGCTCACTTTCAGCGAGGCGCGGGACAGGATCTATCCCCTTGTCACAGGCGGCGCGGTCGCGGATGAAAAACCGGGGGTGAAGATGTGATGGGAACCAACTGGGGCCTTTACATAACTATGGCCGGCATTTTCTCTGTCGCTTTGCTCATGCTGGGGATGGAGAAAAAAGCCGGCCTGAACGCGCGGCAGGTGTCGCTCATCGCCATGCTGGCCGCGTTTTGCGCCGCGGGCAGAGCGGTGACCGGCGTGGCCCTGCTCTTTCTGCAGCCCACCATGTTTTTGGTGGAGATAACCGGGTTCGTGTTCGGCGCGCGGGCCGGCTTTTTTGTAGGCGCGATGACGCCGTTGATTTCCAATTTTTTTATGGGCCAGGGGCCATGGACGCCCTGGCAGATGATCTGCTGGGGTCTGGTGGGCATGTCCGGGGCGGCGGTCAGGCGTTTGTTTCCCCATGCGGGATATAAAACTATCACAGTGCTTTGTTTTATCTGGGGCTACCTTTACGGCGCCGTCATGGACGTCTGGCAGTGGAGCGTTTTTACCGGCCCGCTGTGCTTCAAGTCATATTTTCTTCTCTGGGTGGCCGGTTTCAGTTTTGATTCCCTGCGCGCCGCGGGCAACCTGCTCTTTTGCGCCGCGCTGGGCAGCCAGAGTATTAAAATACTGCGGTACTTTCATAAAAAAATGGACGTCCGGTACCTGGAAAATATATAAGGGGGCAAGAATTACTTGAAGATAATAAAAATGCTGCTGTTCTTGCTGGCCTCATTGTTCCTCTGCCCCATGGCGGGTGTGTCTGCCGCTGAGCAGGCGGGGGCCGCCGGGACTGACGCCCCTCCGGTGGAGTGGTCTTACACCTTTGCACGGGGAGAGGGCCATTTTGTCGAGCAGACAGGGGACGGGGGCCTGGTTATGACCGGCTGGGTTGATTCAGGCGGGGCAGGCTCCGACGTCTTCCTCGCCAGGTATGACCGTGCCGGCAGCAGATTGTGGCTCCGTACTTACCGGGGCAACGGTTACAGTGACGGCCACTGCGTCAGGGAGGTCAGCGGCGGCGGTTTCATCGTTGTGGGTGAAACGAAGTCCAGGGACGCGTACGACCATGACGTGTACGTGGTGCGGACGGACGGCAAGGGCGTGCCTTTATGGGAAAAAGTGTTCGGCGGGGCGCGCTGTGATTATGCCTGGTCAGTCCGGCAGACGGGAGACGGCGGCTTCATACTTGCCGGGGGGACGGAGTCTTTCGGCGCGGGGATATACGACGTTTACCTGGTCAAATTAGATGCCGCCGGCAACACGATCTGGGAAAAAACATACGGCGGGACAGCTTCCGACTGCGGCTACGCCGTGCTGCAGCTTAACGACGGGGGATACCTCATCGCGGGGAACACGGAGTCCTTCGGCGCGGGCAATCTTGATGTGTATCTCCTGAAGACGGACAGCGACGGGAATATAGCCTGGCAGAAAACATACGGCGGCGAAGGTTCGGACTACGGCTGGTCTTTGGTGAAAGCCGGCGACGGCGGATATTTAATCGCCGGGGAGAAGGAAATCACCGTCAACCTGGGCGGAGTATTCGCGGCTTATCTGATAAAAGTCGGCCCTGAAGGAAATGAGCTTTGGCAAAACACATATGGGGACACGCGCGGCAGTTCGTTTTATGACGCCGGTCAGGTGACAGGTGGCGGTTATATCCTTACGGGTAAAAAAGAGTCCGCCGGGGGCGGTTACGGACTTTATGTGGTTAAAACAAATAAAAACGGTGACCCTGTTTGGGAGAAAACAATAGAGGGCGCCGGCTCCAACAGCGGTTACGCTGTTGCCCAAAACCGGGACGGCGCCTATGTCGTGGCGGGGAAAAAAGGAATTGAAAAGAGTGCCGGCAGCGAAGTATTGCTGTTAAAATTGAAAGCAGAAAGCAAATCTAATGGCGCACTGCTGTGGCCGGCCGGCGCTGCCGCTGTTATGTTTGCCGGAGTTCTGCTTTGTACCCGGAGGTATTTGTCCCAAAAAGGCCGGGCTTATTAAAAGAAATTTCAATATAAAAGAGGCAAAAACCTGTAAAAGGAGGCAGTTAAATGAACAAGGAGCATGTAAAAAAGGGGTGGGTCCAGGTCTATACCGGCAACTGCAAGGGCAAGACCACGGCTTCCCTGGGCCTTGCTTTCCGGGCCATGGGGCGGGGTATGAAGACTTACGTGGGCCAGTTCATGAAAGGGCAGAAATACTCCGAGCTGAAATCAGCGGAGATGTGCCAACCCTACATCACCATCGAGCAATACGGCAAAGACACATTTATTCACGTGAAAAACCCGCCGGAGGCGGAGGACGTGCAGATGGCGCGGGAAGGCCTGGCCAGGGCCAAAAAAGCGATGCTTTCCGGTGAATACGATATCGTTGTTTTTGATGAAATCAACACAGCCCATTTCTTCAACCTCATCACCACTGAAGAAATGCTGGAGGTGATCAGGTCCAAGCCGGACGGGGTGGAAGTAATATTCACCGGCAGGTACGCTCCGAAGGAAGTCATAAACGCGGCGGATCTGGTAACAGAGATGGTGGAAATAAAGCATTATTATGAAAAAGGTGTGCCTGCCAGGGACGGAATCGAACGTTAAACGGTTAAAAGATTTGATGGTGGACTATACGGGATATGAAAAAAGTTGCTTTTTACGGGAAAGGCGGCATCGGAAAATCAACGACAGCTGCCAATGTATCCGCCGCGTTGGCGGAAAAAGGACATTTGGTTTGTCAGATTGGCTGTGATCCGAAAAATGATTCCACACGGCTGCTGTTAGGCAAGGCATGTGCGCAGACGGTGCTGGATATGGTCAGGCAAAACGGGGATGAGGTAACAACTGAACAAGTAGTTCATACCGGTTTTGCCGGGGTGAAATGCGTGGAAGCCGGCGGACCGGAACCGGGAGTGGGGTGCGCCGGCCGCGGGATCATTGTAGCCCTGGAAAAATTAAAGTTGTTGCAGGCCATTACGGACGAACACTTTGTGTTGTATGACGTACTGGGAGATGTGGTTTGCGGCGGTTTTGCCGTGCCTATCCGGGAAGGCTATGCAACCGACATCTATATTGTTTCTTCCGGGGAATTGATGTCGTTGTATGCCGCCAATAACATCGCCAAAGGGGTGGCGCGTTTTTCCGGGCGGGGCAGGGCGCGTCTCGGTGGAATTATCGGCAACAGCCGAAACATCGCTAATGAGCGGGAACTGTTGTGTGAATTTGCGGAAAAACTGAATACCCGTTTGGTTGCTTTCATTCCGCATGACCGGTCGGTGCAGCAGGCGGAAATACGCCGTAAAACAGTAATTGAGCTGGCGCCGCATTCACGGCAAGCTGATGTGTACCGGCGACTGGCGGATTATATTGTTGAAAATACCGCGTTGACTGTGCCTACGCCTATGTCCTTGGCGGAACTGGAGGAGTTGTCGCTTACCTATGGTGATTAGTAAACGGCCTGTGGTGACAATTAAAGGCGGCTGCAGCTGCAGCATGCCCGGTGTTTGGCGCGCCGTGGCGCACAATGAGGGCGCCGTGGTTATTTACCATAGTCCGAAAGCATGCGGACATGTAACCCGTGAAATGAATTTAGGGGGCTATTACCGCTCGGTGGCGCGCCGGGAATTCGTTCCCAGGCAATACATGGCGCCGTTAGTTGTAAGCGGTCTTAAGGAAGAGCACTCCATTTTCGGCGGCGCCGAACAATTGCGGCAATGCATCGGATATGTGGTTACGAGATATAAGCCGGCGTACATTGTTATCGCCAATTCCTGCGTGGCCGGCGTGATCGGTGACGACGTTCAGGCGGTAGCTTATGAAGCCGGGCAAGAATGGAAGATACCGGTTATGTCCGTGCCGTGTTCCGGTTTTTTGGACGGTGAATACTACGCGGGTTTTTATCATACCGGCAGAGCGTTGGCGGACCGGTTTATGTTTCCCCGGCCGGCAATGGAAAACACGGTAACCTTGCTGGGCGACCGTGGCGGTCCGGGCGGGCCGGATGTTCAGGAAATGAAGGGTCTTTTGCAATACTTCGGCTTAAAGGCGCACTGCCATTTTCCAGGATATGCTTCGCTGGAGGAGATTCAACGGGTGCCGGCTTCGGCGCTTTGTGTGCCGTTGGGGGGAAGGGCAGAGGCATTTTCCTGGATGCGCAGGCTTGCATCCGATTTAGAAGAGATGTTTGGCGTTCCTTTCCTGGATCATGATTGTCCGGTGGGTTGGCAGGGCACCAAGACATGGCTTAAAAACATGGGCAAGTTGTTAGGGCGGAAAAGCCAGGTTTTACTGGCGGAAAAAGAACAGGAACAACGCTTGCGGCAGCAGGTTGTGAAGTCTCGCGCAAAGATACGGGCGGCGCGGGTTGTCCTGTGTATCGGCCGTCCACTATTGCATTTTCAGCCGGACTGGGTGTTTGAACTGCTTGCTTATACAGGCGTGTCGCTGGATGGTATCATTTTGCTTCGCGGACTAACCGGACAGCAGCGGGACGCCATGCGGCGGGAGTTGCAGAATAACACGGAAGCGCCGGTTTTCGATCAAAGAGAGGGCGCCGCTGTCCTGGAAACAGCGGATCTCGTCGTCACCACCCACGAATTAGCCGAAGATACAAAGCGGCAGTTGTTTTTACCGGTGCTGTCACCGGTGGGAGTAGGCGGTCTGGTCCTGGTGATGCAAAAATTAGCGCGGCTTGCGGAGCGGCCTGCTCGGCGGGGCGGAATCATATATGGATGGTGAAAGTCAGTGGGGCAATGTGTGCGCACAGGTCGATACTTGCGCGTTAACCGGCGCGGCAGCTTTTTTTTGCAGGTATTCCGGATGCCGTTATTGTGGCGAATGGGCCGCTCTGGTGCTATTTTTACGCCTTGAGATATCTGGAAAAGCCGTGCCCCAAGGTTGGCGCGCGTTTTTATTGCTCCCAGCCGGACAATAACGCAGTTGTTTATGGCACTGAAGAGTGCTTATCGGGTATTCTGCAATCCATCCGGCGAAACTCCCGGCCACCGGTGCTGCTGATAGAAAATAGCTGCGCTATTGGTTTGATTGGCGATGATATAGCCGGGATTGCCGGCCGGGCCGATATGCCCTGTCCGGTAGTATGCATCGACAGCGGGGGCTTGACGGGAGGTTTTTGGGAGGGATACCGGGCGGCTGCCAGGGCTTATTTGGACGTGATGCCGCCGCAGCGGCGCAGTGAAGTACAGCCGCGTACGGTGAACCTGTTGGGATGTACCATCGGCTATTACAACGCTGCAAACGATATACGGGAGTTAAAACGGATACTGGCGCTGGCCGGGTATCAAATCCTGGCCTGTCCGGGGGCGGGGAGCGGCATTGAAGAAATCACAACAATGACGCGGGCGGAACTAAACATTGTCGTCCATGAGGAATTGGGCCTGGAAATTGCGCAATACCTGCAGCAGGAATACGGCATGCCTTATCTGTCGCTGCCGCCGCCTTACGGCATTGAAGGTTCCTTGGATTGGCTGAAAGCACTGGGACAAATGGTGCGGATGGATGACCGGAGTTTGCAGGCTGTACAACGGGAAGCGGGTGATCTGGAGCGGCAAATGCGGACGGCTGTCTTGGAAATGCAGCAGATTTGGGGAGAATTGTGTTTTCCCCGTACTCTGGTTGCCGCGCCTTCTTCCGTGGCGTTGGGAATGGCGCGGGCTGTGCGCTCGGAGTGGGCGGACACCGGGCCGTTGACAGTAGTTTTACATGACGGCAGGCTGCCTCATCAGCCGCTGGATTACATTGATATGATACTGGACGGGCAGAGCGACAGTCAGGCGGTAGAGCGTCAATTGACAGGATTGGCGGGGGGGTTGTTGCTGGCCAGCTGCAACGAGAAAGCCATATTGCGGCAGCAGGCGGCGCCGGTTGCAGTTTGTCAGAATATCGCCCTGCCGGTATGTGATGAAGTGATCCTCAGTGACCGGCCGTTCATGGGATTGCGCGGCGCGTGCCACATGACCGAACGGCTTTGGAATCAATATATTGACTTTTGTCAGCGGTAGAGGTGAAGGACATGAAGTGATTCCAGGGGATTATTAATGGTTTTTATGAAGTTAAGAAGGATAGGTTTCTTAGCTTAAAGTTGTTGAACAAATTTTAATAAAATATGGAAATAGTATTTTGTTTCCCGTTAATTTTTATCGGGAGACAACCAGGGGAAGACCGGTGCGAATCCGGCGCGGTCCCGCCACTGTGATGGGGATTTGCTTTGCAAAATGCCACTGGGGAAACCTAGGAAGGCGCAAGGTAGAAATGAACCCAAGCCAGGAGACCTGCGCTATTTCCTTTAACCAGAACTGCCTACGCGGATAGGAAGGGGGTTTTAGTTTTTCCGCTAAAATGCTATCCCGTCTTGGTAGACGGGGTTTTTGATTTTTTTATATTTTCTTTGGAATGCCGGGGTGGCAAGGCAACAGATGCATTTTGCGGTAAACAGATTGATGTGGAGAGTGGAAAAATTTTTATAGGTAGATTGTGAGTTTTTTTAAGCAGGAACGACTTGCAAAAGGAGGTTTTAGGTTCGTGTTCGAGTCACTGAAAAAGATCTTTTTAATCTTTACCTTATTTTTATCTCTGGTTCTGCTGGCAGGCTGCAATAAGGGGAAAACAGTATCAGAAACAGGCGCTGTTTCGCTTAAATATGCTACAGGGTTTAAGATCGAGAATTTAGCCGGTGACTGCAAGAAAATTACCGACGGTGAAAAGAGGGCCTTGCTTTTGGTCCCCCAGGGGGAAAAAGCGCCGGCCGGCTATGAAAACCTGCCCGTTATAAATACTCCGATTAAACGCGTAGTATTAACTTCAACAACCCAGGCATCCCTCTTGAGGCCCTTGGACGAATTGGGAAGCATTATTGGAGTAAAAACAGAAATAGAGGGTTGGTATATGGATCAGATCAAAGCAGGGATGGGTAACGGTATAATCCAGTTGGTCGGCAGCGGGATGGGGCCTTTGGATTATGATAAGATCGTAGCCTTAAAGCCGGACCTTGTCTTTATTAGCACAGGGGGTACTACTGATGCCCAGACACTACAGAAATTGGAAGAACTAAAGATTCCGGTGTCCGTAGATAATTGCTGGCTGGAAAATGATCCCTTGGGGAGACTGGAGTGGATCAAGTTTTTTGCCTCTTTTTACAATAAGGAGCAACAGGCATCTGATTATTTTGATAATTCCGAAAAAAATATCGAAAGTATTACATCGATAGTGGCCAAGGAAGAAGCCAGGCCGAAGGTTACGTGGGGTTTGATTTATCAGGGTAAGGCCTATGTGGCTGGAATAGATTCTTATGTGGCCAAAATGATTGCCATGGCCGGGGGGGACTATCTCTTTAAAGATATTAAAGGAACGGGCAGCAGCGCAATTACTGTCGAAGAGTATTACACCAAGAGTAAAGAGGCAGATATTTATATGGATGACACAATGATCAATCTCGGTCACAATACGATTGCCAATATCACCGGCCAGTCGGATGTTTTGGCGGATCTGCCGGCAGTTATGAAAGGCAAAGTATGGGGTTTTCAACCATGGTATTGGCAATCACTGGATAAAACCGACGAAGTGATCGAAGACCTGGCTGCTATCTTCCATCCGGATCTTTTTACGGGTTATCAATTAAAACAGTTCACTAAGTTACCGCCGGCTTAATATCAAGAAAAACAGATGATACTGCCAAAGGACCTGATTGGTTCCCCGAGGAGGTGTTTTTGATTAAATTCCATATCGGTAGAACTGGTAAAATATTGTTGCTGTTTGTCCTGTTTGGATTGTTGCTGATCTTGTTTGTGATATTAAGTATCGTATATGGCTCGGTTCAGATCCCGTTGCAGGACCTGGTTAATGTTTTGCTGCGCCATGGGGAGAACATTGTTTACAATAAGGTGGTTTGGGATATCCGCTTCCCCCGTGCCCTGGCTTCCGTACTGGGTGGCGCGGCGCTGGCTGTCAGCGGCCTGCTGTTGCAGATATTCTTTCGCAACCCCATTGTTGATTCCTATGTACTGGGAGTCTCTTCCGGCGCCACTCTGATTGTGGCTGTTCTGATGCTGACAGGGTTTACTCTGGGAATAGGGACAATCCCGTCATATTTGCTGAGCGCAGGCGCCCTTGTCGGCGCCCTGGCTGTGGTGCTCCTGATTGTGGCTATATCATGCAAGGTAAAACAAGTCGTAACTTTGTTAGTGATTGGTTTAATGATTGGTTATATATGCAGTGCGGTAAGCAGTATTTTAGTGGCCTTTGCGGAAAAGGAAAATCTACATAATTTTGTCCTTTGGACTTTGGGCAGTTTTTCCGGCTTTGGCTGGGACGAGGTGATAATTCAGGCGATAGCAGGCGGGGTCCTCATGGTTATTGCTTATCTTTTTTGCAAGTCACTTAATGCTTTGCTGCTGGGAGAGAATTACGCCCGGAGTATGGGAGTGAATATTAGGATACTGCGGATTTTTATTGTTCTGATTTCCAGCGCGCTCGCAGCTTTGGTAACGGCTTTCGCAGGGCCCGTGGCCTTCATCGGTCTCGCCGCCCCTCATCTTGCACGGTTGACGCTGGGCACTTCAGACAACAAGATTCTCATTCCAGCAACGATTATATTGGGGGCATTGATTACTACTTTATGTGACTTCCTGGCCAGGATTACCTTTTCTCCTGTAGAGCTGCCGATCAGTGCCGTTTCCTCTTTAATAGGCGCACCGATCGTTATTGTTTTACTTATGAAAAGGAGGACTAGCTTATGAATGTGCTGCAAGCGAAGGAATTGGCGGTGGGTTATGACAGCAGGACGGTGGTCGGCGGGATTAACCTGGAAGCGTTAAAAGGCCAATTCATTTGTCTTTTAGGTCCCAACGGCTCCGGCAAATCGACCATCTTGCGCTGTCTGGCGGGGCTGCTGGCCCCGTTGCAAGGTTCGGTGTTTCTTAAGGGTAATTTGCTTTACCGCATGGAACCAAAAGAATTGTCCAGGACGATGGCGGTGGTTTTAACAGAACGTCTTTCCCCGGGCCTGATTACAGTATTCGATGTTGCCGCGATGGGCAGATACCCTTATACAGACTTTTTCGGGCGTCTGTCCGGGGAAGACATACAGAAAACCTGGGAGGCGCTGTGTCTTGTTAACGCGCATGATTTAGCGGAAAGATACTTTGATGAATTGAGCGACGGAGAGAAACAAAAAGTGCTGCTTGCCAGGGCGCTGGTACAGGAGCCTGAAGTAATCATCCTGGATGAACCAACTTCTCACCTTGATGTAAAACACCGTCTGGAAGTAATGAAAATTTTGCGGCAGCTAACCAAGGAAAAAGGTATTACCGTGATTCTTTCCCTGCACGAAATTGATTTAGCCTTAAAGAGCTGCGAAACGGCGCTTCTTGTTAAAAACGGGAGAATACTTACTTATGGGGCGCCGGAAGAGATCCTGAGCGAAGAAATGGTGGCAGAGCTTTACGATATAGAGTCGGCAAATTTCAGCAATTACCTGGGCGGCATTGAACTGAGGAATAGCGGGGGTACGAGGGTCTATGTCCTGGCCGGCGCCGGCAGCGGCGCGCCTGTTTACCGGCTGCTTAATAAATTTAATTTTAGTGTTATAACCGGCGTAATTCATGAGAACGACATCGACTATCACGTAGGCAAAGCTTTAGGCGCCACTGTCATCAGTGAGAAACCCTTTGAAGAAATCAGCGCCGCCTCTTTGAATAAGGCAGTTATTTTAGGCCAGCAGGCAGATTGCGTTATTGATGCCGGGTGCCCGATAGGCTCTTTGAACAGGCGCAACGTAGAGATCATAAAGCAGCTCCTGGCCCGTGATAAAATTATCTATTGCCTGCGCAGCAAACAGGAAGCCCGGAGGTTATACGGAGCCGATGACGCAAGGCTGAAGTATTTTCCCACCATAGTTGCAATGGTGGAAAAGCTGAATGCAAGGGGCCGATAAATAACATGCGGGGCCCGGCATCCTGTTTATGGAGACAGCAAAACAATAATGAATCAGGAAGAGAGGGAGAAAATGGGACGTATTGTATTCCTGACCAATATGGAACGCCAGTATGTAATGCTGGAACGGGCGCGGGATAATTTACTCCAGGAGAAGAGTTTGCAGTCTGAAGGGCGGACGGTGTTTTTGACCGATGCCGTTATCTGGGGGGATGAATGGCAAGAGACTTTTGCGGCAAGTGATGTTATTGTTTTCACATGGATGGGCAGCGGCCTGAATACGGATTTTCTCAAAAAAGCGGCCGATTTTTTACAGAGCAATAAAATTACATATATCATGCTGATTCCCGATCCCGGCGCCGGGGAATTATGTTATGGAATTACGCCGGAAGACAGGAAGACGCTGCAAAAATACCTGTTGTACGGCGGCATTGAAAACTACCGGAATCTCTGGTTTTGGCTGAGCAGCGTCTATTGCCGGGATGTATGTGATTATCAGCCGCCCCAACCGTTGATATGGAACGGTATCTTCCACCCCAGAGCGGATAAAGCATTTACGGACAGCGCGGAATACCGCCGTTTGTTTTGCCGGCCGGACCGGCCTACGGCAGGGGTTCTGTTTTATCGTGACGAGTGGGTGTGGGGGGATACGGCGTATCAGGCCGCCCTGGTGGAGGAAATCGAAAAGCAGGGTATGAATGCGGTGGCGGTGTTCAGCCAGGGTGTGGCGGATCCGGAATTGAATGTGCCGGGTTTGGCTGAAGCAATGCAGACGTTCTTTTATGAACAGGACATGCCGGTGATTGATGTGTTGATTAACACGATAAAATTCTCCCTTACGGCGACGCGGGCGATTGACCTAAAATCCCTGGAGCGGTTAAAGGCGCCGGTACTGCAGGCATATACACTGCTGCGTCCGCGGGAGCAGTGGAAAAACTCCATTGAAGGCATGATGTCGATGGAGATCGCTGTCAGCGTAACCATGCCGGAGTTTGACGGCATTATCCATTCTGCGCCTGTGGCCGGCAGGGAATATATGCCCGACGGCGACGCAGTATACTTGCCGATTCCGGAACGCATCAACATGGTGGCGCGCAAAGCCGGAAAGTGGGCTAAATTGCGTCATAAAGCAAACAGTGAGAAAAAGATCGGAATCATCTTTCATAATTATCCTCCCACCAATTCGAATATCGGCAGCGCGGCCGGGTTGGATTCACCGGACAGCATCCGCCTTTTGCTGGCTGAAATGGTGGAACGCGGCTACCGGGTCGACCACATTCCTGATGATAGTCAGTCGTTTATGAATGAACTGGTGGCGCACGCCACCAATGACCGGCGTTACATCACAGAAGAGCAGATTGGGCAGGCTGAAAAACTGAGCGGACAGCAATACCGGCGGTTCTTTGACAATTTGGAGGAGGAAACCCAGGCTCAACTGGCGCGTGACTGGGGTACGCCCCCGGGTGATGTGTTTCAATACGACGGGAACCTTTTAGTGCCCGGCATGCAAAGCGGCAATATCTTTATCACAGTTCAGCCGCCGCGCGGTTTTGGCGAAGATCCGGCAAAGATTTATCATTCGCCGGATTGCGCGCCGACCCACCATTATCTTGCCTATTATCACTGGTTGCGGGATATTTGGCAGGCGGATGCCGTCATCCATGTCGGCACGCATGGTTCCCTGGAATGGCTGCCTGGCAAAGGCGCCGGGCTGTCGCGCCAATGTTACCCCGATTTAGCCATCGGGGACTTGCCGAATATATACCCCTATTGGATCACCGTTATTGGCGAAGGCATCCAGGCTAAACGGCGCGGCGCCGCCTGTCTGATCAGCTATCTGACCCCGCCGATGAGCAATGCCGGCGCCTATGATGAACTGGCCGAACTGGAAAAATTGCTGGACGAATATGCTCATTTCAAACAGAACCAGCCCGACAATGCGGAGGTGATGGTTAATCTTATCCGGGAAAAAGCGCGGGAGGCCGATTTGCAGGATGATATTCCCGAGTGCCCGGAGCAGCCCTTTGATGACTATGTCCAGCGCCTGCATGCTTATATAACCGATATTAAGAATATGCAGATCCGGGTGGGGCTCCATGTGCTGGGCTGTCCGCCCCGGGATGAGAATCTGGTGGAGTACCTTTTGGCGCTGACCCGCATGGACAACGGGGAAACGCCTTCGTTGACCCAGACACTGGCCGCTATGTACGGATTTGACTATTATGAACTGCTGGAGCAGAGCGGTAAAATGCTGCCTGACGGCAGCAAGACCTGTGGAGCTCTGATCGACGAAATCCGTGAGCGCAGCCGCCAAATCATTCTCTTGCTGGCCGGGCGCAACTTTTCTGCGGAACAGGCGGAAGCCGTGCTGGATTTACCGTGGGCCGGCAATTTAGACCAGGTCTTGCGTGAGCAACTGCTGAGCGTGGCCCGCTATATTTGCCGGACGTTAGCGCCAAACCTGGAAAAAACAAAACAAGAAGTCACCAACTTGCTGGCGGCTCTGGAAGGATACTACGTGGAACCGGGGCCGGCAGGCGCTCCCACCAGCGGTATGGCGGATGTCTTGCCGACGGGGCGGAATTTTTACGGCATCGATCCCCGTACCTTGCCGACGCCTCCGGCCTGGGAAATCGGCAAGACGATGGGCGCCGATGTTATTGAACGATATATTGCCGAAGAAGGACGTTATCCTGAAAGCGTCGGCATTGTGGTCTGGGCTACCAGCAACGAGCGCAGCCACGGCCAGTGCATAGCCCAATTCTTATATCTCCTGGGCGTGCGTCCCGTATGGCAGCGGGGCAGCCTGCGGGTGGTGGGCCTGGAGGTTATACCCATAGTTGAGCTGAAACGGCCCCGTATTGATGTAACGGCCCGTATCAGCGGACTATTCCGTGACAGCATGCCTATGGCTGTTAACTGGATGGACAAGGCAGTCGAACTTGTGGCCAATTTGGACGAAGGTCCGGAAATTAATTATGTGCGTAAGCATGTGCTGCAAGACGCACAGAAGATGGAGCAGGAAGGGATGGAGAGCGATCAAGCCTGGGAACAGGCGAGCTACCGCATTTTCGGCGACCCGCCCGGGACCTATGGCGCGGGAATAGGCGATGTATTGGAAGCAAAAAACTGGGAGAACATTGATGATCTGGCCAAGGTATATGTGCGTTGGGGCGGCCATGCCTATGGCGCCAAAGCCAGGGGGACTTTCTTGCCGGAACTCTTCAGCCTGCGCATGGGCAGTCTCGACGTGACCATTCAAAATCAAGACAACCGTGAAATCAGCATGTTGAACTCGGATGACTACAATGCTTATCATGGCGGCATGATTGCCGCGGTTCGCAGTCTGAAGGGACAGGCGCCGCGTTCGTATTGCGGCGACAGTTCAGACCGGAAAAAAGTAATGATGCGCAGCGTGCAGGAGGAAGTCAAACGCTTATTCCGCGGCGAAGCCGTTAATCCCAAGTTTATCGAAGGAATGAAGCGGCACGGGTACAAGGGGGCGGCTGATTTGGCCAATTACGTGGCGCATAGTTATCAATGGGACGCCACCAGTGATGTAATGGAAGATTGGATGTACCAAAAGTACGCGGAAAAATATGCCCTTGATAAGGACATGCAGGAATGGATGAAAGAAGTGAACCCCTGGGCGCTGCAGAGGATTGCGGAAACCTTGCTGGAAGCTTCCCAGCGCGGTTTGTGGCAGGCAGATGAGCAGACCAGGCAAGAACTGCAAAAACTTTATCTTTCCATCGAAGGGGAGCTGGAAGAGCGCAGTGACCGGTGATGACAGATAAAAAAAGACCATTGAGAATGCTGTCGCTCAGTCTGACGGGGCGGTGCAACTTTGCCTGCCGGTATTGTTATGCCCAGGCGCATCCGCAAGACATGATGAGCCTGGATACCGCCATGCGGGCGGTCAACCTGGCGGCCGGGGGCGGCGAGCCTTTTGTGCTGCAATTTAGCGGCGGTGAACCATTGCTGGCCTTTGACCTGCTGCGGGAGGTCGTCCGCTATGTGCGCCGGCGGCAGATTCCGGCAGTGATGCAGCTGCAGACCAATGCCTCGCTCCTGGACAGGGAAATGGTTTTGTATCTGCGGGAGGCGCGGGTGGGTGTCGGCATCAGTCTTGACGGCAGGCCGGGGGCCAATGACTGTTTGCGCCGCTTTCCGGACGGAAGGGGAACCAGCGCTCAGATATTGCGCGGCGCCGGACATCTGGCCGCCCAGGGGATGGAAACCGGCATAACCTGCGTCGTTGCCAATGAGAATGTCAACCAGCTGGCGGGCGTCGTGGAGATGGCCTATTATCTGGGGAATGTCCGGCGCATCGGGTTCGATCTGCTGCGCGGCCAGGGGCGGGGGAGAATGCTGACGCCGCCCCCGGCCCAGGCGGTGGCGCAGGGCCTGCTGGAAGCCCTCCAAACGGCGGAGAGACTGGCCGGGCAGACCGGAAGAACTATGTTGATTTCACAGCTGGAGCGGGTGGAAACCCTGTCACGGGGAACGGCGCGGGGTTTTGGGCACTGCCATGCGATGAACGCAGAGGCGGCCTTTGTGGATGCAAAGGGGGGAATTTATGCCTGTTCCTCGTTGGTTGGAGACGAGGATTTCCGGCTGGGAGATGCAGCGCATGGTATTGATGAAGGCAGACGGCAGGCCGTTGCGGCGTTGATCCGGAACAGCATGATCTTTTGCCGGGAATGCCCTGCTTTTCCCCTGTGCGGCGGAGGCTGTTTTGCCCGCTGGTACGGTTCCGGCTGCGCCGGCAAGGCCTATGAAGCGGAATGCGCGCTGAAACAGGTGTGTATTCAGTGGTATCAGGAACATCGGAAACAGGAGGAAAAATGAAATGAGACTGGCATTGTTGCATTTTAATTTGAGCAGTGGACCGCAGGAGGCCAATTTGGCCCTTTTGCAGCAGGCCGTCGTTTTGGCCGCGGAAGAGGGGGCGAACTGGATTATTACACCCGAAATGGCGCTGCAAGGCTATTTCTTTGCTGAAAAAACCGAAACACTGAACATTGCCGTACAACCGGAACAGTCACTGGCGCCTGTTAGCCGGCTGATTGCCAGGCGCCGGCTGACGCTCTTTCTTGGGTGTGCGGAGCAAGATGCCGGGACAGGTAAATATTATAACAGCTGTCTGGTTATTGGTCCGGAAGGAAGTGTTCTGGGCCGCCACCGGAAAACGCGGTCACATAAGATGGGGCCTGAGGCCTGGGTGACAGAGGGAGATAAACTGGAACCGGTTTCCTGCCCGGGGATGAAAGCCGGGATTATGGTCTGCGCTGATTCCTGGTTCGTCGACAAAGCCCGGGCTTTAAAGGATAAGGGAGCCGAAGTCCTTGTGGTATCGGCGGCCTGGCCTCCGGGTGAGCACGGTCCGGGCGATTGCTGGGAAAGGTGTTCCCAGGCCACCGGCCTGCCTGTCTGGGTCTGTAATCAGACAGGCAATCAGGAAAAGCTGGACCTCAGCCAGGCGCAGAGTGTGGTGGTCGCCGGCGGGAAGACTCTGTTCAGCTATAGCGGTTTACAACAGGCTGTGCTGCTTTTCGACTGGGATAACGACAGGAAATCCACTATGTCGACGCAGTTTACGGTGATTGCGGTTTAAATGATATTTCAAACAAAGCGGAGGAGAGATGGCGTAAGATGTTGATCTGTACATTATCAACCGGCGATGCCGTCAACCGGTATGATAAAAGGATTGTTGTGAAGTTTGAACAGCCGCGCAAAGTTCTCAGCACATCGGTGTTAAACGGGGGTTACCGGGAAGATTTGACAGCTGTCTTTAATCATGACTGCAATGACGAAACCGGTACGGATTGTATGCTGCGCGCTCCAACTTATGAAGAACATATGTGGTTGGTTGCGCAGGAGATCGGGCTTAATCCGGAAACGGTCACCGGTATGGGAACAGCCGCGCAGATGGAAAACGCGGCTATCAATATGAGCAAGTATGAAAGCCTGACAGTAACGGCGATCGTGACCGGCGGGGTGGAAGTCAACGGCGGGCGTGCGGGGGATCCGGCTGAATATTTTCAGCCTGTTGATAAAAGTAAACTGCATAAGCCGGGAACCATCAACATTATGCTGGTGATTGACGCCGATATGCCTCCCGGCATCCTGGCCAGAGCGCTGGTGACCTGCACGGAGGCAAAAACGGCGGCGCTGCAAGAGCTGATGGCCGGTAGCAATTATTCCAACGGACTGGCGACAGGTTCGGGGACAGACCAGACCATTGTCATTGCCAATCCAGCTTCGGAGCTGTATTTGGAGAGCGCGGGCAAGCACTCCAAGCTGGGCGAGTTGATCGGCTTTACGGTGAAGCGGGCTGTTAAAGAAGCGCTGTTAAGGCAGACAGGTTTATCGCCGCTAATGCAGCACAGTGTCCTGCGGCGCCTGAAGCGCTTCGGCGTAAACGAAGAGACGCTGTGGCAGGATTATGCGGCGGGTAAAGGCCGGCCAATTGTGAAACATCAGTTTTTGGAGTATTTGCATCAGGCAGACCGGGAGCAGCAACTGGTGACCTACACCTCTTTATATGTTCATTTGCTGGATCAACTTCTTTGGGGGCTGCTGTCCGGAGGGGAAGCCAGGCAAGCCGGCGACGAATTGTTGGCTCTGGCTGCCGGTAAGTTTGGCGTTCCGTTGACGATGATTGAAGGCGCTGAGCTTGAAGAGTACATTAAAGCATGGACGAGGTTATTTATCAATATTATAAAAGTTAATTTATTAAGCCAAGGAGATAATGCGGGTTGAAAAAAACAACTGTTTATCCGTTTACAGCAATTGTCGGCCAAGAGAATATGAAGCTGGCGCTGATGCTGAATGTCATTAATCCTGTGCTAGGCGGCGCACTGATCAAGGGTGAAAAAGGCACGGCCAAATCAACCGCGGTCCGGGCTTTGGCTGATTTGCTGCCGGCTATGGAAGCTGTGAGAGGCTGTCCTTTCCGGTGTGATCCGCAGGATAAAAGTGACATGTGCGAAGGCTGCCTGGCCAAAGTTGAAGAGCGGCAAATGCTGACTTCGCATATTGTAAAAATGAGGGTTGTCGAGCTTCCGGTCAGCGCAACGGAAGACCGGGTGGTCGGTACGCTGGACATTGAGCATGCTATCAAGCATGGTGAAAAAAAATTTGAACCCGGCATTTTAGCCCAGGCCAACCGGAACATTCTATATGTCGACGAAATCAATTTACTGGATGACCACATAGTGGATGTGCTGTTGGATGCGGCCGCCATGGGATTTAATACTGTGGAGCGGGAAGGCGTGTCGTATTCTCATCCGGCGCAATTCGTGCTGGTGGGCACCATGAATCCGGAAGAAGGTGACATTCGGCCTCAGCTGCTGGACCGCTTCGGATTATCAGTAATGGTGGCCGGTGAACATCAGACTGAACAAAGAATGGAAGTCATCAAACGGCGGCTGGCTTACGAACAGGATCCCGAGAATTTTGTCAAACAATACCAGAAAGAGCAGGAAGAGTTGGGACAGCGCATTATGCTGGCGCGGCAGCTGCTGCCGCAAGTTGCCATCGGTGATGATTTGTTGGCGCTGGTGGCGCAGGTGGCCATCAAGCTGGATGTTGACGGCCACCGGGCGGATATTACAACCATCAAGGCAGCGCTGACTCTGGCTGCGCTGAACGGTCGTGAAAAGGCTTCCCTGGATGATGTGAAAAGGGCCGCCATGCTGGCCTTGCCGCACCGTATGCGGCGTAAGCCGTTCGAAGAAGGAGCTTTCGATTATGAAGAAGTCGAGGCTTTGTTTGCTCAACAATAAGATGGCAAGGATGGAATCATATGGGGCGTAACTTTGTTTTCCCGTTTCCCGCCGTGGAAGGACAAGATCCTGTTAAAAAAGCGCTGTTGTGGAATACTGTTAATCCGTTAATTGGCGGTGTACTGATTTCCGGCGAGAAGGGGACCGCGAAATCTACTCTTGTCAGAGGAATGGCGGCTTTACTGCCGGGGATGAAAGTGGTGGAACTCCCGCTCAATGTAACCGAGGACCGGCTGGTGGGGACCCTGGACTTGGAAAAGGCGATCAAAGAAGGGAAGAAAGTCTTTGAGCCGGGAATTTTGCAGAAGGCCCACGGCAACATTCTGTATGTGGACGAGGTCAATCTGTTGAGTGACAACATCGTAAACTGCCTTCTGGAAGTATCGGCTTCCGGGGTCAACAAGGTGGAGAGAGAAGGGATATCCTTCAGCCATCCCGCGCGCTTCATACTCATCGGAACCATGAATCCCGAGGAGGGGATGCTGCGGCCGCAGTTTATTGACCGGTTCGGGCTTTATGTAGAGGTCAAGGGATTGGAGGATTTAAACCTGCGGGTTGATGTCATTAAAAGACGGCTCAAGTATGAAAGAGACCCGGCGGCATATGTTGGGCAGTGGCTGGAAAAAGCCGTGGAGATCAAGGAACAAATTGCCCTGGCCCGGGACAAGGTTGATCTGGTCCAGGTCAGTGAAAACGCAGTGAGACTGGCTGCCCGGATTGCCGAAAAAGAGAACTGCGCAGGCCACAGGGCGGAGCTTGCCGTCCTGGAAACAGCCAAGGCTATTGCCGCGCTTTGCGGCCGGACTTATCTCACCGTCAAAGATATCGAAGAGGCGGCCGGGTTTGCGCTGCCCCACCGGGTCAGGCAAAAATCTTCAGCAAGTGTATGTTTGCCGGAGCAAGATCCCCAGGATGACGGCACTGACGCCGGTCAACGTGAAAAGGATACTGAAAGTCCGGAAGAAGGCCGGGACCAACCAAATAGTGAGCAGCAAGAAAATCATAATCAGGGACGGGATATGGATCGTGGGGGTGATTCCTCTACCCGGAACAGTGAACCGGACAGTGGTGAAAACAACCACGAAGAATCCGCGGCTGCAGGTGAAAACGATGATGATATCCAGGAACCCGGAGAGATTTTTATTATAAAGCCCCTGGAGATCAAACCGGTAGACAGGAGGAAGCGCAGGGGCAGCGGGAAAAGAAGCAAAACAATTACCGGCCCGGAACACGGGAGATATGTCAGATATACTTTTCCAAGAGGGAAATTGCGGGATATCGCTTTTGACGCTACAATCAGGGCGGCTGCGTTATTTCAGAGGGAAAGGGGAAAAAACGGTTTGGCCTTGGCCATCCGTAATTCCGATGTTCGGGAAAAGGTCAGGGAACGTCGAACCGGCAGCACCATTCTTTTTATTGTCGACGCCAGTGGATCAATGGGCGCCAACCAACGTATGAAAGCGGTGAAGGGGGCTGTTCTGTCGCTGCTGAATGATGTCTATCAGAAAAGAGACAAGGTCGGCATGCTGGCTTTTAGAAAGAATACGGCGGAATTGCTCCTGGGAGTGACCAGAAGCGTTGACCTGGCGCAGAAAAAGCTGAGGGACCTGCCAACGGGAGGCAAGACGCCTCTTGCGGCCGGCCTTTGTCTCGGGTATGAGCTGATCAAGGCGGTCATGCTTAAGGACCCCGATGCTATACCGTTTATTGTGGTGGTGTCGGACGGTAGGGCCAATGTGCCGCTAACCGGGGGCGACCCTGTTGATGACGCCCTGCGCGCAGCCCGGAAAATCGCGGCGGAAGGCATCAAAAGCCTGGTCATCGATACCGAGAGGGATTATATCAAGCTGGGTCTGGCCCGCAAAATTGCAGAAGCCATGAAGGCCGATTATCAAAAACTCGATGAGCTCGAAGCCGGCCGGATAGCTTGTTCAGTAAAGGGCCTGGTCAGATAGCTTCAGGACCGGTTATTAATTGTGTGGGACAGGATAAAAGCCCAGCGGTAAAATGTCAAGCACCATTTTCGAGAAAACTGGAAAATATTT